>Ga0335072_10003556_pt1 | contig 23418 bp, 15 predicted proteins | sample Lox_Sample_21_FD_206725 | JGI IMG/M metagenome (GOLD analysis project Ga0335072, IMG submission 206725) | Soil microbial communities from Loxahatchee National Wildlife Refuge, Florida, United States - Lox_Sample_2.1 | ecosystem: Environmental > Terrestrial > Soil > Wetlands | place: USA... | reverse complement strand
GAAATACAACCAGTTGCAAACGGTGGTGCCCGGCGAGCAGAGCGTCGTCTTCCCCAATGCGCCGGCGGGAATTGTGTTCCCCGGCGATCCCGGGGTGCCGCGTTCGCTGGCCGCCACGCCCAACACCGATTTCGGTCCGCGCGTGGGCCTGGCATGGTCGCCGAAATTCCTGGGTGCAGGCAAGACGAGCCTGCGCGCCAGCTGGGGAGAGTTCTTTACGCCGATCGAGGGATTGTCGCCGGCGATCATGAGTGCCAATCCGCCGTATGGCTACACCTACACGAGCGCGGTGCCCACGTTGTTCGATACGCCGTGGACCGCCGCCGCGGACGGGTCGAGTCTCGACGCCAACGGCCAGCCGCGCTTCCCGCTGCCCAGGGTGCCCTATGGCGCATCGAAGTCGCATCCGGTGAGCAGCGTGAACTGGGCCGAGTTCGAACCCTTCACCGGAATTCCCGCGGTGGCGCCTGGAAACGTGACCCCCTACGCGGAGGATTATCTGTTCTCGGTGGAACGCGATCTGGGCCGCGGCACCGTTCTCGATGTGAGCTACGCGGGAACGCAGGCGCACCATTTGTTGACCCTGCTGGAAGCGAACCCCGGCGATCCGGGATTGTGCCTGGGACTCAGCCAGGTGAGCGAAGTGGCGCCGGGATCGGCGACCTGCGGGCCGTTTGGCGAGAGTGGCACTTATACTCGCGCGAACGGCGAAGAAGTCGAGGGAACGCGGACGCGCTTCTCGCCGGCCTTTGGCAGCGTGACATGGCAGAAAACGATCGGGAACTCGCACGACAATGCGCTCGAGGTGAGCCTGAAGCACGATGCGGGGCCGCTGGGATTCAACCTGGCCTATACCTGGAGCCAAAGCATCGACCAGAGTTCCAGCCTCGCCGATCCGGTCGATCCGGTGCAGCCCGGAGTGAGCCGCGGCCTGTCCGCCTTCGATATGACGCACAACTTCGTCGCGAACTATCACGAGCCGCTGCCGGTGGCGCTGTGGTTGCGCGAGCTATTGCACCGGTCGGGGCCGAACGCTCTTACCAATGGCTGGCAGGTTTCCGGACTGACGCGGTGGACGACGGGCTTTCCCGTAACCCTGGTCAACAATAACGACACGTCGCTGCTCGGAACGCAGCCGAACGGGGTCAACAATGTCGGAGCCGATCAGTTGAACGTCACGCCCGGACGGCTCGATCGGAAGGGAACGCCGACAGCCGGCGCGGGTTTCAACGCATCCTTATTCAGCGTGCCGGCCCTGGGGGAGTTTGGCAATGCGCGGCGGCGGTTCTTCCACGGGCCCGGGTCGGAGAACACCGACCTGGCGCTGGCCAAATCAACCACGGTGCTGGATGGTAAAGAGCTGCAGGTGCGCGCGGAAGCGTTCAACGCCTTCAATCACGCGCAGTTCTTCGGCCCGGCCTCCGTGGAGGGCAATATCGGCAGCGCGAACTTCGGGCAGATCGTGTCAGCGGCGCCGCCGAGATTGATGCAGCTCAGCGCGCGATTGAGGTGGTAGTCCAGCGTATCCCCGCCAGCCCGGCCTGCTTCCGCGCCCACACATACCAGATCAAACACGCGGTCGCGCTCCACGCGTAGGCCGGCGAACTCAGCGGCGTCGTCAACAGCAGCAGCACGACCACCACCCCGTTCACCACCGCCAGCCACGGCGCCCAACGTCGCCCCGGCCGCACCGAGCACACATGAATGATCGCCGGAAGCAGCAGGAGCTGATCGAACGGCCACGAATAGGGCGACACCAGCGTCGACACCAGCAACAGCGCCGCTCCGTCCACTCGCCAGTCCCAGAGGTTCCGCCGCCGCCAGTAATACCGCCCACCCAGGGCCAGCCCGAGAATCCCGGGCACAAATTGCACCCATACCGGATGCCCCGGCACCATCCACCGCAGCAGGAACGACAGATTCGCCAGGTACTGGCCTTCGATGTGCTCCGCGCGCATGGCCGCAAAATAGTGCGACACGATGTGCGCATCGAACAGCAGCGGAAATGTCGCGGCCGCGACCAGTCCCGCTCCCAACCCCGCCAGCAGCCTCCAGCTTCTTCGCCGGACACCTTCAATCAGAATCACCGGCCACAGCAACAGAAAAAGATGCGGCTTCATCGCCGGCAGCAGCAGCGCGAGCCCCGCCAGCCACGGCCGCTCCTCGTGATACTTCAGGAAGAACGCAATTCCCGCCAGCAGAAGAATCGACGTCTGCCCCGCCATCGCGCAGCCCAGCACCGGCGCGAACAGATACACCACCAGCGGCGGCGGTTTGCACCCCATGCGCAGAGACTTGATCGCCAGCAGCGCCAGCGCGATCAACGCCAGCAGCCACAGAAACGCCGCCACCCGCGCGCTGAACAATCCCAGCGGCGCGACCACGAACAACGCCCACGGAGGATTCCGCATGAGGAACGGCTCGCGATATCCGCCCCCCGCCGCATTCTCCACCGCGAGGACCGCGGGCCCGGCATAAGGATTCTTGTGCGCCAGCAGCAGCTTCGCCGAACTCCAGTAGCAGATAAAGTCGCGATTGGCCGCGTTCCTCGACAGCGCGGCGCTCAGCAGCCCCAGACACGCGAGCAGCAACACCGCGGCCCCGGCGATCTGCAGCGGTGTTGCGGTCTTCTTCTGCCGGGCTTCCGTCGATTCGAGCGTAGCGAGCAAGTGCGCTCAGTCTAGGGTGCCGCGATTCGCTGGAACATAGCACCTTGGTAATTCGGAGCAACCCGCGCGCGCTTCCGTCGCATCTCCCAGCGCGATGCTTACCCTTTCTGCCCCGGCCGGAACCGCCGCTGTTGTTACTGCGGACACCCGGCTTCTCGCCCGCTGCTTTGCCGCGCTCGATCAGATGGGCGACGTGCCAGGACTCCGCGCGTCCACTTCCGTTCTCACGCCGGCGCCGTGTCGTCTTCTCCTGTCACCACCGTCCCCTGGTGATACAGAATCCGCCACCCTTCTTCCGCCTTCTGCCACACCGTCGCGCGCCGCGTGATCCGTCCCGCCTGATCCAGCGTGTACGTGAGCAGGTACATCGCGCCCGGGCCCAGCTGCCGTATTCCGAAATCCCCGGACTTCCATCCCGCCTCTTCCGCCTCCACCGGCGGCTTCTCCGCAAACAACTGCAGGATGAATTCCCGGCTGTAGCGCCTTCCCGACGCCCCTACCTCCCAGAACTCCGGCGCGGTTCGGCGTTCCCATTCCGCTGCCGTCAGGCCAAACGTCCTGTTATGAAAGATCGGCTCCAGCCGCCGCAACTCCTCGAGCACCGGCTCCAGCCCAGGCTCCACTCGCGCGAAGATCGACAAACCCGTCATGAACCTCATTCTCCCACCCACCACTGCACCTGTCCCAGCGCCACTGCCCCTTGACCTCGCTCTTCCCGCGCCCGTACTCTGATTCCAGCGCGAAGGGCGCATCCAGTCCGCGGAAAGGGCCGTGCCCACCTTAGCTTCTCCACAATCTGACGAAACTTCTTTCTGCCTCTCCAGTGCGGACTCCTGAGGCGCCTCACGAAAGGAGCTTCGTATGCCTGAACTGCCCGCCCGTCCGTCCCTCGCCCAATACAAGAAGCAAGCCAAGGAAATCCTCCGCGCCATCGAGTCGCGCAATTCCGACGCCCTCGATACCCTCCGCCGCTGGCATCCGCGCTTCCGCAAACTGAGCGCAGAGCAGCTAGCCGACCAGCCTTCCGCCGAAATTTCCGACCAGCTCTCCGCCATCACCCTCGCCGACGCGCAGCTCGTCCTCGCCCGCTCGCACGCCTTCCCCTCGTGGCCCAAATTTGCCGCGCACATCGAAACCGTCGACACCCTGCGCACTCTCGAAGACCCTGCCATCCCCGCCGACCTTCGCGATCCCGAGTCGCTCTTCCTTCACTTCGCCTCCGTCGAGCTTCACGGCTGGCACGGCTCCGGCTCATTGCAACAATCCAACCTCATCCTCGCCCGCTATCCGCATGTCGCCACCGCCAGCATCTACAGCGCCGCTGTTCTCGCCGACGAGCCCAGCCTCCGCGCCTTCCTCAACCGCGACCCGGCGCTCGCGACTAAACCCGGCGGCCCCTACGAATGGGACCCGCTCACGTACCTCTGCTTCTCGCGCTATCTCCGCCTCGACCCCGCCCGATCCGACGCCTTCACCGCCTGCGCCCGTCTTCTCCTCGATGCCGGCGCCAACCCCAACACCGGTTGGATGGAAACCCTCGACGAAGACCCGCCTCGCCAGTGCCTCGAGTCCGCGATCTATGCCGCAGCCGGCATCGCCCGTCATCCCGGCCTCACCCAACTCCTCCTCGAACGCGGCGCTGATCCCAACGACGAGGAGACCTGCTACCACGCTCCGGAAACCTACAACAACGAGGTCGTCAAAATCCTCCTCTCCTCCGGCCGCTGCAACGAGCGCTCCCTCGCCTGGCTCGCCGCTCGCAAAGCCGATTGGCACGACGAGAACGGTTTGCTCCTCGCTCTCGACGGCGGCGCCAACCCCAACTACATGACCCGATGGTCCCACACACCCTTCCAGCACTCCATCCGCCGCGACAACGGCCTCATCATGATCGAGATGTTCCTCGATCACGGCGCCGATCCGTATCTCCGCAATGTGCACAACCAACGCAACGCCTTCCAGATGGCCGCGTATCACGGTCGCGGCGACATTCTGCGGAGTCTCCACGCCCGCGGCTTCTCCGCTAAATTTGATCAACCGCTTGACGCTCTGGTCGCCGCCTGTGCGCTGGGCGACCGCGCGCCTGTCGACACTCTCCTCGCCGATATGCCGCTTTTGCTCAATCAACTGTTACAAAGTGGCGGCGGACTTCTCGCGCGCTTCGCCGGCGCTGCCAACCTCGAAGGCGTCCGCACGCTCCTCGATCTCGGCATCCCCGTCGATGCCCCCTGGCCCGAGGGTGATCCCTACTGGGACATGCCCCGCAACTCCACCGCTCTCCAGTACGCCTCCTGGCGCGCCTGGCACGACATCGTCCGCGAACTCCTCGCCCGCGGCGCCAATCCCAACACGCCCGACGCTCGCGGCCGCACCCCACTCCAGCTCGCCGTCAAAGCCTGCACCGATTCGTACTGGCAACGTCGCCGCCAACCCGACTCGGTCGCCGCCCTGCTCGCCGCCGGCGCCACCAGGCAGGGAATCAAACTCCCGACGGGCTACTACGCCATCGACGCATTGCTGATGTCCTAAGTGAATCTCAATTCGGGTCCCCATCCTGTCGCTCCTGATTTTGGAGCGACAGGGTGGGTCGTCCCTTCTCCACTACAATCCCCACCATGCCCCGCACCGCGCTCGTCGCTGCACTCTTCCTCGCCCCGATCCTCCTCGCACCAACCCTGCTCGCCCAATCCCCTCGTCCCACTCCGCCCACCCGCGATCCCCACACTCCCGGCTATGTCCAGGCCACTACCCTCCCCGACGGGACCCTTCCTCCCCCTAACAAAGACGGCAACTTCATTCTCGGCCCCACGCACCCCGCCGCGCCCGAATCCGCCGAGAACCCCAATGTCCCCCGCGGCACCGTCACCGAGCTCACTCTCACCTCCGACGGCGACACGTACTACCCCGGCATCGCGCGCGAGCCCGGCACATCCGTCGCCCCCGATCCCGACCATCCCGAGCGCCCCGTCGTCACGACCTCGCATCCGCATCCCTGGACCCGCACCATCGCCGTCTACGTCCCCGCGCAATACAAATCCGGCACCGAAGCACCCTTCATCGTTGGCGCCGACGGTCCCGACCGCACCCTCTTCACCGTTCTCGATAACCTCATCGCCGCGCACCGCGTCCCCGTCCAAATCGCCATCTCCATCGCCAACGGCGGCGGCGACGCCCAAGGTTCCGAGCGAGGCCTCGAGTACGACACCATGTCCGGCCACTACGCCGAGTGGGTCGAGCACGTCGTCCTGCCGCTCGTCGAATCGAAGTGCAACGTCCGGCTCACGCACGATCCCGACGGCCGGGCCGCCACCGGCGGCTCAAGCGGCGGAGCGGTCTCGCTCATCATGGCCTGGTATCACCCTGAGCTGTATCACCGCGTTTTGGCCTACTCCGGCACGTGGATCAACCAGCAATGGCCGTGGAATCCCGCCACCCCGCACGGCGCCTGGGGCTTGGTCGATCACCTGATCCCCAACTCTCCGCGTAAACCCATTCGTATATGGATGGAAGTAGGCGACCGCGACCTCTATAACCCCAACGCCATGCGCGACAACATGCACGATTGGGTTCTCGCCAACGAGAAAATGGCCGCAGCCCTCGCCGCGAAACACTACCACTACCAATTTGTCTTCGCCGAAAACGCCGGCCACGTCGACCACGCCACCAAACTCCAAACCCTCCCCGAAGCGCTGGAATATCTGTGGCAGGGCTACCCGGAGAAGTGAGTCTGCAAACGGCGGTTCGCCCCCCATGGCGCAGCAGGGGATCGGCGTAAGCTCTCTTCCACCGGTCCGCTCCCCACTCCCCAATTGGCTATGGCTCCATCCTCGTTGCACATGCCAAGCTGGTTGAGGGAGACTTTCGTTCCAATGCTGTCCGGACAACGCACCCTGCAGATCGCACGCATCCTTCTCCGTGCCGCACTGGGCATCACCTTCCTGGTCGCCTGCGCCGATCGCCTCGGCTTCCTCGGACCCTACGGCACCAAAAATGTCTCCTGGGGAGACTGGAAGCACTTCCAACAAAACGTTGCCCTCCTCATCTGGTTTCTTCCCAGGTCAGCAGTTCCGACACTGTCTCTCGTTGAGACCGTCGTCGAAGCCGCCCTTGGACTGCTCCTTCTCACAGGAATCTACCTGCGCGTCATCGCCTGGCTGAGTGCCGCTCTCCTCCTCTCCTTCGCCCTTACCATGACCGTCGCGCTGGGCGCGCTCGCACCTCTTGGCTATTCCGTCTGGACGGCCGCCACCGCCGCGTTTCTGCTCGGCGCCGTTGCGCCGCCACGGGGATCCAGCGCCCGCAAGTCCTGACGTTTCACCCCTCGGCGGCCATCGCCAGATCTTGGAACGAGACTGCCCTGCGTGCAAAGACTCCCCCCTCCGCCGTCCTCCTGAAAAAATTTCGACGCCGACCGATGAGTTCGCCCCGCCTCGCCGGTTTTACCCGGTAGAGAGCACGAAACGGGCCGCCAGAGGCCGCCCATCAGGAGAAGAGTCATGAACCTCACCAGCAAGTCCGTCCTCATCACCGGCGCCAACCGCGGTATCGGTCGCGCCCTCGTCGACGAAGCCCTCCGCCGCGACGCCGAGCGCGTCTACGCCGGGACCCGTACGTCCATGCAGCATCCTGACCGGCGCGTGACCCCCGTCACCCTCGACGTCACCAGTGCTGCGCAGATCCAGCAAGCCGCCGCCCAGGTCGACTCCCTCGACGTCCTCATCAACAACGCCGGCATCGCCCTCTACGACAATCTCACCGACCTCGCTCTTATCGAGCAGCATCTCGCCGTCAATTTCCTTGGCATGCTCAAGGTCACCGAAGCCTTTCTTCCGAAACTGAAGCGGTCCAGGGGCGCCATCGTGAACAACCTCTCCCTCGTCGGCCTCGCGGCCCTGCCCATCATTCCCGCGTACTCGGCTTCGAAGGCCGCCGCGTTCAATATGACGCAGTCTCTCCGCGCCATCCTGGCTGGCGATGGTATCACCGTGCATGCCGTCGTCCTTGGCCCCGTCGACACCGACATGAATCGTGGCTTCGACATCCCCAAAGCTTCGACCGAATCCGCCGCCGCCGGTATCTTCGACGGCCTCGCCAACAATGAAGAAGAGATCTTCCCCGATCCGGCTTCCCGACAGATCGCCGATGGCTGGCGCAACGGGGTCGCCAAAGTGCTTGAACGCCAGTTCAGCGCCTTCGTTCCGCCGAACAGCAACAACGGATAACGTCTCCTCCGCCGGCCGCAGGTCGGCCTGAGCGGGCGTCGCTCGTTGCACCCGCAGCCGCCTGGAATGTCATCACCACCGGCAAAGGCATTCCCAATCCCAAACAGTACCGTTGGTCCGATCGCCAAAGCCTCACCCACCCGCCACCGAGAGGAAAAAGTTATGCGCAGGCTCATCACTGGAATGAAGATGTCGCTGGACGGAAGGATCGAAGGTCCTCAGGGTTATGCCGACTGGGTTCAGGCCTGGTCGGAGGACTACGGCATCACGCAGCAGATCGACGCCTGTGTCCTCGGCGGCGGAATGTACCCGGCTATGAAACGTACTGGACCTCTATTCAGAACGAACCCGGCAAGCAGGTCTGGATCACCGGCAATCCACCCACTGCAGCGGAGATCGAATGGGCCCGCTTCGCGGCTCACACCCCGCACTACGTGATCTCGACCACACTGAACAGCGCCTCCTGGCCCAACACCCGTTTCCTCCGCTCGCTCGAGGAACTCGCTGCCCTCAAACAACAACCCGGCAAAGACATCTATCTCATGGGCGGTGCGCGGGTCACTGCGGCCCTGCTCGATGCCGGCCTGCTCGATGAACTCCGCCTGATCGTCTACCCGGTGGTCGCCGGAGAGGGCAAGCCTCTCTTCGCAGAGATAAAGCAACCTCGCCATCTCAAATTGCATGGCGTGCAGCCACTTCCCGACGGCCTCGTCAGCATGACTTACACCGTCCTCTAAAGAGAAGCGAAAGCCATCATCGGCCACGGAAGGAGCCCCGCCATGCATTCCCTCGCAGGCAGGAATATGGTCGTCATCGGCGGCAGCCGCGGCGTCGGCCGCCTCATCGTCGAGGCCGGAGTCCGCAACGGCGCCCGCGTCCTCGCTGTCGCACGCAGCGCCGAACCGCTCCGCCAGCTCGCCGCGCAAATCCCCGGCGTCGCAACCCTCGCTCTCGACGCCACGCACGACGACACCCCGACTCGCGTCTTCGACCACCTCCAATCCGAGATCCTCGTTCTCGGCGGTGGCGTTTTTCCGCCCGTCTCCCCGCTGCACGATCTCTCCTGGCAGCAGTTTTCCGCCAACTGGGAGAACGACGTTCGCATCGCCTTCAACTTCTGCAAAGCAGCGCTGGCGCGGCCTCTGCCCAGCGGAACCACCATCGTGCTCCTCGCCAGCGGCGCCGCCCTCGCCGGCTCACCGCTTTCCGGCGGCTACGCGGGGGCCAAACGCACCCAGCTCTTCATCGCCAACTACAGCCAGAAAGAATCGGACCGCCTCCACCTCGGCCTGCGTTTTGTGGCCGTCGCTCCACGCATCGTTCCCGATACCGATCTTGGCCGCCATGCCATTGCCGGCTATGCGCGCTACCTCGGAATCTCGCCCGCGGAGTTCGTGAATAGCATGGCCGCTCCGCCCACCGCCTGCATCGTCGCCACTGCCGTCATCGAGCTCGTTCTCAATCCCGATCGCTCCCTCGGCGACGTCTTCCTTGTCTCCGGCAAAGGTCTGGAGGCCGTCGCTGCATGAACCGGTAATGGAAAATTCATTCACGCAACCTTAAGATCAATCGCACATGGCAGCGGAACCCTCCAATCCGGTAGCCTCCTCGGAGTCGGTCAACCCATCCTTCGAGCGCCTCACTGAGCCTTTCCGCCGCGAAATCAAAGCGCATTGCTACCGCATGATGGGCTCTCTGGCCGATGCCGAAGACCTCGTCCAGGAAACATATCTCCGCGCCTGGCGCAGCTTTGATACTTTCGATGGCGCCTCGATGCGCGCCTGGCTCTACCGCATCGCCACCAATGCCTGTCTCAACGCGCTCCAGAGCCGCAAAACGGCGCAGCGCTATCTCCCCGACCAGCTCGGAGGCCCCACCCCGCTCCTGCCAAATAGCGCGCCCGCTACCGAAGTCCCCTGGCTCGAGCCGTACCCGGATTCCCATCTCGATACCATCGCCGACGAAGCCCCGAACCCCGCCGTCCGTTACGCTGCGCGCGAAGCCGTGCAGCTGGCCTTTGTCGCCATCATTCAGCAGCTCCCACCGCGTCAGCGCGCTGCGCTCCTGCTCTGCGATGTCCTCGGCTGGTCCGCAGCCGAAGCGGCCGCCCTTCTGGACGGATCCACAGCATCGATAAACAGCGCCTTGCAGCGCGGCCGCGAAACCCTCGCCAAACGTTATCCCGATGGCCGCCCGCCGGTCGCGACCCGTCCCAATGCCGCGCAACAAAAGCTGCTGGCCCGCTATCTCCAGGCCTGGGAAACCCACGATCCCGACCACTTTGCCGCACTGCTCAAAGAAGACGCGGCCTTCACCATGCCGCCGTGGCTGCAGTGGTACATCGGGCGCAAGGCCATCCGCGACTTCTTCGCCACGGCCTGGCAACACTGCGGCGGTCTGCGTCTCATCCCCGTCGCCGCCAACAGCCAGCCCGGCTTCGCTGTCTTCGAGCGGTCCGCGGAAGACGGCCTGTTCCACGCCCACTCCATCCACGTGGTCACCCTCGAGGGCGACGACGTGGCCGCCTTCACCATCTTCCTTCCGCCCGCCGGCCCGGACCTCTTTCCGGCCTTCGGCCTACCCCCAACCCTCCCCGTCGACACGGCTGTGGCATCGCATCAATCCTGATTTCAACTGCAGAACCGTTTTCGCTCCCGGATCGATACGCCGCGCGCTCCCGCGCCGGCCCTTCAACCGTTAGTTTCCCGCCTCGGCAGTGATTCCCGCTCGTCTCCTCCTCCCGCGCGATATCCCCTGAAAAGGGACTGGTAATTTCCCCCATCCGTATTAATCTGAGCCGCGTATGCTGCGCTCGTGCCTGCTCCCGGCCCTGATTCTCCTCGTCCCCCTCGCATCTTCCGCGCAAAACGCCGCCCCTTCGCCGGCGAAAACCGCGCCCTCCACGCCGTCTTTTTCCGACCAGGCCCTCGTCTTCGAGCACTACGACACGACCTATCGCATGCACGCCGACGGTACCGGTGAGCGCGAGGTCCATGTCGTCGTCCGTGTTCAGTCGCAGGGAGCCGCGCAGCAGCTGGGCGTCCTCAATCTCAGCTACGCCTCCGCCAACGAGACTCCCACCATCCAGCTGGTTCGCGTGCATAAGCCCGACGGCACCACCGTCGACACGCCGGCGACCGACGCCATGGAGATGCCCGCCGCCGTCACGCGCGAAGCCCCCCTCTACAGCGATCTGAGGGAAAAGCATCTTCCCGTCCGTTCCCTCTCCGTCGGCGACACGCTCGAATACCAGGCCCGCTTCACCATCGACAAGGCTGAGGCCCCCGGCCAGTTCTGGGGCGCGCATCATTTCACCCTGCCCGGCTCCGTCATCGTGCTGAGCGAAGCCCTCACTCTTGAAGTCCCGGCCGGCAAATATGTCCAGGTCTGGAGCCCCAACCACAAGCCCACCGTTTCCGACCACGACGGCCTTCGCACCTACACCTGGACCGTCCCCCAGCTCGTACCCGCGCCGAAATCCGATGCCGACGACGCCAGCAAATCTACGCCGCCCAAAGATCCCGACGAGGACGCCGACGGCCGCAAGCTTCCTTCCGTCGCCTGGACCACCTTCCACTCCTGGGCCGAGGTCGGCGACTGGTATCGCTCGCTCGCGCTCAGCCAGTCGCAGCCCAACGACGCGCTGCGCGCCCGTGCCGACGAGCTGACCAGGGACGCCAGGACTCCCGAAGACCAGATCCGCGCCCTCTACGATTTCGTCTCCACCAAAACCCGCTACATCGGCATCGACTTCGGTGTCGGCCGCTATCAGCCTCATTCCGCCGCCGAAGTCCTCGCCAACCAGTACGGCGACTGCAAGGACAAAGACACCCTTCTCGAATCTCTTCTTCACGCCAAAGGATTCACCACCGCGCCCGCTCTCATCGGCGTGGGCATCGCACCCGTGCCCGACGTCCCCTCGCCTGCCGTTTTCAATCACGTCATCACCACCGTCGAGCTTCCCGGCGGACGCATCTGGCTCGACAGCACGCCTTCCGTCTCGCCCTACCGTTATCTCGTCTCGCCGATCCGCGACCAGAAAGCTCTCATCGTCCCCGCCAGCGCTCCCGCTGAACTCGCGACCACCCCCGCCGCGCCCCCTTATCCCCTCACCGCCAACTTCACCGCCGACGCCACGCTCGATGCCGATGGCAAACTCACCGGTCACATGAAGGCCACCTATCGCGATGACGAGGAAATCACCGTTCGCGCTCTCGCCGTCAGTATCGCCCCCGCCGAATGGGACAAGGCTTCGCAGTACATCTCGTCGATGTCGGGTTTCGGCGGTACCACCAGCGCCACCCACTTCGCGAACATCGATAACTTCTCCGCGCCCATCGCCGTCAGCTACGACTACAGCAAGCATCCCTACGGCGACTGGGACAATCGCCGCATCGTCCCGCTCTTTCCTGCCCTCGACCTCGCCACGCTCGGCAGCGATGCCACCGAGCCGCAGGAAGACATTCAGCTCGGCGCACCCCGCACCCTCGTCGCCACCTCCACCATCCAGATGCCGGACGGCTACCGCGTCGATCCGCCCGACCCCATCCACGTCAGAACCGGCTTCGCTACCTTCGATAAAACCTACCGCTTCGATGGCAAGCAGCTCGTCGTCGAACGTACCGTCGTCATCCTCAAAGACAAGCTGCCCAAAGCGGACTGGAAGCAGTACCAGGCCTTTACCAAAGACGCGAGCCTCGAGAGCGAGAACTGGATCCAGCTCATCCCACCCGAGAAGAAGATCACCACCATCATCGTCAACCAGGCTCCTTCCGAAACTGCGAAGTCATCCTCGCCCGCCGTCGCGGGGTCTGGCTCCGATTCGAAAACCATCAAGATCCAGCAACTGCCGGTCGACAAGGATCACCTTGCCGCCGTTCCCACGGCGCCCACTTCCGACGTGACCATCCCCGACAATGCCTCCGTCGCCGACCTCATGAGCCTCGCGCAAAGCCTCCTCCGTTCCGGCGACATGGGCGGCGCAAAAGAAGCCCTCGACAAAGTCAAAGCAAAGGACGCCAGCCAGGCAAATCTGTGGAGCATGTACGGATTTGTCGCCATGGTGGAACGCAATGACGACGAGGCCATCGCAGATTTCCGCAAGGAAATTGCTGCGCATCCCGACAACTCCAATACTGTGGGCGCGCTCGCCGGCATTCAGGCCCGCTCGGGCGACTCCATCGGCGCCCGTCAGACTCTCAGCCACTATCTCGACCAGCATCAGAACATGCAGCTCAGCCTCTATCTCGCCTCTCTCCAGAACACCTCGCACGATTACAGCGGGGCGCTGAAAACTCTGCAGTCCGCCGCCGCCCAGAATCCCGACGACCGCAACATCCGCGTTCAGATCAGCGACACTCTGCTCCGCCTCAACCGCAAAGAAGAAGCCGCCGCAGCCGCAGAGAGCGCTCTCGACGGCGCCGATGATCCCGCGCTGCTGAACAACGCCGCCTACATGCTCTCCGAATCCGGCGTCGACTTCGCGAGCGCCGAAGCTGCCTCCCACCGCAGCGTCGACCTCCTCGAACAAAAGAGCACCACCATCTCCGCGCAGGAAGCCAACAGCCGCACCTTCGCCGAGGCCCAGCTTCTCATCGCCGCATGGGACACCTACGGCTGGATCCTGTTTCGCGAGGGCAAATCCGCCGACGCGAAGCCCTACATCTCCGCCGCCTGGCGCGATTCGCTCCGCGCCGAGATCGCCGATCACCTGGGGCAGATCGACGAAGCCCTCGGCAAGAACGACGAAGCGATGACCGACTATACCTTCGCGAACATGGCTCTCACCACGAACGACACGCCTGATGTGCGCGGTCACATCCACGACAGCATCGCGCGTCTCAAAACGGCCGGTGCCAAAGCCAGTCTTCCCCCAGGAGCAGGGAATACACAGGACCTCCGCACCTACCGGCTCAATCGATCCGCCGGCGTCAGCGGCTGGGGAACCTTCCGCCTCGAGATCACTACCACCGGCGTCGTCGATGCGCAGCTGATGTCCGGTCAGCAGACCGTCGCCGCCATCAAGCCTTCCATCCTGGCGATGAAATTCCCTGAGCTGCTCCCGCCCGGCTCCAAAGCCCACCTGCTGCGCAGCGCGGTCGTGAGCTGCTCCCAGGCCAGCGACAAAATCTGTGAAGTCGTCCTCGTTCCCGATAGCAGCCTTCAGACCGAGCAGCAGTAGGATCCCCGGGTTTTCTATCCCCCGCCGTCGGCCGCGAAACGCCGTCCGCCGATCTCTGTGACCATCCTCACCGCAACCGCCGCTCCAGGTTCGTACAGTTAAACTGGAATTTTGCCGCCTCGCGGCGATTTCTGCTTCTGGTTCGATCCATGCTTCTGCGCAATCTTTTTCAGGAAATCCGCTACGCTCTCCGCCAGCTGGTCCACAACCTCGGCTTCTCGCTCCTTGCTGTCTTCACCCTGGCCCTCGCCATCGGAGCCAACACCACCATCTTCAGCTGGATCAGCGCCACGCTCCTCAACCCCGTGCCGGGCGCGCCCGGCACCGGCCGCATGGTCACCATTGCCCGCGGCCCCGTCAGCCAACACCCCTCGCCGCCCTTTTCCTACCCCGACTACGCCGACCTGCGCGATCACACCCAGGCCTTCTCCGGCCTCCTCGCCTGGCACAACGACTACGTGTCGCTCACCGGCATTGGCAAGCCCGAACGCATCTACGGTGCGCTGGTCTCCGCCAACTATTTCGACGTCCTCGGCCTTCGGCCTCGTCTGGGACGCTTTCTTCTCACCGATCCCCACGCCGAATCCACCGGCCAGGCCGAAGTCGTTCTCAACTACAACCTCTGGCGTACGCGCTTCGGCGCCAATCCTTCCGTCATCGGCCGCACCATCCAGATCAACCTTCACCCCTACACCATCGTCGGCGTCGCCCCCAAAGGCTTTCACGGCTGCATGGCCGGCCTTCGCACCGATGTCTGGATTCCTCTCGCCGAAGCGCAGCCGGTGTGGGGTTTCCCCTTCGTCCACGACCGCAGCGTCTCCTGGCTCAACGTTCTCGGCGCCCTCGCTCCCGGCGTCGACAGCCATCAGGCCGACATCGCCCTCAACGTCGCGATGCAGCACATCGCCAGCCAGTTCCCCACCTCGCACCAGGGCGACAACCATCTCTACACCGATCCCCTCTGGCGCTCGCCCTTCGGCGCCAACGTCTACTTCTCCGGAACCCTCCCCATCCTGCTCGCCCTTGCCGGCGCGCTCCTCATCCTTGCCTGCGCCAATGTCGCCAACCTTCTCCTCGTGCGCGCCATCGGTCGTCGCCGCGAATTCGCCATCCGCCTCTCCATGGGCTGCACGCGTCTCCGCCTCGTGCATCAGCTCATGATCGAAACCACCATCCTCTCCGTCGCTGGCGGCGGCCTCGCCATCCTTCTCACCCTTTTCACCGCGCGCACCATCCCCTACTTCCTGCCGCCCACCACGCTCCCCCTTGAACTCAACGGCAGCGTCGATGCCTCCGTCCTCATCGTTACCGGCGTCGTCACCCTCATGACCTCCATCGTTGCCGGACTCATCCCGGCCCTGCGCGCCTCGCGCCTCTCTCCGATGGCTGTCCTCAAGGAGGAATCGCTCTCCACCTCTGCCGGCCACTCGCGTTCGCATCTCTCCGCGCTGCTCGTCGTCGCCCAGATCGCGCTCTCCACCGTGCTGCTCACCTGCGCCGGCCTTTTCGTCCGCAGCCTCAGCATCGCGCAGCTGGCTGACCCCGGCTTCAACCCCAACCACGTCTTCCTCGCCACCTACGATCTCGACCCGATGGGCTACTCCGGCCCCGATGGCGGCGCGTTTCATCATCAGCTCCTCCTCAAACTCCGCGAGCTGCCCGGCGTTGAGTCCGCCACCCTCGCCGATTTCTCTCCGCTCTCCTTCACCATCCACTCCGACGGTGTCCAGCCCGAGGGCTACGTCCCCCAGCCGCATGAGTCCATGGAGATCGACCGCGGCGTAGTCGGCCCCGACTATCTGGCCACGCTGCGCACTCCGCTCATCGTCGGACGCGACTTCAACGACGACGACCGCGCCGAGACCCAGCAGATCGCCATCGTCAACCAGGCCTTTGTCGATCGCTACTGGCGTGTCTCCAATCGCGACGCTGTCGGCAGGCAGATCAAATATGCCGGATCATGGCGTACCGTCGTCGGCGTCGCCGCCAATGGCAAATACCGCCGTCTCGTCTACGATCCCGCTCCGCTCATCCTCGTTCCGCTCTCCCAGGACTACCGCAGCGAGGTCATCATCCACCTGCGCGTCGCCGGCGACCCCCTCAGCTATACCAACGCCGTCCAGCAGGCCGTTGCCGACCTCAACCCCGATCTGCCTCTCTACAACATCACCACGCTCGAGGCGAACATGAAACTCGGCAACGTCTTCGAGCGCATCGTGGTCGACTTCGCCGGATCCTTCGGCATCCTCGCGCTTCTCCTCGCCACCGTCGGCCTCTACGGCGTCGTCGCCTACACCACCCGCCAGCGCACGCATGAGATCGGCATCCGCATCGCCCTCGGCGCGGAGAAGCACACCATCTTCCGCCAGGTTCTGACTCACGGACTCCGCCTCACCCTGGCCGGCGTCCTCCTCGGTCTCGGCGGCTCGCTCTTCCTTACCCGATTCCTGCGCAGCATGCTCTACGGCGTCACCGTCACCGACTGGCCGACGCTCACCGCTGTCGTCGTTGTCCTGGGAGTCGTCGCGCTCCTCGCCAGCTATCTCCCCGCACGCCGCGCCACGCGCATCGCTCCCGTCGCCGCGCTGCACCACGAATAACGAGACCGACGCAACTGGATTGTCTCCCGTGGAATTTGCCGCATTCCCGGTTTTTCATAGACACTCTCGTCACTTTCTATGGTTTGACAAAGAAATCTCCCGTTCACATTCGGCCACTCACGCAACTCCTCGAGGTCCGTGAGCGCGCCGCTCTCAGCCAGCCAGTCACTCGCCACTCCATGGTGTCCTCTCGCCCCACCCAAATCCCTCTTCGTCCCATAACTGCTTCTTCTCTCCCTTCCGGACATCTTCATCCCGGCGTGTGGCGATTCACATGCCCCAACGCAACCATTCATCCCTGCGCCTTTCTCCTCGGTTCCCGCGCGGGATTGTCACTCTGTGAAGGCTGAATCCGATCCGGCCCCACAGAAGAATTTCTGTCTGTACGGATCAGCACCGGAGGTGTTCCTTGTTTCGCAATTTCAGATTCGCTGCGATGACTCTGCTCTTCGCTCTCTCCCTCACGCATCCGCTCATGGCTCAGGACACAGCCTCCATGACCGGCATCGTTACGGACACTTCCGGTGCGGTCGTCCCCGGCGTTCAGGTTGTCCTCACCAATCCCGCTACCGGCGTCAAATATCAGGCCGTCAGCAATGCCGAAGGCTCCTACACCCTCAACGAGGTCAAGCCCGGACCCGGCTACACCGCCACCTTCTCGCATGACGGCTTCACCTCGGTCTCCGTCACCGGTCTCTATCTCAACGTCAATGCCGCCCGCACGCAGAATGTCACGCTCGCCGTCGGCAACGTGGTCACTACCGTCTCCGTCTCCGGCAGCAACCAGAACGTCACCCTCGACACCACCGACGCCACCATCGGCAACAACTTCGAAGTCCAGATGGTGAACCAGCTGCCCATCCAGATCCGCGACACGCCCTTCGCCCTCTTCACCATGCAGCCGGGCGTGTCCTATAACGCCAATACGGGCGACGGTTCCGTCACCGGGGCACGCGCCGACCAGACCCACGTCACGCTCGATGGCCTCGACGTCGACGATCGCGGCACCGGCCAGTTCGGCGCCGTCAACGGCAATGCTCCCGTCGATTCCGTCCAGGAATTCCGTGGCGTTGAAGCCGGCCAGACCGCGGGCTACGATTCCGCCGGCGGCGGCCAGTTCCAGCTCGTCACCAAAAGCGGCACCAATCAGTTCCACGGCGCCCTCTTCGAATATCACCGCGATACCGACCTCGAAGCCAACGACTGGTTCGACAACAACGCCGGCGTTCCGCGCCCCGCCCTCATCCGCAACCAGTTCGGCGGCAACCTCGGCGGCCCCATCAAACACGAGAAGGCCTTCTTCTTCTTCGAGTACAACGGCCGTCGCGACAATCAGGGCATCTCCGTCCTGCAGACCGTTCCCACCGCGTCTTACCTCGCCGGCAACATTTCATACGTCAACAACAATTCCGGCTGCAGCCCCTTCAGCACCATCCACACCGCTCCGCAGTGCATCAGCACCGCCAGTGCAGCCACCGTCGCAGCCAAGTTCGATCCCCTCAAGATCGGCCAGGATGCTGCCCTCGCGTCCTTCATCGGCAAACGCTATCCCGCGGGCAACGACATCACCGGCGGTGACGACATCAACACCACCGGCTTCCGTTTCAATGCCCCTGTCAACCGTCACGAGAACGACTACGTCGCCCGCCTCGACTACAACCTCACCCAGACTCAGAAGATTTTTGCCCGCGCCAATGCCCTCAGCGAGCGCGAAGCCGATGGCTTCAACTTCCCCACTCCCATCCAGTTCCCCGGCGATCCCGTCACCCGCTCCATCGACGATGCCAGCTGGGCCTGGGTCGTCGGCCATAACTGGGTCATCGGCGCCAACAAAACCAACCAGGTAAGCTACGGCGAAACCATCTCCCGTCTCAATTTCCCCTCCCTCTACAATCCCACCGGCCCTCTGCAGTGGGCTTTCGGTCCTCTCACCGATCCCTATCTCGGCAACCACAACGCCCAGGGCCGCGTCGTTCCCGTTCCACAGCTGCGTGACGATTTCAGCTGGGTCAAAGGCGTGCACACCTTCCAGTTCGGTGGCACCTTCAAATTCATCACGCCCTTCAACGACCTGGTCCTCAACGACATCACCCCCAGCCTCGGTCTCAGCGGCTCCAGCGGTCTCAGCCAGCTCGACCCCACTCTTCGTCCCGCGGATATCAACCAAAGCTCCAGCAGTTTCCCCACCAATAACTGGGACAGCGCTCTGGTCTTCGATCTCGGCAGCTTCAATCAGATCGACGCCACCTACAACTACAATGCCGACGGCAGCCTCGTTCAGGAGGGCACCGGAACCGACCGCAAATACCGCTACTACGAAACCGAGCTCTACTTCGGCGATTCCTGGAAAATTAAACCCACGCTCACCTTCACCTATGGCGTGCGCTATCAGCTCTACAGCGTGCCCTACGAAACGCATGGCATCGAAGCCACCCAGGTCAACGCCAGCACCGGCAAGCCGCTTGGTTTCGATGAATACTTCTTTAAGGATCGCCTCCCGCAAAACGCCGCCGGCATCTCCGGTCCCACCGCGATTCCGTTCCTCGAGTATGTCCTCGCCGGCAAGGCCAACCACGCTCCCGGCTACTACAGCCCCAGCTACAAAGACTTCGCCCCGCACGTGTCCTTTGCCTGGAACCCCTCCTTCGATCGCGCCACCGTCATCAACGCCAGCGTCGGCATCGTCTACGACCACACCATCGTGAGCGCCGTCCAGAACTTCCAGGACCACAGCTCCTATCTCTTCCAGGCCGACAACAACACCATCTACGGCGATTCCGGCGACCCGGAGGGATCTCTGGCCAACGATCCCCGCTTCGCCTCGATTAACGCCATTCCCGCAGCGCCTCCCGCGCCCGCCTTTGCCTCGAAGACCATTCCCTTCGTCGACAACACGGGCACTCCGTACGGCATCGGGGCCAACACGTTCAGCACGGCCATCGATCCCAGCCTCACCACGCCGTACTCCATCATGATCAACGCCGGCATCCAGCACACGATCCCTGGCGGCTTCCTGTTAGACGTGTCCTATGCCGGACGCCTCGGCCGAAAGCTCCTTGCCCAGGTTGACGCCAGCCAGGTCCTCGACTTCGTCGATCCGGGTTCCGGCGAACATTACGCCACCGCCTTCGCCAACATCGCCCAGGAACTCCGCGCCGGTGCCGATCCTTCCACCATCCCCGCTGAGCCCTGGTTCGAGAATCAGGTTGGCGCCGGAGCGACGCAGTTCATTGCCGGCATCGGTTCCAACTACTTCCTCATCGGCGACATCGCCGACTTCTCCGTTGCCGCCTCGGGACTCTTCAATTCCAACGTCGTTATGGCCTCGCAGTTCTCGTCCAACGACTACTACACCAACAAAGGCTCCTCCAACTACCACGGCCTCCTGGCCACGCTGCACAAGAACGCCGGACATGGACTCCAGTTCGACTTCAACTACACCTGGGCCCACTCCATCGATAACTTCTCGCTCGTCGCCAACGGGCAGTCGAATTTCGTCGGTGAGTTCGTCTGCGATGCCACTCGTCCCCGCGAGTGCCGCGGCGCCTCCGACTTCGATCTCACCCAGGTCTTCAACGGCGACTTCATCTACGATCTGCCCTTCGGGCATGGCCGCTCCTTTGCGAGCTCCACACCCACCTGGGCGGACGAACTCATCGGCGGCTGGCAGATCAGCGGCCTGCCCACCTGGCAGACCGGCTTCCCCTATTACGCCAATACCGGCGCCTACGGTGCCAGCTATGCCAATCTGGCTCCCGCCATTCTGCTCAACGCCCATACCGACGCCGTCACCAGCCACCCGCACAAGGATCCGGTCTCAGGACGCCTGCTGAACTTCAAAGACCCCGCAGCCGCCGAGGCCTCGTTTGTCGGCCCCATCGGCCTCACCCTCGGTCAGCGCAATGAGCTGCGCGGACCCCACTACGCCAACTTCGATCTCGGCCTCGGCAAGACCTTCCCGCTCGCCAGCGAGAATTACCGCCTCATCTTCCGCGCCGACGCCTTCAACGCCTTCAACCATCCAACGTTCAACAATCTCAGCACCTCGGGGGCCAACCTCACCTCCACCGGCTTCGGCCGGATCACCAGCATGGCGGGAACCTCTCGCGTGCTGCAGGGCGCGCTCCGCTTCGAGTTCTGATGAACACTGCTTCACCTTTGGGGCCGCCCACAAGCGGCCCCATTTCTTTTGCCGGCACGGCACATCATCCTGGGCGCAACACCAGTTTCAGTCGCGCAATGTCACCCTGAGCAAGCTCCGAACGGAGTGAGGTGCGCGTCGAACGGGCGAAGGACCTGCGGTTCTCGCGCCGCACCCCTGCTCCCCGTGTCAAAAAACACGCATGTCATCCTGAGCGCAGATCAATTGCCCACGATGTCGATCGACACCGGCAAATTCCTCGGAGGAAAGCAGGTGTGATCGTCGCAGGCCTGATACCGCAGCTGTCCCGCGAGCAAGTGATCGCCGCGCCCGACGGTCACATGCATCCGCAGCACGAACTCGCCGGAATACACGCTCAGCTTCTGGCTCGGATCGGCCGGAAATGCGTAGTCCGATCCCGCAGGAAAATCCACCGCCGCAATGTGAACGCCCTGCGGCTCTGCCTCGATCAACTCGGTCCGGATCAGGCTCTTCTGCAGCGGGGCATGCGAGTTGATGTGCAGCCCTTCGTTGATCCGGAAATGCATCTCGACCGTCGCCGCTTTTCCCGCCGCTACCGTCGCCTGCTGCGGATACAGGAAGTGCACCTTCTGCTGCCCACCACCCCCGGCATCGTCCGCCGCCTGCCAGGGCAGCTTCTGCGCCGCGCCGCCGGCCAGCAGCGCCACAAACGTAACAGCGGCGGTTACGAGTCTCACAATCCCGCTCCCAGCTTCACGCCCGACTCTTGCTGGCCGCTCGCGATGGCCTTCCGGATGTCGGATTCGATCACGTCCCTCGGCGCCAGGCCGATCGTCGACGCCACGATCTTCCCGTTGCGGTCGATGAAGAACGTCGTCGGCATCGCGTCGATGCCCCACTTGTCCTCCACCGCATCCTCGCCCAGCAGTACCGGGTAGTTCATATGCATTTTCGAAACAAAATCCGCAATGTCCCGCTTCTGCGTGAACAGCTTCGCCGGATCATCCCGGTCCAGATCATCGGTCGAGACGCCAAGAATCTCCAGCCCCTGGCCCGCGTACTGATCGTGCAGCTTCTCGAACCACGGAATTTCCACCTTGCACGGCCCGCACCACGTCGCCCAGAAATCGACCACCAGCGGCCGCCCTTTGTAGTTCGCCAGCGAGACCTTGTTGCCGTTCAGATCCGCGAGCGTGAACGTGGGCGCGACCTTCCCGTCGAGCGACGAAGCATTCTCCATGTCGCCGCCAGCCGCATCGTCCGCCGACGGACTCGAGCCCGCCTGGCCGTTGTCCGGCACCAGCGTCAGCTGCGCTCCCTGCATCCGCGCCCGCTCCGCCTCGCGGCGCTTCTCGAAGTTGATGACGCCCGCTGCGATCATCAGCACCACCGCCGTCACCATTGCAGCCAGGACCAGAAAAGTGCGCTTCAAAGGCCGTTCCTCGCTTCTCCATTTTACCCGTCGGACCGCATCGCCCGCACCGGGCGAAACCGGCCGCGCCCCGGTGATAGCATCAGGTCTTTCAGAGCATGGCTGAACTGCACAAGCCGTCCCAGCTGGTCCGCATCGAAGCCGACGCGCTGCTGGCCCTCGCCGAGCGCCTCGAAGGCCCCATGGCCGCCGGCTTCGAACGCGCCGTCACCCATATCTTCGACTGCGGCCAGTCCCGCGGCCGCGTTGTCGTCACCGGCATGGGCAAGAGCGGCATCATCGCCCAGAAGATCGCCGCCACGCTCAGCTCCACCGGCAGTCCCGCTCTCTTCCTGCATCCTGCCGAAGCGGTCCACGGCGATCTGGGCATGATCATCGAGGGCGACGTCGTCATCGCGCTCTCCGCCAGCGGCGAAACCGAGGAGATCCTCCGCCTGCTGGCCACCCTGCAGCGCATGGGCAACACCCTCATCTCCTTCGTCTGCGAGACGAGATCGACCCTCGCTCAGGCCAGCGATGTCGCCCTCGACTGCTCCGTCCCCGCCGAAGCCTGCGGACTGGGCCTCGCGCCCACCGCCTCCACCACCGCGATGCTCGCTCTCGGCGATGCCCTCGCCATCGCGGTTTCCCTCCGCCGCGGCTTTCGTGCGGAAGACTTCGCCGCCCTCCATCCTGGCGGCAAGCTCGGCAAGCGTCTCGCCACGGTGCGCCAGCTCATGCACACCGGCGATGCCATTCCTCGCGTCGACCAGAAGACGCCCATGCCCGACGTCATCTATGAGATGTCGCGCAAGAAACTTGGCATGACCACCGTCGAACAAAACGGCAAACTGGCCGGCATCATCAGCGACGGCGATCTCCGCCGCCTCCTCGAACGCGACGGCCCCGACGGTCTCCGCAAAACCGCTGGCGAAGTGATGAACGCGTCCCCGAGGACCATCGCCGCGACCGAACTCGCCGCCCGCGCCCTCCACACCATGGAGGAGCGTAAAATCACCTCCCTCATCGTCGTCGATTCCGACCAACGTATCGAGGGCGTCCTCCATCTCCACGATCTGTGGGGGACGGAGCTGATCTGATGCCGTGCCTGGAACGTGCGAGGGGTGGCGTGCGTCTAATCACCAGAGGTGCTCCCATGCGGCGAGTCGTTTCGGTGGCGTTCCTCTCGGCCTCTCTCGCGATTCTTCCCTC
>Ga0335072_10003555_pt1 | contig 23419 bp, 26 predicted proteins | sample Lox_Sample_21_FD_206725 | JGI IMG/M metagenome (GOLD analysis project Ga0335072, IMG submission 206725) | Soil microbial communities from Loxahatchee National Wildlife Refuge, Florida, United States - Lox_Sample_2.1 | ecosystem: Environmental > Terrestrial > Soil > Wetlands | place: USA... | reverse complement strand
GGGGGAGTCCACGTTCCGGTGCGCGTTCGCCCTGATCAGCGCGAAAATGCTCGACCATGTTATTGGCACCTGGCTTCACACCAGGGCGACGCAGGCCGTTGGGCGGCTGGGAATAGCGGTCGACGGCAAGGCGGTCCGCGGCGCCCGGAACAGGGAGGAGAAGGCCCCGCGCCTGGTTGCGGCCCTGGCGCATGGTATCGGCATGGTCCTCGGCCAGGTCGCCATGGACGCGAAGTCCGATGAGATCCCTGCCGTCCGGGAATTGCTGAAACCGTTTACACCTAGGAGCGGCGGTCAGCACGGCCGGCGCCCTGCACATGCAGAGTGACACCGCGCAGGCCATCACCGGGCCGGTACGCCGACTACAGGAATTGAAAGACCGGGGTCTTTTGTCCGCTTGGTCACGGTCGGCGCGCCTGCGTGACTGGCGGGCAGTACGGGTCTAGGCCGGTTTCATGAGGTACGCCGATGGCGGCGGGCTGACCGCTCAGGGCCGGTCCCGCCGCGAGATGGTGCGGCTGCAGGCCGCGGAGATGTTCGCGCATGACGCCGACGCCCGGGAGATCGCAAGGTCGCTGCGGGTCAGCACGAAGTCGCTCTACCAGTGGCGGCGCGTCTGGCGGGCCGGCGGCGAGGCCGCCCTGGCCTCCAAGGGCGCCGGCGGGAACCCCTGCAAGCTGGACGAAGGCCAGCTCGGGCGGCTGCGCGCCGCGCTGAAGGCCGGGCCGGCCGCCTACGGCTGGAAGCAGGACCAGCGCTGGACCCTGACCCGGGTGACCACGCTGATCAACCGGCTGTTCAGCGTCTCCTACACGCTGCGCGGGGTGTCTTACCTGCTGCACCGCCTCGGGTACAGCCCCCAGGTCCCGGTGCACCGCGCGATCGAGCGCAACGAGGACGCGGTCGCCGAGTGGCGGACCGCGACCTAGGCGAAGGTACGAGGCTAGCGGCGCTGACCGGCGCGTACGTCTGCTTCGAGGACGAGGCCGGGCAGTCGCTGCGACCGGGCCGGGCCCGCACCTGGGCGCCCCGCGGGCACACCCCGGTGGTGCGGGTCTCCGGCAGGGCCGGCCGGCTGTCGGTCGCGGGCCTGGCCTGCCTCAGGCCCGGCCGGCCGGGCCGCTTCTTCTACCGCCTGCGCGTCCGCCACCGGCGTAAGGGCGAGCGGGCCAGCATGTCCGAAGCCGACTACGCGCACCTGGTCAGCGCCGCGCACCACGCCCTGAACGCCCCGATGATCTTGATCTGGGACGGGCTCAACACTCACCGCAGCCGGAAGATGCGCGCCTTCACCCAGGCCCGCGAGGACTGGCTGACCGTGGTGCAGTTGCCCGCCTGCGCGCCCGACCTGAACGCGGTTGAAGGCGCCTGGTCAGTCATGAAGTCCGGCCTGGGCAACCACGCCGCCGCCACCCTCGGCCAGCTCGAGGCCCTGGTCCGCACCCGGCTCCGGGCCATCCAGCACCGGCCCGACCTCATCAACGCGCTCCTCGGCCAGACCGGGCTGACCCTCGATCCGCCACCGTAGACCCTGGCCTTTCAACCTCTGTAGCGCATCCCAGTCCGGCATCGGCGAGGCCAGCGCGGGGTCGATCTGGCCGTACGTCGGGATGGCGATATGGTGCGCGGCATTCTCGACCTTTGCGAAGAGTTCCGGAACCACCTGGCACCGCCGGTCCGTAACCAGGGTGAGCAGCGCCCCCAGAGCACTGTCCTGCTCCTCAGCGGCCAGCAGGTTTCCCTGCTGGCCGCGCTCGAACCAGTGCAAGACCGCGACGCAGTGGGCCCAGCTGCCAGGGAGATCGAGCTGCCGTCCCGGCTGCGCCGCGAGGAACCCGTCGCCCGCGATCGGTGTCAGCCCGGGATGAATGACCCGCTGGTAGACGCGATGGATCGGGATCTTCTCGCCGCGCAACGTGAGATCCTGGACCCACGCCTTAAGCGTGGGTGACCGGCACACCTGTGCCTGTGCCACCGCCTCAGACCTCCCCTCGACCGTGCCCGCGCATCACTCTGCTCGGCGATCCATTATCGAACCCGTGTTTGGCGTGGTGGCAATCATTTACCGAGAGCGCCAGGGCACCGACGAGCACAGCCTGGCCTTCCGCCGCATTCTGGCCTGCCTTGGGCCGCCCAAGCCGACCGACCGCCAGATCCTGCCGAGCCGACGTCGGTGTCACCGTCAAGCTACTCACCGGGGGCAACCCGGTCGTCACGGCCAAGGTCTGCGCCGACCTGGCCCTGCCGCCCGGCAAGGTAGCAACCGGCGCTGAAGTCGACCACGCCGGCGATCAGCTCGATGACCTAATCGCACGGACCACCGCCTTCGCGAGGGTCGTGTTGGTATAAGCATGCGCAGGCGCAACACGCGCAGACCCGATTGACGGTGGTGCGCAGAGCGACCTGATCTGCGCAGCTCGGCCGGTGGTCGCCGGTGAATCGTCAGGCGTCCATATCGGCGGATATCGCGCCCTGAGCGATCATTGAACAGTAATCGCCGGTAACAGAATGCGAGTGCCTGCATCCGTCAAAACGAACACCACCCGCGTCACCAGAATATCTGAGGGGTTCGGCCCGCCTGATCCTGTTAATCCATACTCAGCGGTAGTGACGTCCAGTGTTCACGATGAGTGACGCGCAACAGGCCGAGGGCGGAAGCTCTTGCAGCGCGCCGTAGTGTCCGTTCGTGCGGTCGGTAGAGTGCCGCAATGCCCCGGCCTATCTGGCCAGGTTGAGCGGGTGCCATGGTTCATGCTGCGTGCCGGTCATAAGGTCGGTGACCCGGCGGGTAACCTCGGCTTGCGCTTGCGGATGATTTGTCGTGCGTAGATACGGGCCGAGTGTGCGCAGTTCGCGCATCTGGCGTAGCACGTCTAGGCCGGGCAGGTCGGCGGGCGCGACGCCGTAGGCCGCGCAGAAGTGTTGCCATTCCGACGGGGGACGGCCGAATCTATGCCTGATGCTTGTCGGGACGATGTCTTGTTCTCGGGGGCCGTAGCTCACTGAATCCCAGTCCGACAGCACGACGCGGTCGCGGGTGTGGATGAGGTTCTCCGGGTAGGCGTCGCCGTGGATCAGCCCGCAGCCAAGCGTCCAGCTTGAGTTGGCGTACTTGTGCTCGAGGTCTTGATAACGCGCCAGGAGCCAGGTTCGCTGAGCATCGCTCAGCCACCGGCACCGCTGCGTGTCGTCCGGTACCGAGCCGAGCGGGCTGGCCGTGGGCAGGCGCACAGGCGGCGCGGGCAGCTGGTGGAGGTCGTGGAGCAGCGAGCCGAGGGAGCTGACGTCTTCCCAGGGCGGTCCGGTGGCGTCGAGGTAGTGCCAGAAGGTGACGATGTACCCGTGCGCGGTGACTGGCTGTTCGACGTCGAGTGGCTGGACGGCGGGGAAGTAGAGTGTGTCCAGCCAGGCTGTCACCCCGACCGAGGCCGAGAGTCGTTCCAGCCATGGTGACGGCCGGGGGGCGTAGCGCAACCTGGCCACGATGGGATGGCGGGCGAGCTTGTAGACGGTGTTGGCCCGGTCGTAGAGGACGTGAGCGCCGTCGCTGCTCAGGCCGACGCTGGCGCAGGCCGCGCCGAGAGCCTCTTGCGGAAAGACGCGAGAGATCACCGTTGCTGGTCAGGCGGTGATCTGCCGCAGGAGAGCGTCGCGGTCGTAGGCTTCGATCTCGTCCTGCAGGTCGCGGGCCTTCGGTGTGGCGGCGAACCCGGGCAGGGATAGCCAGCGTCGTAGCCGGTGCAGTTGCTGCAGGATCGGCTCTGTGCGCATGTCCGCGGCCAGGCCCAGGACGGGGCGCAGCGTGCTGGCGGCACCGTCTAGGTCCGGCTGTTTCAGATGTGCCTGTGCCTGATCGGTGCGCACCAGGAGCTCGGCGTACAGGTGCCGCCGTCCGGGCGGGGCGGCTTCGGACAGCGCGATCGCTTCGGCGCCTTCGGTAACGGCTGCATCCGGGTCGTCGAGCAGGAGCCTGGTGCTGGCGACCAGGCCGTGGTATCGCGCGGGTGTCAGCTCCCAGACGCCGCCGAGCAGGTCGGGGGAGCTGACGTGGTCCCGTTCCCGGCCCGCCTGGATGAGAGCTTGCCCGGACTCTTCTCGCCGGCCGGTGCGGGCCAGCGCGCGGGCCCGGAACAACGACAGGAACACGCGCGCGGAGTCGGGCGAGTCATGGCCCAGCCCGTCCTCGGCGAGCTGAGCGGACTCGGTGTAGCGGCCGTCCCAGTAGGCGAGCTTGGCCTGGGTGGCGCGTACCCAGGCCCGGGCGCCGTCGTGACCGGCTTGTTCCGCGCACATCCACGCGGTCCAGGCATGGGTGTCGGCGGCCCGGTAGTTTCCCAGGTCGCCGGTCATCCACCCGAGGAGCCCGCATACCTGGGCGGCGAGCAGGTACAGGTCCTTGGCCTGGTCCATGCGCTGGTGGCCGCGCAGGCGGGCAGTCACCCGGTCTCGCAACCGCCGGGTCTCGAGCAGCAGCGGGAAGGAGAGCTCGTATTCGAAGACCGTGGCCAGCCGGCGTGCCTGGGCCTGGTATTGGCCGATCGTTGCATCGGCGACCTCTGACATGCCAACCCACTCTCCGAATTCCTGCGATTCCTCGGCGACCGCAGCGATCATGTCGTCCCGGGATGACCGTCCGCGGCGCCCGTGCCGGATGGGCGCCGATGGCGAGACGGGCTCAGACGGGCCGGACCGCGGCGCTGGGCCGGGCCCCTTCTCAAGGTATTCGAGCCGATCGTTTTCGGGCATATGACGCAGGTCGCAGACATCGATTAACTGATCCCAGGTCGTGCCGTAGCTGTCGGCAAGTATCCGCAGGACTGGCAGGGTGGGCCGGACGCCGCCCTCTGGCCATTGCTCGTAGTCGCTGATCCGGTTACCGGTCATGGGGGCGCGCGGGTTCCCGCTGAGCTGATTGAACCGCTCGGCCGCTTCCCGCTGAGACAATTCGGCGGCATACCGCCATGCCTGCCGCGGCCGGACGCCCTGCTGATGCAGGTCACGGGCGATCGTCTCGGTCAGCCGCTGACCCCGTGCACCCAGCCGGGACAACTCGGCCCGGAGCTGGTCCCGGTAGGGCTTGCTGCCTGACTTGTACCGAACGGCCATCAGGGCTCTCCTGTCCGGAGGTGCTCGTGCTCACAGTGTGCCTCCGGCCAGGTCACGACACCAACGCGTTCCGTGATCACAGCGGCGCCGCAGTGGGTGGTCTGCACCCCTCCGGATGGCATCACTGCAGGTGAGCGTGCTATCTGACCTGGGCGAATACGAGCGTCCGGTGATGGTGTCTGTCGGTGAGGGTTCGGGCATTCTCGGTCATCATGAACGAAGTCAGCGACGGAATGGCCGCTTCGTGCCCGGACGCGCCCCGGTTCAACCCCGAGGTCGCGCGCCCGGCCCGGGTCTACAACCTGTGGCTGGGCGGCAAGGACGGCTACGCCGCCGACCGGCAGGCCGCCAGGGAGGTGGCCGCCCGCCGTCCCCAGGTGGTCGCCGGGGCGCTCGCCAACCGCGGGTTCCTCGCCCGCGTGGTGCGGTACCTGGCCGGACAGCGAGGGATCACCCAGTTCCTTGACATCGGCACCGGCCTGCCTGCTCCCGGCTGCACCCACGAGGTAGCCCAGAGGCTCGCTCCGCGATCCCGCGTCGTGTACGTCGACAACGACGCGGTGGTGCTGACCCATGCCCGGGCGTTGCTTACCAGCTCACCCGAGGGCGCGTGCGGCTATGTTGACGCGGATCTGCGTGACACCGGCCTGATCTTGCGGGAGGCGAGCCGGATCCTGGACCTCTCGCAGCCGGTTGCCGTGCTGCTGCTGGCTGTCTTGCATTTCGTCTCGGACTGCGACCATCCGGAGGGCGTGGTGGCCGCGCTGGCGGCTGGGTTAGCGCCGGGCGGTTTCGTCGCCATCTCTCATCTGACCAGCGACTTCGCTCCGGACGCGGTGAACTCTGGGGTCGCTGCCTACAACAGCCTTGTCCCGGCCGGGATCACGGCGCGCAGCCACGCCCAGGTGACCGGGCTGTTCGGTGACATGCCCCTGGTCGCGCCCGGCGTTGTCCCGGTCACCGAGTGGCGGCCCGCGGGCGGTGACCGGTCCGCGCAACCCGCCGACCTGTACGCCGGGCTCGCTGCCGTGGGGCGGTGCCGGTGACCACCGCCGGCAACCAGCCAGCCGCCAATGACGAGGCGGAGCATTGGCGGGAGGCGGCCCGGCTGCGCGATGAGCATCCCGGCTGGGTCGTCGTGTGGCTGGCTCGCAACCGGCGGTACAAGGCCTACAAGCGGATGCCAGGAGCGCGGCGCGACACCGCCCTCACCGCCACGACCGCGGCCAGGCTCGCGACGGAGATCAGGAACGCCGAGCGGGCAGCTGTCAGGCCGGTTACCCCGGGAGCCCGCAAATGACCGACGCCGCGCCGCGTAGCGCAGTCCGAAGCGATGACCAGACCGCGCTGCGCATGACCCAGATCACGGCCGGGCTCAGGGCCGCCGGACTGAGCGCGCGACTTCACGAGACGCAGGGCGTGCTGGACATAACTGCCGCGCTGGACCGGTCGCAGTGCAGGCAGGTGGAGGTCATCGTCGACCAGGACGGTTACGTCCAGATCAGTTTCTGGAACGATCCCGCAGCCACCCCGGCCCGCACGGTCGCTGTCATCAACCGCGCCCTGACATCGATCGTCGCCGGCATCCTCGGCCGCTGACGCCGCGCAGCCGGTTGCCCGGAAACTTGCCCTCCCCGAGTCCCTGGAGACGGAACTGGCATGTTCGACTACATCGTGGCCGGCGCCGGCACGGCCGGATGCGTGATAGCGGCCCGGCTGTCGCAGCAAAGCGACGCGCGCGTCCTGCTGCTGGAGGCGGGCGGCGCGGAACGCACCAGGGCCATGAGAGTGCCGAACGCATGGCCGGATGCAATCGGCTCGCCATCTGACTGGGGCGATGTGACGACCAGGCAGGCCGACGCCGGGCCGGTCGCCTACCCGCGGGGCCGGGGCCTGGGCGGGTCGGGCGCGATCAACGCGATGGCCCATGTGCGCGGGCACCGCGCGGTCTATGACCACTGGGCCGCCAGCGGAGCGCCCGGGTGGGGGTTCGCCGACCTGCTGCCCTATTTCCGGCGCACGGAACGGGCCGCGGGGCGTGATCCGGGACTGCGCGGAACCGGGGGACCGCTGTGCGTCGGCCCGGTGCCACAGGCCGGCCGGCACCCGGTCGCGGTCGCGTTCGCCGAGGCCGTTGCCGCCGCGGGCTGCCCGGTCACCGGCGACTTGAGCGGCGCAGTGCAGGAGGGCGTGGCCTGGGCCGACCTGGCCATCACGGCAGGGGAGCGGGTCAGCGCGGCCGACGCCTATCTACGCCCGGTGCTGGACCGCCCGAACCTGGTCGTCGAGACCGGCTGCCTGGTCACCCGCCTGCACGTCGAGCACAGCCGGTGCACTGGCATCAGCTACCTGCGTCACGGGACACTGGTCCGGGCACGGGCCAGCGGCGAGGTGATCGTATCCGCTGGCGCGGTCGGTTCACCGCAGCTACTCCAGCTGTCCGGCATCGGCCCAGCCCGGCAGTCGCGCGCGCTGGGCATTGACGTGGTGGCCGACATTCCCGCGGTCGGGCAGAACCTGCAGGACCACCCGGTCGTGATCGCGTCCTATACCGCGCCCGGACCGCTGCCCGTCAGCGGTTACAACCACGGCGAGGTCTACGCGGCGCTCCGCGGCGAGCACGCGAGCCAGTGGCCCGACCTGCACCTGTTCCCGATCCTGCTGCCTTTGAGCCCGGCCGGGCACAAGCCTCCGGCTTCCGGTTACGCTCTGGTCGCCGCGCTGGTCGCCCCCGACAGCCGGGGCTCGGTACGTCTGGCATCGTCCGATCCCGGGCAGCGCCCCCTGATCGACCCCGCCTTCCTGCGCGCGTCATGCGATCTGGACCGGCTGGCCGAAGGCCTGGGCATGGTCCGGCAGGCCGCCGCCAGCCAGCCGCTGGCTGAACTTCGCAGCGCGGAGATATGGCCCGGCGCTGACGTGCGCACCAGCGCAGGGCTGCGGGCCTACATCCGGCGCACGGTCGCCAGCTACTACCACCCGGCCGGGACCTGCCGTATGGGCACCAGCCCGGACGCGGTCGTGGATACCCAGCTCCGGATGCGCGGGCTGACCGGGCTGCGGGTGGCCGACGCCTCGGTGATGCCCGTCATCCCCAACGCCCACCCCAACGCGACCGTCCTGGCGATCGCCGAACGGGCCGCCGAGCTGATCAGCGGCGATACGGGCCGCAGGCCAGCGTGAGCGGTTCTGCGGCCCGCAACGCCGAGCTTCATTTCTGAACGCCCTCGCTTCCATCGTGAAAGGTGCAGTCGAGTGTCTGAGACCGCGATCGCCAGCCAGCAGCTCCGCCGGTACGTCGAGACCCACCACATCGACCGGATCCCCGACGCCGCCCGGCACGGCAAACCCTGGCACCAGCTCGCGTTCTGGTGGGGCGGCAACGTCAACGTGTTCAACGTCGTCCTCGGCGCCGTGGTGGTCTCGACCGGGCTGGCATTGTGGTGGGCGCTGGCCGCCATCGCCGCCGGGACCTTGACCGGCGCGCTGCTGATCGCGCTGCACGCCACCCAGGGACCCCGGCTGGGGGTGCCGCAGACCATCCAGTCCCGCGCCCAGTTCGGGTTCTACGGGTCGGCGTTCTTGTTCCCGTGCGTGCTGCTGATCAACATCGGGTTCATCGCCGCCCAGTTCGTCATCCAGGCCCAGGCCATGCAAGCCGTCACGCCGACGATCACCATCCCGCAGTGGATCCTCATCCTGGCCGTTCCGGCGGTGGTGACCGGGGTCTTCGGGTACCGGTGGATCCACCGCGTCATGCAAGCCACCGCGGTCCTCGTCGGCGTCTCGCTGGTGGTCATGCTGGTCCAGGGGTTCCGCTACGGGTCGCTGCCTGCGCATGAGATGAGCCTGGCCCGGCCATCTGCGGGGTTGTTTTTGGCGGGGGTTGCGCTGCTGGTGATTGACATGCTGTCGTTCGGGCCGTTCGTGTCCGACTACACCCGCTACCTGCCCGCCGCCACCAGCGCGCGGCGGCTGTTCTGGTCGATCTACGCCGGGAACGTGGCCGCGACGTTCTTCTCCTGCGCGGTCGGCGCCTACCTCGCCGCGCTGCTGCCATCGCTCGGGCCGGTGGCGGCGGTGGGGCGGGTGTCGGGGTCGTGGGCGCTGGTGGTGATGGCGCTGAGTCTGGTCAACGCGGGGACCTTTAATGCTTATACGGGGGCGTTCCAGCTGCTGGCGGTCGCAAATATGTGGCACCGGTTCAAGTCGGTGTCGGTGCTGGTGCGGCTGGTCCCGTTCTGCTGCGTGATGGCCGCCGGGGTGGTGGTTGCGCTGGTGGGCTACCGGTCGTTCGTGACCAACTTGTCGAACTTCCTGGACGTGCTGCTGGTGCTGTTCATCCCCTGGTCGGCGGTCAACCTGGCCGACTACTTCATCGTCCGGCGAGGGCGTTATGACGTCGGCTCTTTCTTCCTGCCCGGGGCAACTTACGGGAACTTCGCGTGGCGCGGGCTGCTGGCGTATGCGGCCGGTCTGGCGGCGGAGTGGCCGTTCGTGTCGCAGCCGGACTACACCGGGCCGCTGGTGCGCGCGCTCGGCGGCGCCGACATCTCCTGGCTGGTCGGCTGGTTCGTCTCCGCTGCCGTCTACCTCCTGGTCATGCGCGGAACCACGCGGGCAGGGCTCACCAGCGGCCGTATGACCGCGGCGGCCCCGCCACGGGGCGTGGCGTAACCGCGGCGGGAGTGACGCAAAGGCCCGGTGAGCTATGGATAGCCCAGCCATCGATGCTGACGCGGCCAGGTTGCGGCCCCGGCCGTGGCCGGCCCGGACGGGAACGGTGCCGCCTCTGGCGGACGGCTTCATCACCCGGCCCGATAGCGTTCCGGGGCTTGCCGAGGCGCTGGTCCCGGGCACGATCGTGATGCTGGCCGACGGTACCGGTGGGCCCGCCCGGCTGCAGTCGTGCGGCAAGACCCAGCTCGCGGTCCATCTCGCCGAGGCGCTGTGGCGTGCCGGTCAGATCGATCTGCTGGCCTGGGTCAACGCCAGCAGCCGCGCGTCAGTGCTCTCGGGATACGTGCAGGCAGCCGCGGCAGCGGGCTTGGACGCGGCGGGCCCGGGGGGACAAGTGGCATCCCGGCTGGCCAGCTGGCTGGCCCGGGCCAGCCAGCGCTGGCTGATCGTGCTCGACGACCTGCGCGACGCCGCGGCCCTGGACGGGCTGTGGCCAGCCGGGCCGGCGGGCCGGGTCGTGATCACCGCCCGCGGCCACGAGCCTGCCGCCGCGCAGCCCGCGGCACGGATCGTTCCGGTACCCGCGTTCAGTACCCGCGAAGCCCTGAACTACCTGATGACCCGCCTGAGCTACGACCCCGACCAGCGCAACGGCGCGATCGACCTCGCCATCACCCTGGGCGGCGACCCGGCCGCGCTCACCCACGCCAGCGCCGTGATCGCAACCACCACGTTGACCTGCCGCGACTACCAGCGCCAGATCACCACCCGCCACCCCGACAACCAGCCTCCATCGGCGATCACCTGGGCTGTGTCCGCGCGCCGGGCCGAACAGCTATGCCCAGGCAAGGCCATCCCGTTCGTGCTGGCGCTCGCCGCGCTCTTCGACGGCCAGCCGGTTCCCGGCCCGCTGTTCACCACGGCGGCCGCCCGCGCCCTCCTCGCTGGTGAGGGCGAGGCCGACGCCGACCCTGACTGGGCCTGGGAAGCTGCGTGCGCCCTGGAACGCACCGGCCTGCTCACCATCGACCGGACGCTCGCGCCATCTCTGGTACGGATCAGCAGGATGACCGCCGCACGCGCGCGCGGCCCTGCCACGAACCGTGCTGGATGCAGCGGCGCCGGCGGCAGCGGACGCTCTTCTCGAAATCTGGCCTCCAGACCCGCAGCCTCGGCTGGGCGAGGCCCTGCGTTCGTGCGCGGCTAGCCTGCTCGACACAGCCGCCAGCCACCTGTTTACAGCCGACGGTCCTCACCCGCTGGTGCTGCGTGCCGGGCGTAGCCTGGACGCCGCCCGGCTGACCGGCCCGGCCGCCCGGTACTGGGCACAGCTCACGGCCACCACCGACAAAACCCTCGGCCCGGCACATCCAGCCACCCTCACGATCGGCAGCTACCTCGCCCGGGCACTCCTAGCCGACGGCCAGCCAGGCAAAGCCGCCGCCTGGTGGAAATGGGTGGCCACCGGCCGGGCCCGCCAGCACGGACCCGACCACGCCGACACCATCGCGGCACGGGTCAGCCTCGGCCAGGCCCTCGCGGCCGCTGCCCGCCATGCCGAAGCGATCACCGTGCTGGAACAGGCGGTCACCGACTCAGACCGCGTCCGCGGGTCCGCCCACCCCGCCACCCTGCACGGCCGCGACGAACTCGCGACCGCATGCCAGACCGCCGGCCGGGCGGCCGAGGCCATCGCGCACTACCAGCACGCCCTCACCGACCTCGAACGCGCTCGCGGACCCCGCCATCCCGCCACCATCTCCGCCCGCACCCGCCTCGCCGGCGCCTGCCTGCGCGCCGATCGACTGAAAGAATCGATCGCCAGCTACAAACGAGCCCTGGCCGACCGCCAGCACGCGCTCGGCGCCGATCACCTCGACACCGTTCAGACCCGGCGCGACCTCGCCATCGCCTGCCAGGCCGCAGGCAAGATCACAACAGCGCTGCGGCTACACGAGCAAGCGTGCATCGGCTATCAGCACCTGCTCGGCCCCGACCATCCCCGCACCCTCGCCGCCCGCGCCGACCTGGCTAACTCCTACTCCGCAGCAGGGCGTCTCACCGACGCGGCAACCCTGCTACGCGACACCCTCACCCGCTGCGAGCAGACCCTCCCGCCAGGCGACCCGCTCACCCAAACCCTCCGGCAGACCCTGACCAGCCTCGCCGGAGAACAAGCAAACCTCGGCACGTAGTGACAGACAGCCAGTAGCTACGTGCACTGACGCCACCAGAATGGAAGGGCCGACGTTGACACTGCCCGGTTGACGTGTTCGCCGTTCGCCGATGCTCATAGCCCGGCACGCGTGACCTGGTGCCAGGCGCCTGAAACGGGCAGAACCTGACGGCGGAAATCACCCCGATTCCCGCCTGCCACGCGGTCGAAAGATACGGTGGCAGGGCAAAAAAGGACGAGAACAGCCGAGGTTGTCCTACTGACACGTGCGCCCTCAACTGCAGCTGCTGCCCCAGCTGAAGACCGTTTTCGTACCCGCTGACGCTCAGCCCTGCTGTCATGACAGCTGCCGGAGCCAGCCGACGCGGCACGAATGATCTGCACTGAGGAGAGTGGGTTTGGATGAGCTGAGGTTCAGGCGAAGAACTTATCCCACTCGATCATCTGACCTCCGAAGTCTCCCCCGGATGATGCTATGCCCTCTACTGCTTCCACAAGAATTGGTTCCATCTGGAGGAGTTGACCTTCGATGTATGGTTTGAATAGATCAGGATTTAGATGCCACCACCATGCGACCAGATGCTCCGGACCGAATTCGTGTCGATTCGTAGCTAGAACGGTATATTCGGCTTTAAGTTCCTCGAATCCGGGAATGTCATCCAGGAACTCTAACAGTTGAGGGCTCATCACAGTTACAATAAGGAAGCGCATGCGATCAAGAAGCCAGGCGCGCGCTAGGTCGTTAGCGGAACACTTGGCATATGCCAAAATTTGATCAGCGTGGGAGCTGACAACGGTCGTCGCCTCTGGTATCTGAGCTTGGCCGCGTCTAGGGATCGCATCGCGCATCGCCGTCTTGAGATTCGTCAGCTTCGGGTCTGTAGGAGTTTTTCGGCCGAAGAGTCCCAACTTCCCTCCGTATCTTAGAACGTCCAGACAGCGACGCGCGCAAGTTTGATTGTGATGCCGCCGCCGCGCATCGGTCGGCGGCCACACGCAACTTCGACGCTTTAAGGCTTACGCCCCTTTTTATCGCGTTCTTGCGCCTTTACAGTTCCGCCGATGGCCTGTGCTCCGAGATTGTCTCTTACCGGAACGTGCTGCTTGGCCTTCTGGCCGCGGATGTCGACGTGCCGATTTCCCTTGTCGCCATGCGGAAGGCTTGGGCTTGACGGCTTTGCCACGGTAACTCCTCTCGAAGATTGGTAACGGTCAGCCTCATGAGCTTACTGTACAGAGGTAAAGTTTTCAGGAACACTCGAGAAGGCGGCTTATCTAAGCTTCAACTGCCGTGACTCCGAGCGCAGCCAAGCATCGCAACTATTTCTAGCCAATCATCCTGATCATCCTCGGTTATGCAATCCGCGCTCACCGGCTGGTTACCCGGCAGCGCCAGATATCCAGATCTGCGCGCCTCGCCGGCTACGCAGAGCAAGTCGTCTGGCGGCGCATAGCGGCGGATATCGCACGTATTCAAATGCAGACCTGTCACCATACGTAGCCGAACATCAGGGTCTGTGCCGGCCAGTCAAGGTGACGCGTGGTCGGATCCGGTCTGCCGGAGGCGTCACTACGAACGAACGGTTGTCAATGGATTGTCGGAATCGCTCTTGACTCTTTTCGACACCGCTGGCACTGAGCTTGTATGGATCCACATATCCGGCGGCTGGACTCTCAGCCATCGTAGAGGCGGACGCACTGGTCCGGGGATTGACCTGGCGCTTCGTGCGGCGCCGCACGCCAGAGAGGATAGGGACCTGCGCTGCTCGGCTTGGCCGTCCACGGCTCCACGGGCCGCCATAATGGCGGCATACCAGTCAGGAGAAGAGTTCCGGGACGCTGGCCCCGCGGTGGCCGTTGCGGGGTTCCCTTATGCCAGCGACGATCACGAACTGCACCTGACCTGCCTGCTTTCTGCTGGGGATCTCGAATGGTCTGGGGTGCCCGGAGGTGGTAGCGTCAGCCGCGGTCGGCGACAGCATCCGTGGCCTATTCGATGGCTTGGTGCCCGCCGAGGTGATCGAGGCGTATGACCGACTCCTGGCCACCGATGGATGCGCGAAAAACGAGGTCGAGGCGCTGGTCGGCGACCTGGGATTGGTCCAGGCGCTTACCGAGCGAGGCATGGCGCATATCCAGCCACACACGCTGTCCGACCCGGCCTGGCTGCGTCCCGCGTCGCCAGGTCTTGCGCTGCAGGGCGTATTGGCTGGTCATCAGCATCGGCTCGCGCGCGACCAGGAACTGCTGCTGGACGGGAGCCGCCGTCTCGCCGGCGCGCAGGCCCGGTTCGGAACAGGCATGAACGGCCGGATCCCCGAGCACCTGGTCTCGGTCGTCTCAGACCGGGCCGAGATCAGCGAGTTGTCCGCGTCGCTGGTGAACTCGGCGCGACAGGACTGGATGACGCTGGAGAACCTGCACACCCGAGATGGCGCTCACCGAGGACTTCGCGCAGCCGCCCCTGCCCGCTTCTATCGGCATGGTGCGCTGCCGGTCGATCTATGACGCCTCGGCCATGGACGACCGGTCGCACGGCGCATCATCCACAAATGCGCCGCAGGAGGGGAGCAGGCGCGGCTGCTGCCGACGGTCCCGATGAAGATGAAGCTCGCCGACCACACCACGGCGATGCTGCCGCTCACTCCCGCCGGGAGCGCTGGCGCGCTGGTCATCCGCGCACCGGTGATCATCGCGGCGTTGCGTGAGTACTTCGAAATGCTGTGGCAACGCGCGACGCCGCTCGGTCCGCAGCCGACGACGCCACCCTCCGGCCGACTGACGAAGGCCCAGCAGACGGTGCTGGAGTTGATGGCCGAGGGCCTGCATGACGACGCGATCGCCCGGCGCGCTGGGATCAGCACCACGACCGTGCGCCGGCATATCGCGGCCATCTTGGAGCGGCTCGACGTCACCAGCAGGTTCGCGGCCGGGGCTGCGGCGCAGCGCCGGGGCTGGATTGGCTAGTTGCTTCCCGATGCAGAGGAAGCTGACATTTGTGCAGGTCAAGGTAGCGATGCGGCATGATGATCGACATGACGGAGCGCTATCGCACTGCGAGCGGCTGGTCTGTCGAGATCGTCCGGCGGACCGCGACCCCGGATCACCATGACGGGGAGTCGTTGCGCGTCTGTCAGTTCGGCTGCTACGTCGCCGACGTGCGGACCCCTGCCGAGCTGGAGCGTTACTTTCCGCTTGCCGAACTGGAGCCCGACTCCTTAACGGGGCGGAGGTTCATCAATGCGAACTGGTACCAGTCCTCGGTCCCGTCGGCCAGGCGCAGCTCGACGAGCCAGCTGATCCGCCGGTACGTGAGGATCTGGGTCAACGGCTCGGGCAGCAGGTACCAGGCCAGCACGGTGACCGGCACCCAGGTCTGGTCAGTGGCCAGCACCCCGGCCGTGCTGTCCCTGGCCGGCTCATAAGGACCAGGCGGAGCTTGACTAGCCGGGGCAACTGGCGGCTCAGTCACGGTCAGACCCGGCCCTTCCCTTCGAGATTGGCGTTGTCGGTTGTGGCATTGAGTCCGGTGAAAGACGGGGAACCTGCTGGGTGTGGGTGATCTTTCCGCCGAGGGTGTCGAGGATGGGCTGGATGGCCTGGGCCGGGTCGATGACGGCTCGGCAGGTGAAGACGTCGATGTGAGCGAGCCGGTGTTCGGGCCAGGTCGAGACCGTGAGGTGGGATTCGGCGAGGATCAGCACGCAGGTGGCGCCGTGGGGCTGGAAGGGCTCGATGAGCTGGGCTCGGGTGGTGCAGCCGAGCAGTTCAGCTGCCCGCCGCATCGCGGTCATGATCTGCTCGGGGGCGATTCCGGTGCGGGTGCACCCGGTGACGTCGTACACGGTGTGGATCATGGTGGTCTGGTTTCACGCGGTCTGGAGCTGCCGGGCCGGCGGTAGGCCGGCGGCGAGCAGCGCGCTGATGTAGTCGACGGTGTAGGTGCGGTGGAGCCTGCGGGGTTCGGCTGCCCACTTGGTGACCTCGGCCCAGACGAGGTCGAGGATCTGGTCGCCATGTTGTTTGAGGAGGATGTCCAGGTTGAGGAAGAGCTCGGGAAGGTCGGCGTACGTGCCTCGGGCGACGTAGAGGGTTTTGGACAGCTTGCCGCCGGTGCGGTCGGTGATGAGCGGGGTGAAGATCGATACCGGCCAATTCGCGGGCGGGATGCCGAGGGCGGCCAGGGCGGGGGCCAGGATACTGGCGTGCCAGGAAGCGCCCCAGTCTGCTCCGTCGGCGGAGACTGAGCAGGCGTCGTGGAGGTCGCGTTCGGCGGCAAGCAGGTAGCCCTTCTGGATGGAGCGGACGGGGGTGTTGGCGTCGTACCAGCCACCGCCGTCGATATGGATGATCTCGCTGTAGGAGCCGTGGTACGGGCACCGGCTGTCGAGCTGGACCGCGCCGGACAGGGCAGTGATGCGCAGGTTCCTGGCGGATTTCTGCATGAGCCGGCATTGGGGGCAGCGGGGCCGGATCCGGACGACCTGGTCGTGCGGGGCGACGATCGGCGCGAAGTCCTGTAGCCGGGTGGCGATCTGGTGCAGGCATTCGCGGACCGGCCGCAGTTGCTGGTAAACGCTGTAGGGCCGGAACTCGTAGCTGATCCCGGAGCGGCGCTGCGCCCAGGACAGCAGCCGCTCAAACCCGCTGACGCGTTCGTCCCGGTCAAGGCGGCCGGTGTCGATCAGGTCGCCGACGGTGCGGGTGTAGACCTCGCCGTCGATGTCAAGGTGCTCGGCAGGTGCGTTCTCCAGCGCGTCGAAGACGATCGTCGCGGGGATGGCGAGTTCCTCGCTGCAGTGCTGGGCGAAGGCGAACACGGTCAGCATGGTGACGACGGTGCCGAAGTGCGGGACGCCGTTGAGCTGGGCGGCTGTGGTGACCCTGATCTGGGATCGGCCGCTGGCGGCGGCCCGGATCAGGTCGGCGTTGTCTTCGGTCAGGTGGGTGATCCCGACGGGGGCGAAGATCAGGTTGTCGCTGGGGTGGAGTTGCGGACGGGTCACGTTTTCCTCCCGAGATAGATCCAGACGGAATCGAAGTCGGCGTCGCCGTCGATGGGGACGCGGGTGATCAGCAGCGGGGTGATGCCTGCGGCTGTGAACGCGCGAGCGTAGAGCTGCCGCGTGAGGGTGACGCGATCGTGGGCTGCGGTGGCGTTCCAGTTGGCTCCGGCGCACCAGCCCCCGGCGGCCAGGACCGCGTGAGCGTGTTGCCAGCAGTCCAGGAACGAGGTGGCGTCGCGGGCCAGGCCGAGCAGCCCGAACTGGGTGATCAGATCGGCGCTGCCGGTCCTGAACGGCAACGGCCGGCCGGTGAGGCAGTTCGCTGCCACCGTCGCGGCCAGCGCGCGGCATCGCCGGATGTAATCCGCAGGGCTTCGATCGCAGAGCTCCAGGGCTGTCCGGTAGGCGCCGCGGGGTTGCCCGGCTGCGGCGTAGGCGCGTAACCGCGCCAGCCGCTGCGGGTCGGCATCGGCAGCGATCAGCCGCCGTGCCCGCAGCGGAATGCACCACAGCAGCGACTCCGATCCGGCACCCAGGTCCAGCCATGTCCCAGCCGGCGCAACCTTCAGCAGCATGCGCAGGATGTACTCGGTGCCGAGCCCGAACACGAACTCCTCGCCGTAATACCGGTCCCAGTACTCTGCTGCGCCGGCGATCGTCTGCGGGGTCACGGCACGCGTCCTTGCCTACGGGCCAGGACTTCGTCCATGCCCCCGGCACCGCAGCAGGTGCCGCTTAGGGCGAGCCCGGCCCGGGCCACCGCGGCCGTGCATTCCAGGTTTCCCAGCAACCGCAGCGCTACCTGGTGTGTGTACTGAGACGTTCCGTCTCGGATGAGCTGGAACTCGATCCGCAGAAGTGTGCCGTCATGGTGCTGGCGACGGCGGCGGACCAGGTGCCCGCCGAGGTCATCGGTGAACGCCCGGTCCGCCGTCCATGTCCCGTCGGCAGCGGCCGGATCGTAGAACCCGCAGGGTCCGGCGGTTCCGTCGTCGGCCACCCGGAGAACCTGAAGCAGCAGAAGGCCACCGGGCTCGAGGATCCGGGCGGCTGCCTCGAGCAGCTCAGCGGGGTCGGCATTGGCCGCAAGTTGGTTGAATGCGGCGTTCGGGATCACGACGATGTCGACCGGGCCGAGCTCGGGCGGCGGATTCTCGATCTCGCAGCAGACTGTCTGGAGCGAACGGATCTGGAGCTGAGCGGCGTGCCGCCGGGCGGCATCCAGCATGTCAGCGCAGGCGTCGACCAAGGTCACGCTGGCGCCGGCAGCAGCATAGGCCGGCAGGAAGTGCCCGGTCCCGCTGGGCATCTCAGCAACCCGCATGCCCGCTCGCAGCAGGCCCCCCAGCAGCGCTGGGACGGCAGCCCCGGCGATCTCGGCTGCGTACCAGCCTGCGCGGGCAGCGTATCCGCTGGAGGTCATGGCTGTATCCCGTAGATACGGGCATGCTGTACCAGCACCGGGTGGACCAGGTGCCCGGCGTGAGCGATCCTGGCGGACTCGATCGCCGGGTCGTCGCGACCCGTCAGCGCGACGCTGGCGAGGCGCTCCAGATATGGGCCGGCGTTGGCGGCGTAGGCGGCTGTCGTGGTCACAGGCACCAGCGCAGGCAACACGTCGATCTTTATGTGCACGATCCCCGCCACCACGCGCGGCGGGTCGCCGGGCTGCTGGAGCGGGCCCGCAGACGGCACGTACCCGGGGCCGTAACCACAGGTGGCGTCAACGATGACGGCCCCGCGCCGCATCACCCGGAGGTCTGCTTCGGTGATCATGGGCGGAGTGCCATAGGTGGACACCAAGATCGCGCCGATCACCAGATCCGCTTCCCGCAAGCACTCCAGCAGAGTCTCGCGGGTGTTGACCATGGCGCGGATTCCGCCGGGCGCGGTTTGCAGGTAATCGTCTCTGGACTGCTCGCTGCGGGTGAGCACGGTCACCTCGGCGCCGAGGGCGGCGGCGGTGTGCGCGGCGGACGCGCCGACGTTCCCGGATCCGATGACAACGACGCTGGCCGGTGCCGCGCCGATGACCCGGGCTAACAGGACGCCTCGTCCTGCTGGGCGTTGCAGGGCATGGGCCCCGGCGAATACGGCCTGGATCCCGGCGATCTGGCCACCGGGCCGGCCGAGCGGGAACCGGCCGTCCTCGGCGACGAACTCATAGCTCCACGCGGTCACGCCGCTTGCCTTCAACGCTGCCAGGAGCGCGATGTCGCCTTCGGCATGGAACAGGGCGCCGATGTTCTGGCCTGGGTTGAGCCGCTCGAGGTCGCCGGGATCGGGCGACTTGTAGCGCAGCACCAGCGGCGCCGACCACACCTTTTCAGCCGTGGCGAAACACGTCCCGGCGGCCGCGTACTCGTCGTCGCCGATGAGCACCCCATTACCGATCCCGCGTTCGGCGATAACCCCGAATCCCGCGGCGATCAAGGCACGCGCGACGCAAGGAGTCAGCACGGTCCGCCGCTCGGCGCCGCCCTCATGAGGGAACCCGATGGCCAGGTCGGCGGGGCCAGTATTCATGACCGGTCTCCTCCAGGGCGGCAGGGCGTTGATTCAGCTCGCATCTGAACCGTCGCCCGGCGGGAGACCGCAGGCCAGCGCATCGGGTGGCGAGCTAATGCCGGCGGCTTGCCGGCGTGTTGTCGACGGCAGTGGCCCCGCCGCAGCTCAGGCGGCTAGAAGCAGGGTCAGCAGCGCCTGGTGGTAAACAGCTTGAACCGGCGGGATCGAGTCCAGGCGGATACGTTCGTCGGTGCCGTGCAACCCGGTGTAGTCCACCCCGAATCCGGCGGTGGCCGGGATGGCGAGCCCGGCCAGGTAGTTGCCGATGTTGGACGGACCGGCGATCTTCGCGCTGGTGTCCAGCCCGGTCGCGCGTGCGGCGTCCAGCAGGGCGCGGCGCAGCGGAGCCCGGTCGGCCAGGGCGAACGCGGGCCACCGGGTGGTGATCTCGATGTGGGTGGGCTGGGTGCCAGGACGGGCGCTGTCCACGCGCGCAGCGGCCGAGCGCAGCAGGTCGGCGGCGGCCCGCTCATCCAGAGCCGGGGTGAGCCGGATGTCGACGTTGAAGGTGCACAGGTCTGGCACGGCCGAATACCCCTCGCCGCCGTTGATCGCGGTCACGGTCAGCCTGGCCGGAAGCGGGAACTGCGGACCGGGCGGGCCTGGCAGGGCGGCGCCCTCTAGTTCCTGGATGAGGGCGGCGGCCTTGGTTATCGCGCTGGGCGTGGCCTTGCTCCCGCCGGAGTGACCAGCGACTCCGTGGACGTGCACGCGGGCGCGCAGCACCCCGCGGCCGCCGGTCACCACATGGTGCATGCCGGGGTAGCCGATCATCACCCCGTCGACCCGCCCCGGGGCGTCGGCCCCTTCGAAGTAGGCCTTCGCGCCGCCGAAGGCGCCGGTGTGCTCATCGACGTCAAACAGCAGCACCACGCTGCCGCGCAACCGGCCAGATCCGGCGCGCAACCGCGCGGCGATATGGGCGAAGATCGCCGCCCCGGCCTTGGAGTCCGACGAGCCACGGCCGTGCAGCCATCCGCCGGTGATCTCCCCGGACGTCGGCGGGAACGTCCATGCCGCCTCGTTCCCGAACGGAGCGGTGTCCAGGCAGGCATCCAGCACGTACCGGGGTCCCGCAAGGCCGCCGGTGACCTCGCACGTCAACGCCACCGTGCTGCCACCCGGGCCAGCCAGCCGACGGCAGCCAAGCCCGTGCTCGCTCAGCCAGGCCGCCATGTAGTCCAGCACCGGGTCGTAGGAGTCGACACCGCCCCGGCTGGGAATCCGCACCAGCTCACGCGTCAGCTTCACCACCGCGTCGTGGTCCTCGCGGGCCGCCTGCAACGTGCCGGTGACTTCTCCGCGATCCGCCTTCACATCCGCGCACCCCGCTTGCATACGACCTCCAGGTCCTTCACCTGGGCGATCGTTTCGACCCGGATGGCGGCGGCATAAGCCTGCCGCCCGTGATCCAGCAGCCGCGACGCGGGAGCCGGTCCCAGCACGATCCCCGAATCGAAAGCCTCATGCGAGGTCAGCGACGGGATAGGGACAACCACCATCCGCTCGCTCGCGCAGAAGAACCGCTCCGGTGACCCGTCAGGGTCGTTGACCAGGCCCAGGTGCAGGGTCTTGATGCCCAGACTACGGTCATGCGGGTCCCGTAACTCCAGCAACCGGATCAGATGGTCCTTGAGCACCTGGTGATGCGGCGGACCGAACAAGACCCGGTAATGGACCAGCGCGGGCCGCTGCGCGAGCGCGGTCTCGATCGCGTCGAGGTACTCGGTGTTGCGTGAACGCGATCCCAGGACCACCAGGCAGTCGCGAGCGGTGGTCACCGTGGTCAGCATCGCCCGCTGCAGATTCCCGAACCCGGCGAGCAGCTTCGGCGCGGACAAGGTGGTGAGGCCCTCGTCCTGGTGAGCGAACAGCACATCGGGTGGCTGACCATAGATCTCGCACAAGGTCTTGCGGTGCCCGATGCTCGTGGTGTGCCTGCTCAGCTCCCACCCCGACACCATGCTCGGGGTGACACCGGAATGACCGCCAGCCGTTCGCAGATCGATCTCCTCAACCAGCATCTCGAGCGTCCAGTTACTGGCGAGCCGGGCTCGCCGCAGCGGTGACGATCCATCCGCCGGACGTGCAAGACGGGCCGTGCCCGATCACCTCCCGGCATCGAGCGGGCAGCGCGGTCACTGCCCAGTCATCACCGATGATGCACCGTCATCCCCCGGACAGGGGAATCCGCGGCGGCCTTCTCGCAAACAGCCAGCAGTTCAGGGTGGCGGCCCAGCCGCACATATCCCTGAGGCGGATGGAAACGACCCAGCTCAGCGCAAAGCTCATCCGCGGACAGGCCCGGATACTCCGCTACATCCAGGATCGGGATGGCAAACGCCTGACCCAGACCGGCGGTGTACTCGAGCACCGACGCCCCGTTCCCTGGCCTGGCCTGCTCCGCGATCGCCGCGATCCGCTGCGGGGTATCCACAACAGCCGGGCCCAGCGCGATGACCGCGGCCAGCCGCGAAACCGGCGCGTTCAGGTAGACGAACCAGCGCGCAGGGCGGCCTTCCAGGAACCGGCGACGGAACTCATGAGTCTTCAGGCCCCGCCAGATCAGCTCGTAGTATTCGGCGTGCAGCGCCATCAGCACCGGCTCGGCCGCGACCCCGGATCCGGTCCCACCGAACAGGGCCTCCTGCAACGGGACAGCGCCTCCATCACCCATCACAGGCACCATCCTGCCTGCACGTCCCTGTCACCGCTGTATCCTTCCGCAGGCCATGGCGGTGAGCTTCCATAGATCCACCTGATCTGCAGGCACATGCTGTCGATCAGGAACTGACAAGACGACCGCACCCGGCAGCAAGGTGATGAGGTCCGGTTGCGGCGCCGCGAGCGAGAGAGGACAGGGACCTGCGCTGCTCGGCTGGGCCGTCTACGGCTTCTCACACTGTCGTGATTGAGGTGCCCCCAACTTTCCGGACAGGGATCCAATAGGATTCTCATCCAGAAAGGAACGGGATCGGGTGCCGGAGAAACCGAAAAGATACACCTCCTGAGTTCAAAGAGCAGGCCGCCAGGAAGGTGGTCGATAACTCGCTGCCGATCGCCCGGGTAGCGCGAGAACTCGGAGTAAATGATACTACCCTCGGCTTTTGGGTGAAGGCCTACCGGAAGAAGCTCGCCGGGCAGACTCTGCCGACGGATATGCCAGCGCAGGAGCGGATCCGGGAACTGGAGCGCCGTAACCGCGAGCTTGAAATGGAGCTGGCGTTCCTGAAAAAAGCCGCGTCGTACTTCGCGAGGGAGCATCGGTGACCGAGAAATACTCGTTTGTCGAATCGACACCGCCGTCATCGCGCTGTGGCTCGGCCACGCCGACATCCGCTCCACCAACGCCTACCTGCACGCCGACATGGCCATCAAACAGCGAGCCCTCGACCTCACAACCCCCGCGTCCACACCGCCGGGACGCTACCGCCCCGCGGACCCGTTGCTGGCCTTCCTCGAAAGCCTGTAATTATGCCGAGCACCGCCATCCCGGCCACCCCCAGAAGCCCACCCCGCCAGGAGCGTTTCGCCTCACACTGCACGCACCTCGGCATAGTCCCAGGATCGGCATGGGTCGGTCACCAGCACCGCGCCCGGGTCGCCCAGATGCTCGATGACGTAGCCGCGCACGTCGTCACGGACGCTGCCGGCGTCTCGTTTCGCGCGCGCCAGCAGGTGCTGCATCCCGTCCGGCGATGGGTCGCCGGCATGCTCGGCGATGGTCCAGCAGTTCTTGCGGGGCAGCTCGGCCAGCAGGCCCAGCACGAACGCCGCGCCCGGCGCCGCGGCTCCACCCGGCGGAAACGGCTCCCGGTCCGGGTCATCAGCTCGTCGAGTACGCCCAGCCGCCGGCCGGGGCCTACGCTGGGGCCGACGGCCA
>Ga0335072_10003554_pt1 | contig 23434 bp, 20 predicted proteins | sample Lox_Sample_21_FD_206725 | JGI IMG/M metagenome (GOLD analysis project Ga0335072, IMG submission 206725) | Soil microbial communities from Loxahatchee National Wildlife Refuge, Florida, United States - Lox_Sample_2.1 | ecosystem: Environmental > Terrestrial > Soil > Wetlands | place: USA... | reverse complement strand
GCGTAGGGTCGGTTGTCGTGCGTACTGATAACGACAACTGGGACATCACAACAAGTGTCGGTTCGACCGCGTTAAACGTGGCGACCGCTCGAGCATTGGAGGCGCAGAAGCCGGACCCGTTGGCCGTCGACCCGTTCGCCGAGCTGTTTTGCCGTGCGGTGGGCGGCACCGCGGCCGCCGTGCTGGACGGCAAGGCTCCCGGACATCAACTGAAAACACCGGACTGGGGCAAGCATTTCGTCAGCTTCCAAGGTGCTCGCACCAGGTTCTTTGACAACTACTTCCGCAGGGCCGCCGACGACGGCGTCAGGCAGGTGGTCATCCTGGCGGCCGGGTTGGACTCCCGCGCCTACCGCCTGTCCTGGCCCGCCCAGACGACGATCTTCGAGCTGGACCGTCCGCAGGTTCTCGATTTCAAGCGTGAGGTGCTCGCCGAGCAGGGGGCCAAACCCAACGCCCAGCGCCGTGAGGTTGCCATCGATCTGCGTGAGGACTGGCCGCAAGCACTGCGGGACAGCGGGTTTGATGCCACCAAGCCGTCGGCGTGGATTGCCGAGGGGCTGTTGATCTATCTCCCGGCCGCTGCCGAAGAGCAGCTGTTCAGCGGAATCGATGCGCTGGCCGCCCGGGCAGTCACGCCGCCGTGGAAGACAGTGCGCCAATGGCGCCGAACGAGTTGGCGACTGGCATCGAAGAAGAACGTGCGGCTCGGGCTAAGGGCGATGAGCGGCTGTTCTTTCAATTGGTCTACAACGAGCGCCATGCTCCAGCCGACCAGTGGTTCGGCGAGCACGGCTGGGCCGCGGAAGCAACCCGGTTGGGGGACTACTTGCGCGAGGTGGGCCGGCCGGTTCCTGGGCCCGATTCCGAGGCCGGGCCGATGATCGCCCGCAACACCTTGGTGAGGGCCGTCAAAAAGTGAGTAGCGCATGCCGTACAGTCAGCACTTAATGACATCCATTTTCATTAGGCGACGATGTGACCGTGCCGGCGCCGGCGGAGACCGCTGTGTCCCGCCGGCGTCCCCCGCGGACGCTGTTATACCGACTGAACTGCAGCGCTTGACCTATCGCGCCGACGCAGTCGACGCCCGCGAACCGACCGAATCCATGGTCTCGACACTTAAGTTATGCAATGCTAACTTCGGCCGAGGTTAGCTTAGGCAACACTATGTTCAAAAGGGAGACGGAGGCATGGAAACCGCTGACACCGGCATGATCGCCACCCGGCCGAGCACGGTCCGGGTCGATGACGACGTCGCGAGCCGTTTCGCGACCTGTTGCCGGGCGCTTGGGCTGACCGTCTATGAACGCACCCGCCCGGCAGATCTGGCTGCTGCTCGCTCCGGGTTCACCGGCCTGGTGCGCATCGCCCATGACCAGTGCGATGCGTGGGTCGGGCTGGCCGCCGCTGGCGACGTGTCCAGCCATGTGCTGGAAGCGATTTCGCATAACGCCGCGACCGCGGGAGTACTGCAACGCAGCGTGGAACTGGCGCCGGGCGCTCTGGGCTTTCACTACGACACCGGCCTGTATCTCCGATTCCGGGCGACCGAGCCCGACGATTTTCACCTGGCCTACGCTGCGGCGCTGGCAGGTGACGGGCGGTTCGCTGAGGCGCACAAACTGGTCAGTGAGGTCAGCCGGCGTCGACCGAGCTCACGGGAGGCCCGTTGGGTCGCCGCGACCATCCACTACCGGGCTGAGCGCTGGGCGGATGTCGTCAAGCTGTTGTCGCCGATCGTTAATGACCCCGCTCTCGATGACCACTTCGCGCACGCCGTCAAGGTTGCGCTGGGCGTCTCGTTGGCGCGGCTGGGCATGTTCGCGGCGGCGTTGTCGTATCTCGAGGATCCGGACGGGCCGGTCGCCGTCGCCGCGGTAGATGGCGGGCTGGCCAAGGCGCTGGCGCTGCGCGCCGATGGCGACGAGGACACCGCACGCGAGGTGCTGCAGGACCTGTATGCCGCGAACCCGGAGAACGCTCAGGTCGAAGAGGCGCTGACGGATACCAGCTTCGGGATCGTGCCCACCACCGCGGACCGCATCGATGCGCGTATCGACCCGTGGGACCCGGCCACCGAACCCAAGCCCGGTGATTTCGTCGACCCCGGAGCCCAGGAACGGAAAGCCGTGTTGCTGCACGAGGCGGAGCGCGAGCTCGACGAGTTCATCGGCCTCGAGAAGGTCAAGGACCAGGTCGCGCGGCTCAAGAGTGCGGTGGCAATGGAGCTGGTGCGTAAGGAGCGCGGGCTGGAAGTGGCCCAGCGTACCCACCATCTGGTGTTCACCGGGCCTCCTGGAACCGGCAAGACCACGATCGCGCGTGTCGTCGCGAAAATCTATTGCGGCCTAGGCCTTTTGAAAAAAGAGAACATCAAAGAGGTGCACCGCGCCGACTTGATCGGCCAGCACATCGGGGAGACCGAGGCCAAGACCAACGCGATCATCGACAGCGCATTGGATGGTGTGCTGTTCCTCGACGAGGCCTACGCGCTGGTTGCCACCGGCGCCAAGAACGACTTTGGTCTGGTGGCCATCGACACGTTGCTGGCTCGAATGGAGAACGACCGGGATCGGCTGGTGGTCATCATCGCCGGCTACCGCGCCGACCTGGATCGGTTCCTGGACACCAACCAAGGTCTGCGGTCGCGGTTCACCCGCACCATCGACTTCCCGTCGTATCAGCCGGCCGAGTTGATCGAGATCGCGAACTTCATGGCCACGAAACGCGACAGCGCCTTCGAGCAGGCCGCGCTCGATGATCTGGAAGCGTTGTTCGTCCACCTGGCTAGCACCACGAAACCCGACACTGCGGGGGTAGAACGCCGCGGCCTGGATATCGCGGGCAACGGCCGGTTCGTCCGCAACGTCGTCGAAAAGTCTGAAGAGGAACGGGAATTCCGGTTGGACCACTCCGAGCACGCGCAGACCGGTGAATTCACCGATGAGGAGCTCATCACGATCACGGCAGCCGACGTCGCCAACACGGTGCCGCCATTGCTGGAGGGCCTGCGGCTGGAGATGCCGGCATGACGAGCCCAGAGTCACCCGACGACCGACGCTCCTTCGCATCGCGCACACCGGTCAACGACAACCCGGACAAGGTGGTCTACCGCCGTGGCTTTGTCACGCGCCATCAGGTGAGTGGCTGGCGATTTGTGATGCGCCGCATCGCTTCTGGCGTCGCCCTGCACGACACCCGGATGCTGGTCGACCCGTTGCGCACTCAGACGCGCGCGGTGCTGATGGGCGTGATCGTGCTGATCGCCGCGTTGGGGGGCTGCTTTGTGTTCTCGCTGATCCGGCCGAACGGGTCGGCGGCCAACAACCCGGTGCTGGCCGACCGGTCCACCGCCGCGTTGTATGTGAAGGTCGGCGACGAACTGCACCCGGTGCTGAACTTGACGTCGGCGCGTCTGATCGTCGGACGGCCGGTCAACCCCACCACCGTGAAAAGCAGTGAGCTGGACAAGTTTCCACGCGGCAACCTGATCGGCATCCCAGGCGCGCCCGAGCGGATGGTGCAGAACACCGCCAAGGACGCCGACTGGACGACATGCGATGCGGTCACGGGTGCGGCCACCGGGGTGACCGTGATCGCCGGACCCCCTGACAGCAGTGGCACCCGGGCCGCGCACCTGGGCGCAGGGCGCGGGGTTCTGGTCCGCAACGCCACCGGCAGCTGGCTGCTGTGGGACGGTCGACGGAGCAAGATCGACCTGGCTGACCACGCCGTGACCAGCGCGCTGGGCCTCGGTAGCGACATGCCTGCGCCGCGGTCCATCGCGGTCGGCCTGTTCAACGCGATCCCCGAAGCGCCGGCGCTGTCCGCGCCGGCCATCCCGGACGCCGGAAGCCCGCCCAAGTTCACCCTGCCGGCGCAGGCACCGGTCGGCGCGGTTGTCGAAACGCACGCGTTGGAGGGCACCTCGGGCGTCTCCGCCAACGGCATGCTCTACTACGCGGTGCTATCCGATGGCCTGCAACCGATCTCGCCGGTGCTGGCCGCGATACTGCGGAACTCCAACTCCTACGGTCTGGATCAACCACCACGGCTGTCCGCCGACCAGATCGCCAAACTACCGGTATCCCGCACGCTGGACACCAGCCGCTATCCCGATCAGCGGATCAGCCTGGTCGATGCCGCCCGCGATCCGGTGACCTGCGCGCACTGGAGCAAGCCGGCCGGAGCGACCACGAATTCGCTGACTTTGCTTAGCGGTTCGGCACTTCCGATGCCGGACGCGCTACACACCGAAGATCTGGTCGGGGCTGGAACCGGCGGCACGGCGAGCAGGATCGCGATGTCGCCCGGTAGCGGCTACTTCGCTGCCTCCGTTGGGCAAAACGCGGCGTCGCCGGCGGCCGGGTCGCTGTTCTGGATCTCTGACACCGGCGTCCGGTACGGCATCGATACCGAGGGCGGCGCCAATGGGCCCGCGAAAACCGCTGAGGTCCTTGGCTTGAGCCCGCCGCCGACTCAGATCCCGTGGTCGATGCTGTCGTTGTTCGCACCTGGCCCGACGCTGTCACGTGCCGACGCGCTGCTCGCGCATGACGGGCTGGCGCCCGATTCCCGACCCAGTCGTACCGCTGCGCAGGGAGAGAACCGATGAGCCGATTGATCTTCGAGGCGCGTCGGCGGCTGCCGCCGCCGGCCACCCGCAAGGGCACCATCAGCATCGAGGCGCCTCCGGAACTACCCCGGGTGATTCCGCCGTCGATGTTGCGACGGGCCCTGCCGGTGGTGATCGTGCTGTTGATCGTCGGCATGATCGTCGCGTTGGTCGCCACCGGTGTCCGGCTGATCTCGCCGCAGACGTTGTTCTTCCCGTTCGTGTTGTTGTTGGCCGCCACGGCGTTCTTCCGCGGCGGCGACAACAAAAACCGCACCGAGGAAGTCGACGCCGAGCGGGCCGATTACCTGCGCTACCTGTCGGTGATTCGGGACAACATTCGGGCCCAGGCCGCCGACCAACGCGCCGCGGCCGAATGGTCGCACCCCGAGCCCGTGGAGCTGGCCGCGATACCCGGTTCGCGGCGTCAATGGGAACGCGACCCCCAGGATGCCGACTTTCTGGTGGTGCGAGCCGGCCTGCACACGGCAGCGCTGGACACCGCATTGCGGGTCAACGACATCGCCGATGAGATCGACCTGGAACCGGTGTCGCACAGCGCATTACGTAGTTTGTTGGACACCCAACGCACTGTCCGCGATGTCCCGACCGGTATCGACTTGACCAAGGTTTCGCGGATCACCGTCCTGGGAGATGCCGACGAAGTGCACGCGGCGATGCGGGCCTGGATCGCCCAGGCGGTTACCTGGCACGACCCCACGGTGCTCGGCGTCGCCGTGGCTACTCCGAATCTCGAGACGCCGGAATGGTCATGGCTCAAGTGGTTACCGCACGTCGACGTTCCCGGCGAACTCGACGGCGTCGGCCCGGCCCGCTACCTGTCCACCAAACCCGACGAACTGGCCGTCCAGCTCGCCCCGGTGCTGACCGACCGCCCAGCCTTCACCGGCGACCCGGCTGATGCGTTGCGGCACTTGCTGATCATCGTCGACGATCCGGACTACGACCTGAACGCCTCGCCCCTGGCGGCGGGTCGGGCCGGGGTCACCGTTGTGCACCGATCGGCCAAAGTGCCGCATCGCGAACAGTATTCGGATCCCGAGCGGCCGATCCTGCGAATCGCCGATGGCGCCATCGACCGCTGGCAGACCGGCGGCTGGCAGCGCTACATCGACACCGTCGACGGCCTGGGTGCTGACGACGCCGGCCACCTCGCGCGGCGGCTGTCCCGCTGGGACTCCAACCCGACGCACAGCGGCCTGCGATCGACGGCCACCCGCGGCGCCACTTTCACTACGCTGCTGGGAATCCCGGACGCATCCCGCCTGGATGTCCCGACGATGTGGGCGCCGCGACACCGCGACGACGAGCTGCGGGTCCCGATCGGTGTCACCGCAACCGGCGAGCCGCTGATCTTCGACCTCAAAGACGAAGCCGAGGGCGGGATGGGCCCGCACGGCTTGATGATCGGCATGACCGGCGCGGGCAAGTCGCAGACACTGATGTCGATCCTGTTGTCGCTGTTGACGACTCACTCTGCCGACCGGCTGATCGTGATCTATGCCGACTTCAAGGGTGAGGCGGGCGCCGACATTTTCCGCAACTTCCCACAGGTCGTCGCGGTGATCTCGAACATGGCCGAGAAGAAGTCATTGGCCGACAGGTTCGCCGACACGCTGCGCGGTGAGGTTGCGCGCCGGGAAATGATGCTGCGCGAAGCCGGACGGAAAGTCCAAGGCAGCGCGTTCAACTCGGTCACCGAATACGAAAACGCCATCGCTGCCGGCCATGATCTCGCGCCGATCCCCACCCTGTTCGTGGTCGCGGACGAGTTCACCCTGATGCTCGCCGATCATCCCGAATACGCGGAGCTGTTCGACTACGTCGCGCGCAAAGGCCGCTCGTTCCGGATCCACATCCTGTTCGCGTCGCAGACGTTGGATGTCGGGAAGATCAAGGACATCGACAAGAACACCTCCTACCGGATCGGTTTGAAGGTGGCCAGCCCGGCGGTGTCGCGGTCGATCATCGGCGTGGAGGACGCGTACCACATCGAGTCCGGCAAGGAGCACAAAGGCGTGGGTTTCCTGGTGCCCGCTCCGGGTGCTGCGCCGATCAAGTTCCGCAGCACCTACGTCGACGGCATTTACGATCCGCCACGGGCAGCGAAAACATTTGTGGTGCATTCGGTTCCCGAGCCGAAACTGTTCACCGCTGGCCGGGTGGAGCCCGATCAGACCACCGTGATCACGACGAATGGTCACGAGGAACCGGTCGGCCCGCCGCGCAAGCTGATCGCCACCATCGGTGACCAGCTGGCACGCTACGGTCCACGCGCACCGGAGCTGTGGCTGCCGCCGCTCGACGACGCGATCCCGCTGAGCACGGTGCTGGCCCGTGCGGCGCTGCCGCGGGGCGAGTGGCGTTGGCCGCTGGGCGAAATCGACAAGCCGTTCGAGATGCGCCGCGACCCGCTGGTGTTCGACGCACGCTCGTCGTCCGGCAATCTGCTGATCCACGGTGGGGCGAAGTCCGGGAAATCGACTGCCCTGCAAACGTTCATCTTGTCGGCGGCAAGCTTGCATTCGCCCAGCGAGGTGAGTTTCTACTGCCTGGACTACGGCGGCGGTCAGCTGCGGGCGCTGGAGGACCTGGCGCATGTCGGCAGCGTGGCCTCGGCGCTGGAACCCGAGCGTATCCGCCGCACCTTCGGCGAGCTCGAGCAGCTGCTGCGGTCACGTCAGCAGCGGGAGGTGTTCCGCGACAAGCAGGGGCCGGATGACGGGCGGGGCCAGGTGTTCCTGGTCATCGATAACCTTTATGCTTTCAGCCGGGACAACACCGACCTGTTCAACACTCGAAACCCACTGCTGTCCAAGGTGACCGAACTCGTCAACATCGGCCTGGCCTACGGCATCCACGTCGTCGTCACCACCCCCAGCTGGCTGGAGGTGCCGCTGGCGATGCGCGACGGTCTCGGCCTGCGGTTGGAGCTCAAGCTGCATGACGCGCGCGACAGCAACGTTCGGGTGGTCGGTGCGCTGCACCGCCCGGCTGAGGCGGTGCCCGCCGATCAGCCGGGCCGCGGGCTGACCATGAGCGCCGAGCACTTCCTGTTCGCGGAACCCGAACTGGACCAGGTCGCCGCGATCAATGCCCGCCATCCCGGCGTCGAGGCTCCGCCCGTGCGGTTGCTGCCCACCAACCTGGCGCCCGCCGCGATCGGTGCGACCTATCGGGGCGCTGACCGGATCGTCATCGGCCAACGCGAAGAAGACCTGGCCACAGTGGAACTCGACTTTGCCGAGAACCCGCTGCTGATGGTGCTGGGTGACACCAAGTCCGGTAAGACCACGCTGCTGCGCCACATCATCCGCACCATCCGGGACAACTCCACTCCCGACCGTGTCGCGTTCACGGTGCTGGATCGCCGGTTGCATCTCGTCGATGAGCCGCTGTTCCCGGACAACGAATACACGGCCAACATCGACCGGGTGATCCCGGCGATCCTCGGCTTGTCGGCGATCATCGAAAAGCGCCAACCACCGGCGGGGCTGACGGCGGCCCAGCTGACCGGCTGGTCCTACCAGGGCCACACGCACTACCTGCTCATCGACGACGTCGACCAGATACCGGACACTCCGGCGATGACCGGCCCGTTCGTCGGGCAGCGGCCCTGGACCCCGCTGATCGGCCTGCTGGCCCAGGCCAGCGACCTGGGACTGCGGGTGATCGTCACCGCACGCGCAACAGGTGCCGCGCACGCGCTGATGACCAGCCCGCTGCTACGCCGGCTCAACGACCTGCAAGCCACCACCTTGATGCTGTCGGGCAACCCGGTCGACGGCGGAAAGGTCCGCGGCCAGCGATTCGACCGATTGCCCCCGGGTCGCGCAATTCTGTTGAGCGACACCGACACCCCGACATATGTGCAGTTGGTCAACCCGCTCGTCGACGAAAGTGTGGCCGTCGATGGCCGGTGAAATTAATCGAGAGGAGTACGTGGCATGACACTACGAGTCGTCCCGGAGGGTTTGGCCTCGGCCAGCGCCGCCGTGGAAGCGATCACCGCCCGCCTGGCGGCCGCGCACGCGGATGCGGCGCCGTTGATCACGGCCGTGGTCCCATCCGCCGCCGATCCGGTATCGCTCCAGACCGCGGCAGGGTTCAGCGCCCAAGGCACTGAACACACCGCGGTGGCGGCCGAAGGTGTGGAAGAACTCGGCCGCGCCGGCGTCGGTGTCGGTGAGTCCGGCGCCAGTTACGCGGCCGGTGATGCGGCCGCTGCGGCGAAATACTCGGTTTGACGATGACCGCGCCCGTGTGGATTGCTTCGCCGCCGGAGGTGCATTCAGCACTTCTCAGCGGTGGTCCCGGACCAGGGTCGCTGCTGGCGGCTGCTGGGGCGTGGACCTCGCTGAGCGCTGAATATGCCTCGGCTGCGGGCGAACTCACCACACTGTTGGGTGCGGTACAGGCCGGGGCCTGGGAAGGTCCCAGCGCCGAGGAGTACGTCAGCGCGCACGTCCCCTACCTCGCGTGGCTGACGGAGGCCAGCGCCAACAGCGCCGGGGTCGCTGCTCAGCACGAGACTGCGGCGGCCGCTTACACCACCGCGTTGGCCGCGATGCCGACGCTTCCGGAGCTGGCCGCCAACCACGCCATCCACGGCGTGTTGATCGCGACGAATTTCTTTGGTATCAACACGATTCCGATCGCGCTCAACGAAGCCGACTATGTGCGGATGTGGGTCCAGGCTGCCACGACGATGACCACGTACCAAGCGGTTTCGGGGTCGGCGCTGGCGTCGGCGCCCCGCACGGAGTCGGCGCCACCGGTGCTGAAGACCAATAGCGTGTCAGCGGCCGCGTCCGACCCGCCGTCGTCGGGAAACTTCTTCACCGACCTGTTCAACCAGCTGACTCAGCTCATCCAAGATCCGTCCGGGGCGATCTCGGCGATCATGGCGAACCCGGGCGCGTGGTTCCCGCTGCTGTTCTTCATCGGCTACGAGGCGTTCTTCATCCCGTTCGGAAACACCTTCTGGTCGATCCTGCTCAGTTCGCCGGCCTGGCTTGCGCTCATCCTCGGCTTGGCTCTCAACGCGGCGTCGACGGCTTTGCCGGCGGCTGTACCCGCGGCGGTCGGTGCGAGTGGAGTCTCCGCCGGCACCGCCGCCGGGTTGCCCGCTGCCGCTTTGTCTTCGACCGGTGTCGGGGCCGCGACGGCCACCGGATCGACGTCGGCGGCAGGCGCCGCGGCCGGTGCGGCCCCAGTGGCCACACCCGCGGCCGGCTTCGCCTACATGGTGGGCGGTATTGGTCCCGACGGCGGGGCAGGGCCGACGTTGATTGATCGCAGGATCGACAAGGCGCCCGGACGTTACATCCCTGCGGCGGCCGCGGTCGGTGCGGTGAGTCGCGGCAAGGCGCGGGTACGGCGGCGACGGCGGGCCGAGATGCACGACTATGCGGACGAATTCGCGGATATCGACAGCGATATCGGTCCCAGCGCGGAGCCCGAGCAGGCCTCAGTGCTGGCGTCGGATCGGGGTGCTGGGCCGTTGGGGTTCGTCGGGACGGTACACAAAGACACTGCCGCGCAGGCCGCCGGATTGGCGACCTTGAGCGGCAACGGGTTTGGTGAAGGTCCGAGTATGCCAATGGTGCCGGGAACCTGGGATTCCGAGGCGCCCGCGGGAGAGGGGGAGCACCGCTGAATGTGCTTGTGTGACAACGGTAGTCGACTAGAGAAAGGATTTACGTCATGAGTATGTTGGATGCTCATATTCCGCAGTTGGTGGCCTCGCAGTCGGCGTTTGGTGCCAAGGCGGGGCTGATGCGCTCGACGATTGGTCAGGCCGAGCAGGAAGCGATGTCGGCGCAGGCGTTTCACGCCGGGGAGTCCGCGGCGGCGTTTCAGGCCGCGCATGCCCGGTTTGTGGCGGCGGCGGCCAAGATCAACACCTTGCTGGATGTGGCCCAGGCCAACCTCGGGGACGCCGCGGGCACCTATGTGGCCGCCGATTCGGCTGCGGCCGGCAGCTACCCCGGCTTCTGACACCGACCGGCTTAGACGAAAGGATTTGTGATGTCGCAGATCATGTACAACTACCCGGCGATGCTCGCCCATGCCGCCGACATGGCCGGGTATGCCGGCACGCTGCAGAGCCTGGGTGCCGATATCGCCAGCGAGCAGGCGGCGCTGCAGGCGGGCTGGCAGGGTGATACCGGAATGAGTTATCAGGCCTGGCAGGCCCAGTGGAACCAGGCCATGGAGCAGTTGGTGTTGGCCTACCGCGCGATGGCCGGCACCCACGAGAACAACACCACCTCGATGCTGGCCCGCGACCAAGCCGAAGGCGCCAAATGGGGCGGCTAGCAGATGGCTGCTCAGCCTAACGCCGTCGAGCTCACCGTCGAGCAGGCGTGGTTCATCGCTGAAACCATTGGAGCGGGGACGTTCCCATGGGTGTTGGCGATCACCATGCCGTACACCGACGTGGGTGAGCGGGGTGCGTTCCTCGCTCGGCAGGCCGCCGATCTCACCCGGATGGGCCTGATGTCCGAGGGCGGTGCCGTCAACCCGGCGGTGGCCGAGTGGATCCGGCAGGTGTGCTTCCCGGACCGCTGGCTGGATCTGCGATACGTGGGATCCGGCGAAGCCTCCGGCGCTGACGAGCTGCTGCGCGGGATCATCGCACGGCGCGGCGACGAAACCCGCAAAACCGTTGTGGCGCTGCGTAACGCGCAACTGGTGACGTTCACTGCGATGGATATCAACGATGCCCGCGCACTGGTGCCGGTGCTGGGTGTCGGGTTGGCGCAGCGTCCGCCGGCGCGGTTCGACGAGTTCGCCCTACCCGCCCGAGTTGGTGTGCGGGCCGACGAGCGGCTGCGGAGCGGCGCGTCCCTGGCCGAAGTCGTTGACTACCTGGGTATCCCGGAATCGGCGCGTCCCGTGGTGGAGTCCGTGTTCACCGGGCCGCGCAGCTACGTCGAGATCGTGGCCGGCTGCCGCCATGACGGACAGTACGCGACCACCGAAGTCGGGATGAGCATCGTCGACGCCACAGCGGGCCGCGTCGTGGTCACGCCGTCGCGTGCCTTCGACGGTGAATGGATTTCGACGTTCCGGCCAGGCACCGCGTTCGCGATCGGCGTTGCCGTCGAGCAGCTCACCGCGCAGCTGCCGGACGGCGACTGGTTCCCCGGTAAACGGCTATCCAGAGATTTCACCACCCAGACCAGCTGAACCGCTGTCAACAAAGAGAAAGAGAAACAATGTCCTACCAAGCGGACCCCCATAGCCTGAGGAGCCGGTGATGTCCAGCGCTGTGATGCCCATCGTGCGGGTCGCCATCCTCGCTGACAGTCGGCTGACCGAGATGGCGCTGCCCGCGGAGCTGCCGCTGCGCGAAATCCTGCCCGCGGTCGAGCGTTTGGTGGTTCCAGCCGCCCACGACGGTGAGTCGGATAGCGCCGACGACGGCAACGCCGGCTCGGCCGCGCCCGTTCGGCTCAGCCTAGCCCCGATCGGCGGGGCGCCGTTCAGCCTCGACGCCAGCCTGGACACCGTCGGCGTCGTCGACGGGGATCTGCTGGCGTTGCAACAGGTCCCAGCCGGGACGGCCGCGCCCGGCATCGTCGAGGACATCGCCGACGCGGCAGTGATCTTCTCGGCATCCCGACTGAAACCCTGGGGGATAGCCCACATCCAGGGCGGCGCACTGGCCGCGCTCGTCGGATTGATCTGGGCGGCAACCGCTCTGGCGGTTACCCACCGAGTCGCCACCCGCGCGCCGGCCGGCCTCATCGCGGTCAGCGCGGTGGCGGTACTCGCCGCGCTGACCGGCCTGGCGGTCCGCACACCACGCGTCGGCGCGGTGTGCTCGGTTGCCGCGCTGGTGCCCATTGCCGCGGCATTGGCGTTGGTGGTTCCGGGCAGCTTTGGAGCGGCGTCGGTGACGCTGGCCGCCGCCGGGGTCACCGCATGGTCGCTGATCAACCTCATCCTTCCTGGCCGCGAAAAGAGCAGCGCGATCGCGGTTTTCACCGCGACGACGGTGCTCGGTGTGGGTGCGCTGCTTGCCGCGGCCGCGGAATCGTTCTGGCAGTTGCCGTTGGTGAGCCTTGGCTGCTTGCTGATCGTGGTGGCGCTGCTGGTCACAGTCGAGGCCGCTCAACTATCGGCGCTGTGGGCGCGATTCCCGCTGCCGGTCATCCCGGCTCCCGGGGATCCCACCCCGTCGGCGCCGTCGCTGCGGGTGCTGGAGGACCTGCCGCGACGGGTACGAATCAGCGACGCGCACCAAATCGGTTTCATCGCCGGGGCTGTGCTCCTCAGCGCACTCGGGTCGGTGGCAATTGCATGGCACCCGGGCACGCTGTCCGGTTGGGGTTGGTATGTGGTCGTCGCGGCCTCGGCGGCGGCCGCGCTACGGGCCCGGGTGTGGGACTCCGCCGCATGCAAAGCTTGGTTGCTGGCCCAGCCGTACCTGGTGAGCGTCGCGCTGGTGGTGCTTTACACCGCGACCGCGCACTATTTGGCCGCGCTCGTCGCCGTCATAGTCCTGGCTGCGCTGGTGCTGGCCTGGGTCGTGGTCGCACTTAACCCGACCATCGCCTCGCCGGAAACCTATTCGCTACCGGTGCGCCGACTGCTGGGCTTCGCCGCCTCAGGGATCGACGCATCGCTGATCCCGGTGATCGCGTATCTGGTCGGCATCTTCAGCTGGGTGCTCAATCGATGATCTCTGCCTCTGCCCGACGGCGATGTGGTTGCCTCGCAGCGGTTCTGGCCGCTGCGTTGTGGGCCTGTCCGCCGGCCCTGGCGATCACCCCACCGAAGGTCGACCAGGGTGCTCCGCCGCCGAACGGCGCTCCGGGGCCGGTGCAGCCGATGGAGAAAAACGGCGACTGCAGCAGCTCCGGCGTCATCCCCGGTACCGATCCGGGGGTGGCGACGCCCAACCAGAAGATGATGGATCCGGCTGCGGCGTGGCGGTTTTCGCGCGGCGACGGCCAACTCGTAGCGGTTCTGGACACCGGCGTACGACCAGGGCCGAGACTGCCCGGCGTGCAGTCCGGTGGCGACTACGTGGAAACGACCGACGGCCTCACCGATTGCGACGGGCACGGCACGCTGGTCGCTGGGCTGATCGCCGGCCAGCCCGGCGATGACGGCTTCGCCGGCATCGCACCCGGGGCGCGACTGCTGTCGTTGCGCGTGACATCGGCGAAGTTCTCGCCCCGAACCGCCGGGGGCGATCCCACCCTGGCACGTGCCGCCGTCGACGTCGCCGCGCTCGGCAGGGCGATAGTGCATGCCGCGGACCTGGGCGCCCGGGTGATCGACATCTCGGCGATCACCTGCGTGCCCGCCGACCGCAACGTCGACCAGTCCGAACTGGGTGCGGCGATTCGCTATGCGGCCGAGGCAAAGGATGCGGTCATCGTCGCTGCGGCCGGCGACAACGGTTCCACCGGTTGGGGTTCCGGCGCGGCGTCATGCGACTCCAACCCGCTCACCGATCTGGGGAATCCCAACGACACCCGCAACTGGGCCGGAGTGACATCGGTGTCAGTGCCGTCCTGGTGGCAGCCATGGGTGTTGTCGGTGGCCTCGCTCACGCCAGACGGCCAGCCGTCGAAATTCACGATGGCAGGCCCCTGGGTGGGTATCGCGGCGCCCGGCCAGAACATCGTGTCGGTCAGCAACCGCGACGACGGAGGGCTTGCCAACGGCCTGCCCAATCAACACAACCAGTTGGGCACGCTCAACGGCACCGACTACGCAGCAGCTTACGTATCCGGAGTCGCGGCGCTGGTACGCAGCAAGTATCCAGAGCTGAACGCCGCCCAGGTGATGCACCGCCTTACCGCAACCGCGCATAACGGGGCCCGCGCGCCGTCCAACGTCGTCGGCGCCGGCACCGTGGACCCAGTTGCGGCCCTGACCTGGGAGCTGCCCGCAGCCGCCGACCACGATGCAGCGCCGGTGAAACACGTTGCGGCACCGCCGGAACCGGCACCGAAGAGCCCCACGCCGCGGATTGTCGCCTTCGCCGGGACCGCGGCCCTCCTCTTGGCCGTGATAGCCGCCGCCGCGATCGCCGCGCGCCGACGAAAGGAGCCCACACCGTGAGCCCACAGCAATCCCTAACGCCGTCGACTGGACGGATCACCTTGGTGGCATTGGCCGTTGTAGCCGGGGCCATGGGCTTTCCGTGGCACTCGGCGCGCGAGCGTTGGGTACTCGGCATCGCGATCGTCGTCGCGATCACGCTGCTGGCCAGGTGGCGCGGGCTACCCGTGACGACGATCCTGGGCCGTCGGCTGGCGATGCGGCGGCAAAGCCGTGGCGCAAGGTCGGCAGCCAAATCCGCCACCGATGTGCGGACTACCGCGCTGCTGTGGGTCACCCCGCCGGAATCGGGTCTTGACGCGCTGCCGCTGCCGCTGATCGCCAGCTACGCCGACCGCTATGGTCTGCGCGCGGACAACGTCCGTGTCACCAGCCGCGACTTCACATCCGAGACCGGCGCGCGCCAGCGAGAAACGTGGATCGGGCTGACGTTGTCGGCGGCAGACAACCTCGCTGCGTTGCAGGCCCGTTCGCCGCAAATTCCGCTGCATGACACGGCCGAGGTCGCGGCGCGCCGGCTCGCCGACCACCTCCGCGAAAGCGGATGGACGGCTGCCATCGCCGAGCCCGACGACGTCCCTGAGCTTTACGCTCGGTCCGCCCGTGAAACCTGGGGCGGCATCGAACAGGGAGCCGGGGATTATGTTGCCGCGTACCAGGTTAAGGCCGACACCGCATTGCCGAACACGCTCGCGGCGATCTGGTCCTACCCGGTCCGTGAAACGTGGACGGCGGTGGAGGTCACCGGTGCGGGCGACCAGCAGACCCTGGCCGTCGCGTGCGCGATCCGCACCGATGCCCCTCCCGCGGCGGGTGGTCCGCTGCCCGGACTGATTTCGCAATCCGGTAGTCATCGACCGGCGCTGACGGCATTGCATCCACTGTCGACGCAGCGGCTTGACGGTCACGTCGCGCTGCCCGAAGCTCTGCTGCTGACCCGGCTACGCTGGCCAGCAGCATCGCCCAGCAGCCAAGCGCTGCTCTCAGCTGAATAGCGCAGCCGCGTTTTCGTAAAACACCTTGCGCAGCCAGTCATCGTCGATGCCGGGCAGGCGGGTGATCGAGCGCATCGCGTCAACGTAGCCGTACGGAATGTTCGGGAAATCGCTGCCGAACAGAATGCGATCGCCCAGTTCCCGCAGCCGATGAAGCTGCGACGGCGGAAACGGCATGGTGTCGTTGACGAACGGGGTGAAAGCCATTGTGGTGTCGAGCCGGACATCGGCTGAGCTCTCGCAAATGTCGAGAAATTCGGTGTACTCCGGCATCCCCAGGTGCGCGACGATAAGCCGCAGCCGCGGATAGCGACCCAGCAGACGACGAATCGGCTCAGGCCCGGTGTAGTCGCCCGGCACCGGCCCGGAACCGCAGTGAATCACCACGGGGACTCCGGCGTCCTCGATGACACCCCAAACATGGTCGAGCAGTGGGTCATTGGGTTCGTAGCGGCCCACTTGGACATGGGCCTTGAAGACCTGTGCACCGTCACCGATGGCCGCCTCGACGTAGTCGCCGGCGTCCGGCTCGGGGTAAAACGTCGCGGTGGCAACGCAATCCGGAGTCGATCGGGCGAACTGGGCGGCCCATTGGTTCAGCCACGCTGCCATCTGCGGTTTGTGTGGGTAGACCAAAGCGGTGAAGCCACGCACACCGAACTGCCGTAACAGCTCTACCCGCCGGGATTCAGCTGCCCGATAGGTGATTGGCCATTGCCGGCCCACCAGCGGCCCGGCGGAATCGAAGTAGTGCCACACCTTCTCCATCACGGATTTCGGCATGAAGTGGGTGTGCACGTCGATCACCCCGGGCAAGCCCAGCGCAGCCCAAATCTGCCGGACCTGCGCGGCTTCGTCCTGGTCGGTCATCGCCCATCCTCGACTCGTCTGCCAAGCTAAGTTCGTCTATATCAGGCGGCCGCGGGTTGTTGATCAGGAGGACCAATATGTGGGATCCAGATGTCTACTTGGCCTTCGCCGATCACCGGGCCCGGCCGTTCTACGACCTGCTATCCCGGGTGGGTGCCCAGCAGCCACGCCGGGTGGTCGATCTGGGCTGCGGCCCGGGCAACCTGACCCTGCAGTTGGCGCGGCGCTGGCCGGACGCGGCGGTCGAGGGGGTGGACAGCTCACCGGAGATGATCGCCGCCGCCCGCGAGCGCGGCGTAGACGCCGCCGTGGCAGACCTGAGAACCTGGACGCCGCAACCCGATACCGACGTGGTGCTGAGCAACGCCGCCATGCATTGGGTGCCCGAACGCGACGAGCTGATGGTCCGCTGGGCTGATCAACTGCCCGCCGAAGCGTGGATCGCGATCCAGATGCCCGGCAACTTCGAGACGCCGTCGCATGCTGCCGTGCGAGCGGTGGCCCGTCGCGAGCCATACGCAACGATGCTGCGCGACATACCGTTTCGGGTGGGGACCATGTCCGACTCGCCGGCGCACTACGCCGAGCTGCTGCTTGACGCGGGGTGCGCCGTCGACGCCTGGGAGACCACCTACCTGCATCAGCTGACCGGCGAGCATCCGGTGTTGGATTGGATCAGCGGTACCGCGTTGCTGCCGGTGAGCGAACGACTCAATGAGCAGGAATACCAACAGTTTCGCGAAGAACTCATCCCGCTGCTCGCCGACGCCTATCCACCCCGGCCCGACGGGACGACGTTCTTCCCGTTCCGCCGAGTGTTCGTCGTCGCTCAAGTTCGCGGCTGAGGCTACTGCGGCAGCCCCAACTTCTCGGCATCGGCGCGGTAGCGATCCACCCATTCATCGGAGCGCTGATTGGCCTGGCGTTCCAGCACCGGCGCGGGAGCCAACCGCGGGTCTTGGCCAACCGCTTCCAATACTGCGGCGACAATCGAGGTCAGGTTGCGCCAAAGCACGGGATAGGCCACGTCGATCGGGTCGATCTGCTCTTCGGCGAGCCAGTTACGCCAACCCGTCTCCTGGTCCCGCAGCATCGTGACGATGTGGGCGATGGCGCCGGGGTGGTAGGCGGCCTGTGAGTCGCGCTCCGGGTCTGGGCGGCCCCGCCACACCCGAGTCTGCACCGCCCGCCAAAACGACACCGCCTGGGAGACCACATCCGGTCGGTGGACGTGCACGTAAACCGGTTCGCTTCCGATCACATCTCGAATCGCGGCCCGCAGAGTGTCACCGGACCGATGGGGCAATCCGGCTGCCCGTTGCTGCAGCAGCGGCGTCTGGTTCCACATCAGCTTGCCGCCCCAGATGCCGTTGGGCGTCCGGCCGGAGCTGATGATGTGCTCGCGCCATGCGACGGACGATGCGGTGTCCGGCGTGCCCGGTTCCAGCGGATCGAGCAGCCGCAAGATCGTCTCGTCCTCGACGCCTTCGAACCACTGCCGCGGCTGCGGCGCCATGCCGGTCGTGGGCAGGTACTGAAAGAACTCTTGGGGTTCGCCGGCGCTGCCGGTCGCGCGTAACGACTCGACCAGCAGTGTGCTGCCGCAGCGCTGTGATGCGAGCACGAGATACGACGTCGGATGCGCGGACATCAGCTGAGCCTAACTGCACGCTACGGCGTGAGATCCACGCGTATTACGTTCACGCTGAACGCAACTATTGCTCGGTGCGCCGCACTCCGTCTTCGATGCCGCGGTCGACGGCGATCGCCGACCGGCTGCTCGGCGACTTTTCGTGGATCTGCAAATACGTCTCGGTGTAGCGAGCCGCGATGCGGGTGCCGGCGAAATCGGATGGTATGACGTCGCCGGTCTGTTGGCGCCAATCCTGCAGCCGGACAGCGAGATCGGTGGCGATCGCATCGGCTCCTTCGAGGCCGTCCCCGGCGAGCAAGTTGTTGGTCTCGGTGGGATCTACCCGGAGATCGTAGAGTTCGCGTTCCGGTCGTGGCGCCGTCACCAGCGGCGCGACGGCGTGGCCGGACGGGCTCTCCTCGATATCCCAGGGCAGATCCAATAGCGGCCGGCGCGCGTAGTTCTCGATGTAGCTGAAGTCTTTCGTCCGGATCGCGCGGATCGGATCAAACGAATCGTGATAAGTCTTGGTGGTGTACACATGATCGCGCACCGGCGCGTTGTGGTCCGGTGCAAGCAGCGCCCCCGCGTGCGAGATGCCCTCGATGTCGTCCTGCTCGGCTATACCGAGCAGATCCAGCAGCGTCGGCAGCAGATCCACACCGCTGAACAGATCGTCGTAAACCGTTGGGGTGATTGCCGTCCCGGTGGGCGGGCGGATGATCATCGCGATTCCCGTCCCAGCCTCGTACAGGGTGGACTTCGCCCGCGGGAAGGCCGCACCATGGTCGGTGACGAAGACCACCCAGGTGCTGGCGTCGAACCCGGTCTCGGCAAGCGTGTCCAGTATCCGGCCCACCGCTGCGTCGGCGGTCGCGATGGATCCGTAGAAATCGGCCAGATCCTGGCGCACCTCAATGGTATTGGGCAGATAGTCGGGCGTATCGACCGTATCGGGGTCGGCCGGTTGATAGCGGTCCCGGGGATAGGGCCGGTGCGTCTCAAAGAAGCCTGCGGTCAGCAGAAATGGTCGGCCCGCGTCATAGTCCCGCAGCCATTGCTGAGTCCGCTCAACGACGTATTCGCAGTAGGAGTTCGACACGTCGAATTCGTCAAAACCCAGTCGCGACGGGTAGGACGTTTCGTGTTGCATACCGAAAAGGGCTGAATACCAACCGTATTCGGACAGGATTTGGGGTAACGTGCGAACATCCGAGCGGTACTCCCAGCCGTGGTGGGCTAGGCCGACCAGTCCGTTGCTCTGCGGGTAGCGGCCGGTGAACAGCGATCCGCGCGACGGCGAGCACAGCGGCGCCGTGGCATGCGCTCTGGTGAACAGGATGCCCTCGCCTGCCAGCTGGTCCAGCCGCGGGCTGGACACGTCGGCGTGACCGTAGGCACCGAGATACCGGCCAAGATCGTGCCAATGCACGAGCAGCACATTGGCACGGCGATGTTCTGTTGCCTCTTGGTCGCCGATTGCCGTCACCTCCTCCGCCGCCTGAGCGCCATCGACGTTATCGGTAGCGGCGTTTCGTGCCGTCAGCGACTCACCAATGTGGCGGCGGGTACCCGCCGGCGCCGGGCGGGCCTTGTTGCGGCGGTGGGGGCTGGCCGTACTGCCATTGCCCGGCGCCCGGTGGTCCGTCGGGCACAGGCGCGTCGGTCGGGTTCGGCGACAGGCCCATCGTCATCCGGAATGCCGGGATCAACATGAGGGCACCCGCCGCGCCTATGACAAATCCCGCGACCAGGTCGTAGGTGAGGCGACCGGTGGCGCCATAGCGAGCTTCGCAGGCGATCGCCAGCACCAGCATCACTGTGCCGCCGCCGAGGATGAGGTATTGGCCCGCCTGTTTTTTGAGGAACAGCATCACCGCGCCCGCGGCGGCCACGAGGCCGGCCGCCATGATCAGGAACAGGCACGTCGCCAGGGCCGTCGGCACACTGGGAACCGAACTTTCGATCTGTTGCTCGCACAGATCGGAGAACTCTCCGGCGAACCGCTTACACATGTCTGTAGCTCGGTCGGCAGCGCTAGTCATGTTTAGCCACAGCGTCAGCGTGAGGGTGGTGCCGAGCAGCGCGAGCAACCCCACGGCGGCGAAGGTGATCCAGCTGATGGTCTGCTGGGATGTTGGACTGACCGGCTGCGTGCCCTGGCCGCCCCACGGGGGCGGACCGTAACCCGGTTGTGGATAGCCAAGGTTCGGCGCCGCGCTGTATCCGCCAGGGCCGGGCTGGCCGTAGCCCTCCGGGCTCGGCTGGCCGCCGGAGCCAATCTCGGGGTAATCCCGAGGATCGTCCGGCGAACTACCCCATTGCGGGGGGAAGCCTGGTGGAGGAGGTTGCATCCCGGCATCGTAACTGCCGTGGCAATCGAGACGCTTATCGCGCAACTTGCGATCAGTTGACGCCCGGTTCTTTGCCCCACCCGTTCTCCGAGACGAATTCGGCCAGCGGCCTGCCCAGCGCCCAGCCATCCAATTCCAGCGAGGGTCGATCCGGAAACTCGGGTACCGGACCGAGGCACAGGATCGCCACCGGCTCGGCATCCGGGGGCATGGACAACAACGCCCCCAGTTTCGGCGGATCGAACAGCGATACCCACCCCATCCCCAGGCCTTCGGATCGTGCCGCCAGCCAGAGGTTTTGGATCGCGCATGACACCGACGCGAGATCCATCTGCGGCATGGTGCGACGGCCGAAGATGTAACTGTCTCGGCCCTCGCACAGCGCCACCACCAGCAGTTCGGCGCAATCGAGGATGCCTTCGACCTTCAGCGCGAGAAACTCCTGCTCCCGTTGGCCAAGCGCGTGAGCGGTCAGCAGGCGCTCCTCGTCGACCAGGGCGTGGATACGTCGTCGCAGCGACTCGTCGGTGATCCGGATGAACCGCCAGGGCTGCATCAAGCCCACATTGGGTGCGGCATGCGCGGCCTGCAGCACGCGCGCCAGGACTTCCTCCGGCACGGTGCCGTCCGGCACGAAGCGGCGCATGTCGCGCCGCTCGGAGATGACGCGATACACCGCTTGCCGCTCCTGCGGACTGAACGCGTGATCGCCCACATTGTCATCGTAGGAACCGATGCCTGACGTGTCTGCCAGACTAGATTCCAACGGCGAAAAGGATCGGTCCCATGAAGATTCCGGAATCACTTGAGGATTTGCCCACCAATGGCACTCGGGGACGCGTTTATGGCGAGCCCTATCGAATGGCGGACGGCGGCACGGTGATCACCGTCGCCAAGGTCCGCGCGGGGAACTCGACACCGGTCGGTGTGTTCGTCGTGCACGAGGGCACGGCGCGCTGGGTGCCGGCGGTCGACGCCAACCGGATCGCGCTGCTCGGGGTGATGACCGGCCTCCTCTGCGGCGTGATCGCCAGTATGGCCGTGCTGCGTCGCCCGCCGTGGCCGGACTTGTCGGCGAATTCAGCGGCGTGGCAGCGGCACTGACGGACTATGGCCGGTAGGTGACGCCGACCGCGCGGAGGACGTATTCCGGGGGCATGTCGAAGTTCAGCGATCGGCGCGGTAATCCGGCGAGCACGTCGCCGGGAATGGCGATTTTGTAGTGCAGCGACAGGTCCCCGGTGAACGACTCGTCGACTTTGCTGACATCGACATCGACCTGCAGGCCAGACGCAGCGATCTCCGCCGTCGCCGGCCCGGACTGCGGCGCGTTCCAACGCACGTTGACGGTGGGCCCGGCCAGCTTGGGCAGCGACGACAGGGTCGCAAGGACGCGTTGTGAGGTGAGCGCCACCGATCCGACATAGCTGGCGACACTGTGCACGGAACGCAGACCCGGGATCGCGCCGCTGAATCGTCGGGTGACCGCGACGTAGTCGGCGAAGTAGATGAGCCCCTCCGCCTCGACCTCCGCACGCACGTCGGCCGGCAGTTTGCCGATGCCGAAAAGCCTGCGGACGATGACGGCCATCAGCCCAGTATGACCACGGCCCCGAAAGTGGCTGCTAGACGATCAGAGCTTGGGGTCGTCTTCGTCGTCGTCGGCGGGTTTCTGATCGGGTGCGAGTATTCGCCGGGACGCGACGGGCTTGCCGGCCACCCGCTTCACCACCTCCGTCGCGGTGGGTGGAGTGACGATGCGGCCCTGCACCGGAGCGCCGTTCTTGACCGAAGGCGTTACGACGCGTTTGGTTTCGGTCTTGCTCTCGCTACCCGCGCCGCCCGCGCCGGCCATCGCGCCTGGCGGCATGATCGGCATGCCGCCCATACCGCCTCGGGGTCCGGCGGCCGCGTCGGGTGGCGGTGTTGGTACCGGTGGCTGGGTGGGCGACGACGCGGGAACGGTACCGGCTGACGGAGTCGGCGGCGGCCCGAGCTGTGAGGCCGGAGCGGTGCTGGCCAAGCCCGCGCCGGCGCCGCCTGCGGCGCCGCCCAACCCGGCGGCCTCACCAGCGGCTCCGCCGACCGCGCCTAGGGCCCCAGGCACGGCCCCGGCCGCGGCCGCGCCGCCGCCTGCGCCCTTCCCGGCTGCGCCCATGACCGCCTGCATGACCTGCATACCTTGCTGTGGGATCTGCCCGGCGATCTGGGTAAACGGTTGCAATGCACCGGTCAAGGAGCTGGTGAGACCCTGGCCGATGCTCGTTGCTCCCTGCATAAGCTGGGTGAACTGGGACATCGGGTCTTTGCCGCCCGCGCCGACGCCGGCGAGGTTGCTGTTCGAAGCCTGTTCCGTGGCAGGGAATTGCGTTGTGGCATAACCGAGTCCGGCTTCGCGCTGGCTCTGCCCCAGCTGGGCCTGGAGGTTGTCCTGGGGATCGCCGGAATTGACGGTGACGCCCATCAGTCCCAGGAGCTGCTCGACGCCCGAAGGGCCGGAGGCGACCATGTCGGAAACGATTTGATGCGGCGGCAGATTCAACCCGTGCGTCTGCGCGTAATGTTCGATTATCGCGACCAGTCTTGGATTCATGGCGTTCCTTGCGATGTCGTCTAGTACCGCGGGACGGTGGTATCGAGTGTACGGGCGGATAAAAAGTCGTAGACAGAAGCGCCTGGGCGGTATTCGTCGATGAGGCGCTGAGTGAGCGCGTTGATTTCATCCACTGTGGCTGCCATGCGATCGACCATCTCGGCTCGAGTAGTGCCAACTTCGCGTGCGGCGATGAGCTCGAAGACGCGCTCGTAGCCGGCCTGGGCGGTGTTGTGTAGTTCTGTGCAGTAGCGGGCGTTGAGG
>Ga0335072_10003553_pt1 | contig 23438 bp, 25 predicted proteins | sample Lox_Sample_21_FD_206725 | JGI IMG/M metagenome (GOLD analysis project Ga0335072, IMG submission 206725) | Soil microbial communities from Loxahatchee National Wildlife Refuge, Florida, United States - Lox_Sample_2.1 | ecosystem: Environmental > Terrestrial > Soil > Wetlands | place: USA... | reverse complement strand
CTGGCCGATTACGGGGTCACACTGACCCGGCTCGGCAACGTCGACGTGAACCTCGACGACGACGACAACGCGCGGCTCAAGAAGCTAGCCGGCGACACTGCCTACAGCCGGCTAGCCGGCGGCTTCCTGCAGGCGGCGCAAGCAGAGGCGCTGCAGGGCGCTGGTGAGGGAATGGCACAGGGTGGCGCGGCGGTCACGCCGATGTTCTTCGGCGCAGGCATGGGCATGGCCGGCCAGATGATGCAGGCGCCCGGTCAGGCTCCGTACAGTCCGCCACCGGCCGGCCCCGGCTTTGCTGGCGGCGGCCAGGGCTATGCGGCACAGGCTGCCGCAGGCGCACAGCAAGCCGCGCCCCCGCCAGCACAGCAGGCGCCGGCACAGCAGGCGCCCGCAGCGGAAGCGCCGGCGGCTGGCGCTCCCGCCACGACGGCCTGCGGCAACTGCCAGAGCCCGGTCCCGGTGGGATCGAAGTTCTGCCCGGAGTGCGGCAACCAGATGCAGAAGCACTGCACTAACTGCAACGCCAGCCTGGCTCCGGCAGCGAAGTTCTGCGCCGAGTGCGGCACCCCCGCCGCCCCGCGCCAGTCTTAGGCTGCGCCTGCCATAAGCCCAGGCCGGCGTATGCCGCGGTCAGATCCCGGCAGTCCGCTACGATCACAGCCAGTATCAGTCGCTGTGTCCAAACATCCGGGTAGTACGCGCACACCGTGCCCGGACAACACCCCCCGCCTCGAGCAGAAAGGCCTGCCCGGATGGACAGGATTGAATGTCAGTGGTGCAAGGCTCAGAATGAGCCAGAGCGGACGAGCTGCAGCACCTGCGGCGCTCCGCTCGACAAGAAGAACCTCGTCTCCGACTCCGGGTGGACGGAGGCGCCGCGCCTGCGAGATATGACGGAGTTCCGCTTCTCCAATTCCACCTGCCAGATCGAAGGCGAGATCGTCCCGGTCGCCGAGCTGGCCCTGGCCCAGGGCGACTCGGTGTTCTTCGAGCATCACGTCATGCTGTGGAAAGAACCCGGCGTGCCACTGTCCGCGATGAACACCGGCGGCGGCGCCAGGCGCATGATCGGCGGCATGCCGCACATCCTGAGCATCGCGCACGGGCCCGGCCGCATCGCGCTGTCGAAGGACGCCACCGGCGAGGTCGTCGTGCTGCCGATTCACCCGTCACACGAGATCGACGTGCGCGAGCACGCCTTCCTGGCCGGCACGCACTCGCTGAACTACTCGTTCGTACGGATCAAGGGCCTGGTCAACGTGCTGCACGGCGGCAGCGGCATGTACATGGACAGGTTCGTGACCGGCGGCGAGCAGGGCCTGCTTTTGCTGCACGGATACGGCAACGTCTTCCAGAAGACCCTGCAGCAGGGCGAGAAGATACTGGTCGAGCCGGGCGGGTTCTTGTACAAGGACTCGTCAGTGCAGATGAACACCGTTCAGCAGAAGTTCAAGACCGGGATGCTCGGCACGCACAGCATGTACCTCGCCGAGATGGTGGGCCCCGGCCGGGTGGGTGTCCAGTCCATGTACGTGCATCACGGTTCCGAGTAGGCGGCGCACATGTCAACGCCGACCTACACGTGCCCGTACTGCCGCATCGCTAGCGACGGCAGCGGCACCACGTGCCCGCATTGCGGCGCGCCGACCGACGTCCGGGCGCGCGTCACCAAGTCCGGGTGGGCCGAACAGCCGCCGATCAGGGACATGGCGCGGATCCGTTTCAACCGGTCGACCTGCCAGATCAGCGGCAAGTACGTGCCAGTCGCCGAGATGAAGCTGGACCCGGAGGACAGCGTCTACTTCTCCCACCACGTGCTGCTGCACTCTGAACCGAGCGTGCGGCTGGACATGATGAAGATGGCAGGCGGCTGGAACCGGATGCTGGCCGGGATGCCGCTGCTGATGATGACGGCATCCGGGCCGGGTCACCTCGCCATCTCTGCCGATCACCCCGGCGAGACGCTGGCCGTTCCGCTGCCCGCCAATCACGCCATCGACGTGGTCGAGCACAGGTTCCTGGTCGCCACCGGAAACGTCGGATACCACTGGGAAAACTCCGGCATCTGGTTCGCCACGCAGAACGGGGACGACCAGGAGTACCACTACCCCCTCGGCCAGACGATGGACCGGTTCAGCGCCCAGGGCGGCCCTGGCCTGCTGCTGCTGCACGCGCCCGGCAACACGTTCATCCGCGATCTGGGCCAGGGTGAACGGATCCTGGTCCAGCCGAACGGGCTGATCTGGAAAGACCGCAGCGTCCGGATGCACCTGCATTTCGAGTACCCGCGCGGCAACTACTGGTTCAGCTCCGCCCGCTGGCAGGCCAAGGCCATCTGGCTGGTGCTGCAGGGTCCGGGCCGGGTTGCGATCCAGTCGGTGTTCGAGCCGCCGGAAACCGGCGGCGGGATCGTCAACAGCTCGGGCGCGACGACCCAGTACTGGTAAGCCGGCGCTGCAGCCAGCAGAGCGCGCCGCGGCCAAGTGCAAGCTTGGCCGCGGCGACCGGCCCGAGCCCGGGCGGGAACTCCGCCACTCCGCCGGCCAGCCAGAACCCGGTAAGCGCCGCGAGGACAGCGTCGAGTTCTTCTGGTTCGACGTCGGCGGTGACGGGCTGCACGGCCAGTGAGTCGAGGTCAATCCCGGTATCGCCCGCGCTGGCCAGCACAGTCAGCAGGTCGATGAACGGCGCGCCCAGCCGGGCATGCGGCCAGTCGACGAAGAGCACCTGCCGGTCAGTGCGCATGATGTTGTGCGGGAGCGCGTCGAAATGCACGAGCGTCTCGCCGCGCGCGGCGGTCAGGCCGACGAGCTCAAGCTCCGTCAGGAAGCCGAGGTTCCGTGCCGCCCAGGCGGACATCTCGGCCAGTTTCGCCCGCGCGGACGGGTCGGCGGCCAGTTCCGCCCACCCGCCGAGCCGGGGGTGATCGGCCGGCATCGCCACGGGCGACGGCGTCAGCGCCTGCGACATCGCGCTGGCCGCCGCCGCTGCCTGGGCGAGCTCGCGGGCACGCCACGGCACTGATGGCTCCGCGCCGACGGCGCGCTCGAACGCGAGGATAACCCAGTGACCGTCGTCGACGGAGCCCAGGAACCGGGGCGCGGGCACCGTCATCGGAAGCAGCGCCGCCACCCGTGCCTCGTCCCGGTACATCGTGGCCTGCATGGGCCACGCGGCTGCGTCGATGGCCTTGGCGAACTTCAGGCGCCCGTCAGCCAGCGTGAGCCGCGACGCGAAACCGGGGGAGAAGCCGCCCTCGCAGTTCTCCGCAGCCACGACCCGGCCGCCGGCCAGCTCGCAGATCTGGCCGCGAACATAGGCAGGCAACTCGCTCCAGCGCGGTCGGCTCTTGCTTGCGGACATGAAAAACCTCCAGGGACACGGGAACGGGGGTTACGTGGCCTGTCGCGACGTCACGCCGCGGTGCAAGCTGAGAATCAGGTAGCGACAGACAATGCGTCCGAGAGCGCTCGCTCGATCGGATCGCGGACCGGCCAGAACGGCCGCCACTACTATAGGCCCGCCGCGCTCGCGGCGACACTGTTGGCGGCACACAGTGATGCGGTAGATTTACTACATGCCGTAGTAGAGGCTGACATGCTCTGGAAGGGAATGGCGCGACCATGGCAGACCGGCTGACAGCGGTGGTGGCCGGCGGCGGCATCGCGGGCCTTGCCTCAGCGCTGGCACTAGCACAGGCTGACTGGCACGCCACAGTGCTGGAGCGGGCGCCTGCCTTCGGTGAGGTCGGCGCCGGCCTGGGTTTCACCAGTAACGGAATGGCCGCCCTCGCTGCGCTGGGAGTGGACGAGGCTGTCCGCGCCGCCGGGCACTTAGCGCCGCACGCCGGCTATCAGAACGCCGCAGGCCGCTGGCTGCTGCGGATCCCCGAAACCCGCAGCCTGCGCGCAGTCACAACGATCTGCGGCGTTCACCGCCAGCGGTTGCACGCGGCCCTGCGGCACGCGGCCGAAGCGGCAGGCGCCGAGCTGGTCACCGGGGCAGAGGTCACCGGCGTGTCGCCAGGTGTCCCAGGCGGCGAGGCAGCCACCGTCACGTGGCGGGCCAGCACGGGTGAGCACGCACAGGAAGCCGCTCTCGTGGTGGCCGCCGACGGTGTCGGCAGCACCATCAGGGCACAGGTGTTCCCCGATGCCCGGCCCTGTTACGCAGGCAGCACTAGCTGGCGCGCGGTCATCCCGGATAGTGCTTTTGACGGCCGCCTCGTCGAGGTGTGGGGACCGGGCACCGAATTCGGCGCGCTGCGGGTCAGTGACAGCGAGATCTACTGGTACGGAGAATTCCTCCACCCTGAGGGAGCGTCATTTGCCGACGAACTGGCCGCGGCCCGCGGCCAGTTCGCCGACTGGGCACCGTGGATCCGGGACATCGTGGCCGCCACCAACGCCGTCCAGCTGATGCGGCACGACGTCTGGCACCTGCCGGGCGGGTGCGCCAGCTATGTCTCCGGGCGAGTTGTCATCGTCGGCGACGCTGCCCACGCCATGCTTCCGACCATGGGCCAGGGCGCGGCCACTGCCTTGGAGGACGGCGTTTGCGTGGGCCGCCTCATTGCGGCGCCTGTCACCGCCGGTGGTGACCTGGCTGTAGCGCTTGCCGCGTTCGACAGTGCCCGCCGGCCACGGTGCCGGAAACTTGCGCGCCAGGCGATCCTGATCGCCCGGCTCGGCTTCGAACTCGGCCCCGGCTGGCGCCAGGTTGCCCGCAACACCCTTGTGCGAATCGTCCCCGCCGCCGCCGCGTCCAAGGCGGGTGCCAGCGTTCTGGGCTGGACGCCCCCGTGACGCCGCAGATCGAGGTGGTACGCGGGCGCGAGTATCTCCGGCTCGCGACGAGACTGCTGCAGCACATGCGGCTGACGGCGGCGTCCGGCGGGATCTGGGAAGCGGCCGACGTCCAATGGTGGTCGCGTACGGAGCGGAGCACTGACGCTGCCGGTCAGGTGTTCTGGGTTGCGGGCGGTGAGCCAGTCGCTGCCGTCGTTTGCACCGACTTCGAACCGAGCATCCAGTGCGACGTCTTCATCGGACCCGGCGCCGACGGTGACGAAGTCTGCGCGGAAGCTCTTCGCCGGGCAGACGGGATGACCGAGTTCCCGGTGCGCGATGACGATGCGCGGCTCATCGCGGCGCTCGCCGCTGCCGGCTACGGCCCCGACCCGTCTGGAGGCATCGTTACCAGCTGGCTCGCCGCCGAGGATCGGCCGCCGGTGCCGCCGCTCGCGGCCGGCTTCCGGCTGCTGTCCAGGGCCGAGACGGCGGACCGCCCGCATCCGATGACGGCGCGCAACGGACCGGCTGTAGCCGACCGCCTGCGGGACTGCTCGCTCTACCGGCCCGAGCTGGACCTCATGGTGCAGGCGCCGGACGGGCAGGTCGCCGGTTATGGCTTGTTCTGGGCTGACCCGGTGACGGGTGTGGGCCTGGTCGAGCCGATGCGCACCGAGGACGCCTTCCAGCGGCGCGGTATCGCCAGCCACCTGCTCGCCACGGGGCTGGCGAGGCTGGCGCAGCATGGCTGCCAGCGCCTGAAAGTGAGCAACGACATTTCGCTGTACCTGCGCGCGGGCTTCCGGCCCGACACAGCCGCGGCAGCGACGGTCTACGCTCGCCGCGGCTAGCCCCGCAGGTGTAGGAACGGCCTGTGGAGTTCAGCGACGACACCGAGCACGCGCCGATCCGGTCGGCCATCAGGGAAATCTGCGCACGGTTTCCCGATGACTACTGGGCCGAGGCCGATGCGACGCACACCTTTCCGTGGGCCTTCTACGACGCGCTGGCTGAAGGCGGCTGGATCGGCATCGCGATCCCGGCCGACTACGGCGGCGGTGGCGCGGGCATCACCGAGGCGTCGATCGTCCTCGAGGAAGTCGCGGCTTCAGGCGCCTGCATGAACGGCGCGAGCGCTATCCACTTGTCGATCTTCGGCATGCACCCGGTCGTCAGGCATGGCAGCGAGGATCTCAAGCGCAGGTACCTGCCTTCAGTTGCGACCGGGAAGCTGCACGTCGCCTTCGGCGTCACCGAACCGGACGCGGGCACGGACACCACGGCAATCAGGACGCTCGCGGTCCGCGATGGTGACGGCTACCGCGTTACCGGCCGGAAGGTCTGGACGTCGAAGGCGCTGGAGTCTGACCGGGTGCTCCTGCTCACCCGTACGACGCCGGCCGAGCAGTGCGCGCGGCGAACCGACGGGCTGACGCTCTTCATGGCGAACCTCAGGGACCCGGCCGTCAGCATCCGCCCGATACCGAAGCTGGGCCGCAACGCCGTCGCCTCGTGCGAGGTCAGCTACGACGGACTGTACGTGGACGCTGCCGACCGGGTCGGTGCGGAGGGCAGCGGGTTCCGCTATCTGCTGGACGGACTCAACGCCGAACGGGTGCTGATCGCTGCCGAGGCACTCGGGGTCGGGAGGGCGGCACTGCGCCGCGCAGTGGGCTACGCCGGGACCCGGGTGGTCTTCGGCCGCCCGATCGGCGCTAACCAGGGCATCTCGTTCCCGCTCGCCGAAGCTCACGCCCGGCTGGCTGCCGCGGAACTGGCCATCAGGCAAGCGGCCTGGCGGATCGACAACGACCAGCCATGCGGCGAGCAGGCCAACGTGGCCAAGTTCGTCGCCGCCGACGCGGCCTTCGCTGCCGCGGACGCCGCTGTGCAAACGCACGGCGGGTTCGGCTATGCGACCGAATATCACGTCGAGCGCTACTGGCGTGAGGCCCGGCTCATGCGAATAGCGCCAGTTCCCCAGGAGATGGTGCTGAACTACCTGGCCGAGCACGTGCTCGGCCTGCCACGGTCGTACTAGCAGAAGGAGCGGTAGCCAAGGATGACCGAGCAGCATCTCTCGGACGAGCTGCGCGTCCTGTTTGACTTCGAGATCGACTTCTCTAACGGCGGTGGCATCCAGGGTCAAGGCTTCCGGCTCGATATCGACGGCGATGACATCCGCGACGAGGACCTTGCTATCGCCATCGTCCGGGATCTGCGGCTGCTGATGGTCGCCGAGGTGCGGATCTTGAATAAGCACGTCTTCCGCGAGCCGCACAAGCGGTCGCGAATCAGGACACAGGCCCGCGGCACTGACGGAGGGATGCGCATTGACCTCAGCCACGCCGTCGAGGACGGGATGGTCACTTACCCAGGGCTTCCGGCGCCTGTCATCGGTGACTTCCTCAGCCGCGAGCAGAGCCATGCGCACTACGCCCCCGGCACCGAGTTCCAGATCGGCATGATCGAGCTGTGCGCGAATACCGGCACCTACCTTGATAGCCCGTTCCACCGCTACCCGGACGGGATGGACCTGGCCGACTTGCCGCTTGACCGGCTCGCCGACCTTGACGGTGTTGTGATTGACGTCAGCGGTCAGCCAGGCCGGCCGGTCGACCGGACCCAGCTGCTTCCCTACGACGTGGCGGGCAAGGCGGTGCTGGTCTACACCGGCTGGGACCGCCACTGGGGCGCCGACGCCTACTACCACGGCCACCCGTTCCTGACCGCTGCTGCCGCCGACCACCTCGTAGCCGAGGGCGCCGTGCTGGCCGGCATCGATTCGCTGAACATTGATGACACCAGCAGCGGCGAGCGACCCGTTCACTCGGCCCTGCTGGCGTCCGGCATCCCGATCTGTGAGCACCTCACGAACCTCGCCGCGCTTCCGATCGACGGCTTCCGCTTCAGCGCTGTCCCCGTCAAGGTCCGCGGCATGGGCACATTCCCGGTACGTGCCTATGCCACTATCCGCGCAGACGACCAGGGCTAGCGGGTCCTGTCGTATTCCTCGCGATGAGCGAGTACCTCGTCCATGTGCGTCTCGGCCCAGTCCTTTATGCCCCGCATCACAAGGTGGAGTGAAAGGCCGAGGCCGGTCAGCTCGTAGGTGACCGTGACCGGCACGGTCGGCGTCACGGTGCGGGTGACCAGGCCGTCGCGCTCGAGGGATCGCAGGGTCTGGGTGAGCATCTTCTGGCTGACTCCGGCGAGCCGGCGGGACAGTTCGGAGTAGCGCATCGGCCGCGGTTCGCCGTCGCAATCGGTGCCGGGACGTGGCCCGTCGCTGCCGAGCGCGGCCAGGATCAGCGCGACCCACTTATCAGAGATCCGGTCGGGCAGCTGACGGCTCGGGCAGCCGGCCAGGAATGCGTCGTAGTCCGCCTTCGCCTGCACCCGCCGACCGGCCGCCGTCGTTGTCGGCATCGACCACTCCCTTCCCACCAGCAGGTGAGCTACGCACTTTGAAGTGCGTACTTCCCGTTGGAGAGCTACCCATCAATAGTGGTGCAGGGCAACCGTTAGATACAAGCTATAAGGAGTGAGTCATGAGCACGTCTACGTTCAGGTCCGCTGTCGTCCGCACCCCGGGCGGACCCGAGTCAATCGAGATCATCGACGTTCCCGTCGCCGAGCCCGGGCCTGGCGAGGTCCAGGTGCGCATCGCCGCAGCGGCGGTGAACCCCGTCGACCTCGGAGTCGCAGCCGGCCTGTTCCACGCCATGGGTCTGATCAGCCAGCCCGACCACACGGGCCTCGGCTGGGACTTCGCCGGGACCGTCATCGCTACCGGCCCGGGCGTTAACCTGGCCGCCGGCACCCGCGTGGCCGGCCTGGTCGACGGTTTCGACCGGGACTTCGGCACCTACGCCGAGCAGATCATCGTGCCGGCCGAAAACCTCGCCGTCGTTCCCGACGAGCTGGACCTGGCCACGGCGTCGACGGTGCCCGTCAACGGGCTGGCTGCCGCCCAGATTCTCGACCTGCTCGGTGACGCGCCCGCCGGTGGCAACAGACTGCTGGTGACCGGGGCCGCGGGCGCAGTCGGAGGGTACGTCGTCTCGCTCGCCCGAGACCGCGGCTGGCGGGTGACCGGTCTGGCCAGAGCCGAGGACGAAGACTTCGTTCGCAGCCTCGGCGCAGAGTTCACCACGCGCGCCGAGCCCGGCTGGGACGCCGTCGCCGACGGCGCGGCGATGCAGGAACAAGCTCTCGCCCTGGTGCGCGACGGCGGCGCTTTCGTCGGCGTCCAGCCGAGCGCCAAGCCGGCGGCCCAGCGCGGGATCAAGGTCGGCGTCGTAGTGGCGCATCCCGACGCTCCCCGGCTGGCCGGTCTCTTTGCCCGCGCCGCGTCCGGCGAACTGCCGGCCCGGGTGCACGCGGTCGTGCCTCTGGACCAAGTCGCTACCGCCCACCGGGCCATGGCCAAGGGCGGGTTGCGCGGCCGCTACGTGCTCGAGCCCTGACCAGCTCGTCCGCCCACGGCGGCGAGCCGGGCCAGGTGGCGGATGTAGTGAGTCGCGTCAAGCGGCCGTACCGAAGCCATGCCGAGCTGGTCCTGCAGCAGCACGAACGCGATCAGGGCACCGAAGTACGCCCGAGCGGTCAGGTACCCCTGCCCGTCGCCCTGGTCGCCGGCCCCGGCGTCGATCAGGCGGCCGAGCCGGGCGGCGGCGTCGTCGACGAACTCAGCGAACCTGGTGTCATCACTAAGCGCGCGCCGTTCGCTGATGAGGATGGTCAGCAGGTCCAGGTTGGCACGGGCAGCGTGCACGAACCCGGTTCCGATCTGTTCAAGGAGGCGCTCCAGCGGCAGCGGTGCCTGGTCTGGCAGCGTGGGCAGCGCCTGGAACACCGCGATGGCCTCATCGATCAGCGCGGCCAGGATCGCCTGCTTGTCCGGGAAGTAGCGGTAGATCAGCGCGTCGTTGATGTCGGCAGCGGCCGCCAGGTCCCGGGTGGTGGTGGCGTGGAAGCCGCGTTCGGCGAACAGCGTGCGGGCGGCGGCGAGGATCTGCTGCCGCCGCTCGGTCGCCGGGCGCCGCGGCCGCCGGACGCTGGCGCCATGACCGGGCGCGGGCATGTGCGTCACCGGGCGCGGTGCCGGATCACCGCGAGCAGCCACAGCCCAGTGGCGGCGTTGAGCATTCCGAGCGGAACCCAGTCCAGCGCGGTGCGCGGGCCGACGAGGGAGTGGGGATGCGTGATCACCCAGACGATCATGACGACCGTCGCGGTCTTGGTCAGCGCAGCCAGCAGGGTGAGGATCAGCGTGCCCTTCCGTGGGGCGACCGCGCCTGCGGCGAACGCGGCCAGCCAGGCCACCGCCAGCGGGACGAGCGCGGCGGCGGGCAGCGCGCGCAGCGAGCTGGCAAACACCCCGATGCTGGCGACGATGGCGGTTGCCGCGGGGAGGCGGCGTGGCGCCGGAATGGCGCCGAGGCGGCCAGACGGGGACGTACCTGCGGTTGCGACCATGGATTTGATAGTAGGCGCCTGCTTACTTTCGGGCAAGGCGCGTGACTGGACCTGCTAGACGAGTTCGTTAGCCACCAGCGCGAGGAGCTCGAGCGCGTCCTGGTCGGTGCTGGCGGGTGCGGCCTGGTAAACGGACATTCGCTGGCCGTCACCGAGGTGGAGGATTTCGTAGCTGAGTGTGAGCGAACCGACCTGCGGGTGGCGGAAGGTTTTCGGCTCGCCGCGGCGGAGCCGGATGTCGTACCGCCGCCAAAGCCTGGCGAACTCTGGGCTGTGCTTGGTGAGTTCGTCGACCAGCTCCTCCAGACCTGGCGCCTGCGGGCTCGCGGCGGCGACTGCGCGCAGGTTGGCTGCGGTGGTAGCGGCGGAATGCTGCCAGTTAGCGAACAAGTCCCGCGCGGCCGGGTGCAGGAACGTGTACCGGGCGGTGTTGCGGCGCGGTGGTGGCCAGTCGGCTAGTCCGTGGAACAGAGCCAGCCCCTCGGGGTTGGCCGCCAGCACGTCACTGATCTCGTTGAGGACGTAAGCCGGACAGGGCCGCAGGGTTTGCAGGAGCTGGCGGATTGCGGGCCGGACGGCTTCGGCCCCGGTTCCGGGGCGGGGCACGGCGGGCTGGCCTGAAGCGCCCCCCGGTAGGTGGCGCGTCAATTGGTGCAGATGGGCGCGTTCCTCATCGTCGAGTAGCAGGGCTCCGGCGAGGGCGTCGAGTACGGCGGGGCTGGGGTTGGTCTCGCGGCCCTGTTCCAGCCGGATGTAATAGTCGATGCTGACGCCTGCGAGCGCGGCAAGTTCCTCGCGCCGCAGGCCCGGCGTGCGGCGCAGCCCGGTCCCGGCGGGCAGGCCCACATCAGCCGGCCGGACACGGGCCCGCCGGGCCCGCAGGAACTCGCCAAGCCCGCCCGCCACCATGACGCTAGTGTGGCACCCCGGCGGGAGCGCGTTCCTGGCAGTGTCATTGCTAGGAACGACGCGGCCTTCTGCAGCGGGCGCGGGCCGGACACGCTCGGTCGCATGAGCACAACGAATGCTTCCAGACAACGCCGCACGGCAGCGGGCGGCCGCCTCGCCCGAGGCACCACAGAGACGGGGTTCGGCCACCGGTTTGTGGTCGCCACCTCGGCGGGCTCGGTGCTGAATCCGATCAACTCCTCGATCATCGCCGTCGCCCTGGTCGCGATCGGGCGTTCCTTCGGCGTGGGCGCAGCGGCCACGACCTGGCTGGTGTCCGCGCTGTACCTGGCCACCGCGGCAGGCCAGCCGTTTATGGGCCGCCTCGCCGACCAGCTCGGCCCGCGCCGGGTTTACCTTGCGGGGCTGGCGCTGGTCGCCGCCGGGGGACTGGCCGGCTGGCTGGCTCCTTCGCTGGGCGTGCTAGTCGGCGCACGGGTCATCCTGGGCCTGGGGACCTCGGCCGCCTACCCGGCGGCGATGGCGATGGTCCGCCGTCAGGCGGAGCGGCTGCGCCGTGATCCGCCGGGGTCGGTGCTCGGAGCGCTGGCCGTGGCAGGGCAGGCCACCATGGCTGTCGGCCCGCCGCTCGGCGGGCTGCTGATCGTGGTCGGCGGCTGGCGGCTCACCTTGCTGATCAACATCCCGCTCGCAGCCGCCGGTGCGGTGTTCGCGCTGCTCTGGCTGCCCGCCGACGAGTCGGCCCGGCTGCGGCTGGCGGCCCTGGACCTGCCGGGGGCGGGACTGTTCACGGCTACGCTGACCGCGCTGCTGGTGTTCGTGATGAACCTGCGCGCCCACCCGTGGTGGCTGCTCGGTACTGCCGCAGTGCTGGGGGCCGCCCTGGCCGGACGGGAACTCGCCGCCCGCTCCCCATTCCTCGACATCCGGATGCTGGCACATAACCGGGCACTGACCACCACCTACCTGCGGTTCGGTCTGACCATGCTGGTCACCTACTGCTTCATCTACGGCTGGACGCTGTGGCTGGAGCAAGCCGCCGGGAAGACTGCGTCGGCTGCGGGCCTGCTGATGCTGCCCTCGTTCGCCGCCGCCGCGGGCGTCTCCGCGCTGGCCGCTCGCAGCCAGCGGATCTGGCCGCCGCTGGCGGCGGGCGCGGTCACGCTCACCGCAGGCAGCGTCAGTCTGCTCGCCCTGCACGGCAACTCTCCGGTGTGGATGCTGGCCGCCGTCAGCGTGATCTTCGGCGTGCAGAACGGCCTGTCGGTGGTCACCAACCAGGCCGCCATGTACGCCCAGGCACCCGCCGCGCAGACCGGCACCGCAGCCGGGCTATTGCGCACCTCCATGTACCTCGGGGCGATCGCCTCCGCAGGGGTCACCGGGTTCGCGTTCGGTGCCCGCGCCACCGACGCAGGGCTGCACCACCTCGCGATCATCCTCACGATCACCGCCGCCGTCCTGCTCGCCGCCACTCTCGCCGACCCTGGCCTGCACCACGCGGCGACGTCAGTCCAGGGAAAGCGCCACGGCACGACCAAGCCCGACATGCCGGCGACGCCAGTCGCCGCACGCTGACCGGTCACCCGAACAAGAAAGGCAATCATTATGGCCACCTGGCTCATCACCGGCTGCTCGTCTGGCCTCGGGCGAGCGCTTGCCTGCGCAGCCCTGGATTGCGGAGAGAACGTCGTGGTCACGGCTCGTGACCCGGCCACGGTCGACGATCTCGCCGAGCCGCTGGGCATCACCGTCATGGCAGTCGAGCCTGGCGCGTTCCGCACCAACTACAAACGCTCGCAAGCCCAGCCACGCGAGGCCATCAGCGACTATGCCAGCACTGTCGGCGCGCGCCGCAACGAGGACTCCGTACAGCACGGCAACCAGCCTGGTGATCCGGCCAGGGCTGCCCAGGCGATCATTACCGCTGTCCAAAGTCCCAGCACACCGCTGACGCTTGTCCTCGGACCCGACGCGCTCAGCTGGGTCAGGGAGGCCCTGACGGAGCTCGACGCCGACATCGACGCCTGGGAGCAGACCAGCCTCAGCACCAGCTTCTCCAGCTGACGAGGGAGACCGAGATTCACATGAAGCTCATCATGCTGGCAGGCCTGGAGGTCGCCCGCATCGGTCTCGGCGCCATGGGAATGTCCGCCGCCTACACCGGCGCTGGCACCGATGACGCCGAGTCCGTCCGAGCCATCCACCGGGCGCTGGAACTGGGCGTCACTCTCATCGACACGGCCGAGACTTACGGGCCGTTCACTAACGAGGAGCTCGTCGGCAGGGCGGTCAAAGGCCGCCGCGACAAGGTCGCGCTGGCCACCAAGTTCGGCCGCATCTCACACGCGCGCGGCGGCGCCCGCATACTCGACAGCAGCCCCGCGAACATCCGCGCGGCGGTTGAAGGCTCCCTCAGGCGGCTGGCCACCGATCACATCGACCTGTACTACCAGCACCGCGTCGACCCCGGCACACCGATCGAGGACACCATCGGCACGCTGGCCGAGCTAGTCGCCGAGGGCAAGGTGTGTCACATCGGCCTGTCCGCGGCCGGGCCGGCCACGATCCGTCGTGCCCACGCCGTCCACCCGGTCACCGCTCTTCAGTCGGAATACTCCTTGTGGACCCGGGACCCCGAAGCAGCGGTGCTGCCACTGACCCGCGAGCTCGGCATTGGCTTCGTGCCGTTCGCACCGCTTGGCCACGGCTTCCTCACCGGCACGATTCGCTCCACCGAGCAGTTCGACAACGGCGACTGGCGCGTGACCAACCCGCGCTTCACCGGCGAGAACTTCCAGCGCAACCTGCGCATCGCCGACGAGGTCGAAGCGATCGCTGCCGAGGCCGGCGCCACGCCGGCGCAAGTGGCCCTCGCCTGGCTACTGACCAAGGGCGACGACATCGCGCCGATCCCCGGCACCAAGCAGGTCTCCCGCGTCGAGGAAAACGCCGCCGCCGACAGCATCGAGCTGACCGCCGGGCAGATCAGCAAGCTCAACAACCTCACGCCCGCCGTCGGCGATCATCATGAGGAAGCGGACATGTTGCTGCTTGGCCGCTAGCCACCTCGATGAACCGGCAGTGTTTGGCGCCCGGATTTCGTGGTAGTGGATGCGGACTACACACCACAAAGAGCGGGAGTTCACATGATCATACTTGGGCTCATCCTGCTGATTATCGGCTTTGTCATCAAGATCGCGATCCTCTGGACGATCGGCATCATCCTGCTGCTCGTCGGGCTGGTCTTCGCGCTATTCGGTGCGATTGGCCGTGGCATCGGCGGACGACGACACTACTGGTAGCGCCTATCTGATCGGAGCCCGGTGATGCCAGCTGACCTTGGCGTGCTTATCGACGACCTGGCAGCTGAGACCGCCGGGCTCTGGCAGATCCTGGCCCCGCTGACCGACGCGGACTGGCGGCGGGCGACCCCCGCGCCGGGCTGGACGATCGGCGACCAGGTCAGCCATCTCGCGTACTTCGACGAGGTCGCGGTGACGTCCGCGACCGATCCGGCCCGGTTCGCCGCTCAGGTGGCGAAGGACAGTACCGCCGACCCGGACGCGATTATGAGGCGCTACCACGAGATGAGCGCGCCAGACCTGGCGGACTGGTTCCGCGCGGCGCGTACGGAACTGCTGTCGGTGTTCGCGCGCCTCGATCCCGCCAGGCGAGTTCCGTGGTTCGGCCCGCCGATGAGCGTCGCCTCCGCGCTGACGGCACGGCTGATGGAGACGTGGGCGCACGGCCAGGACATCGCCGATACGGTCGGCATTAAGCGCGCGCCGACGCGCCGCCTGCGGCACGTCGCGCACATCGGCGTCGGCGCGCGGGCCTACAGCTACGCGGTCAATCAGTTGCCGATGCCGGCCGTGCCAGTCCGGGTCGAACTCGTCGCGCCGTCTGGCGAGTTGTGGACCTGGGGCCCGGCCAGTGCCCACGACCGCATTACTGGTCCAGCGATTGACTTCTGCCTGGTCGTTACCCAGCGACGGCACCGCGCGGACGCTGGTCTTGAGGCTGCAGGCCCGGCCGCCGCTCAGTGGCTGACCATCGCTCAGGCATTCGCCGGGCCGCCCGGCCCCGGTCGTGCGCCCGGCCAGTTCGCTGACGGCGACCTCGCGTCAGCGCCCGGCGATCTGTCCGCCGTCGATGTGCAGGATCTCCCCGGTGACGAAAGGTGCTGACTCCAGGAACAGGATGCCGTCCACGATGTCGCTGATGTCGCCTACCCGTTCCATCGGGGCGAATTGCGCGCCGGCCGCATACTCCTTCGCTGAGTGCATGGGGGTCTTGATCACGCCGGGCGCGACGGCATTGACCCGGATGCCGCGCGAGGCGTACTCGACAGCGAGCGACTTGGTGGCTGCGGCGATCCCGCCCTTGGTGAGCGAAGCCAGCACCGACGGCTCGCTGGAGTGCGCGTAGTCGACCACCGACGCGCTGATGTTGACCACATGGCCGCTGCCTGCGGTCACCATCGCTGTGATAGCCCGCTGGGTCAGGCAGAAGAAACCAGTGAGGTTCACGCCGACAACACGGTCGTAGTCCTGCGGTGTGTAATCGGTGAACGGCTTGGAGATGAAGATGCCGGCGTTGTTGACCAGCGTGTCGATGTGGCCGAAGCGGTCCATCGCCTGGTCGACGATCCGGTCGGCGGTAGCGGGCTCGGCGATGTCCCCGTCCACGACAAGGACCTCCGGATCTGATGACGGCTTCATCGTGCGGGCATTTGCCACGACCGACCAGCCACGGTCCCGGTACCCGTCGACTAGGCCAGCGCCGATGCCTTGAGATGCCCCGGTGATGACAGCGACACTTGGTTCAGCCTTACCCATTACGGACCTCCCCCTGATGCCCCCCGACGACGTCAGTTATCCCCGCTGTGCTTAGCTGTCAATAGGGGGCGTGCCACGGGGATTTAGGCACGATTCAGACGAGGGCGGGCAGTTATGACTGACGAACGGCCAGCGACGACAACGGACGCGGGGATCCCGGCGGCGAGCGACGAGTTTTCGCTGACCGTAGGCCCTGGCGGGCCGACCGTGCTGCATGACCACTATGTGGTGCAGAAAATCCAGCATTTCAATCGTGAGCGGGTACCCGAGCGGGTGGTGCACGCCAAGGGCAGCGGGGCACATGGCTTCTTCGAGGTGACGGAGGACGTCACCGGGTGGACTAAGGCAGCCTTCCTGTCGCAGATAGGCAAGCGCACACCCGTTTTCGTGCGATTTTCCACCGTCGCCGGCGAGCTGGGCAGCCCGGACACCAACCGCGATCCTCGCGGCTTCGCGATCAAGATGTACACCGAAGACGGCAACTTCGATCTGGTGTGTAACAACACGCCGGTCTTCTTCGTCCGCGACGCGAGCAAGTTCCAGGACTTCATCCACTCCCAGAAGCGCATGCCCGACACCGGCCTGCGTGACAACAACATGCAATGGGACTTCTGGACGCTGTCGCCGGAGTCCGCCCATCAGGTCACGATCCTGATGTCAGACCGCGGGACACCGCGCACCTACCGCCACATGAATGGCTATTCCAGCCACACGTATTCCTGGATGAATGCGGCAGGCAAGCGATTCTGGGTGAAGTACCACTTCAAGACCGTGCAGGGCGTCCAGAATCTCACCGACGCCGAAGCCAAGGCGCTGGCGGGCGAGGATCCGGACGTCCACCGGCGCGACTTGTGGGACGCGATCGCACGCGGCAACGCCCCGGAGTGGCGGCTGGAGATGCAGATCATGCCGTGGGAAGAAGCGGCGGACTACCGGTTCAACCCGTTCGACCTGACCAAGGTCTGGCCGCATGCGGACTACCCGCCGATCACGATCGGCCGGATGGTCCTGGACCGCAACCCTGCCAACTACTTCGCCGAGGTTGAGCAGTCCGGCTTCGACCCGTCCAACCTCGTGCCCGGCACCGGGCTCAGCCCGGACAAGATGCTGATGGGCCGGATCTTCTCCTACCACGACACGCACCTGCACCGGATCGGCGCGAACTACCAGCAGTTGCCGATCAACGCGCCCAGGGTGGCTGTCCACTCTTATAACAAGGACGGCCCGATGGCCTACCAGCACGCCGGGTCGCAGCCGGTGTACGCGCCCAACTCCTACGGCGGCCCGGTGGCAGACCCGGAGCTGGCGAGCGAGTTCGGCTGGGGGGTCGAGGCAGCGGAAATCGGCCGGTACGCCTACGAGAAGCACGCCGAGGATGACGACTTCGCGCAGCCGCGGGCGCTGTACCGCGACGTGATGACCGACACCGACCGGGAACACCTGATCACCAACATCGTCAATCACGTCAACGCGGGCGTGCACCCGGAGGTGCAGCCCAGGGTCATCGAGTACTGGGCGAACATCCACCACGACCTCGGCGCGCACGTTTCGAAGCAACTGAACGGCGGCTGACCGGCCAAGGACATTATGGTCGGAGTGTGAGCCGACTGCCCGAACTGCGCCGCGACCAACTCGACCCGGCTGGCCAGGAGGTGTGGGACCAGGTCGTCGGCACCAGGGGCGGACAGCTCGTGACCGCCGCGGGCGGACTCGCCGGGCCGTTCAACGCGTTCGTGCACTCGCCCGGCGTCGGCCGTCACCTCTCCGCGCTAGGCGCTGCCGTGCGATTCGGCACGTCGATCGAGCGGCGGCTAACCGAGGTAGCCATCATCACTGTCGGCAGCCGGTGGAAGGCCGAGTTCGAGTGGTGGGCACACGCCAGGATGGCTCGCGAGCAAGGCGTGCCGGATGCCGTCGTCGACGCGATCGGCCGCGGCGATAACCCGACGTTCACTGCCGACGATGAGCGCATCGTTTACGCGGTGGCCCGAGAGCTAACGCTGACCGGGCAGGTCAGCCAGGAGAGCTACGCGGCCGCGCATGGCTTGCTGGGCGACGCCGGGCTGGTCGAACTGGTCTCGCTATGCGGCTACTACACGCTGATCTCGTATCTGCTCAATGCCTTCGCGGTGCCAGTCCCGCCGGGGGCTGAGCCGATGTGGCCGCAGCGAGCCGGCTAGCCCGGCAACGGACTACGCAGTCACGGGGCACGACCTCTTGACGGCAATAAACATAAGTAGCTAATATAAATGCTCTATGGAACCCCGGAAGGCTGGCGGCGCGCATGGCGCGCAGGCCGCCGATGTCGCAGCCGGCCTGGAGCGGCTGCTGTCGCTCATCCGCTGGCTGAGCCCGCCCGGAATGTCGCTCACTTCCGCCGCGACACTGAACACGCTGGAGCGCTCCGGCCCGTGCCGGCTGACGGCCCTGGCAGCAACCGAGGGCGTCAGCCAGCCCGCCATGACCCAGCTGGTCAGCCGCCTCGCTGACGCCGGCCTGGTGACCAGATGCGCCGACCCGGCTGACGGCCGGGTAGTGCAGGTTCAGATCTCCGACTCCGGCCGTGACTTCGTGGCGCGCAGGCGGGCCATCAGGACCGAGCGGCTGTCTCGCCTGTACTCCCAGCTCAGCAACGCTGACCAGGACGCTCTCGCGGCCGCGTTGCCGGCCATGAACGCGCTGGTGAGATTGCCACGCGACGAGCAACCGGGTCCGGCAGGCAGCTAGCTGCCTGCAGTTCGAATGGAGCATTGATGAGCGGGACTGTCGCCAGCCCCTTCCGGCAGCCGAAGGCTGTCTTCGCGGTCGCCTTTGCCTGCGTCGTGTCGTTCATGGGCATCGGGCTGGTTGACCCGATCCTGCCGGCCATCTCGCACCAGCTGCATGCCTCGCCGAGTGAGGTGACGCTGCTGTTTACCAGCTACCTGGTGGTGACGGCAGTGGCGATGCTGATCACGAACTTCGTGTCCAGCCGGATCGGTGCCAAGCGCACGCTGATCGCCGGTCTCGTGCTAATCGTCGCGTTCAGCGCAGCGGCCGGCGCGGCTCCGTCGATCAGCGGCATCATCGGCTTCCGGGCCGGCTGGGGCGTCGGCAACGCGCTGTTCATCGCGACCTCGCTCGCGGTCATCGTCGCCTCAGCCACCGGCGGCTTCGCCGGCGCCATCGTGCTGTACGAAACTGCGCTCGGCCTTGGCATCGCAGTCGGGCCACTGCTCGGCGGCGCGCTTGGTGAGATCAGCTGGCGCGGGCCGTTCTTCGGCGTTTCCGTGCTGATGGCGATCGCGCTGATCGCGACGATCACGCTCGTGCGACCGATGCCGCTACCGGCCAAGAAAACCGGGCTGTCGGCGCCGTTCCGGGCGCTGAAGCACCGTGGCCTGCTGACCCTGTCGCTCACCGCCCTTTGCTACAACTGGGGCTTCTTCACTGTCCTCGGGTACGCGCCGTTCCCGATGAACCTGAGCCCGATCAAGCTCGGCCTCGTCTTCACTGGATGGGGCGTGCTGGTCGCCATCTTCGCGGTCTTCGGGGCACCGCGCCTGCAGGCCAGGTTCGGCATTGCCAGGACCATGTACGCGAACCTGTTCCTGTTCGCCGTCGTCATTCTCATCATCGCGGCCTGGACCACTGACCGGGCAGTGCTAATCCCGGCAGTGATCGTGTCGGGCGTCTTCATCGGCGTCAACAACACCATCACCACCCAGGCCGTGATGACGATCTCGCCGGTCGAGCGCCCGGTCGCGTCGGCCGCCTACAGCTTCGTTCGCTTCATCGGCGGCGGGCTGGCCCCGTACGCCGCCGGCCGCCTCGTCATCGCGCTGAATATCCACGTTCCCTTCTTTATCGCTGCGGGCGTCGTCGCTGCCGGGATAGTCATCCTCACGACCGTCCACCGGATGCTGGCCGATGCCGAGCGGGTGCAGGCCGAGGACGTGGCGCCTGTCAGCCCCGCGGCGGCACAGCAAACAGCCGTGCCGCAACCGGCAGGCGATCGGGTCGTGCCGGTGACGTCCGTCGTGCCGGCGCCGGCGGGCGGCGAAGCGCGCGTCATCCTGGCTGCCGTCGATGACACGCCGCTCGCCGCACTGGTCACGGAGGCAGCGGCACTGCTGGCCGCACGCGACGGCCTGACCGTGCACGTGGTGCATGCCCGCGAAGCAGCCGTGGGCAGCGATACCGCCGTCGACGGCGAGGACCTGGCTTCCGCCCGGGCGCTGGTCCGCCGCGGCCTCGATCAAGTAGCCGCGCATCACGTCCCTGCAGAGGGACAGATCCTGCTGCACGCCGCCGACCATGGCGCGGCAGGCCGGATGGTCGCCGAGTACGCCAACGCTGTTCGGGCAGCCATAGTCGTGATCGGCGCACCAAGCCACGGCGGGCTGTCGACCGGGCTTGACGAGAGCATGAGCCATGAGCTGCTGCGCACCGCGCAGAGCAATGTGCTGATCGTCAATCCAGATGCACCACTGTCGTTTGCGGCACTGTCGTTTGCGGCACAGCCGTTTGCTACACAGCCGTTTGCGGCACAGCCGTCGGCCGCATCGCCGGCGGCGGCCTCGAGCTGAAAGGGATGAGGCACATGACAGGCAGGCTCGAAGGGAAAGTCGCTTTCATCACTGGTGCGGCACGCGGTCAGGGCCGCAGCCACGCCGTCCGGCTCGCGCAGGAAGGTGCTGACATCATCGCGGTTGACCTGTGCCGGCAGATCGACTCCGTGCCGTATCCGATGGCGACGCCGGAGGACCTGGAGCAGACCGTCAAGGAGGTCGAGGGCCTCGACCGGCGCATTGTCGCCACGCAGGCGGACGTCCGGGACTACGAGGCGCTCAAGGCCGCGCTTGACGACGGCGTGACTGAGCTGGGCCGGCTGGACATCGTCGCGGCCAACGCCGGAATCTCGTCGGTCGGCCGGGCCGACGAGATGCCCGAGCAGACCTGGCAGGACATGATCGACACCAACCTGACCGGCGTCTGGCACGCCGCCAAGGCGGCGATCCCGCACCTCAAGGCTGGCGGCCGCGGTGGCTCGATCGTGATCACCAGCTCGGCCGCCGGGCTGATGGCGATGGAGAACATCGGCCACTACGTGTCAGCCAAGCACGGCCTCGTCGGCTTGATGCGGACCCTGGCCCTGGAGCTCGCGCCCTTCAGCATCCGGGTCAACTCACTGCACCCGACGACCGTCAACACCCCGATGATCCAGAACGCCCCGACCTACGCGCTGTTCCGGCCGGACCTGGAGAACCCGACGGCCGACGACGCCGCCGAGTCGTTCCGCACGCTCAACGCGCTGCCCGTCAGATGGGTGGAGCCGATCGACATCAGCAACGCACTGCTTTTCCTCGCCTCGGATGAGGCCCGGTACATCACGGGCGTGACGCTGCCCATCGACGCAGGATGCATCATCAAGTAGCCCAGGGAGAACGCACTATGGCTGGACGAGTAGAGGGCAAGGTCGCTTTCATCACCGGGGCCGGCCGCGGCCAGGGCCGCAGCCACGCCATCCGGCTGGCCGAGGAAGGCGCGGACATCATCGCGGTCGACATCTGCGAGGATTACGACTCGGTTGGTTACGGCATGGCCACGGATGCCGACCTGGCGCAGACCGTCAAGGCGGTCGAAGAGCTGGACCGGCGCATCGTCGCTCGCAAGGCCGACGTACGCGACGCCGCCGCGCTGAAAGCCGCAGTGGACGAAGGCGTCGCCGAGCTCGGTCGTCTCGACATCGTCTGCGCCAACGCCGGGATCTGCACGGTTCAGAGCTGGGACGAGGTCACGCCCGCGGTCTGGCAGGACACTCTGGACACCAACCTGACCGGGGTGTGGAACACCATGGTCGTCAGCGCGCCGCACCTGATCGCGGCTGGCGGCGGCTCGATCATCTGCACCAGCTCGACTGCGGGGATCAAGGGCTTGCCGTTCCTCGCGCCGTACGTCGCCGCCAAGCACGGCGTCGTCGGTATCGCCAGGACCATGGCGAACGAGCTGGCAGCGCACAGCATCCGGGTCAACACCGTGCATCCGACCGGTGTGCTGACGCCGATGGCCGAGGGCCTCGGCGGCCTCAACCCGCTGATCGAACGGGACCAGTTGCTCGGGCCGATCTTCATGAACACGCTGCCGGTCGAGAGCGTGGACGCCCGCGACATCAGCAACGCGGTGCTGTTCCTGGCCTCCGACGAGGCGCGGTATGTCACCGGGCTCGAGTTCACTGTCGACGCGGGTAACACGATCAGGTGAGCGAGCGAACCGAGGTGGCCCGGATCACCACCGTGCGGGACCGGGTCCGGCACCACCTCGTCGGCCGCGAGCGCGAGCTTGACCTCGTGCTCGCGGCCGTTGCCGCGGGCCGGGATATCATCCTGGAAGGCCCGCCAGGCACCAGCAAGAGCACGCTGCTGCGCGCCATCACCGCGGAATGGGGAATCCCGCTGGTCTTCGTAGAAGGCAACGCGGACCTGACGCCCGCCAAGCTGGTCGGCCACCACAACCCCGCCAGAGTGCTGCGGGAGGACTACAGCGCGGCCAATTTCGTTGACGGGCCGCTGCTGGAGGCCATGCGGTCCGGCGGGTTCCTGTATATCGAGGAGTTCAACCGCGCGCCGGAAGACACTATCAACACCCTGCTCACCGCTATGGCAGAGCGCCAGATAGCCGTCCCGCGAGCGGGCGCAGTCACCGCGCAGCCGACGTTCCGCGTCATCGCGTCGATGAACCCGTACGACAATGTCGGCACCACCCGCTTGTCGACCTCGGTGCACGACCGGCTGTGCCGGCTCGCGGTGAGCTACCAGGATGCCGAGGCCGAGCGCGGCATTGTGGCACTGCGCGCACCGCTGCCGCGGCGCGCGCCCGAAATGTACGAGCGGCTCGTCGCCGATGCGGTCGCCGTCACGAGAGCCACCCGCGAGCGGGACGACATCCGGCAGGGGAGCAGCGTCCGGGGCGCTATCGACGTGACGCTGGTCGCCGGTCAGCTGCTGGAACTCGCCGACGTTACCGCGGGCGACGACAAGCGCTACCCGGAAGTCGTCTACGACGCCATGGTTGTGGCGCTGTCCGGGCGGATCTTCCTCGACGAGACCGTGGACACCACGCCCGAGGCAGTGCTGCGGCAGATCTGGGAGGACCGCTTCATCCTGGAGCCCGCCGCCGCTGCTCCTGGTTGAAGAGAAGTCGCGGCCGACTCCCCGGTCCGGAGGCGCCCGGCGGCGCGGCCATTGCGCCGCAAGCCCAAGGTTCTCGCCGAGCAACCGCAGCTATTCGAGCCGGCCGGCAGCGGCGCGGGCGGCTTCGTGCTCGCGGGATCCCCTGGCCGTAACGGAGCAAGCGGGCCGGGCAGCGGCAGGCCTGCGCTCACGGGGGAGCTCGGCACGTTGCTGACCGAGGTGGCAGCCGACGGCCATCTCGACCC
>Ga0335072_10003551_pt1 | contig 23442 bp, 30 predicted proteins | sample Lox_Sample_21_FD_206725 | JGI IMG/M metagenome (GOLD analysis project Ga0335072, IMG submission 206725) | Soil microbial communities from Loxahatchee National Wildlife Refuge, Florida, United States - Lox_Sample_2.1 | ecosystem: Environmental > Terrestrial > Soil > Wetlands | place: USA... | reverse complement strand
AAAACTAGCTTCTTAGCATGATGGACTGTTTGTCGTTCAAAAGGTCGTTAGACCTGCTGTATCAATGGTGGTCATGATCAGTAAAGCGTCCACCGATACCAGCGAGGTCATTGCCCCAGGCAGTAGGCTTCTGGTCTGGATTCATATCCCAGGAGGGCAGATCAGCAGCATATGTATCTGGTTCTAGCACGTCCATGGCGGTGACTTGATCATTCAATCCAGGTTGCCAGTGAATAGCTGACTGATAGTCTGGAGAGTCATTGTCAGCTTCGTTGAACATGCTTTCTGTTCCTTGTTGTTGGCATTGTGTCTGATAAGAAGTGTCTAGGTAGTTGCTATTGGAGCATCCTGCAGCGTTATTGTTTAGGTTGTGTAACATGCCATCGGTTGAGACAAGAGCAACCTCGTGCGTGGTGTCATGACCATACTGATAGACGCACAATGAACCTGATGGTCTGGAAACCTGTGCATTTTGCATGCTGTGCTCGTGAAGATGTCGAGTTGTAAGAGGCGTACATAGAGGTCCACCTTTTGTGCCGCTGCAGAGTGCATAACTCGCTGTATGGCTTCCGCCAGTACCAAGCTTGTTTTGACCATCTCTGTTTCGTGAGAGGCCGAGATAATGTTCGCGAATGGCTGTGCTGGATCGAGAAGAGGTGGCATGCTTCCACGTGTGCCAGTCGCTGATACTGTTTGATGCAGACAAGGGCTCGCTATAAGAGTGGGAATATCTGCGATATAAGGGTCAGCATGCATACTATGCTTTATTGACGAGCACAGAATTTGCAGCGTAGGATAGTGATTAGGAATATTTTTGTACTTACGACGCTTGATTCTCGCCTTTGTCCTTGCTAGCAGAGGAGCGCGCCTCCATCATGAGGCCGGAAAGCAAAGTTTATTATAGAACAAAATATAAAATGTTATCTCTTGGAAAAGATAAATCGTGGAATAGAAGGGAAGAAAGAGTTTAGAGCGAAAAACTTGGAGCGTTCTGATTTGTAAAATCAAGTCTGTACAGAGACAGAATATTCACGGCGGGAAAAGCGAATGACTTATGCAAAACCTCCGGAGGGAAGTAGGAAACAGCCAAACCTGGTATTGTCTGCACAGGTTTCAAGGCAATGCAAATGAATGGCCATTCACATAGATTTTGCTACGGGGGCCCGCGAAATTCGAATCTGACGGTGCATTGCCGTCGTGTCTGATATGCCGTTGCAGGCTGGTCAAGCGTCGGGCAGCCAATCGCGGGCTAATAGGTATTTAATAAGCAAGCATGGCGTGCACCACTACAGTACCAAGACCACCACCGCCGTTGTCACTTGTGGCTTGCGTGAGGGCCATGCGTGTGAATCTAACCTAGCACCCCAGCTGCCCGGATCGAACTACCGTGCTTGAGTACGCATTCTACCTTTTTTGTGGTTGTACTTTCCGTCTTGCGCAAAGTCAGCCTTGCGTTTTGCCAGGTCTGCTTCCCGATCTAGTAGAACCCTTCACAGGGTTCGCACCACGTCTAAAGCCGAAACTGCACGAGCTGCATAGCAGGTAAACGATTCTCTAGAGAGCACCTTAAATTCTCAATGATCGGATCTCTTGAAGTCATCTAAAAGTTGGATTTGGCCCAACCATGCCTAGAGAAAGCGTTGTATGAGAGTAGGCGATCAAAGTCTTCTTTAGAGTGGAGTCCTCAATCAAAGCTCGACCTCACTGCCATCTTCCATGGGAATGCTAACTAGGATCATTTGACGCATTTGGTAACCGCCGTGGTTGGTGGCGGAGGATCATCAGCGGGAAGATAGACAGATTACGGGCTTCCCGGACCCCTGCCGTTAATTTCAACGGTCACGTCGTCACCCACCTCGCTACCGGGACGAGAATATTCCCTGCCAGATCTGCACCTATATATTGTTGGCAGCAATGTGACATGGATAACCTTGTGTGACCTTAACGAATGATACTGCACCGTCAAGTTGTGTGGACAATGGATGATTGAATTTGTTTCACTTCGCTGACGACGGAGTTGCTTATCTGAGTAGTGCTAGCAGAAGGCAGTCACGCCATCATTTTCGCAACTTGCTTGGGATTTTGATTCAGGACAGAGACTTGACAGCTTGTAAGATTCCTAGCACCAGCTCATTTTGCCTTGAAGGACGACAGTTGATATGGTAGAAGCACATAAAGATGGCTCAATGGATTCTCCTAATCAAAACAGTTGTACGAGTCACCTCCCCTCCCTTTTCCAGTCCGCCTTATCAGCTTGTGACTTAGCCTCATATTTGTGGCCTATGCGACTGGGATGAGACATTGTTGCCTGGAGCAATCAATGGTAACACTTCCCACACAACAGTGTCACGTCATCCCAAGGCAAACTCCGCCGATGATGCAAGGCACAACACTACGCTGGGGGCGTACGGCGGCATTCGTCGACACGCGAGCAAATCGCATGTCAGCATGCTAAAAGTCCGTCGTGCGATACCCAAATCTCACGAACACGCATGGCAGCGCAGAAGTAGAAGAAACCAGGGAGAGGTCAAGGTCTCGGCAACATCGCATTGGCTAACCTTCCTCGTGCATAAGCCATTGACAAGTGGCCTTTTGCGGACCTGGCCGCACCTGCGTCCAACGGCCATTCGGTGGATTTCATTGACCCATATACGCCAATAAGTGCGCATTCGGGCCCTAAAAATAAGCAAGACCGTGAAGGCGAGCATTTTTGATGAGTACATCAATCTCTAGTCTTAGAATCGCGCCCTCAATCGATGCGTGGCCGTCAACCGTGACGGACCTGTCATGCTCCTTGTTGCCCTAGGCAATGTAGTTATTATTGCGTGCCGGACTTTGGGGTCGAGTCTATAACATTATCCCATCGCATCTCTCCAATTGATGTAGCTCGCAAGATTTGCTCGTATCATTCCCGTCACGTGGTAGTGAATTACTCCTCCGATAGAGCCAAACCAGAATAGAATTAATACTTTGATGCAAGCTATTCCCTCGTCCAGTGATCTAAGGCCGCGCCAGGCAGCGCAGCTAAACTAATAGTAAATGCCTGGCCAGTTAAGCTGTGCTGCCTGGCGCGGGTCTTAGGTGACCGGAATGGGGGTTAACCGTTCCGAACGCCAAAACTCAAACCCTGTCAACCACCTACGCCCAACCTTCCACCAAACCTCATTTCCTAGTCGTACTCCAATAAACATCACTCTCCATCACCTCCTCCTCCTGCTGCACCCTTTCCACCCGCCCCACAGCCCAGATATCCTTCTAGCTGCCCTCCAACACCTCCCTACAAAGCCACCTCATCGTAAAATTCTCCCTATTCCCCGCCCCGGTAAGCTTCGCCAGGATTTAATGGATGGTCAACGCGCAGATTCCAACACTCGCCCTGATCCCAACACGATCAACGCCGTATAGTATACCCAAGGAGGTAAAGTCATAAGAATTTTATTGCTTTCATACCGGCGGTATTGCTACTTCGAATGTAGGTGACCCCCGTACGCGTAGCTGCATTGGATTTGACCGACCGACCGCGTCCCGCCTTCGCTTTGGCCTCCATTGAAATCCTCGCCTTCCTTTCGACAGCACTCGCCTTGACCTTGGCTTCTGTCTTACCTCCATCTTACATCATGTCGCCGAGTCTGGAGGACTGCCCAAATGAGGTTATCGAGGGTATCGTCGTACTGTTGGACTTAAACGACATTTGCGGTCTCCGGCAGTGCAACCGAACCCTAGCCACAAAAACCACACAGAATCATTTTAAGTCTTACTTTCGCTCAAAGCATGTTGATATTACAGACAGTGCTCTTCGGACATTCGTTGATATAACACAGCCTGGCTGGCTAGGATGCCTCATCCAGCACCTGGTGTTGGTCGGCGTTGTGAACAATACCAAGGCGCTTGAGTATATTCTAGAGGAGGAGTCTTATCTAGAAGAGGAAGGGAAGGGCAACAGAGAGAAGCAAATCAAAGCTCAACAGGACCTGGAAATCCTTGAGCAGCGACAGACGGATTATGAGCAACTGCACGGATCTGGAACGGATGTAAGCTTGCTCAGCGAAGCGTTCAGTAATATTGTGGCGAACAGCAAGACCGGAAAGCTGCTCTCTCTGTCCATAGAGGTGGCAGTATATCGTGAAGATGCCGAGAAAAGACTCCCTCCTCTTGCTGGTGGCAGCTGGAGGTTCATCTGGCAGTCTGCAGCCGACACATTTCATATAGCGTTACGCTCATTGGCTGCAAGCAATCTACTGATTGAGAAGCTCAGCATATTCAATGACCGTCAGTTGCAGCGTTGCAGCCTAGCTTGTGATGAGCTTGGTAGCATTGATTTCGAACACAAAGGACTCGCTATTTCGCTTGCATCCTTAAAGTCCCTGTCAGTCAGCATTTCAGACAGAGTTATCTTCCATTCCAAAAAAGACGCAGAACGATCCGACGACCCAGCTGATGAAATAGACTGGGATGAATCTGATGAGGAAAGAGACATTGACGATGTCAAAGCAGAGGCTGCAGATAGGGGCAACTTTATTGGCCTTGCGAAGCTTTTACAGCTCAGCAGCCAACTAGAAGACCTCGAAATTCATCAGTACGGCCTCAGTACAGGTGTGCTTACACAGGCCGACCTGCATCGTGAAAGGCTGTTGCAGCGCGTAGCTGAAATAGACACACCACCAAACTTGAAGCGAATAGAGCTTCGCGGGCTCCATGTCAGAGAAGAAGACTTACTTGCCTTTATTCGGCGGACAGGCGTCCGCAAGTTATCCATGCACAACGTACGCATGTCTTTAGGAACGTTCAGATCCGTCTTCAACTACTGCACCAGCGACGCTGCAGGCATGGAGGAATTGTACTTTGACGAACTGTTCGAGCAGCATTTGAGGTTGTATTTCGACGGGCCTGGACATTTCCGGTTCCCGCCGTTGACTGGTCCAGGCGGTAGTGACACACTAGAGAGGGCGGGCGCTGAGGTCAAGCAGCAGATCTCATATCGTTCTGCGCAAGAAGTCGGTATAGGATCTCCTGCAACGATGGAATACAAGCTACAGCGGTGGAGAGAGTATGGACCACCTTTCCGGGGAGTCGCTTAGTTTCTACCAAGGCTCTCAATTGTGTTTGGCTATGAGATGTATCCTTTGAGGGAGTTTGCTATCCAGTTGTTGAGTTACAACAACTTACATTATTTTTCAAAGACAGATAATTGCAAACGAGACGAGTACCAGTATGACAGCTTCACTCACAACCAGCTAACAGCATTGGTTGTGGAGAGAATCCAAAAATTCTAAGAATACTTGCACAATTTAGCAAGAGACTTGAGAGTGACTTGAGTGAGGAACAGGCATCGATGTCTTGAAATTGATTCGACAAGCGAGAGATCACAACTGCTCGACTCCCGTTTTTGAGTGAGAAGAGGATCCCTTCGAGAGAGCACGAAGAACTCTGTTAGTTGCAGTGTGATGTGTACTAGAAAGAAAAATCAGCGACTATATTCACGATGACTCAATACCCTATACAAAGAGCGGCGAGGCCGCGTGGATCCTAGTACATGCCCATCTGTCACCGTACACGCCCGTTACCAAGTTCCGTCTTTAGCAGCATTACAATCGCATCGTGGCCTTCTCCTGCTGCATACGATAGCGGCGTGTGACCGTATCCGTCCTTCGAAGGGGCTACACTGCAACAGAGGTAAATGGGAGTAAACATAGGGGTTGCTAGTAGTTATCACACCCTTTATTTTAATAGCACCCTAAGTAACCCAGCCAGATGCTGATCTCAGGCTTCTAGATGATTGTAACAACTTCTTCCCTCTTCTGTGCCAAGTGTCTGCCGACGAAGTTGCTCGTATTGAGCTCGAACCATTCTTTTCCGATGTGCCCACCAACATTCATAATTCCAAAGCGCCTATACACCCCATTTTGCCTAGTCGGCTCGAGCATTAGCATTTCCATCCACTTCCATTTGCTACCATTATTTGAGCGCAGTACTGGCATGACCTTCAAATCGCTTCGATTCTCCGTCTCGCCCTCGATATATCGCTCGTCGGGAAATACGGTCGAGCCCCAAGATTGACGGAACTTGCCAGTACCAGTCCAGACCTCTGCCCAGAATTTTGGAGCAGGTTTGAAATTAGCAGCCGCTTGCTTCCAGACCGGTTTGATATTGTATGTAGTGCCTTTGATTCTGATATATGCCCCATTTTCAACTTGGCCAAACGGGTCAGTCAACGGCTGGACTCCAAAGTTCTCAATGCTGACAAGAAGGTCATGTGGTTGGCCGTGGCAAGCTTTATTCATGGTCAATTGCCAGTTGACTGAGGCCCATGACCAAGTCGGAGCCTGATATTGGTCCTGATATTGGTTCTGCGGTCGTATCCGTTCCCGAGGAGGTCGACCATGCAATGGTGCAACCCCAAAGTAGTCCGTAAGGGAGAGTTTGCGCCCAGATACCTGCCAGATAATCCGCTGGTGATGCACCTATATATTGTTGAAAGCCTTTCGCAAGACCGGAAATTGCGATTAGGACAAGTGAGACGAGTTCCGGCATATGCATAAGCAATCGTATACTAGGCTGCGCAGGGGTCCTCAAAGAGGTCCTTCAGATAAGATGTCGGTATTAGCACCGGGCTGCGTGCTCCGTGAAGCTCCAAGGACTGCAACACAGTTGCAATGCGTGGAGTATCTTGGACGGAGAAGGCGGGATGGCGTCGCGACCAGGCCTCGGAGGCGATATTCTCATAGCGCTCGAACGCCAATTCATGTGTGTGAAGTGTATGATCCGGGGTGACAGTATCCGCTCCTGTGCCACCCAGCCACGGCTCACGAGTGAAGTACCAGCGAAACATTTCGCCCAGCCTTCAGGCAGCAGGAAATATTCGCCCGCAACCGGTGACTTCTTCGTGATACGTTCTCTAATTTGAGTCATACCGGACTCCTATGCCTCTACACTGAGGTCGAACGACGCTATTCCCCGCCAGGGCTCGAGTGTGGATGGACGCCGAGTTCGAAACATATCCTCCTGAACACTTGTGTTCCCATCCTCGATTGACTGAGCGCCGATATTGAACAACGCGTGCTTGTACACATTGCCCATTCGTCCGGATTCTTGTTGCCAATCCGCAGGACTGTCCTGGATGATGCAATGGGAGTCAATCCACAAGTATCCGACACTGAGATGCCTGCAAACTCTCACTGCGTCGGCAAATACCTGTGAGAAGCCATCTCTAGCGTCTCCATGGATCCGGAATAGGGACTCAGGTAAGTTGGTAGTTGTCAAGCGGAGAATGCGGTCTGCGGCACTCGGCCAGCGGTGACTTAGCGTAACATTATTGATAGGGCCGATTCAACGTTTCATGTAGTCTCATTCCATTCCCACGTATCCTTCGAGCCACATGCGGGCTTGATCAAGAGAGATACCGGAGCCTGTCCATTCCGACACGGTTGGATTGCCCGCGTACTTGTGTGCCTCTATTCCATTCCCGAAGTCAGAACAGCTTCTGCCGGGACATCTATACATCTGGGCCTTGCCTTCTGCCAGCAGAAATAGGAAAGTCTTGACAGCTGGTGTCTCTGGCGGAAGTGGTCTATCGGAGTCCAGGAAGTAACGTACTCGCAACCGGTAGTGGCGAGAATAGTTAGGGCATTCGAATAGCCATCAATCAGCCCACTTCAAAACGGCATTGACTCACCTTTAGTCCGTACTCCATGACATCCTTATTAGGGGCACTGCCAGGGTAGAGAAGCTGGTAAAATATCCCGCTCACCCTCTCATCATCTTCGTCTGATCCCGGTCGTATAGCATCTCACACATCTGACAATTGGCAGAACCGTCCTTCAGTTGCCGAGCCCGACGCCGATATTTGACTTCAGGCCCATCGATTAGATATTTGGCACGGAAAAGCAGAGAACACTTTTCGCAAATCATAGTCTCGTTGGATGGACGCGTTTTCGAGGTCGATAATTTAGTCTCCGGGTGTTCAATATCATGAAGAACTCGGTGAGTCTGTCTTGTTGTTGCATGTCGAAGGATCAGTCCAGATGAGCCTTCGAAGATTTCTGCACTTTGTTACCCACAGTTACAGTGGTACAGCTTATGGGAGGAGGCCATTGAGGGGTCATTGGCGCCTATCCACCAAGGTACTCAATCTGCGTTAGCATGCATCACGGCGGAACTGCGCATATTTCACCCGTTTCGCCGGTCCTGGGAGGAAATAGGGTAGTAGCTACAGTAATCCTCCGCTGAACTACCAAGACCGGTAATGCCCAGTAGCGTCGCCGCGCCAATTGTGTGTACTATTCCGGAGCTCGCCATTTCAGCGGGACTGATTATTTTAACATCATCTAGCAGCAGGGCACAGCTTCCAGCAGGTGGACAGGATTGAACAGGTTAGCGTTAGCCGTGTTAGGGGTAGAATAGTGTTTGAGCAAGTTGCAATACTGCACTCTGCACTCATTATTAATAATCCACCGCCACCCCGTTCCATGCTACGGTACCTATCTCCATTTCACCAATAGCGTGCATCCAAATTCATCCAACGTCCCTGTACCTGTTCCGACTGAACGGGCAGCTTATGCAGGACCTATCCACCAAGGTTACTACCCTGCAAGCTACCAACACAAATTGCTGGTACCTTGAGGGAGGAAATTTGATTTGGTGGGGAAGAGAACGTGTACATATAAAACACTCATTCCCGGGCTCACACACTTTCAGTCCGAATTGACTGCAATAACTGCGAATATAATCACAACAGAAAAAATATTCCTGTGCTACTGCTCACCTTACCAATCGCACTGTCCATCCAGCCTGACCTTCTTTCCCAGTCACCATGAGCTCAAACTCTACTTTTGACCCCCAAAGTGTCGACTTGGACACGGCTGACCCTACCGAAGTCATTTGCTACCTCACCCTGGGCCAGAATGAATACAGCGGCTCGCTGGGAGCCCGTATCTCAGCCCTCTTCGTCATCCTCATTGTATCCACTGCTACCACCTTCTTCCCCGTTCTTGCGGCGCGAGTGCCAAAGCTGAAGATACCCATCTATGTCTACTTGTTCGCCCGCTACTTCGGCGCCGGCGTCATCGTCGCCACAGCCTTTATTCAGTACGTTCTCTATTTGCATTGTCTCGCCTCGCCCTCCGGCTCTTGCAAAACCCGCCTTCTCCTCAAAGCGTGCTCACTAATCCATTCTCACAGTCTCCTCGACCCCGCCTACGGCGAGATCGGCCCCCAGACTTGCGTAGGCATGACCGGCAACTGGGCCTCCTACTCCTGGGTCGCCGGCCTCGTCTTCACCTCCGTCATGCTAGTATTCCTGCTCGACTTCGCCGCCGAGCGCTACGTCGAAATCAAGTACGGCTACATGGACAGCCACCCGGACGTCGAAGGCATCGTCACCACCGGCCAAGCCCACCAAGACCAGCAGAGCCTCCACTCCAGCGACCAACAGGACGTGGTCCGCGCCACCATCGAAGCCGAAGCCGCGACCGACCCCGTCAACAAACGCGCCGCCGCGACCGACGTGGAAAAGCTCGACTCGGACTCGGACGCCGCGGCCGCGGAGCGCTCCTTCCAGCAGCAGATCGCCGCCTTCCTGATCCTCGAGTTCGGCGTCATCTTCCACTCCGTCTTCATCGGGCTCAACCTCGGCACCGCCGGCGCCGAATTCTCCATCCTGTACCCGGTGCTCGTGTTCCACCAGTCCTTCGAGGGCCTCGGCATCGGCGCGCGCCTGTCTGCCATACCCATCCCGCAGCGCCTGTCCTGGCTGCCGTGGGCGCTGTGCCTGGGGTACGGCCTGACGACGCCAATTGCCATTGCCATTGGCCTGGGCCTGCGGACCACGTATAACAGCGGCAGCTACACGGCGAATGTGGTCAATGGCCTGTTTGATGCCATCAGCGCGGGCATCTTGATCTACACGGGGCTGGTGGAGCTGCTGGCGAGGGACTTTTTGTTTAATCCGGAGCGCACGCGGGACAACAAGCGGTTGACGTTTATGATCGTTTGTGTTTTTCTGGGCGCCGCGTTGATGGCGCTGTTGGGGAAGTGGGCTTGATGCTCTCTTCTGACAGGAGTGTCTCATATAGAACTCTCGCCGGATGGCCAGAGAGCTGGTTAAAAGCAGCTAGAGGCAGCCCAAGTGCTGGTCTTGGCCGCCGAATAAAAACAATCAAAAATTAATGCAAATTACATTTCTTGATGGGAGCAGCTCCACAAAACGCTCCTCTATGATTATCACGCCATTCCTCGTCTCCTTCTCCCAGCCCCTCCCTTCTTCCTATCTTTATCCTGCCATCGATTATGTACCGGAATAACATACTCCACATCATGCTTATCCCTATGCTCCTGCCAGAAGTCATTATCAAGCCCATACTCATCCCTCTTCTTCGCATGCCTATACGTCCTTATCCTCCTCGGCTGCCGCGGCGGGCCCTCTGGGTCCGGATCTTCGAAAGGGTGGATGAGGAATTTGAGCGCAAAGCTGCAGATGCCGCGGACGCGCGTGCTCAGCGCGAAGCTGAGCGCGCCGACTATGATGAGGACGGAGATGGGGACTGTTGGAAGGGGGATGAGCGGTTAGTGGGTGGTGGTTAGAGGGGGAGGACTACGCACTTGATATTGTTGCGACGGCTTTGGCAGTTGCAAAGTCTGCGCCTCCCCATTCCCTGGCGTGATGTTTTAGTCGTTGTTGTGTTTGTTGGAGGCGGGTGATGACTTACCTTACGTTCATTCCGAAAAGACCGGTGAAGAAGGTCAAAGGAAGCTGGCAAACATGTCAGTCGCGGCCTCCATTTCTTGTCTGACGTAGGAGAGTAGGTCCCCCCTCCCCCCCCCCTCAATCCAACTGCTCAAGGGGTTTACTTACGAAGATGATGTTAAATACCTGCAAGAAGTTAGTATATATGTCAAGACGAATAGATGAGAGTACGTACTGTGAAAATCATAACCGCTCGAGATTGCATGCCCTGAACATCTGCTTGCCAACGCGACAGGCGCGCTTCATCGACATTAGCCTGTCTCTGAACTAAATCGAGCAGCTTCTCAAACTATAATAGTCAGTCTAGATGTTTGTTCCTGACACCGATATGCTCACATCATTCTTCGTCCGATCAGCACTATCCATCATCTGGTGAATTTGATGCAAGTAATCCTTCAACTTCATCTGCGCTTCATGGAGAAACAAGCATCCATTCGTCTTTCCGTGACCGCACCGTTCATAATACGTAAGCATGTGCTCCAGCGACTCCTGCTGCTGTTCAAAGAGCTTCTTCAGCGTGCCCAACTCATCGCCAATATCTCGCAGCTCAAGCAATGCCGAGACATTGTCTCTTATCTGCTCCTGGAATTGGCGGCCCTCGAGCTTGTGGCGCTTCTTCATGCTGCCGGCATCTTCGCGCGTGTCTTCTTCGTCGGCGGTCGCACGGAAGCCTTTGGCGCGGAAGTATTTGAAGGAGACGGTCATCTTTTCGACGAGGATGCTGATGGACTCTTCGAAGATGCGGAAGATTTCGAGGTCTCGGTGGGAAGAGCGTTCGAATAGGAGCGTGACAGCATGTAAGGCTACTAAGGCAGAGAGATCTAGTGAGTTCTCGCAGCGGCGGGACAGATCGCCGTTTACTTCGTTGTAGATACTGTTTCGGAGATCGGCCTGCTGGTAAAGTCTCCCCTCAATGTTGATTGGTTCTCGCTGGTACATATTAGACTATGAATTAGTGTACTTAAGGAGCAACTTGCCTTGGGGAAAAAAGTAACTGTAGTAGCTATAGAGGCGTAAGTTTTGAATTTTCTGCAAATGAGGCGAACTCACCATTATCCACGATCCATAACCAGACCTGGTCAACCATAAGGACTTTTCCATCTCGCAGGTGTTCGTAGCTGTCTCCATCCGTCTGTCCATGGACACCACTGGTCTTCGTATCCTCTGCATCATCAGAATCGCTCATTGTATGGTTGTCTTGGCTGCAACCAAACTCTGGTATATATTTAGGGGCCTTGGTCATCTTGTAAAGCATTTGATCATCATCTCGTGCACGCGTATCCAGCAGATTTGGATATCCGAATTGGTCGAGGGTTCTGCGCGTATTGAATGGAGGGTCATAGCTCAAGTATCGCCAAGACACCCGATGTTCCAGGTCTAGTTTGGCAACTTTTATCGGTGTTGGACGGGAACGGCCCTGCGCGATGCGTTCTTTGATAATGTCTCGCCTCGTTACCATTCTTTTGTATGTATCCCAATGAAGGTATGGGAAGTAGAGAGACATCTGGATATCTGCTTCCAAGGGCTTGGAAGGTTGCGGTTCCGGTGGTTCAGACAGAGGTTCTAATTAAGCTGTTAGAAAGATATGCACCGGCCAACGCAGTCGACTTACCTAATTCTGGGATCAGTAAATTGCATCCAGGCTTCATGAAGCATGCGTGATACTCTGTGTGTCGACCCCAGATATGTTTTTTTCGCCAGTTTTTAGGTTCAATCAACTTCAAAAGACCGTCGTTGTGTTTCTCTTCGGCGATACGTTTGAGAATATCCTGCTATGTTATTAGTATGGATCAACCAAACAAACTGTAATGTGCTTACGGAACACCAAGTTGGATTGTTGAAAGGGAGATGTACCCAAGTCAATTTCTGGTTCCTGACATTGGGTCTCGTGAGTTGCGTTGCACTGACTCTCCTACGAATAGGAGACGTGGTGCTCTCGGAATGGTTTCTCAGGCCTGGTATTGCATCTGACATAGAAGATGGGGAGAGCAAGGAATCGCTGCTCTGATTTCTAGTGGCAGTCTCAGGGACATGAGTATTCTCTTGCAGAAAATCGTCTAGACATTTAGCCGGTCCTTTAATCAGGAACTGCTTCAGTCGGTCCTTGGTAGTCCATAGCCGGATTGGGGCTTTCTCTAGTGATGGCTTATCGCCAGCCTCATAGAAACCATGGACCTCTACTTCGACTAGTCCCTTTAAATCGAGTTCTATGTGGTCCTTGGTACACAGTTCGAGAGATTTCTGTATCGCTTTGTCTAGCTTCTCTAGATATGACCATTGAGCGTAGTTGTTTGCCTTGCCGAATGCTGCACAGTCAGCATGATTTCCATCCAAAGGACGTTCTACTTCATGATGAAGCTCCAGGACTGCTGATTTGATTGAGACAATTGGCGCAGTGAAAATAACAACCTCTGTCCCATTGGCTTTTGGTGCCAGATTTGAGTCGATAGTCTCATAAAATGAAAACAGCTTTAGCTCTGCGGCGACGCGATTGAATCCGAGGGTCATTTCTACCAGTTTCTCGCTATTGACTTCAAGCTGTTTCTGTAGTGGCCTCGGAACTGGATAAATGAGACGCATGGCCTTCTTAATACTACCATCGAACGCTGTTGATGATAAAAAGCTAGATCCTTGATGCGGTGTAGCTTTAAATATGTCAATTAATAGCGTGTAATTAAATTTGCTAGAAGTACTTACCAAAGAACGTTACGCCATAACAATGATACTTGATTGATCTGTACCTTGGCTCCTTCCTTGGCTCGCTTTGTGTCTGTATCAAGGCTGCTTTAACCACTAGCCCTCCTGTACTGTGGCAGACGAAGAATAATGGTCGGCTTTTCTTGATTTCCACTGTCAGCAAACATTGTCACCGACTAAAGAACATATGCCTTACATCTCCTTTGCGCTCTGAGATCACATGCTCTAAAAGGTTCGTAGCAAGACTATCCAAATCATCATCCTCTTTAGGCTTGCCATGACTATAGATCAACACTCGAGCGCACGGGATCTTGTCTCTCAGCGCCCTTGTTATCCACGACTCGCGATCAACTGTATAGCTACCGTCTTGATTTTGGACCGTTACCTTCCATGTGTTCTCTGGGTCTGCCCCGACGGCAGAAATAGCGATGACACTACATTTTATATCAGCACATCTACTACCTCGCGTTATATTATCTAGCATACTCAACCGCCCCTTTAAATGGCGGCTTGGGATCGCGCCACACAAACCCGGACTGCGAATAGTCTGGTCTGTCTCCTGCAGACCTACTGTCGCCATTGCGAGGGCCCTTGTTCCTCAGTTCAAGAGACTCATTAATGGTGCTACCATTATCGCGCATTCTGGCATTCTGCTGAAGAATACCTTGAGTGGACATTGGCGATTAGTGTTCTTGGCGTGGACTGGCGCATGTAGAGATGACTCGTACGCTAGGCAGTAAAGCCGAAGGCGGACGTATCGGAAAGGGAGACTCTTTCAGTCCTGTCGCATGGTACCCAGCTTTGTAAGTTGCAGGATACGGAATCGGAGGGGATGCTCTGCAGGCAGATAAAGGAAGAAAGATTGAGGCTTCTTCTTTCCTTCTAGAATGTGGGGGGCGCAGTAAATACGGGATGGTGAGGCGGTCCGTGGGGCGGTCCGTGGGGCGAACCAGCCACACTTCGAATCCTTCGCGGGGAGGGAATGTACCTAAGCCCTCAGCTCCCAATCAAACTCCTTGAATGGAGGCACATGATAACTAGCTGTTTCATTACAAGTCCTTCAAATAATCTTCAATAGGACCTTAAAATCTGCCATGCAAGAGGCTGTTCGTGAATTAACGGAGCATAAGCACTTGTGCGGTAGATCTCAGGGTTTAGTCGAGAAATACGTCTGAACATAGCGAGCGACCAACGAAATTTTATTATAGTTAATATGTAACCGAACTAACAGTCGCATTGCTTTAAAAATAAGCTAGGTCGATTCATATAGTCTAGTTTGCCTTGGAGCTAAAGGATAGCCTAGTCTGGCCCCACCTGCGCGTTTTAGGGTGGATGTTCTAGTCCCTATGCCAGGCACCATTCTTTATCCCACCAACACTCGTATTTTACGTTTATGCCATCGCAAGGAGAACCGCAGTAGTATTCTCCCTAGTTGCAACCCCCAAAAATCTGTCGGAAATTACAATCGCACCTTTTTTACAAGCAGATAAGGCCGTTTGAACAAACGGCGCCGAGACTATCACAAGCATCAGTTCCATGGCAGGTCTAAACATATACGGCAAATGTCTAACTTACCTCCCAAAATTACTAACTTACCCCTTCATACTTACTAAAATACCCCTCATAAACTTCATAATTACTAACCTACCCCCCTTCCTAAAATTCGCTACACAACGTATATTTGAAATGCAACAACTTACAGTCTAGCACTTAAATAAAGCTTATTACTAAGCTCATTTGGGAAGTTCTTGATATGTTTGTTCTTTTAAGGACAGTAGGTTGCTGTCTAGGGTTTGTCTTCCTCTATGGATTCAGCCTTGATTTTCCTTTAACTAATTCGCGAAGTCCTACAGGCTTTGGTTGCTAAATTTCAGGGCACTGGCACTAATTCTGTAGCGTGCTTAGCGATCGCTTTCGCTAAATCTTTTTACATTCTAAGACACTACATCGCACGCATCAATTAAATGATAAGTGTTAATTGCTTCTATTTTAGTGGGTAGAGGCATAAGGCATATAGAAAACTTCTAAAGTATTTGCGCAATTAGTTATATAACTTGAATACACAAGAATAGCTCTAATTTTTAGGAAGGGGGGCAGGTTAGTAATTTATGAAGTTCATGAGGGGTATGTTAGTAATTATGAAGTTCATGAGGGGTAAGTTAGTAATTTTGGAGATTTTGGGGGTAGGTTGGACATTTGCCGATATAACTAAGTACATTAACATAAGTTTAATATATTTGTATAAAGTAATAAACTAACCTCTTTTACATATGCAGGCACTACAATCTCCTCTCTAGGAGCTACTTCAACCTGAAACCCAGCTTCGTCGAAGTTCAATATATCCCTAGGCTTAATTCCACGCCCCTTACACCATGTCTGGAAGCCATAAAACCAATCTCTTACTTCTTCTAAATCACTAACACGTACTCGTGCAATAGGTTTTGTCTGCAGAGTTTTAAAGAGGTTGTAGTGCTTGCTCATAAACTCCTAAAACCATCGCATTAAAAATGGTGGTTTGGGTACAACCTCATTGGCTTTTAAACAGCCAATTGCAGCAAAAACCATAGCCTTTGTTGCGCTATAACCACTTAGGTACAAGTCCTCCATATACTTATATATAGCATTAATTTGCACCTCTAATAGAATCTTATTATGTCCCCCATAGCTCGTAGCTGGCTTGGTATGTCGCTCTCGTTCTCGAAGCAATGCTGTCTGTACACTACTATCGTTGACTTAGTATATTCGAACAGCAGCAGAGGACTTTTCTTCGGGGGTTTCAAGCTTAAACGCAGTCGCATTCGAAAGGGCTTCTCGATATTCGTCGGAGGGCATCGTTTTTAAAGAGTCTTTGTCACAATGATACACTGGTGGTTCGTTCTACAAAAATTTTTTCGCGTTTCGCGTCCCACTTGCTTGCGCCGACCCCCGGGTAAAAACTGACGATTAGTGATGGAGAGCTTTTAAGGTTGCTTCGCAAGCAGGACAGGGAGATTAGTGCTGGGCTCCAGGAATCATGCAAGAAAGTGAGATTAGATCAGTGGTTTACAAAGAGGGCAATTGAGAACCTAGTAATTTTGAGTTGGTGACTCTATAGTATAGTATTTATAGCTCTTTTTATCACCGCTCCCAGGAGCTGAAATGTGCCTCGCTGTCCAGCCACATTAACCAGGTCAGCAGTCCAACATGATCTACTATGTGACTTGGCTCGCTAGAACGTCCCAAATCTCGCGTCACCCTCTACGAGCATTCCATTCAGTGGAATGTTAGTCACAGCAGCATCTTGATGCCTCTATGATTGAGAATGCGAATTCTTATATGATTTCCACTGGTTCTGCCTTTCTTACGAGATGACAGCGTACGTTATGCAGTCCAAGGGGATTTCGATTGGCATCATCTGTCCTCTTCCCATCGAAGTGACTGCAATGATACAGATGCTTGATGAGCGTCACGGTACTCAACGATTTCTGCGAGATCCCAATCTTTATCACTCATCAGCACTGCCAGATGGGCTTACCGGCATTGCTTCTGCAACCACCGTTACCGAACGACTATGAGTTACATTCTGCTCTGTGAAAGCTCTGCTGTTAGTCGGTATCGGTGAAGGTGTGCATACAATCAAGAACGATATGCGACTCGGAGACGTTATTGTCAGTCGCCTTGATGGAAAGTATGGGGGAATGGTACAGTATGACTTTGGCAAGTCTTCGGTATCCGCTCCCTACGTTTGCGAGAGTATAGCATACTAGGGAATGTTGTCGCCAACTAAGTACTTGGTCAAGCTGATTTCACTAGCGTTGTTGTGTTCTAAAAGGCGCATTGTTCGGATTGGACTTTGAACGGGCTCCGGCAAAGGGAATGTGAATGCAGACGTGAGCACACCTAGATCTGGGCTGAGAAAAGCCATGAAGCATCTAGTGGTTCAGCTGGGCTGAGGAGACAGCGTGCCAGCGAAGCTGGCACCACCATCACTGTTGGGCGCTTGACTAGATTTGGTAGGACGCTGACAGGGGAGCTTGCCGGCTGGGCGGCGAAAAATTTGAGCACCACACTTGCAGGGGAAGCCGGTTTTGCAATCGACTGTATAGAGATGCTTTTTCTGATTGCGTCTTGGTGAGTGCAGAAACTTATGAACTAATCTAGGGACTTGCTAAAGCCAGTCCAAACAATTACTAGAGCCAGTCCCGCTTAGGCGATGTGGCCACTCACGGAGCCAAGATTCTCGCCAAATCTTCAAAGATTAACGGTTATTACTCAGCAAGAGGTGCTATGAACACCGAAAAGATCCCAGGCCTCCGGCGGGTCTACGACGTCCCCTCTTGGTCGCGTTTCGTACCTAAAGGCAATGCTCCCAAGGGGGCCTCTACCATAACCCTACCCACCCTAACTACTAACCCTAACCGCGTGGTTGTTGAGTTATTTGGGTGGACTGGCTTTAGCAAGTCCCCTAATCTGTGGCTTGCAGCTCGGCTGCTTGTGGCCGCCAATCGAACTACTAATAGAATGTAACTCGGCTGCAGCTGAGTGACTGCCATATTGGTGAGCTGGCAGCTGATTTAACAATGGTTTTTGCTCTATGGCAACCCCACCTACTTAGACTGCTTCATCCTCTATGAGTACTTTGGCTTCCTACACTTGTTGTTCTGTCTTGACTGTCTCGATCGGGTCTACGCTTTTTCTATGTCAATAGATTAGCAAAGACTTAGTCTCAATGCGATACCATTTAGACGCCTTGGGCGGCTTTGCTCTCCTATTTAGTCTTTTAACCTCGACTCCCACTCTAAGCAATGCCAACCCGGCAGGCTATGAATTCGTTGGTTGCTATGTAGATTCGGATACTCGTGTATTGAGCGTCTGGGCAGACGGTGTCAACAGCAGGGTCTCCACCATGACTAATGAATTGTGTGCATCTCAATGTGTTGAGTATGTTTACTTCGGCACAGAAGATAGTCAGACTACACTCTCTGTGATGCTTTGCAATAAAGCTGACAACTTGGAGCCAACCAGTGCTTTTGTGGTAATGAACTTCTTCCCGATGCAGCCTTAGCACCTACCGTGACTTCTTGCAATGAAGCATGCGAGGGAAACGACAACGAAATCTGCGGCGGATTTTGGTTTATTAGTATCTATAAGCTTTCTGCAGCATCTGGGATTAACACGACTGCGGCACCGCAGACAGTGGAAGCAGCAACTACTCCTGTCCCAAGTCCCATTCTCGAACCCATATCCACTGGCCCACCTACTGCTCCTCCAACTCATTCTCCTGTTTCATCGTATAATGGTCAAGGCGATCTCCTCCAAGGTTATTGCGTCACTCCTGACTATGTACTTCTTGATGGGCCAACCGCTTTCTGGGCGCCTGTTGTGGGGTGTGGTGGTGATAAGACGGACTGCTGCCCCTATGCTGCCCAAGCAGCTACAGGAACAAGCTTAACGACAATAACGGTTGTGTCTACAGTTACAGTGGATGTTGGACCTAGTGACGCGACTGATGGGCCATACGCCGGTCCTCCAGCCTATCCCACTCCCGCATCTGCAAATCAAGCTACACTGGCACAATGTCCTGGCGATTACGTTTCTGTATCAGGTGGATGTTGTCCCTCGTAAGTATATAAGTATTCAATATTGTAAAGTGCCCATTCTGACCGCATTCTTCATTTCTATAGAGGTTACCAACTATGGAATACTCCGCTTGGTGGCCAAGTTCCATGCTACAGCTCACTCAGCAGCAGCAGCTACCTCGTCCCACCCGCTGTTCCTGTCAGTAATTACAACCAACAGGCTACTTTGCCAGCCAATACTGGGGCTGCGGCTAGTTCCTCGACGACAGAATCCATCGGGAAACCTACATCAGCAGTCATAAATATCGTCTACGCAGTCAAATTCCCAGTACAACCTTCTTCAGGTCTCTCCACTGGAGCAAAAGCGGGTATAGGCGTAGGAGCAGGTCTTGGAGGAATAGCAATTGTTGTCTTGTCCCTCCTGCTGGTGTGGAGGACACGAAAGCACAAGAAGGACCTCACTGCCATGCAGCAACGTGAGGGACAAAAAGCAAATGGCCAGGGTCAGAATGGCATGTCAGAAGCAACTTCGCCCTATGCCTACTCGCATCGGACGGAGCTTGAAACCTATGGCGCTCCTCAGGCGGTGCTAATACCAGGCGGTTTTGTGCCACAAGAGCAGAATGGTTACTTCCAACAGCAGCAGATGCAGCAAAGTTATAGGCAACAGCCAGCACATCAGATGCAAGGTCAACCACCTGTTCAATACCCAAGCCTAGCTGCCTCTAGAGTATCTCCTCAACCAACTGGCTCGGATGGTTATAGCCATCAAACAGGCTATACTGGAATGGTTCCATCATCTACTAGGTCACCTCCACCACAGGAAGGATATGGACATCAGACCGGTTATGCTGCACCTGTGTCACAACTCGGTCCGAACTCTGCAGGCTACGGTGCACCAGGTTCTGCGGCATACGTTAGTCCGAATACAACTGGCTCGCTGGCACCGGGGGAAGGTTATGGCTCTCAGGGCGGATATAACCCTACTGGGAATGAGTTGCACCATCCTGAGGCGCAAGAACTGCAAGGCCAAAATCCGCCAGGTGAGATGAGCACTTAGTGTGTTGGATTATATCACGGTGTAAGAGATAGCAAAAAGGGAATGACATCAATATTTTATTTTAAATAATCACAGGGTATAGTTTATACGGGATACTAGGCTTATGCTATTGTGCTACCGATTGGGAATGTCACAGACAACAGTGGCGTATTGTAATGATCATGTATTTCGCGTTAATATCTCTATGTCAAAGTCTCACCCCAAGGCAGTCTTAGAAGTGCGTGCCTATCCACTGTCCGTCCTAATTCCTCTAAGTCGACCAGCCCGATTCAGGTTACGGTGAGGGCGCAAAGTCGCCTAAGTTGATGACTGTAGAGAGAGTCGATATATGATTAGGTCCTAGTGCCTTCTCTCTGCCTTCTAATGCACGCTGGTACACCTTCTCTGCCTCCTTCAGCTTACCTTGATCTCTATAGAGGTTACCTAAGTTGTGACTATAGAGAGAGTCAATATATAATTAGATCCTAGTGCCTTCTCTCTGCCTTTCAATGCGCGCTGGTACATCTCCTCTGCTTCATTCGGCTTGCCTTGATCTCTATAGAGGTTACCTAAGTTGTGACTATAGAGAGAGTCAATATATAATTAGATCCTAGTGCTATCTCATATCCTTTCAACGCACATTGGTACAACTCCTCTGCCTCCTTCAGCTTGCCTTGATCACTATAGAGGGGCCTAAGTTGTTAACTGTATTACCGTCGATCACATCGGCATCAGAGACCGTACTCATATCTTCCTCATCGCCCCAATCTGAAGAGCCGGAATCCAGGGAAGTGACATCGGACGTTCTGGATTCGTTGTCAGAGACATCCATCAAATCCAAGTCTCGCGGTGCGTCCGCATTATTATCTTCGCAGAGGCTTGCATCATAAATATAATGAGCCTAGTCAAATATCCACGGGTCACGCATTGTGGCATATGGTACGTGTCCATACAGGAGAGAGAAGGAAAGTTGAGGATGGATGGTCTATAGGGCTCCGTATAGATTGCGGATATTGTAGATATCCACAACAATCCACTAAATTTGTGGACGTGGACTGGATCCGAGGTTGGTGGATCGCGGATTGGATTGGATGGATTTCACGTACTAGCTGAATTAGGTAATTCCTTACCTTCTATAGCTGTCTTATTTCTTCTACTGTCATTTAGATCTACAGCTGCGTTAGTTAGACTACCAAACCTTAAAATTTAAGGATTGTAAAAATAAGTTGTTACTGCGAAGACTTTTCACCTTACATTTAAGGCTTCGACCTAGTTTCCGATTTTTGGATAACACTAAAATGACCTGATGTTTAAGGTATTTCACGAGTTATTCCAGCACGTGATTAAACCTTTAAATATGTGGATTTATGGATTGGATATGGATTTGGATTTGGATTGGATTTGCCGAATCATCCAATCCAATCCAATCCTAATGGTCTATCGGGTAAATGAGCCCCGGGCTCCGGAGCTAATTTGACCGATTACAAACTTCCGAGTCTCTTCAGCTTTCTCGATCATCATCATCGCCGTCAACTGGCATCATTCGCGGCCTACCTTTTCTCACAAATAACTTGCTCATTAACATGAAGGAGGCGAAGTCGAATTTGGGGCCGACAAAGGATACCCAAACGCCGATCATCACGTTCAAGAAGAGACGCGCAAAAGTCATCCGGACAAGACCTGATTCATCGCCACCCTCAAACAATAGCGATGATCCGCACAATCTGACTTCCTCGTCTGATGATGAGTTACGCCGGAGGATAAAACGAAGAAAGATGACGTCCATGGTAACAGCTTCATCAAAAACCAATACTGCATCCGAGATGGATGTGGTCACCAGCACCCGTTCCGCTGATCATGAAACAACTATTCCTGCATTAAATAACGCAACGAAGCAAATCGACCCTTTTGAGGACTTTCGGGACTCTGGACGGGCCACGACAAACACAAGTGAGGTACCTGATGGCATTTACAAGGGCTTGGCAAATCAGACCTCCTACATCCGCAAGAACCCAAATGCACCAACACGTAAAATCGGCCCAGTCAAGGCACCATCAAACGTTCGCACTACTACTCTTCTAGACTACCAACCAGACATATGCAAAGACTACAAAACGACAGGCTATTGTGGGTTTGGCGATAGCTGGTAAGCCCTAAGCGATTTCAATTCCAGTTTTTCTCTCCTGTCGCATACACTGACTTGAAATTTTTGTATTAGTAAATTTCTTCACGCTAGAGAAGACTACAAACAAGGCTGGCATCTGGACAAGGAGTGGGAGCAAGTCACCAAAGGGAGGGACATAAGAGGCACAATCGTTGCGAGTGCTAATAGGAACGAAACGAGGGAGGATGTCGATCAGGATGATGCATTGCAGGAGAATATCCCATTTGCATGCTTGATATGCAAAGGCCCATATAAGAACCCAGTTGTCACGAAGTGCAACCATTACTTCTGCGAGCCTTGTGCTCTGACAAGGTACAAGAAAAATCCTGACTGCGCGGTTTGCGGAACCGGAACAGGTGGTGTATTTAACTCTGCTGGGAGGCTGATGAAGCAGGCGAAACACATGCAGGGTGTTAGTTTATCTTGACAAAAGCTTGACGACCTAGGCTCCTTATGTAGTCTGAAGGGCTATGCTCTTAATTGTGGGCGCCTTTCGCGATCCCGTTCAGTTGGTCTTATCGCTCCAGCACCGTGAATTTTCGTCTTACCATAACAAAACAAACTATTGCTTGTTTATATTATTATTGCAAGTTATAATAGTCATAGTTTCAGTATGAAATTTTAAGTGCTCTCATTTCTAGTAGACCGAATCTGCGTTCTACAGGTCCGAGTATTCCAGATTTCAGTACTACAATTGGGAGTACCCCGGCCTGCAGTATGAATCAAGCACGTACCTCTACTTCCTACTATTCAGAATGCCCCTTCGGCCCCTTCCCCCTCTTGATCTTTCTCGTTAAAAGTTGACAGTCTAGAGAGTCGTACCTTTCGGGATAGCTCTAGGACTATACTAAAGGTGACTAGGGTAGAGCTATTAGGGGTGAGGTGAGTACTGTGTGAGTAAAGGTGAGTAAAGGTGAGGTAGTAGTAAGGAGGGTGAGGATGAGGTGAAGCGAAGGTGAGCAAAGTAGCGCTATGTCACGTGTGCTGCGTCTTTGCGAGCGGGTAAAGGAGGTGAGGATTGATGCGAAACAATAGTTGGAGTTGACTGCTAAATCCAAGGGTCAAATCGCTCATAATCTTTTAAAGGTAGTTAAATTCACTGTAAGATGTTATATCTTCCAGATATGGCAAAAGAAGAGGGTGTTGCAGGACTGGACAGCGAGATGGAGAGAAAACAATAGGAGAAAAGAGCAAGTCTTACAGCCGGGGACAGACCCAGGGAACCGCCGGGTAGTCCTTGCAG
>Ga0335072_10003550_pt1 | contig 23442 bp, 26 predicted proteins | sample Lox_Sample_21_FD_206725 | JGI IMG/M metagenome (GOLD analysis project Ga0335072, IMG submission 206725) | Soil microbial communities from Loxahatchee National Wildlife Refuge, Florida, United States - Lox_Sample_2.1 | ecosystem: Environmental > Terrestrial > Soil > Wetlands | place: USA... | reverse complement strand
ATGTTGATACCCGAAATGCTCTGCCGCTCCTGATCGATCGAAGTGGCCAGATTGGTCTGGGTGGTGGTGCCGGTGTTGGCCGTCGAGGTGTCGAGACCGACCTGCGTCGAGAGCTGGCCGTACTGCTGCTGCAGCGTCTGCGTCTGCGCCGACGTCACCGAGATGTAGGTGGAAGGCGCCGTGATCGTGTGATTCAGCGAGGGCGTAAACGTCACCGACTCGACTCCGCTCGCGTTATAGCTGACCGACGAGATGGTCACGTTCTCTTGCGGGCTGCCGCCGCCGACTTGCGCGTCGATCGTCAGCTGTTGACCGACCTGCAGGTTGTCGACCCCCGCCGGAAGCTGCAGCGTATACGCCTGCCCGGCGGTGAGGTTCTGCGTGATCTCGGTTTCGAGCGCCGGGAAGCCGACGTTGCTCTGGAAGAGGTTCACCAGCGAATTTGCGACGCCGTTGTCGTCGGCACCGTAATCGTTGGTCTCGTCCTGCTGCACGTTGTTGATGTTGCCCGCGCCGAGGACGCCCAGAAGCGACGTGTTGGGCGTCGCGGCATTGTAGAGATTGTCGCTGATCGTAAAATAAGGCGTCTGAGCGTTCGTCTGCTGCGCGCCGCGCAGCGCCAGGCTCTCGTTGGACGGATCGCGAGCGAAGACAATCTCCTGCGACGCCGAGTCGTAGGACGCCGTCACACCGCACTGCAGCGCGTTGAAGCTCGAGACGAAGTCACCGATGTTGTCCGCATAAATGGTGCCTGCGACGGCGCCGGTCGCCGGCGGCGCGCTCGACGTATAGTCGAAAATCTGCGAGATGCCGTTGACCTGAATCGTCAGCTGCGGCCCGTTGGCGCCGCCGCCTGCAAACGCAGCGGTCGGCGCATTCGCCAGCGCTCCGTTCCCGATCAGGGGCGAGGACGTATCGACGGTGTTGTTCGCGGAGTTCATCGGCACGATGCCGGTCGTCGTGCTCGTGTCCGCCTCGGTATTGATGAGCACGACCGGGAGTTGTTCGGGATCCGAGATACCGCACTTGATGTTCCCGGCCGAGATCGGCAGCTGCGCGTCGATCGGCTGGAAGAGCGCCGTCCCCGCAACCTCGTTGGAGTCATATCCCGACTCGGTGATGCGGTTCACTTCGTTGGCGAGCGTCGACGCGAATTGATTGAGCTGCGCGTTGTAGTTGCTCAGTTTATTGTTATAGAGATCCTGGAGCGCCGCGAGCTGCCCGCTGCCGAGCGGAATACTCGGCGAGCTCGACGACTGCGGCGGATTGGTCGCGAAATAGACGTTGAAACTCTGCGCGCCGTTCGAGGCGGTACCGATCACCGGAGCCGCCAGGTGGTAGGCGACCGTGTCATTGACCAGCGCCTGGCCGTTGACCATGACGAGCACGGATCCGTCGGCCTGCACCGACGTCTGAGTCGAAATGTACTGCGAGAGCTGGTCGATATCGTAGTCGCGCTGGTTCTCGAACTGATCCGGGTTGTCGCCCACCGCCGTCGAGGCCCGAACCTGTCCGTTGAGCGAGGCGATTTGATCGAGCAGCCCGTTGACCGTCTGCACGATCGTCGCGCCCTGCGAGACGGTCTGATCCTCGGCATCCGTAATCGCCGTCGACGAATTGACGAGCGACTGTGCGAGCGACTGCGCCGAGGAGAGGACACCCGCCGCCGCGGATTCCGTACTCCCGGTTGCGGAGGCGTTGTCGAGCGCGGTGATCGCCGTTTGGAAGTTCGTATAGGCGGTGCTGACGCCCGCATCCGGATCGCCAAGCTGCGACTGCACGCTGTCGAGAATCTGTTGCTCGGTCGAGTAGTAGTTCTGCGACGAGCTCGCGCCGCGGAAGAGCTCGTCGTAGGACTGCACGTTGGCATCGGTGACGGCCGCGACGATCGTACCGTCGCCCGCCGTTCCGGGAACGTGCGTCGCTTCGAAGGGCGAGCCGACGATCGGCGGCGCCTCGGTGAGCTGCACTTGCTGCTGCTCCGCGCCGGGCGTGTCGACGTTGGAGATGTTGTCGGCCGTGACGTTCTCGGCGACCGAGAACGACTGCAGCGACGTCGAGGTCAGCTCGAGACCGAAGAACGTGCTCTGCGGGAAGAAGCTGCTCATGCTTTACTGCTCACCAGCACGCTGTTGGTGGGCGGCGGAACGAAACCGCGCCGCTTGTAGGTCCCGGGCGTGTCGTTTGCCGCTTTTTGGAGAGCCGTCGTGATTTTGACCAATCGCTGCATCCCGCTTTGGATCAGGGCTTTGTTGTTGTTGTTCGTGATTCGCAAGCCGATCGAGGTCGTCGTCAATTCCACCAGACGCTGATTGAGCGTCGGCCACAGTTGACGCGGCGCATAGAGACAAACCTGGCGCAGCGTCATCGAACCAAATCCGCGAATCTGCATGCCGCGGCGTTTGCCCGAAGCGGAGTGGTATGCGCGGCGCGCCGAGTCGAGTCCGCGTTCGCACTCGAGGATATCGGTAGCGCTGTTCTTGACGAGCGCTTTGGTCAGCGCCAGCGCCGCTTCGTGCGTCCGTCGCAGGAGCAGAGACTCGTCGAGCAGCGCGGCCGCAAAGGCGTCCCACGAATCGCTCATGGCTCGATCCTCTTATCGACGTCGACTTTGGCCTCGTGGCCGGCATCGCCCAGCACTGCGCCGCGCAGTTGATTCTCCAGCTGCTCCGCCAATCCGAAGCCGCCGTCTTTCGCCATCGCCTCGGCGCGCTCGTCGTTGAGCATGCTCTGCCACGTCTGCTCCGCCGAATCGTCGGTTCCGAAAAGCGTCTGCTGCGGAACGGTGTCCTGCATGGCGTTCATGACCATCTCGAGGAAAACGCCTTCGAACTGCGTCGCCGCATCGTGCAGCTTCGCCAAAGCCTGTTTCTGCTCGGGCGTGTAGCTGTTGGTCGGATCGACCGGCGAGGGAGCCATCAGATGATCTCCAGATCGGCCTGCAGCGAGCCGGCGCTGCGCAGCGCTTGCACGATCGCGATCAAGTCGCGCGGCGAGACGCCGAGTGCGTTGAGTGCGCGAACGACCGAGAAGAGCGTCGTCTGGCCGGCGATGAAGGTCAGCTGATGCCCCTTCTCCTGCGCGGTGACCGTCGTGTTGCGTTGCACCGCGGTGTTTCCACCCGCGAGCGCGTTGGGCTGCACGACTTGATTCTGCGTCGTGATCGTAATCGAGAGGTTCCCCGACGCGATCGCACAAGGCGCGAGCTTGATGTCGCCGCCGAAGACGATCGTGCCGGTGCGCTCGTTCATGACGACCTTCGCAAGCTCGTCCTGCCGGAAGCTCAGATCTGATGCGTCGGCGAGAAACTGCACGGGGTTGTTCGCATAGCGCGGCGGGAGCGTCACGTGCACGGTTTCGGCGTCTTGCGCCTCGGCCGTGCGCGCGCCGAAGTGCTCGTTCAAAATCGCGGCGAGATTCGCTGCGGTTTTGAAGTCCGGCGTGGTGAGCACGTAGTTGAAGCCGCTCGGCGAGTTCTCGATCGGCGTGACCATGTCGCGCGCGATGATGCCGCCGTTGGGGATGCGCCCCGCGCCGGTGAAATTCTGGTTGACGCTCGAGCCGCCGAACCCGGCGACGAAGCCGCCGACCGAGACCGGCCCTTGCGCCGTGGCGTATACGAGGTTGTTCGCGGCCCGCAACTCGGTGAGTACGAGCGTGCCGCCTTGCAGGCTGCTCGAGTCGCCCATCGCCGAGACGTCGACGTCGACGTTGTCACCCGAGTGGGCGAAGGGCGGCAGCGTCGCGGTGACGATCACCGCCGCGACGTCGCGCGTGCGCACCGACGTCTGCGCGACGGTGAGCCCGAACGACTGCAGAATGTTCTGAATGGTCTGGCTGGTGAAGATGACCGAGGTCGAGTCGCCGGTGCCCTGCAGGCCGACGACGACGCCGTAGCCGACGAGCTGGTTGCCCGTCACGCCCTGCACGTGCGCGATATCCTTGACGAGCACGCTCTTTCCGGTCGATTGTGCAAACGCGCACGAGCCCGCGCACACGAACGCGAGCATCAGCGCGGTCAGTGAACGAGCTAGAACAGCCAACTGAGGATCCTCGCGAGCAAACCTTTGTTCTTCTGATCGTTACCCTTGAAGGTCGCCTGCACGTTGGCCACGCGCGAGGCGAGCACGGTGTCGGTGTTATCGATGTCCACCGGGCGAATCGTTCCCGTGATGTGCAGCGTCTGCAGCTGGCCGTTCACGGTGAGCGCCTGATCGCCCGCGATCTGTAGCGCTCCGCTCGGAAGGATACCCGTGACCGTCGCCATCATCGTCGCCGTGAATGCGTTGGAGCCCGTCGCAGTCTGTGCCGTGCTCGTCGTCGACTGTCCCGTGACCGAGTTGTTCAGACGCACGAGGGGCAGATTGAAAACGCCTTGGCCGCCGCCGCCGGTCATCGCGACTTGCTTGTTGCTCGAATAATTGTTCACTTCCGAATTCGAATTGGTGAGATCGAACTGTACGTAGACGAGGTCGCCGACCTGCTGCGCGCGGTGATCGTCCATCAAGCTCAGCGGATGACCGGGCCCGGCCGGCGGCGGCGCGGCTTGATAGAGCGTATCCGCTGCCGCAGCGACGGGGGCGAACGCGAGCAGAATCATCGCGAACAACGTGCGCCTCATCATTGTGTCTCTCCAGAAATATTGAGCTCGACGCGGTCGGGGCCGACGATCGTGCCCGTCAGCGTTTTGTTTGTCTTCGGATCGTAAACGTTGATCTCGTCGCCCAGGCCGCCGCTGTTTCGCGCGACGACATCCGCGACGACGCTGACGCCGTCGCCCGAGACGATCAGCGTAACGGTGCTCCCGGCTTTGACGAGTTGATTGACCATCGTCTCTTCGATCGCGACCGGCGCGCCCGCCCGCACGGCCTCGATCACGCGCCGCCCCAACAGCACCTCCATGCCGTTGGTCCGCTGTCCGGTGTACGCGATACGCGCCATCTTCAAATCGCCGGGCTCGAGCACCGCACCCGGCACGAGATCGTGCGCCGCGACCGCGGTTTGGACGTAGCGCTGCACGCGATAACCAACGAAGATCTGCCGTAGGAATTTACCGTTGAGGTCTACCTCGATCGGGACGTTCACGTACGTCGACGTCACGATCGCGGTCTCGACCGCGAGCGACAGACGCCCGGCGGGCACGACTTGATCGGGAATCGGAAACGCCTGCACGAGCTGCGCGTCGCCTTGCAGCGGCACCCGCTTGCTCACGGGCGCGGCGAGCGCTTCGAGGCGCTTGCCGGGCAGCACTTGCGTCGCCGCTTGCGCGCGCACCGTCGCCGGCACGCATGCGATCCATGCGAGCGCGAGGACGAGAGCGGCGGCGAGCGTGCGGATCATCGATCTCCTACTGGAACGGCGACATCGCGATCGCTTCTTGCAGCATGTTGTCTGCTGCACCGACCGCTTTAGAGTTTGCTTCGTAGGCGCGTTGCGAGACGATCATATTGACCATCTCGTTGACGACCGAAACGTTGGAATTTTCCAAATATCCGTCTTCGAGGGTACCCGCGCCGTTGAGGCCGGGCGTCGTGACGATCGGCGGTCCGCTCGCGCCGGTCTGCTGGAAGAGATTGTCGCCGGTCGGCGAGAGGCCCGCGTTATTCACAAAGCGCGCGAGCTGCAGCTGGCCGAGCGTCTGCGCCTGCACCGCGCCCGGGACCTGCGCGGTGACCGTTCCGTCGGGCGCAACCGATACCGAGATCGCGTTTTGCGGAATCGTGATCTGCGGCTGTACGAAGTAGCCTTCGGCCGTCACGATCGCGCCGTTTGCATCTTCTTTGAACGAACCGTCGCGGGTGTAGCCGGTGGTGCCGTCGGGCAGCGTGACCTGAAAGAAGCCGTCACCTTCGATCGCGACGTCGAGGTTGTTGCCGGTCTGCACGAGCGAGCCTTGCGTGAAGACCTTCTCCGAGTCGGAGACCTTCACGCCCAAGCCGACTTGCTGACCGACCGGTACGATCGAAGCCGCCACCGGAGCGCCCGGCGCTTGCAGCGTCTGGTAGACCAGATCCTGGAAACGCGCCTGATTGCTCTTGAAACCCTGCGTATCGACGTTCGCGAGGTTGTTGGAAATCGTGTCCATGTTGTACTGCTGGGCCACCATGCCCGATGCCGCAGTATAGAGTGAACGCATCATATTGTTGTACTAAGCTCCTCGCTATGACGTCTTGCCGACCATGGTGATGGCCTGGTTGACCGCATCGTCTTCGGTTTTGATGGACTTCTCATTGGCCTCGAACCAGCGCTCGGCCGAAATCAGGTCGACCATCGAGGTGACCACGTTGGTGTTGCTCTGTTCGAGGAATCCTTGTTGCACCGACGCGGTCGTAACCGGCGTCGGTCCCGCGTTACCGCTTATCGCGAAATTGTTTACGCCTTCGGGCCGCAGATTCAGGAGGCTGTTGAACTGCGTGAGACCGAGTTGCGCGACGACGGCGCCGCTCTGCGTGATGCTGCCGTCGCTTGCGATCTGCACCGTGCCGCCGGTGCTCGGTAACTGAATCTGCTGCCCGTTGGTGTCGAGCACGGGGTTGCCGTCACGGGTGCGCAAAATACCCTGCCCGTCTTCCGCGAACTCTCCGTCGCGGGTGTAGCGCACGCCGTTGGCCGTTTGAATGGTGAAGAACGCGTTGGGATCGTTGGTGATCGCGACGTCGAACGGATTGCCGGTCGATTGCAGCGGCCCCTGATCGAAGCTCGTCGGCGTGTCGTAGATCGACGAACCGGTACCGAGCAAACCCACCTCTTGCGCAACGGGCTTGCCGGGCAGCGGATTACCCGCAACCTTACCGGGATCGGTTTGAATCCGGTAGATGTCGAGAGAGGGCGCGGACTGAATTTGGAGCAGCGTCTTTTTGAAGCCGCCCGTATTCACGTTGGCGAGATTGTTCGCCACGTTGTCGGCCATGCTCTCTGCAACGAGCGCTCCGCTCGCCGCCGTGTAGAGGCCACGTACCAAAAGAAAAACCTCCGCACGAACGGGCTTCTTTTAGCGCGAGTCCCTCAATCGATCGGGTCTCGCAGCGGCCCCCACCCTTCGTGCAAAGGTCGTCCAGGCCGCGAGTGCCAGCAACTACCGGTACTCATTTTGGATTTCGGCGCAGGCGGCGGAAAATTTAAGGGACGGGTCAGAACTGCATCTGGCTTATTTCCGTATAAGCCTGCAAAATTTTGTTGCGGACCGAGAGGGTCATCTGCATGGCCAGGCCGGCCTCTTCGACGGCTTTGACCGTCCCCTCGAGGTCGTTGGTCTTGCCCATCGCGTAGTCTTCGGACTTCTGCTGGGCAGTCAGCATCTGATCGTTGACATGGTCCAGCATGCCGGCCAGGGTGTCCTTGAACGAGACGCCCCCGCTTGCACCGTTCCCGCCGCCCTCTTCGCCTGGGAGCGGCTCGGAGCGCGGCGCCTGCGGATTGACGTCGGGAACGAACGTCCCCGGCACGATCTTCCCCATCGCATCGCCGTAGCCGCTGTTGATGTCCATCGAGGCCTCGTCTCCTAGCTCTTGAGGATGGAAAGGTCGGATGCGCCCATGTTCTGAGAGGCCGTGATCGCCGCAACGTTGGCCTGATACGCGCGCGAAGCAGCCATCAGGTCGACCATCTCTTTGACGATCTCGACGTTGGGATAGTGAACGTAGCCCTGGCCGTCCGCCTCCGGATTGCTCGGGTCGTAAACCAAGCGATCGGGGCTATTGTCGTTCGTGATGCCCAGGACTTGCACGCCTTCGACTTGCGCCGGGTTGGAGTTCTGCGGATCGAAGGGATCCGGCGGGGCGAAGGGATCGTCGTCTCCCGAGGAGCCGATCTGGTCCGAACCCTCCGGTGCGGCAGACTTCTGCGCGAAGATCACCAGCTGACGCTTGAAGGCGCCGCCCTGCGGGGTGCGTGTCGTATTGGCGTTGGCGATGTTGTTCGCGATGACGTCCATCGCGAGGCGCTCCGCCGAAAGGCCCGACGCGCTGATCTCGACCGAATCATAGTAGCCCATCAGGACGCTTGCTCCGTCGCTGCTTCACGAATGAATTTATACTGCTCCTGCAAGAGCTCCGAGACAGTCTCCTGGTAGCTCGTGTTCTGCTCGAGCTGGGCCATCTCTTGATCGATGTCAACATTCGATTGATCGACGCGCATCTGCGTCGTCTCGTCGACTTCGGGCTTGGGGTCGTAGGGAACCGGCGGGGTGCCGTCGCCGACCGCAAACTGGCGATCGTCATCTACCGTCATCGCCAGTTCGTCCGGGTCCGGCGGAACGCCCATACTCTCAGCCAAGGCAGCCTTGAAATCGACGGTCGAGCGGCGGAAATTGGGTGTGTTGACGTTGGCGATGTTGTTCGCGAGCGAATCATGCTCCAGCTTGGCTCCCTTGGTCGCCTCGCTGAGCAATTGGGTCACTTCCCCAAGCGGAAGTATGCTGAAATCAGCCATCTCACTACTTATCGGCAGGCATCGCGAAGGTATGAGATGCGAAGCCCTGTTGCGCGGCGTGCAAACGGGCGTAGGCGCCGTTGCGGGCCAGCAGCGCGTCGTGCGAGCCGGTCTCGACGACCCGCCCTCCTTCGATATAAAGAATTGCGCTCGCGCGCCGGATGGTCGAGAGCCGGTGCGCGATGATCAGCGTCGTTCGTCCCGGCAGCAAACGATCGAGCGCGGATTCGATCAGCGCTTCGGAGTGACTGTCGAGGGCGCTCGTCGCTTCGTCCAGGATGAGGATGCGCGGATCGCGGACGATCGCGCGCGCGATCGCGATGCGCTGGCGTTCCCCGCCCGATAGGCGTACCCCGCGCTCGCCGGCTTCGGTTGCGTAGCCCTCGGGGAGCGTCGTGATGAATTCGTCGGCGTTCGCCTCGATTGCGGCGGCGCGCACCTCCTCGTCGCTTGCGTCGAGCCGGCCGTAGCGAATGTTCTCCGCGATCGACGTTCGAAACAGCTGCGGATCCTGCGGTACGATCGCGATCTGCGCGCGCAAATCGCTCAGCCGCACGCCCGCGATGTCGATTCCGTCGATGCGGACGCTGCCGCGCTGCGGATTGTAGAAGCGCGGGATCATATTCACGAACGTCGTCTTTCCCGCGCCCGACGGCCCGACCAACGCCACGATCTCACCCGCACCGATCGACGCCGTCACGTCTGCGAGCGCCGGCTGTTCCTGCACTGCATACGAGAAGTAGACACGATCGAACTCGATCCGTCCGGCGATGCGCGGCATCGGCGCGGGCTGCGCGACGGCCTCTTCTTCTTCGGGCAGATCGAGCAGTTCGAAGGCACGGCCGGTCGAGACTAGCGCCTTGCTCAGATCGCCGAAGAACGCGGCCATACGATTCATCGGATTGACGAGGTTCACGACGAGCAGCCAATAGTTGAAAAGCGCTCCGCTGTTGAGGCGGCCGACCAAAACCTCGCGCACCGAGAGCCAAATGATGACGATGACGCCGCAGGTGAGGATCGACGAGATCACGACCGGCTGCATGTAGACGAACTGGTTCACCTTCATGTACGCGCCAAAATAGTCTTCGTTGCGATGACGAAAGCGTTTGGACTCGTACTCTTCGCGCCCGAAAGCCTTGACGACGCGCTGCGCCGAGAGGATCTCGGTCAGCGTGGCGGAGAGATTGGCGATGCGCGACTGCGAGCGCTGCATGCTCGAAGAGATCAGCCGTTGGAAGCGCGAGACCGCAAGCGACATCAACGGCGCGATGAAGATGAGGACGAGCGTCAGCAGCCAGTCGATGTAGATCATCGCGATGAACGAGCCCAAGAACGTGAGCAGCGCGTTGATCGACTGCGGCAGCGAGACGCTCACCGCGTCGCTCATCACTTGCAGGTCGCTGTTGAAGCGTGAGATCAATTCGCCCGGACGCCAGCGGTCGAAGACCTGCAGCGGCAAGCGCAGGAGCCGTTCGTAGAGCTGCTGACGCAACCGGGCGAGGAAGCGCTGCCCGGAGAGCGTGGTGAGATAGTTCGTACCGTAGGTCGCGAGATTCGAGAGCACCAGCGAGACGTAGGTGGCGCCAAGCGCGAGATAGAGCACGTGCAGATCGGGCTGCTGGTGGTGCGTAGCGGGATCCACCACTTTGTTGATGATGACGCCGAAGGCCCAAGGACCGACCAGAAGCAGCAAGCCGTTGACGGCGCCGAGACCGATTGCCAGGAGCAGCCGGGGATAATACGGGCGCCCTTCGCGCGCCAGACGCGCGACCGTGGACTGCATCATTGGGTGAGCCCTTGCGGCCCGCCGCGGATGAAACCTGCACCGCTACCGGCCGGTAGAGGATGGGTGTAGGATTGGAGCGAGACGCTAAGATTATGGACTGCTATTTTCACTCGAACGTTCCGTCGGTAGCGCCGTGCGCGCACTGCGGAAAGGCAATCTGCGCGACCTGTCGCGACGAGCAAGGCGGGTGCCCGAGCTGCCGGCTCGGTCAAAAGATCGACGCGACCGTCGGCGAGCGCAGGCAACTCCACGGTCAGGTTCCGCCGCGCCCGAGCGCTCCTCCGCAAGCCGCGCGCGGAGCTACCGTCACCACGGTCTCCGACGATCCGGTCGAATCGCGCGCGCTCGCCGCGCTCGGATATCCCCTCTGGCCGCTCGCGCTCTTGGCGTTGCTGGACTCGAAAAAATCCAACTATATAAAACGGCAAGCACTGCAAGCGCTCGGCTTCAACGTCGGCTTCGCCGCGTTCTGGGGTTTGCTCGAGCTCGTGACGCAGCTTCCGTTCCTGGGTTGGTCGCCGCTCGGGTGGTCGTCGAACTTCGTGCTGCTCTTCATGCTGCCGCTCTTCTTGGTCTCGAGCGCCTTCTTCGGCATCAAAGCCTGGCACGGCGACCCCGTGCGCGTGCCGGTGATCAGCGATTGGCTTGACGAACGTATGCCTGCGTGACGTAGGCGCGATACCGTTCTAGAAATGCGTGTGCTTCGCGTTCGTGATCGACGACCGGCGCGGGATAGGCACGTGCGAAGAGCGGTAAGGCCAGTTGTCCCTCGTCTCGTCCGCCGCTCCACGCGCTCATCGGCAACTGCGCGAGTTCCGGAACCCATCGTTTGACATAGGCGCCGCTCGGATCGTAGCGGCGCCGCTGCTTTTCCGGATTATAGATGCGCGGATATTGCGCCATGTCGGCGCCCACGCCGGCGATCCATTGCCAGTTTCCGTTCGCGAGCACGGGATCGTCCTCGATCAGCCAGCGTTCCCACTCGTCGCGCCCGACACGCCAATCTACCCCGAGATCGAAGCACAGAAACGACGCGACGACCGCGCGCACGTGCGGGTGCATCCACCCCGTCTCGTGCAGTTGGCGAACACCCGCGTCGACTAGCGGGAAGCCGGTGCTTCCGCCGCGCCACGCGTCGAGCGCCCGATGCGTGCGCGCGAAGGTAAAGCCGCGCATCTTCGGCTGTAGCGCTTCGTCGTCGATCGGCCCGTAGAAGTGCGCGAGCTGCAGGAAGAAATCGCGCAGCGCAAGCGAGCGGACGAAGAGCCGCAGCGAGACGCGCTCTTCGCTCAATAAAAACGGATCCTCCAGCCGCGCTAGCGTCGCGCGCAACACCGTGCGCGCCGCGATCGAACCGAAGGAAAGATGCGCCGCGAGATGCGAGGTGCCGTCGTCGCTGGGCACGTTCATCGCGACGGCGTATTGCACCGCGGCTCCGCCGCTCAAGAACTTGTCGAGCGCGGCAGAGGCGACCGCAGGGCCTGCATCGAGCGCGCGATCGCCGGCTCCGAACTCGTGGGGAACGGGCAGCGGCTCGCTCTGCAGATCGCTCGGCGCGAAACGCACCAGCAGCGGGACGTCGAACGAAGCCGGCCGCAGCATGCGCCACACATCGTAGTAGGGAGCAAAGGCGCGATAGCCGTCGCCGCCGCTCGGTCGCGCAGCAGCGGTCTCCTCGGGCGCGATCGCCGGCGCGTCGTGCACGATCTCCGCGCGCAGACCCGCCTCTTCGAGTTCCGATTGAACGCGTGCGTCGGAAGCTGCACCGGGCCCGTCGTAGCTCGTGCTCCACGCGACGCCGCGCGCGGCGCAGGCGCGGGCAATGCTCTTGAGCGTGGGGCCGGCGGCGCCGCGCCGCACGATGAGCCGTCCGCCGCGCTCGTTCAGCGCGCGTTCGAGTGCCGCAACTGCAGCACAGTAGAAGGCGGCGCGCCGAGGCGAGCGTGCGAGCCGCGCCTCGGCCGCGCGGTCGATGACGAGCACCGGAAGCACGTCGCCGTGCGCCGCAGCCTGCGCTAAGCCCGCGTGGTCTTCGACGCGCAGGTCGTGCGTAAAGCGGTAGATAAACGGCGCCGCCATTGCTTCCTTATTAAGATGAAGGCTACAACGTCTTTACGTAAGCAGCGATGTCGCGTACGTCCTGCTCCGAGAGCGTGCCGGGATAGAGTTTGGGCATCGGCGGGTCAGGCTCTTCGATCGCCCGAACGATCTGCGCGAGCGTACGCTTGTGCCCCTCGTTCACGAGCGGGGGCCCGATGCGCGAGGCGTCGGCTGACGAATCGTGACAGACTGAGCAATTTCTTGCAAAGAGTTGTGCTCCCCGCCCGTCATCCGAGCGCGCTGCACCGCTCTGCTGATGCGAACAGCCCACGGACATAAGTCCCGTAAGAATTGCAAGGGCCGCAGCGAATACGGTCTTACGGCGGGTTTGCATTGCTGGCGGGCGTTTCGTCTGAGGGGGCCCGTCTCCCCGCGTGGGGAATCGAAAGGCAACGTGGCCCGAAAGATCTTTCTGCGCTTTGCGCAGGCGAACGACGTCGACCGCTTGACGAAAGACGGCGTCCTTAGCGGCGCCCCCTCTCCGCGCGAGAGCTGGACGACGCGCATGTCCATGTGTCTAGGCGAGCAAAAGGCCGGACGCCGCGTGATTCTCGTTGCCGAGGATCAAAGCGGTTTGCTCGGCATGGTGCAGCTCGTCTTCAAACTGCCCCCGGGCTACGACGATCCCGAGGCTGCCAACGGCATGGACGTCGCCATGATGGAGAGCCTGCGTTTGCGTCCGAACGCTCCGGCGGAAGTGGGCAACGAATTGGTCGGCGAGGTGCAGCGCCTCGCGATGAAGCGCAAAGTCAAGACGCTGACGTTCTTGATCTCGATGCACAACATGCGCGCTATCAATCAAGCCAAGAGCTGGGGCTTCGAAGAGTTCCGCATCATGCCCGAAGCCGAAAAGATGCTCGCGTTCTTCAGAAAATCGGTCGACTGAGCGTTTTTTAAAGCTGGCGGTCGTCGTCGTCGCCGGCGCGGAAGGTGAACGCGTCGCGATAGACCCCAGGCGTCGCCTTGCCATTGACCGTGCGCGGTGAATATCGCGCCGCCATTGCCGCCTTACACACGGCTTCATCCAATACGAGATATCCCGACGACTTCGTGATCGTGCACTTGGTGGGTGCGCCACGCTCGTCGACCAGCACTTCGAACGCGGTCGTGCCTTGCGCGTCTTCGGAATAGGCGATCGGCGCAGGCCGAGGATTGATCGCAGCATCGCCGCCGAGCGGCATGACGTCACGCACGATCGTCAACGGCGCAACCGAGATGGACTCCGCGCGTCCGCCGATGACCGGCGCCTGCGTGGAGGCGGGCTGCGCGCTTTGCTGCTGCTGCGGCATCGCTTCGTCGCGCCGCCAGATCGGCACGTTGGAGGCGGGCGCGACCGGCGCTTCCGCAACTTCGGTCGTTTGCGTCGTCGTCTGCGTCACGGCATTGCCGTTCTGGGTGACGACGTTGTGCACGACCACGATCGCGCGGCGCGGCGCCGGAGAGGCGCCGGTGCGGTGCGGTGCAGCGGCGACGCGCGGGCGAGGTTCGATCCCGACGTGAACGTCGGCGAGATGCGCGGGCGCATTCCCGGCTTGCGCGACTTTCGGTCCGGTCGCCGGTGTGCGGACCATTGCGGCCGGCAATACGTGCAGCCAAAAAGAAACCACGAGCGCGGCGGCAAGAACGGCAGCACCGCTACCCAGCAATGCGACCCGTGAACGGCGCTCGAGCGGACGCGGTGCCGGTTCCCACGTTTCTTCGTCACGCGCTCGTGCGACCGTCGCCATGACGCGCTCGATCTCGCGTTCGCCGCCGAGCGTACGCAAACAGGCCGCGCAGGTCGCGACGTGGTTGCGGTAGGCTTCGCGCTCGGCGTCGCTCGCCTCGCCGAGCGCAACCGCTCCGGCAAGAATCTCGGCCCGCGCACACTGGTCGTTCACAATTGCTCCGTCATCACCGATCGCAGGATCTTCATCGCCCGGCAGACGCGCTGGCGTACCGCGTCGGGCGAGGTATCGAGGATCTTTGCAGCCTCACTAGAGGAATAGCCCGCGTAGCTCGTCAGCAGAACCGCCGCCGCCTGTTCGGGCGGAAGCTTCCCGATCGCCGCCTGCAGATCGACCGACGCCGCGCTGCGTTCGTCGATCCGCCACGACCGGTCGTCGCCCTCGCGGTCGAGCGGCAGCATGCGTATGATCTTGCGGCGCCGCAGGTGCGAAATCGCTCCGTTGGTCGCCGTCTTGTAGAGCCACCCCGCCGTCAACGGGCGATCCGGATCGCGCTGCAGCGTCCGGAAGGCCGCAAGGAATACGTCCTGCGTCAGGTCGAGCGCAAGCTCGCTGTCACCGACCATGCGCCGCAAATAGCGCGCCAGCTTCGTCTGATATTCGCGTACGAGCGCTTCGATGCGCACCTGAACGCCGGCCGCCGGTTGCGTGGCGAGGTAGACCTCCTCCATGCGTGCTGGTCCCCCTTTCTCGTCCAACGCTAGGGCACCAGGCTCTGTGACGCGGCAAACGAGGGGCTCGCTGACGACGAGCTGGCCAAAATCAGCCGCCGATCTCGGAGAAGGCGCGCATGCGGGAGCTGGCTTCGCCGAGGCGGAGGTGGTGGCGCTCGGGTTTGATCGCCATGCTCGCCCGCAGAAGCTCGGCGAGCTCGCTGCTGTTCGCCCCAGCGCGCAGCGGCGTGCGCAGATCGACGTGCTGATCGCCGAAGAGGCAGAGGCGCAGGCGCCCGTCGGCGGTGAGCCGGACGCGATTGCAGCGCTCGCAGTAGTCGTGCGAGAGCGGAGAGATGACCCCGACGGCGCCCGGCGCTCCCGGATAGGCGAAATAGCGTGCCGGTCCGTTGCCGGGCGGGCCCTCGACGGGCTCGATGCGTTCGACTGCGGCGACACGCTCCAAAATCTCGTCCGAAGAGATGAAGCTCTCGCGCTGCAGGGCGAGATTTTCGTGCACGGGCATCACTTCGATGAAGCGCACGTAGACTGCGCGCTCGCGAGTGAGCTGCGCGAACGCGGCGATCTCGTCGTCGTTCTCACCGCGCATCACCACGCAATTGAGTTTGACAGGCGTGAGCTTCGCCGCGATCGCCGCGTCGATGCCGCGCAGTACTTTATCGAGGCCCGGACGGCGAGCGATGCGCTCGAAACGATCGGGACGCAGCGTATCGAGCGAGATGTTGACCCGCCGCAGACCGGCGGCGAGCAATCCGTCGAGCTGCTCTTCGAGCAGCACGGCATTGGTGGAGAGCGCGATGTCGTCGATGCCGTCGACGGCATTGATGCCTGCTACCAGGCGGTGCAGATCGCGGCGCACCAGCGGCTCGCCGCCGGTGAGGCGAATCGTTCGCACGCCGGCCTGCGCGGCCGCGCGCACGATCGCGACGATCTCCTCGTACGAAAGCAGCTCCTCGCGGCGCAGCCACGCGAGGCCAGGCTCGGGCATGCAGTACACGCAGCGCAAGTTGCACTTGTCGGTGACCGAGACGCGCAAATAGGTAATCGGCCGATTGAAGGCATCGGCGAGCAGCGCGCGCGTGAGATCGACCGTCGTGCTCACGGTGCGATCTCCCGTAGCGCTGCGGCAATCTCCTCTTGCACCCCGGCGTCTCCTTCGAGCGTCGCCCGCGCACGCAGCGTTTCACGGGCGGCGGGCGCGCCGATGCGGCCGAGCGCCCAGGCTGCCGCACCGCGCACCATCGGGTGCGGGTCCCCGGCGAGCGCGGCGGCAAGCGCCGGAACCGTCGAGCGATCCAGCGCGTTTCCGAGCGCGATCGCCGCATTGCGGCGCAGCACCGCCGCGCCGCGCCAGCCCATCGCCGTGCGCGCGTAGCGCCGCTTGAATTCTGCGCTGCGAAGCTGCAGCAGCGCCGTGAGCGCGGGCGCGGCCGTCTCGGCATCATAAGGAAAAAAGGCCGCGCCGCCGCGCTCGCCCGCGTTTCGCGTAGGCGGGCAAACGACTTGGCAGATATCGCATCCCCAAATCCAATCGCCGATGAGCGGACGCATCGCGCGCGGAATGGGATCGGTGCGCTGCGTGAGATCCGCGATGCAGCGCGTCGCGTCGATGGTGTAGTCGCCGCGCAGGGCTTGCGTCGGACAACCCGCGACGCAGCGGACGCAGCTGCCGCAGCTCTTCTTCAGCGGTTCGTCCGGCTCGAGTTCGAGCGTCGTGACAATCTCGCCGAGAAAGACGAACGATCCGAGCTTGGGCGAGATGAGGTTCGTGTGTTTGCCGATCCATCCCAATCCCGAACGCGCCGCAAATGCGCGCTCGGCAATCGGCCGCGTGTCGCAGGCGATCGCGGTGACCGGCGCATCCGCCGCTCGATCGATCGTTGCGGCGACGTCGGCGAGCAGCGCGCGCATGCGCGCGTGGTAGTCGAGCGACCATGCGTAGTTCGAGACGCGTCCGCGCAGCGGCGCACGCGCGGGCGGCGGCGTCGCATAGGGCACCGCGATGCACACGATGCTGCGCGCTCCTGCGAGCACGGCGCTCGGATCGGCCGCGGCGCGCGCGTACTCCTCGCCGTATCCCCACGTGGCGAAATCGCCGCGCTCGAAGGCTTCGCGCATGCGTTCTCGCGACTGCGCGTCATCGCGCGCGCTGACGACGCGAACGTCGCCGGCGCCAAGCTCGCGTGCGCGCCGCAGGATCAGTTCCTTCACAGCGTCGCGAGCGGTCCCCGGGGTCCCGCCGGAAAAGCCGCGTCGATCTCCGCGACGTCGGCGGCGTCCAAACGAAGGCCGCCCGCACCGGCGTTCTCCTCGACGTGAGCAACGCTCGCAGCTTTGGGAATCGTGAACAGGTTGGGTTCGCGTGTGAGGAAGGCGAGGATCACTTGACGCGGCGTCGCGCGATGCTTCTCGGCGATACGGGCGAGCACCGCGCCACCCGGCGTCGACACGCGCGGGAAGGCGCCGCGGCCGAACGGCGTGTAGGCGACGACGGCGATGTTCGCTGCGAGCGCGGCGGGAATCAACTCGTGCTCGATGCCGCGCTCGCGCAGATGGTAGAGCACTTGATTGCATGCGAGCGGCACGTCCTCGAGCAACCGCTGCGCCTCCAGCATCTCGCCCACGTCGAAGTTGCTGACGCCGGCAAAGCGCGTCTTTCCGGCGTGCACCAAATCGCCAAGCGCGCGCATCGTCTCCCGGAGCGGCACGTGACTGGGCCAGTGCAGCATGTAGAGATCGAGATACTCGAGGCCGAGCGCGCGCAGGCTGCGCTCGCAGGCCTCGATCGTTCCCTTATAGGTGGCGTTGCTCGGCAACACTTTGCTTGCCACGAAGACCGATTCACGCGCAACACCGCCCAACGCTTCGCCCAACAGACGCTCGACCGCGCCCGACCCGTACATCTCCGCCGTGTCGAGATGCGTCATGCCGAGTTCGATGCCGCGGCGAATCGCGCGAATCGCTTCGGTTTTGCGCGCGCCGCTCTCGGGCATATCCCACGTGCCTTGACCGATGACCGGGAGCGCGACGCCGGTCGCGCCGAACGGTTTGTGCTGCATCATTCCTCAGAAGAAATCGAATGATTCGTGCGCCGCGGCGTAGGCGAGTAAGCCGCCTCGAAGGTGCCGGACGCGCGTGAATCCGGCATCGCGCAGACGCCTGATCGCCCACAAGGACTTCGCTCCAACGCGGCACGCGACGACGTAGTGACGCGCGCTGTCGAGTTCGTGCATGCGCGCCTCGAGCTGCGAGGCCGGAATGTGGAGCGCTCCCTCGACCAGTCCGAGCGCCGCTTCGTGCGGTTCGCGCACGTCGAGCAGGGTCGCCTCGGCGAGCGCGTCGTCCAGCGCTGCGGCCTCGAGATCGCCTTCGTCACGCTCCTCGTCGCGGGCGAACTCCGCAACCTCGCGAATGACCGCGTGCTCGCTGCAGATCGCGCAACTCGGATCGCGCTCGAAGCGCACCTCCCGCGTGCGCGCGGTCAAGCTCTCGATCAAGAGCAGCCGCCCGGCAAGCGGTTCGCCGATGCGTAAGATCAACTTGAGGGCTTCATTGGCTTGCCACGTTCCGACGATACCCGCGAGCACGCCGAGCACGCCGCCTTCCGCGCACGTCGGTACGCTTCCCGGCGGGGGCGCGTCGGGATACAAGCAGCGGTAACACGGCCCGCCTCCGTACCCGAAAACGCTGACCTGCCCGTCGAAACGAAAGATCGACGCGTAGACGTCGGGCTTGCCTTCGAGCACGCAGGCGTCGTTGACGAGATAACGCGTCGAGAAGCGATCGGTGCAATCGACGACGACGTCGTAGGGATGCACCAGCTCGCGAGCGTTGCCCGCCTCGAAGCGCAATGGAAACGCGTCGATTGCGACCAGCGGATTGAGCGCGCGCAGACGCTCGGCCGCGACGCTCGCTTTCTGTTTTCCGACGTCACTCGTAGCAAAGATCGTCTGACGCTGCAGATTCGTTTCGTCGACCGTGTCGTCGTCGACGACGCCGATGCGTCCAACGCCGGCCGCGGCGAGATAGTGCAGAACCGGCGAGCCCAAACCGCCGGCGCCGATCACGAGCACGCGCGCCGCGCGCAGCCGCTCCTGGCCCGCAAGTCCCACCTCGGGAATCAGCAGATGGCGGCTGTAACGCCGCAGTTCCGGTCGTCCGGCGAGGCTCAGCCGCGCGGGTGTCGTTGATTCAGCCATTGCAACACGTCACCGCGAGCATGTTCGCCTGCGTAGGTATGATCGCTTTCGATCGTCACGAAGTCTTTGGGATCGGGCGCGCGGTCGTAGAGCTCGCGCACGCTTTTGGGCGGCACCATCGCGTCGCGGGAGGCCGCGACGTAGAGGACGGGGCGGCCGGCGAGCTGTGGAAGCGAGCGCTCGAAGCGCTCGTCGGCATCCGCGAAAAGCTCGGGAAGGTCGACGCCGACGACGTACGAGGAGCGAAAATCGACGGCGCCGGCGGCGCGCAGGGTCGCGAGCGCCCCCGGACGGCCGTAGCTGGTTGCAATCGCGATCGCGCCCTCGATCGACGGGTCGGCGGCTGCGACCAAGAGCGCGGTGGCCGCGCCCATGCTGTGTCCGAGCGTATAGAGCGGTTCCTGGTGCTGCGCGCGCGCGTGCGCCACGACCGCGCGCATCGCGTCGATGCAGTCGTCGAAGCCGCGCAGTTCGCCGCCGCTCGCACCGAGTTTGTGCCCGGGAAAATCGAGGTTGTAGACGCGAAAGCCGTGACTCTGCAGAAACGCGCAGAGAAAGTCGAGATTGTGCTTGCTCGACGAATATCCGTGTCCGGCGACGATCGCGACGTTGCGCGGCCGGCGCGGCTCGTAGACGAGCACGGCGACTTCGTTGCGCTGCGCGCGCACGCGAATCAGATCGAGCGGCACTCGTTCTCGACCCAATCGCCGGTTCCGTCGGCGTAATGTTCCTTCTTCCAGATCGGCGCGCGTGCTTTGAGCTGATCGATCGCATAGCGACATGCGTCGAACGCATCGCCGCGATGCGGCGCCGCCGCACAGACCGCGACCGCGATCTCGCCGACGCCTAAGGGGCCGACGCGGTGTACGATCCCGAGCCGTACCGCAGCATGCTGCGCTTCGATCTCACGCGCGATCGCCGCAAACTCGGCGACGGCCATCCCTTCATGGGCTTCGTACGAGAGTCCGGTGACGCTGCGGCCGTCGCACGCGCGTTCACGCACGACACCCAGAAAAGTGGCGACGCCGCCGCACGCATCAGTGCGAACGCTCTCCTCGAGCGCGCGCGGGTCGATCGGCTCGCGCACGATCGCAAACAGACTCATCAACCGCCTCCCACCGGCGGAAGCAGGGCGATTTCGTCGCCTTCGTCGACACGCTCGTCCAAGAGCGCCGCGACGCGGCCGTTGCGCGCGATGCGCGTAACCGGCGCGAGCGCGTCGACCTTACGGTTGCGCGCGCGCAGCGCTTCCCAACAGTCGACCAGCGTCGCGCCTTCGGGCACGATCAAATCGAACTCGCCTTCGCCGAGCAGCTCGCGCATTCGCGCGAAGGCGCGCACGCGAACGGTCACCGGCGATCAATAGCCTCCGATATCCATGGTGTACTCATGCTGCGCGAGCCAGGCGCGTGCTTGCGCGTGATCGGCGAGCATGTCGATACGATTGCAGATCAGCTTGTAGAGCATCACTTCCCAGAAGTGCCGGTCTTTGGCATAGATCTCGTCGGGAATCTGGTTCTCGCTGCGCGCGAATTCGCGCAAGCCTTCCCAGTCGCGTTCGCTCAAGATCGTGCGCAGGCGCGCTTCGTACTGCGGGCTGGGCGCGCCGGGAATCATGCGCTGCGCTTCTCGCGTTTGCGCGGCTCGAGCACGAAACGCTCGATCGCGCGCGCGACGCCGTCTTCGCCGTTGCTCGCGGTCAGATGCGGAGCGGCCTCGCGCACCTCGTCCAGCGCGTTAGCCATCGCGACGCCGACACCCGCCCAGTGCAGCATCGGCAAATCGTTGCGAGAGTCGCCGATCGCGAGCACGTGCCGCGCTTCCACGTTCAGATCGCTGCAGAGTTCGGCCAGCGCGCGCTCTTTGGTTGCGTCGAGCGACGTGATCGCGAGTTCTTCGAAATCGAGCCACGTCTCATGTTTGAAGTGCACGGGATGATCGCTGAACCGGCCGCGTACTTTTTCGACCGACTCGTGGCCGAAGAAACGAATAAAGGTTGGTTCCCGCTCGGCCAAAGCGTGCAGGTTCGGAACCTCGACCCACGAGGGCCCCGTCATGTCGGCCATGTAGCGTTTGCCGCCTTCGCGGCGGTGAAAGCGTTCGTCGACATAGACCGCGACGTCGAGATCGTGCTCGTGCGCGAATTGGATCAGCGGCGCAGCGGCCTCGCCCGGAATCGCAACGTGCCGAAGCTCGCGCCCGCTCGGCACCGCTTTCGTGAGCGCGCCGTGGGCGCAAATCAGCGGATCGGTCAGGCCGAGGTCGCGGGCGATCTCGAGCGGGTCGTCGCTTCCCCGCCCGGTCACGATGACGACGCGAACGCCCTGCTGACGCGCTGCGGTGACGGCGGCGCGGCTTGCCGGCGAGATGCGTTCGGAAGGATCGAGGAGCGTGCCGTCGAGGTCGAGGGCGATAAGTCGGATAGTGGGCACCATCCCAAGCATAGCGCGAGGCGTCAAGGGGGCAACCCGCGCAACCGCAAAATGACCAGAAGCGTTACTGAGGTAAGCATGCGGCGCAGATATATCGCGTTCAACCGTTCCAAGATCCCCGACGGCTGTCGACGCTCGGAGTAACCTTTACTATGCCATGTACGGCCCAAGTGCCGAACCTCACGGCTCGCGAACAAGCGCAGTTCATCCACGATGCGATTCCGCCCGGACTCTTCCGGACCGACGACGATAGCGAACGCATCCCGTGGCGCGTCAGTCCCGAGCCGTTCGCGTTATCCCAAAAGACCGTCGCGCGTATCGAGCAAATTGGCCGCGACCTGCTGGCCTTCTACCGGGCGCTGAACAGCCTCTACAATCGAAGCGCTCGCGGCACTGCGCCCGCCTTCATCGCCGAGTATCTCGACCGCGGCAAGCCCGAACACATCGTGCGCTTGGCGCGGCAGAATCGCTTCAAGCAAGACATCCCGGGCGTCATTCGGCCCGACTTGCTGATGACCGATGACGGCTTCATCGCCTCGGAACTCGACAGCGTTCCCGGCGGAATGGGTTTCGTGGGTGCGATGACCGAAGCGTATTGCAAAGCCGGCATCGAGTCGATCGGCGGCTCCGACGGCATGCCGCGCGGTTTTGGCAAGATGCTCGCGTACGCGAGCCGCACGCAGAACCCAACGGTCGCGATCGTCGTGTCCGACGAGTCGGGCGACTACCGCACCGAATTGCGCTGGCTCGCGGAAGCAATGCGCAAGATCGGCGACGTCAAAGCCTTCGTCTGCATGCCGCAGGACGTCATCTTCACCGAACAAGCGCTCTTCGTGCGTCTCGAAGACGGACGCGAAGAAAAACTCGACGCGATCTATCGCAACTTCGAACTCTTCGATCTGCTCAACGTACCCAAGCAAGAGCTGATGCTCTATGCGGCGCGGCACAACCGCGTGCTGATGGTGCCGCCGCCGAAGGCGACGCTCGAAGAGAAGCTTTCCTTTGCGCTTTTCGCGCATCCGGCGCTGGCGCCGCTATGGCGCAGCGAACTCGGGAAGGACGGCGCCGCCATTTACAACCGCCTGCTCGCGATCTTTCCGCGCACGTGGGTGCTCGATCCGCGTCCGCTTCCGCCGCAAGCGTTCATCACCGGACTCGAAATGCGCGGCCAGCCGGTTTCGGACTGGCGCGCGCTCGTGGAACTCGGCAAGGGCGAGCGCGACTACGTCGTCAAGCCGTCGGGCTTTTCGGAGCTCGCGTGGGGATCGCGCGGCGTAAAAATCGCCAACGACCTCACGAAGGAAGAATGGGCTGCGGCGCTCGAGGAAGGCCTGAACGCGTTCGACCGCACGCCATACATTTTGCAGCGCTTTCACAAGAGCAAGCGCATCCGCATGCCGTATCTCGACCGCGCGAGTGACGACATCAAGATGTTCGACGGCCGCGCGCGTTTGTGCCCATATTACTTCGTCACGAGCGAAACGACGGTCGAGCTGGGCGGCATTCTCGCAACGGTCGCGCCCGCCGACAAGCGCCTGATCCACGGCATGGTCGACGCCGTCATGGCTCCGTGCTTCGTAAAGGAAAACGGCTACTAGCGCTTTGTCATCCCGAGCGTAGCGAACGAAGTGAGCGTAGTCGAGGGACGGCGCCCGTCATCCCGAGCGTAGTCGAGGGACGGCGCCTGTCATCCCGAGCGTAGTCGAGGGACGGCGCCTGTCATCCCGAGCGTAGCGAACGAAGTGAGCGTAGTCGAGGGACCGCGCCTGTCATCCCGAGCGTAGCGAACGAAGTGAGCGTAGTCGAGGGACGGCACCTGTCATCCCGAGCGTAGCGAACGAAGTGAGCGTAGTCGAGGGACGGCACCTGTCATCCCGAGCGTAGCGAACGAAGTGAGCGCAGTCGAGGGACGGCACCGCGCTTAGCTTCGCCGCTCGGCCGAAGGCATGGACGTAAGGCGTCCCTCGACTACGCTTCGCTACGCTCGGGATGACAAGAGCGCTTCGCTACGCTCGGGGGATGACAAAAGCGCGAGGGCACGGACATAAGGCGTCCCTCGACTACGCTTCGCTACGCTCGGGATGACAAAAGCGC
>Ga0335072_10003549_pt1 | contig 23447 bp, 21 predicted proteins | sample Lox_Sample_21_FD_206725 | JGI IMG/M metagenome (GOLD analysis project Ga0335072, IMG submission 206725) | Soil microbial communities from Loxahatchee National Wildlife Refuge, Florida, United States - Lox_Sample_2.1 | ecosystem: Environmental > Terrestrial > Soil > Wetlands | place: USA... | reverse complement strand
CGATCCTGGCTGCGGTGTGGCTTTTGCGACTCACCACTGCATTGGCCCGATGCCGATACGCTCCTCGCTAACTGCTCCGACCCTCCGTGCCCGGGGTTTTGCCCCTGTTACCGGAATCCGCTCTAAGCCATTGATGTGGAACGACTTCGGAAATTCCGCGGGTTTGGGCGTACAACCCCAATATGGTGGCCTTCCGGCTGCCTTCCTCATCGCGGGTGCCAAGGCCGTTGTCAGCAGCCTATGGGCGGTGAACGATGCATCATCGACCTTGTTGATGAGCGAGTTCTATAGGCGTCACCTGGTTGAAGGGCAGGACGTACAGACGGCGCTGCGAGGGGTCCAGCTTTGGCTACGCCAGGTGACCACGTCCGACTTGCGCGCCTGGCTCAAATCGAAGGCGCGTGACTATCCTTTTTGGGTCCGTTCACACTGGCCAACCTGGTGGGCGATTTGGCGTCTTCGTCGGGCCCTCGGGCGGCTCGATAAGGCCCGTCAGCCGTTCAAGGCCGTGGATCAATGGGCGGCGTATGTCGCCTTGAGCTATACACAATAGTCACGCGCGCGCAGATCCGTTTGCCGGCGTCAGCCTTGAGCACGTCGCCAACGCCTCGGACACAACTGCCACCGCTTGCGGCTGGCGACCACGCTTTGAGCATCGTCAGCTTGCGTTTGCCACTTCGATATCGGCCCAGATCGGCCGGTGATCCGATGACGAGAAGCTGCCGATGCCGCAGTCCCGGACGCCCCCGTTCTTCAGCAGGATCCAGTCCAGCTTCGCGCGGAACACCAGTGGAATGCGGAACGTCCATGCGTCAAGCTCGAACGGATCGGCAAAGCCGGTGGCCGGCAGCAGCGCTCGCTTCCACCATGCCGCCTCGGCAACGCCCGCTGGTCGGCCAAGCGCGGTCGCATCCGTGTCGCCGCTCCTGAATCGTGCGAGCCTCGAATCGAAGGTGTTGAAATCACCGGCGACGATGCTGGTCGCCGCCGCATTACGCCCACACGCGTCGATTGCCGCAAGTACGGCCTGATACTGGTGAAAGCGGTTGGTCACGCCGCCAAACTTGTCTTCCAAATGCACGGACACAGTGACGACCTTGGCGCCCCCGATTTCGAATTCGGCGGCGAGGCCGAAGCGGCGCCCGATCCTCCGCTCGCGACGCAGCCATCCGCGGACCCGTGCCGGTACCTTCATGTTATCGGCGTCATGCTCCCAGTCCAGTGCGGACGGCAATTCGATCCGAAAACAGGCGGTCGGCCCCACGCGGCACAGCAGCGCGTTGCCGGTCACGCCGCCACCTGCCAGCCGACGCGTGCGTCCCGGCGAGGGCAATTCCACGAACTCGGTGCTGAACAGGCCGAGCATGTTCGTGCGATCAGCGAGGATCTGCAGCACGTCGCGCGAGCCAGTCCGCACGTTGTTCCAGTCCACTTCCTGCAGGCACACGACATCCGGCCGCAGTACGCCGAGCGTGTCAGCGATCCGCTCCGGGTCGTAGCCGCGCCCGATATTCCACGAGAGAATCCGCAGCATATGTCCCATCTCTGTCCGTGGCATCGCCGTCTGCGGAGCCTTGCGATAGATGCGGCTGATGTCCAACGAGCGCTGGAACTCCGTCCGCGCGGAGCCCTCACGCATGCTGCTTGCACTCATTGTGGCGCCCAATTTGTTGTGCTTGATCAGGCACCTTGCGATTGGACGGGGAGATCGCGACGCAGCCGATCGATCCTCGCCTCCGCGACACCCAGGATCCAAGGCGGACATAGGTCCTGCGTTTGTGTGGCCGCACGAGCAACCAGGTCCTGCCAGGCGCTCTGTGCCGCATCAGCTTCCGAAAGCTCATCGAGCGCCTTGGCTTTGTTCAACAGGACCCAGAAGTCTTGTGGATCGGCGGCCAACGCCGGTGCAAGGCCGTTATCAATTGCCTCATGCGGCTTTCCCATCTCGCGCAGCACCGCGCCCTTGACGCCCAACGCATGGCGATGGTTCGGGGCAATTTGAATTGCTGCGTCGGCGGCCTTTAGCGCGGCCCCGTAGTCCTTCCACGTCCAATTGACCAAGGCCAGCAGGGCATGGGCATCTGCGTGCAGCGGCTGCGCCCGCGCGTCGGCAAGCATTGCGTTTGCCCGGCGGTGCAGCCGCGCCAGGCCATCGCTGCGCGCGACAGTACCCATGATATCTTCCTCCAGCTCCAGCCAGAGGGAATACGCGTTCAACGCCTCCTTCGTCTCGCCGAGCACATCGAACAGCTCGCCGCGCGGCCAAAAGATCGAGGGGTCACCCGCGGCGAATTGCCCGGCCAGGCGCGAATCGGTCTTCGCCCGTTCCCGCAACCGGTCGTCCCTCGTGGTCCCCCATTGCTTCGCGAGCGCTACCGCACGTTGCTCGTAGCCGCGGGCATAGCGCGGCTCCAACGCGACGGCAGCGTTGAAGGCCAGTTCCGCCGCCGCATAGTCCCTGGTTTCCAGCAAAGTCCTGCCCAGCACCCAGTGTGGCCAGAAGTTCCGTGGCTCGAGTGCAATCGCCGTACGCAGCAGGCGCTCGGCGGTAACCAGCGGCGAACGCGCGTCCAGTTCGGGAAAATTCCCCTGTAAAAACGACAAAAACGCAGCAACAGCGCCGTCTCTGCTACGCTTTGCGATGAAGTAGTTGAATAACCCCATGAAGAAATAATCCGCCGCGTTGACCGGCTCAGCGAATTCGGTCGGAGCCGTCGAGGCAAGAAATCGACTGTAGTCGATCGGCTGACCCTTCGGCCCGACCGCAAGTTCCGACAGCGCGCCGACGAGCCGTTCCACCAGCATGCTGGTCCGCGAACGCTGGCTGCCGCCGTCCTGCGTCGCTTGCTCCATCCGGCGCGCCTCGCGCAGCGCAGCCAGGCAGCTATCGAACGCCAACCGCGCCGGTGCATTGTCCTGTCGCGTCGGCAGACGGAAACGGCCAATGCCACCGCGTCGCAGCACTCTGGCCAGCAGAGATTCCGGCACCGCTTTGATAAGCAGCTTCAAGGCCCACATCGGCACTCGCCGGGAGGGGGCGGCTTGCCGGCCGTTGAACAAACTGCGAATGCCTGGGACAATTTGTAGGCCGCTGTAAAGCAGCAGCAGCCGGTAGATATCCTGCCGCACGTCGGCAATTTGCTCTGAACTCAGATCCTGCACCGGCAGGTTGTCCTGCCACTCGCTATCCTCCAGGACATCGAATGCCTGCAGCGCACTCTGGCAAGCCACTCTTGCTGGTTCGAAATCCTCCTGCCCTGCCTTGGGAAATACCGTCTTTGCGAAACCATCATACTCCGCCAGCCGACGAATCCGTGCGCGCTGTGGCGCGATGGTATCGCGCCTGCCGCGCAGCTCCGCGTCAGCCTGGTCCGACAGGTAGAGCACCACCCGCTCGAGCTCGACGTCGGCTTCGCCGTACGCACCCGCCCTGATAAGGTCGGCGATCTTCTGCTCGTCGCGCGCGAAGCGTGCCTTGACGCTGTCGACAAGCTCGCGGTGTGCAGCCAGGGAATCCTTGATGTACTCGCGGGCCAGATCAGAAAGCGCGACGCGGCCGTCATTCAGCAATTGCTCGGCTTCGACCAGAGGGGCCTCGCCCAGGATAAGGAAGGTGCCATGCCGCTTCTGCTCCCGCCAGCGGATTGCGCTGCGCTCCACATCTTCCTTCAGCGCGAGCTTTGCCCCGTGGATTTCGAACAATGCGCGAGCGCGCCACCAGTGCGTCAGCAGCGCCTCGTGCGCCACGCGCACGGTTCGCCGCCGCGTTTTCGGATCCGCGTCGAACACAATCAGCCGGGCCTTGTCCAATGCGTTGATGACCTGATCGCGCACCGGCGTGACGAAGCTGTCATCGAGAAAGAACTCGGCGCCTACAACCACATCCGTCTCGCGGCCACGACGTGCGAGGTTGAAGATCACATCATCGACTGCGCGCTCGATTTCCGGGCCGTCGCCAAGTGCAGCCACCGTCTTGTCGGCCCAGATGCCGATCGCGTTTTCCAGCCCACCGGCGCCTTGGTATTGCGCATAGCTGATCGTGCCGGTGGGAGCCTGCTTGTCGTCGTACAACAGCTTCAACGTGAACTGCAGCAGTGGCAGGCAATCCTGCTGCCCCCTCGCGGCGTCGGTCAGCACATCCACGAGCGGCAGATTGTCCTTGTCGTGGCCGACAAATCTGACCCCGGCAAGCTCGGCCGGCCGACGGATGATCTCGCTCAAGGCGCCCGGACGCGGCCGCTCCAGACGATACAGCCGATCATTCCTCGCGAGGTCCGATAGCATCGGGCTGTCCTCGAGCAATGACATCAGGTCCGAGCGCAGCGTGGCGATCACCCAGACCAGCCGCGTGCGTGCCAGCCGCGACAAGGTTTCGGCAAACGCCTCGCGCTCGCCGGCCGCCTGTCCGGTTTGCTCCTCGCGCGCCCAGAGCAACAACTCTTCCAACTGGTCCACCAGCAGTGCGACGCGTACGCGCCCGCCGGTCTCTGCCTTTGCCAGTGCGGCGGCAATCGCATCGGCAACGTCGGACGGGCTGTGGGGTATCCGAGTTGCAAGCTCTGCCGGCTGCACCTGCAGTTCCGGCACCGCCTCCGCAAGTGCCTCGGCGAGTGCCGGCAACGGGGAGCGCTTGCCGCGGCTCGGCACCACGATCGCACTGCGCCAGCGATCGTTGGCGCTGGCCATTTGCTCCAGGTCGCCAAGCAATCCGGCGCGCGCCAGCGACGATTTCCCAACGCCGCTGCTGCCGTGGATCAGCAGGAACGCGCAGCCGTACAAATCCTGCTGGCGCAGCACCTGCAGCGCTTCCTCACGCGCCTTGCCACGTCCCCAGAAAATCTTCCGATGGCGGACGTCGAACACTTCCAGACCGCGGAACGGTGAGCCCTCCCACGCGTCGTCCGGATCGGCGCCACGCGGCCGGATGTTCAGTGCGAGCCGACGCAGCAGGTCCTCGATCTGCCGAACCTGCAGCACTTCGGCGCCAAGCGCCCGCAACTGTTCCTGCTCCGCCCGTCCGTCCGCGCTGTTCGCTTCGGGCACGGCAACTATGACACGCCGGCCGCTTTCGGCGGCTCGCCGCAGACGGCTGTCCTGCACCAGCAACCGCAGCTTGTCCTCGACATAGCCAACCTCGCCGGCCGCCATCTCGAAATCGATGGTGCCGGTGGCAAAGAGAAACGTGGCGGCGGCGTCTTCCTCATCCTTGCCAGCGAGGCGTTGCGCGCTCTGCAGTGCATGCGCGGTAAACACCGGCAGTTGCCAACTTTCGCCGGTGTCAATTTCGCCCGACAGATCGATGCGGAACGTGCTGCCACGGTCTAACGCCGGAATGCGCGCAATGCGTTTGCGGACGAACTCATCGTAGCTCGCCGACATGGTCGGCAATGGTTCCCTGGCGGCCCAGGTATAGACGCGCGACTTGCGCAGACCAATCGGCGCGATCCGCTCGACGGCGATCGGTCCTGCCGTTGTGGCGATCGACACGCGAACCTGGGTTGTCATGGCTGCTACCTCAGAAACACGGCCGAACTGTGCGGATCCCGTAGCAGCTCTACCAAATCCTTGTCGGCCGGGACAGCAAGGTCCTTGATCAGCACGATCTCACCATCATCCGGGGGCGGCAGTTGGAGACGTTCGATCCGCTCGTCGCGCGTGCGCTTCACGATCAGGACGCGGGAGACGATCGTGGGATCCTCGAAGCTGAACACCACATAGACCTGGTCGCCGATACCCACCGGATTGATTGTCAGCATGCCGCCGGCGAAGGGCCGCTGGAAATTCGCACCCTGGTCGGTCGCGGCCGCGATCAGCGCGGGCATTTCGGCAATGCGCGGACTGGGGGCGGTCGCCTGGCCGCCGCCTGGTTGCGGCAGCGTAATTGCGTATTGCTGCTGGCGTTCGCGGAACCGCTCGCGCACGCCTGGGTCGCTGAACAGCAGCCGCTGCTGCGCATGCGTGAACGGTGTGCCCGCGGTAAAGAACGCTATCACGTCGTCGTCCGTGACGCCGGCCTGCGCTGCCGCCGCGCGGTCTTCCGCGTCGAGTTCCAGGCGCGCCTGGGCAAGCAATTGCTGCACCTTCGCCGCGTGTGCGTGGATTTCGCCAGCCGCGAATTCGACCGGTTGTTGCATTTCGTCGAATACTTCCCGCAGAAGTTCCCCGAAACGCCATTGCTTGTCCGACATTGTCATTCCCCTGCCCAGAAGCCGGAGGCGCTCCGCCGTGATCCGGCGGAGGCCCCACAATATCATGCACCCGTTTCGCCGCGCGCCCAGTCCAAACTGACCAGGACCGGGCGGCGGCGCGGCTGGTCGTTGAGCTGCACCAGGGCGGGATAGGATCCCGCCGGCAGCACATAGAGATCGGCAGTGGAGAAGTAATCGATCACCTCCTGGCCGATCTGCACGCCGCCCATCCCGTCGGTCCCGCCACTGCTCAGCGTAAAGCTGGGCCGGTGCCGCTTGGGCAGGCTGGCAACGAAATGCCGCGCCGTGTTGCGCACCAGCGAGCCCAGGTAGATCTGCGTTCCGATGTTCTCCAGCAACTCGGCTACCTGGCTTTCAGTCCCCACCTGGTCGAGTGACTGATAGACCACCACGCAGCCCGCTTCGGCTTCGCGCGCGTAGGACACGTATTCGTTGGTGCGGAAGTTGCGGATGCGGCGGGTTTCATCCAGCAGCAGCAGGACGGGCCGCATGGTACGGTCGCCGGCGTGCCGCATGCGCTCCAACAACGCCTGCTGCAGGCGGGCGATCGCCAGCGTCAGGATGGTACGGGCCTCGTCGCCTTCCTGCTGGCGTGCGGCCAGGATCACGGTCACTTGCCGCTCGCTGGGCCGCAATGCATCGTCGAGACCCGCCACCCACTCCAGGCTGAACCGCGGCAGATCATGTGCACCGCTGATCTTGTCGCCCAGCAGGCCATAGGAGCGGAACGACCGCAGCATACCGGCGAGCGTCTCGGTCAACCACCGATAGCTATGCTCCGACCGGCGACCGTACAGTGCGGCCATGTCGCCGCACTCCGGCACGATCTCCTCCTGCGGCAGCAACACGGAGATCTCGCCGAACAAATCGCTCAGCCGCGGCGATGGCGGCTGGCGTCCTTCGGCCAGGTTCATCACCTCGGCGGCGGCGATGCGGCGCAGGCAGGCGACCAGGGCATCCTCGTCGCTCGCCAGTTCGCACACATCGCTCAGGTCGGCACGGCGCTCGACGATCGGGGTATAGAATTCATCGAGCAACACGAGGTGGATGAACGTGGTCAGCCAGTTGACCCAGTTCTCCCGGAACAACTTCACCTCGCCGCTTTCCAGGCCGTCGGTGGGCAGCACGGCTTCGGCGAGCTGCCGGATGCGCTGGATGCCGAGCGGACTCCACGGGTCGAGCCGGTCGAGGAAGTTCAGTGCATGACATGGGTTGGCGGCGTCGCCCGGGTGGCACAACGGGTCGGTGGTGAAGTGGTACACCTCGCCGTGCAGCTTGCCATCGCGCATCAGGCGGCGCAGCAGGTTACCCTTCACGTCCACCAGGAACAGGTTGTAGCCCGCCTTGTTGGCGGCCTTCGCCCAGCGCACCAGCAACTCGGTCTTGCCGGAGTTCTGCGGGGCGCAGATCAGCGTGCCCTGGTGTTCACGCAAGGCGCGGGTGTTGCGGTTCGGGCTGAGAAACAACGGCGCTCCCTTTTGCGCGTTGCCGTAGCCGCGCTCGAAGTGCTGGCGCCCGAGCGGCAACACGCCGCCACATTCGGCGCGCAGGTCGCGGGTCTGCGCCTCGGTCGCACAGCCGGAGTAATCGCGCAGCGTGCCGCGGAATGGCCGGCTCAGCATTTCGCCCGGGCCGAGGATCGTCTCGCACCATACCGGCTCGACCGGCGCGGCGAGCGCTTCGTGCACGGCGCGTCCGTGATCGAGAAGCGGCTGGTAGGTCTTATGCATATGCGCCTCCAGCAACTGTTGGAATTGTGCGATCCAACCCGGCAGGTGGCGAGAGGTCGCCATATGCACGGTCGAATCCTCGGTGGCGCGGACCTCCACGGCGAAGCTGACGCGCCAGTCCCGGCGTGGACTGCCGAGGGCCGCGATCCAGGGCGCGCCGCTGAGGTCGCGCTCGACCCGTGCCTGGATCATGCCGCGCTCCGCATCGATCCCTTTGCCGACATTGAATCGCTGGTCGCGCAGCAGCCAGTCGGCGCCGCGCAGTAGCAGGGCAGGCGGGAACGGCAGCCGGAAGGTCTTACGGTCCTCCTGCGCTGGGCGCTCGACACGGAAACCGTCGAGCAATCGATTGGCAGCGGTGGTTCCCGTGTCGCGATCGGTCAGACAGCGGGCGACCGCAAGACGCAGGTGTTCAAACGCATTTTCCATCAGGTGCTCCTATGTTCGATTGTCAGTGGTGCTTAGGCGCGCGGCAGCCAGCGTGCGGACGCCGGCGGCGGCAGCGGCCTGCCAAGGTCCGATGCCAGCCCGTGCATCAGCGAGATCGCCGGACCGGACAGCGCCATGTCGGCGAAGGCGTCGAACCGGCCGTCGCTGCGCATCGCGATCCGGGCCTGAGCGCGCGCGACCAGCCGGAGTTCGATCTTTTCCTTCCAGCGTGGCCGGCGTTCCTGGACCTGCAGCCATCGCCCGTACGGCTCCGGCAGCGCGGCGACCCCCACGGTGTCGGTCGCGTCGAGATAGGCCGTGTGGGTGATCGTGTTCGACGACATCGGCCGCAGCCCGAACGCGCCCAGGCTCGCTACCAGGTGATGCAGCAGGTCCTCGGCTGGAACCTCGCCGAACGAGCCGCTCCAGCCCGGGAGTTGCCACTGCAGGTCGCCGCGTCCTGCCGAGGCTGCGGTGAAGGCCCGGATAAACTCCACCGCCGCGCGCCACGCATTCGGATCGGCATAGAGCCCGGATGCCGACGCACCGTAGTGCGCCAGCTCCATATGCTCAGGCCGCCAGGTCGGATTGTGGCGGACGATCGGTGGCGTGTAGCGGCCACGCCGCTCGTACGCCGGCAACGCTCCGCTCTCGATCAGCCGATCGAACGAGTTGCGGACGATATCGCGCACGCGCATCGCCGCCTCACCGCGGCAGCGTGGCGAGGAAGCGTTCGCCGATGCGCCCGAAGCCGGCTGGCATCGACGGCGCCTCGAAATGCCGCACCAGGTCGTAGCCGCAGGACAGATCGGGATCGACCGCCTCGGTCGTGCGGAACGTCACCAGCGTCTGGCCGGCACCAGACGCCTGCACTTCGAAGCTGGCGCGATACCGGTACGGCACCCTTGCCTGGATCCGGTATCCGCCCACGCCGCGGCGGACGTGCTCGTTCTGCACGATGCGGCCCCAGTAGCTGCGTGCCTGCAACGTGACCCTGGGGGTGAACCGCCCGCTATAGGTAGCGACAGCGGTGCCATCGGGCCGTGTATGCGCAGCCGTCCGCCGCCATTCCGTCATCTGCTCCTCGGCGAACTCCATGAAGAGTTCCATCGCCGCATGCACCGGCAGACGGCAGAGCGCCTGGCCGACATGCGTGCTTTCACGGATGGCCTCGGCGGTTTCGACATCCGGGCGCACGCGCTCGTTGGCTGCCGCGGACAGGCTCGCCAGCATGGTCTGGCTGAGCTGCTGCGACGCCCTTGCCCCGGCGCGCAGCAGCATTCCTGCGCCAAGCAGCTCGGTTATTTTCATGCCTCGGTACCTCCTTCCTGTTGCTGATCCGATGACGATTGACGCCCGGGAAATTCGCGTGCGGGTCCGATCTCCCGGCAGCGCGGGCCGAGGAACCAGCGCTCCTCGCCGCGGATCGGATCGGCTACCAGGCCGAGGCTGTAGGCATGGCAGAACACTGCGGCCTGGGTGCGCCGGTCGGTGCCGCTGAAGAAGGCGCCGAGATCGGGGTGGCTGTGGTACCAGCCGATGATGATGCCGCCCCGACGTTCCGCCGCTTGCTGCGCCCGCGCCCACAATTCGGTATCCATGCGTAGCGACACGTCCGTGCCCTGGGCGTCCAGCGCAGGCACGGCTGCCTCGACGCACAGCACTACGGGTGGCTCAGCCGGGTTCTCCGGAGCCAGCGACCACGCACAACCGACCAGCAGTCCACCCAGCTCGATCGGTGCTTCCTTGAGGTGCGCCTCGATCGCCTCGCGGCAGGCTCGGCTGCGCAGCAGTACAGGCAGGCCGGCCGTGTTGCGCAGCCGGCCCCGCCGGTGCCCGCGGCCCCATCCGTCCCAGCGGTCCCGGACATCCTGCAGGTCCACCGGATCGGGCACGTTCTCGAGGTGGCGCAGTTCCTCGAGGTCGGGGAACCCGAGCGGGATCTCCCCGGCCACAAGGCGGCGGACGGCCGACGCGACCGGCTGGTCGCGCCAAACAATGCCGTCCGCGCCGGTGGGCGGCGCGGTCATCGCAGTTGCTCCGCCAGCCGGTCGGTCGGGAACGCGCGCGGATGACGCCGCACCGCCGCCTGGTACCACTCCGACGCAGCGGCATTGGCCGGTGATGCGGGATTGGTCACCAGTGGATCGAACGTCACGATCGTCACGATCCGCCGCACCAGAAGATCGAGACCCTCGGTCGCGATCCATTTCGTGCCGAAACAGATCTGCCCGTGGCTCCAGATATTCGGGTGGAAGATCTGGGTCGTGACGCGCGCGCCTGGCGCCTGAAACGGAAACCGCGCCGGAAGCTCGATCTCCACGCCGATCTGCTCCACTTTCGCGCGCGGATAGGCTGGCGAACCCGCAGTAGTGGCGCGGATCGACAGCCCGATCCGATGGATCGGGTTGCCGTCAACGCAGGTGATCGAGATCCGGCCGCCGGATTTCCGGGCCAGGTCCTGGACCTTGCGAAGGTCCAGGATCCGGCGCTGCTGCAGCGGGCTCATCATCAACCCGCCACCAGCACGGGTTCTACCTGCAGCACGTCGTTCGGCGCGACCACATCCTCGGTCAGCTTCTGGCTGGGCGGGATGTACGAGTGCCGGGACGTGTTCTGCAGCCGGTACTCGGTGTCGGCCGGCATGTGCCACTTCGATGCCGCGAGCTCGATCAGGTCGCGGCCGGTGCTGGCCCGATCGGAGGTGATCTCCGCCTCGCGGGTCTGGTCAGGCGTACGGATACGGAATTGGACGTCGCTCATCGCAGACTCCTTGGTTTCGCCTGGGCAATTCCAGGGGTTGGTTGCCGGGGCTGGGCTTGCTGGTTGCCTCGGAGCGGTCCCGCCATCGGCACCGCTGCCCTCATGACGATGCAGGCGCCCGGAATTGACCGGCCGGCCGCCCCAGTCAGTGCGGCTCACGCCGACACCCTGCGTGGCGCCGCCATGCTCGCCGGCGCTGCCGCGGTTCCCCGCCTCGTCACACTGGCCGTGCCGGTCACCCGGGCGAGCCGGTCACGCCAGCCCGGCCCGTCACCCGGGCACGTCCCGTCGCACGGGACGTGCCTGTCGCACCGGACGTGCTCCTCCGATCGGACGTGCTCGTCACATCGGGCACACCCTTCCAGCGGCCAGAAAGTCGAGCACCACGCTGGTGTCGCCGGCGTCGAACACGGCGAACCGGGCGGGTATGCGCACCCCGGCGAACTGCGCGCAGAGCTCGGCCGGGGTGAACTGATCCTGCACCGTGATCGCTACGTCGCTGCCGCATCGACGGCAGTGCGACAGCCGCTCGTCCTGGCCTCGTGCAACGCGCAGCCGCGGTGCAAGGTCGGCATCGAGCGTGTGACCACACGCTGCGCAGCTTCCGCCGGTGATCAGCGCATCGCTCATCCGCAGCGACACGTCGGGGTCTGCCGCGGCAGCGGCCAGGTTCAGCGCAACCACCGGATCACATGCGATGATCTGGATCTCGGACATCAGATCGCCGCACCCGGGGCAACACTCGGCACGTTCCAGCGGAGCCACCGACGTGGTGAAGCTGATCGTGTCGGTTACGACGCGCCGTGCAGTGGTGGTTTCCTGCGGTGCGTGCAGCAGGCGCATGGCCGCCGAGACGGCCAGCGCGCCGGCCGTGGAGGAGGTCAGAATGGTGGTCGGGATGCGGCGCTCTTCCAAGCCGAGGCGGCGCAGACCCGAGCAGGAGTAACGCTGCGCGATGCGTTCATAGACGCCGGGTGGCAGCGTGCATTCGTAACAGGCGCAGTCAGGGCGGGACGCGAACGGAAACACCTCCACGCTGGTGCGCCGGCTGTCGATGGCCACGTCGATCAGGTTGGTCCCGGCGATCCGACATAGACGGTTCAGCCGGATCCGCGCTTCGAAGTTATCGACGCAGCCGATGACGCAATCGGCGCGGCGCAGGGCTTCGAAGCTGAGCATCTCCCAGAAATCGCCCGGCACGGCGACCGCCTGCACCGCTTGGTCCAGCTCCCGCGCGCGGGCGGCTGCGATTGCGGCCTTGTGACCGCCGACGTCGTGCTCGCGGAACAACACGCTGCGGGTCAGGTTATGGCGTTCGATGCGGTCGAAATCGTGGATCGCAATATGACCGGCACCGAGCAAGGTGAGGTTCTTGATGACCTCGTTGCCGATTGCGCCGGCACCGGCCACGACGAACCGGGCGCTCTGCACCCGGGGTTGCGAAAACCAGTCGATCAGCGCGTGGCGGCCGTAACGGTCGTCCTGCATGGTCAGCTCCTGTCATGGGTTGGATTGCTCGTGGTTCGGATCATCCGGCGCTCGGTGACGATGATCCGGGGGCCCAGCGGGCCGTTGGTTGCGAGGTGGCCGCTGACGGTCACCTCGCGCTCGCGCAGCCCGGCGACGAGCGCCGCGCCGCCTGGCTGCGCGGAGAACGCCGGCGGGAAAATCAGCTTCAGTGCCCGCCGCCAGGGCTTGTTCTCCAGCACCGCGACGTAGAAGCCTGGATCGGCGGCAGATCCCACCCACCACACGTGTGCGGTGAGCGTGATCGGCCCTTCGGCATACGCGGCGTCAGTGGCGTGCTCGGCGCGCCGTGCCGGCGTGGTATGCGGCACCGGGGTGGCGCGCGCTGCCGGCGGACGGCTCGGCATGAGCCGTTCGAGTTCGGCAGTGCCGCAGCCGAGGCACTGGCCCAGGTTCTCGGCCGCCAGCACGGCACGGCTCGCTTCCTGGTAACAGGTATGGCAGCTCGTGCACCGCCACACGGGTTGCGCCGGATCGAGTGGCGCACCGGTCACTCCGTCGCGGATATCGGCGGTCAATTCAGCCGTGATCCGCGGGGCCTCGCCTTCCGACCAGCCGAATGCCGGGACCCGTCGCCCGCCTGCGGCCGCAGTCGGCCCGCCGGCAGGCGAGCCCGCACGCGTGGCCGCGGGCGTCGCGGGCCGCGGTGCCTGGTACCGGGAAATCGCCCAATACACCCCGGCTGCCACGGCAATCGCCGCGAGCGCCTGCAACAACTCGCTCATGGTCGTGATGCGAAGCTTGGCAGCCGCGTGGATCGCAGCAGCGGCACTAGGTCACGCGGCGTCCGCCCTGCCAGTCGCGCCGCGACCCAGCGGAACCCGGCGCCATACACCGGATCGTCGCGGGTCTCGATCCGGCGCCGGTACATTGCCGCCGCCGGATCGGCGAACTCGCCGAGGTAGCGGTGCGCGAGCCAGTCGCAGCTTCCCTCTTCCGCCCATTGCGGCAGCCGCAAGTGCTCTGAGTCAAGCGCCACGTGCCCAAGCTCGTGCCCCAGTACCATGCGCAGCATCATCAGCGGCAGGCCGGCCTGCAGCACGACGGTGCTTCGCGGTGCCAGCCAGGGAAATCCGGTGCGCCGCTCGGCGTAGCCGAGCATCCGTACGCCCGGTCCCATCGTCGAGGCCGGCATCGCGGAGCTGAACCGCAGCGGCACCGTCGGTGGCAGTGTCAGGCCGTGGCGCACCACCCACTGACCGGCCGCGCCGCATGCGGCTTGTCCGACGGCAAGATCGAACACCTGCGACGCGGCACAGGGGCTGCAGGCCTCGCGACTGCGTCCCGACGGCAGGAAGAAACTGTCGCAGTAACGGCAGTGCCGGCCTTCTGCGCGATGGTGCGCGCAGAAGACGCGGCGATGCAGATCGGCCGCGACCTGGCCCGAGAGCACGGTGCCACACAGCACGCAGCGCGCTCCGGGTGGGAGGTTGAAGACGTTCATCTCGCAGCTCCCGGTTCACATGCCACCGCCGGGACCGCCGCCGGGCGAGCCGCCGGGTTTGTGTCCGCCCAACCCGCCGCCGATCCCGCCGCCGGGCCTGCTCCCCCCCCTCGTGCCTCCGATCCCGCCGCTGGGCTTGCTTCCGCCAGCGGGTCCGCCGAGCCCACCGGTCGTTGGCCGGCCCGAAGGCGAACCCGCGGCACGGGATGGCGAGGAACCCCCGGTGGCACTTCGCGTACCGGTGGCGCGGACATTCGCCCGCAGCGCGCTGGTGGTCTCTCCGGCCGGCTTAAACCCGCTGCCAATGGCCTGCGGATTGCGCGTGGTCGTCACCGGGCCACCCTGGGTGCCGGTTTGAGGCAACGCATAGTTTCGGCCGCTGACCTTGGTTTCGAAGCCGTTCGGTGTCGCCCGGGTGCGCGACACCTCGTAGCGCACCGAGTTGCCGCGCTCGAGAGCACCGCGGGTCTGCTGCGCCGCCTGACGGTCGAGCCCGCTTGCCTTGCGGAATTGGCCAATGCCCTTTTCGGCCTTCTCGGGGTCGGTCTGCAGGGTCTTGACCGAGTTCCGTTGCCCGCGGCTCAGCTTGGAATTCTCCGCCTTGGCTTCGCCGCGGACCGACTGGCCGGAGCGGGAGCGCATATCGGCGTCGGGGCCGCCACGCATTCCCTTGTCTGCCGGCGAGACCGTCACCTTCATCCCGCGCTGGCCGGCGGTCTTCTCCATGTATTGCTCGGCCATTACCTCCTTGACGAAGTTCCGGTTCTTCTCGGACATCCCCGCCAGCTTCTTGTCGTACTCGGCCATCATCCACTTCGGCACGCGGTGGTGGTGGGTTTCGCCCATCTGCTCCTCCAGTTGTTGACGTGGCCCGGACCGGGATGGCGCGGGCTCTGTCACTGGGACGAAGCAGCAGGACGAAATTGACCGGACGGCAGGGAGAGGCGCCTTTGCCCAGGCTGCGCGGGCGGGCAGAGGGTCTGCGGCTGCTGGTCATTGCCGGGTTGGAGAGGCGGGGCGGTCGCCTGCGGCGGGCTCAGCCGCCGAATGATCCGTTGTTACCGGCCGTGCAGAAGCGAATGCGTCGACCGGTCGTGTCATACAGCTGAGGGCGATTAGGCTGCAGCTGCCGCGGCGGGCAGCTCGAGCGCGACCTCCGCCTCGACGTCGCCGAAGCGCAGCCGATCGCCCGGGCGAAGCAGATGCGAGCGGCGCGGCTCGAGCGGGACCGGTCCGCGTTCGCTCAGCCGCCAGATCGGAATGCGCCCGGTCGGCTCCAGGATCGCGTCCGGCCCGTGCCGGCGCAGCACCGCATGGCACGCGCCGCCTTCGCCACCGCGCAGATGCCGGCGGGTCAGCGGGATTGTCTCGTCCCGCAACACCACCGGCGGCCGCGACGGCACGCACAGGCGGTACTCGGCAAAGCCACGACGGCAATGCGGGCAGCATCGCTTCCCGCCGTCCACGACGAAGGGCCGGCGGCAATGGTCGCACTGATAGACATTCTCCACGGCGCGGGTCAGTGCGGTGTGCCACTCCGCAGCATTCGGACGAGCCTCGGGCGCCGGCCCCAGCGCACGGCGAAACAGATTCTGCAGCCGTGTGTCGAGGCAATTGACCGGGAATCCCTCGTCGCTGCGCGGGTGTGGCGAGCCCGCCGGGTCATCGGGCCAGCCGCCGGTCCGCATGATGCGATCGAACCCGTCGGGGTCGTCCTTCATCGCTGCGCCCGGGTGCCGCGCCAGCAACAACTCGTGCAGCAGCACGGCGAGCGCATAGCGATCGGTCGCGCTGCTGACCCGCACCGGGCGCGGGTCGCGGCGGATCTCCGGCGCAAAGTATTCAATCTGGCCGATGGACACCGGCGGCGGCAGGCCGGCCGTCACGTAATTGTCGAAATCGATCAGCGCCGCATACAGTACGCCGCCCCGGTTCTCGACCATGACGTTCTTCGCGTGCAGATCGCCATGCGCGATGCCTCGCGCCTCGATCGCCGCTACCCCGGCGACCAAAGCCGTGGCACCGACGAGATGGTTCACGAAGCCGCTGTTCGGTTCCTCCAGATACGTCGCGATTGCCGCGCCCGCGACGAAGGGGGCGACGTGACCCAAGCCGATCGGGCCATCCACCATGTCGATCGGTGCCTGGAGCACGGGTGAGGCACGGTCGAGCCGCTGCGCAACCAGCCATGCGGTGCGCTGCCGCATGGCCGGGGTACGAAAGCGCTCGGCGAACAGTTTCAGCACCAGTGGCTCGCCGCCGCCGCGACGGCGCGCCCGCCAGGTTTGGCCGGTCGCGCCGTCATCGAGAGGCGCCTCACGGATATAGACCTGCCCCGACGCGCCGCTGAACATGTCGCCCGCCATCACGCAGTCTCCGGCGCGCGAGCGGTGGTGCGGCGGGCGGTGTCGGTGTCGGATGCCGGCAACTGATCGTCGCCGATCAACGCCAGCGTCATGTTGTCGTCGAACCGGAACATTTCTCCCTCCATGTAATTGGCCAGGATCGTCAGCACGCGCGCGGCGGCCGCCGAGAAGTCGCCGTCGCTGCGGCGCGCGTGTCGAACCAGCGTGTGGCTGTAGAAAGCCGGCTGCAGGCGGTCGGCGACGCCGTCGGTGGCTGCGGCCAGCAGGTCGCCGGGTTGACGCGGAGCGTCGCCGAACACGGGTGCGCCGTGCGGGAACGGCCCGAGGCTCGCGGCAAGCTCGTTAAGTGCTCCGCCTTCGACCTTGTGCGGCGTCATCAGGGGGTCGACGGTTCCGTTCGCACGCACCACGAAGATGCCGCCGTCGCCGATATAGGCGAAGTGGTAGCGGTCGGCCGTCGCGATGACGACAATCAGCGTGGTGCGCAGGCCCTCGCGCGCGGTGTGGAACCCCTGCCGCAGCCCGTGCGCCGCGAGCCGTACCATGGCGGCCGCGACGGCCAGCTGGAGCAGCATCGACGGATGCGGGCGCTGCCCATGGGGCGTGCTGCGCCAACCGCGCCGGAGCGAACGTTCTGCCGCGCGGACCGCGATCGCGGATGCCTCGGCACCCAGTGGCATGCCGCCCAGACCGTCCGCGACGATGGCGATCTGGTGGTCTCCCAGACAGAAAGCGGCACCTGCGTCCTCGTTACGGTGACGCACCTGGCCGCGATTGGTGGCAAAGCCGATCGGCCACGGCGCGGTGGCTGGCGTTTGCGGTTGCGCGGGCGGCGCCGTTGGCTGTCCGACTTGCGCACGTGGTTCCGTGGCGGACGCCGCTGGCTGCGCAATCGGCTCGATCGGCTCCGCGACTGGCGCTGTCGCCTCTTCGACAGGCGCTGTCGGGCGTACGACTGCTGCAGTTGCCTCCTCGACCGGGGGGGGCGGGCGTACGACTGACGCTGTTGGTGCCTCCGCGTAGGCTGCCTCGTCCGGCGAATTGAACGTCGCGGCATGCTGGATGATCGAGGGACCTGGAACCGCGGTCGTATTCGTGGCCTGGCTTGCGCGGCTCCGGAAATACAGCAGTACGCCAAGCGCCGGCAGCACCGCAGCATACGCCGCGCCGAGCATAGCAAGCGCCAGCCATATGCCAGCATGAGACCAGAACGCGTCGCGGGTCGGGGGCAGGGGTTGCTGCGTGGCGCTCGGCTCCGGCGTAACGCGCACAGTCCGAGTGACGGAGGGTGCGGATGCGGCGGTCTCGCGTCGTGCCGCCTGCGAGGTCTTTGGCGACGTGGCATCGGATGTCACCGGGGCGCTGGGCAGCGGAGCCGCGGCGGCTTCAGACGCCGGCGATGCATCTGCGGGCGTGATCGTCGCGCCGGACGGCTGCTCGCGGTCTGGTACGTGTGCCGTGTCGGACGGCGTTTGAGCGACGCGCGACGCCCCGCGGGTAGGCTGGCCGGCGCGCTGTATGGTCGCTGCGTGACCCGGCGGCCGCGTCCCAATAACGGTTGCTGCCTCAGAGGGCTGCTCGCCGCCGGGCACCACCACTGCGTCGCCTGGCTGCTTGGCTCCGGGTGCGCCCGCTGCCTTGCCTGGCTGCTCACTTGCGGGCACGACCGTTGCGTCCGCCGGCGCGTCGGCCGGTGCTGGAGGCGTGGCGGCATCCTGTCCCGAAGCTTCTGCCGGGGGCGGTGGCGGCGGCAACGGGATGTGCATCGACACATGGGTCCCCGTCGCCCAGGCGGCGTCCGGTCGCGGCAGCACCGCGAGGCAGCCGAGCACCAGCAGCCGGAGCAAACGATCCTTCAGCCAATGGCACACGCGATCCCAAAGCTGGGAGGCGTAGGGCTGCGGCCGCAATGTCCAGCTTTCAACCCGGGCAGCCGGGGCAGCGAGCGGGGTGAACACCGGTGCAGGGACGGCAACCCCGGCAGGCGTGGCGGCAGGAGTGACTGCCGGCGCAGGAACAACGACGCGGACGGACGCCGCGGCAGGGACCGAACCGACATGGGACGGCGTCGCCGGGTCAAAGCTGGCAGCGAAAGACGTCATGGGGGCAGGCGGGGGCGGCGCGGACGCCAATGCCGCGGTCAGGCCCTGCAGATAGGCGCGCTGGGCGGCGTTCGGTGAACGGCGCATAGTGTAGCCTCTTCTGGTTGTGGGTTGCGGGGAGACGAGGCGCCTCGGGCCTCGCTCTCGCATGACGATGCTGCGCCCACGTTTTGACAGGCGAAGGGCCACGCGCTCCTATTCGACCGTTGCGTGCCGAGTACGGATAAGCCGTGGGGGAGGGTGAGGATGAGTCGCTCGGACCGGATCCTGGACGCGCTGCTGGCAAAACTTGGCGAGAAGGATTCAATCCAGCGACTGGAGGCGCTCTATATCCGGCGCTACGACAACCTGCCGCCGGCGACCGTGGCCGAATGCGTGCAGCACTCCTTCTATAAGATGCTGAAGTCCTACGCGGGCACCCCACAATCCCCGCGCACCCTCGAAGCGGCCGAGCGTCTCCTGCATACGGTAATTCGCAACACGCTGATCGATGAGGTGCGCCGGGCGGGCCTCATGTCGTTCGTCGAACTGGACGACGATTACCTGGCACTCGTCGGCGCTCAGGCCCGCATCTGGGTGGATGGCGGGCCCGATAATCCCGCTGCAGCCCGGACCCGATGGCAGGACGAAACCAAGGCCACCGAGGCGGACGAAGCTGCAGCCAAGGACCGAAGGGCACGGCGATTCCCGCGCCCCTCGTCCGATGATTCACAGACGCTGGAAAACATCCTTGTCGAGGAAATCGATACCCGGAACCTGATCAAGCGACTGTTCGAGCAGCTCGACCCGAAATATCGGACCGTGGTGATGCTGCTGATCGAGGAATGGTCGCCCGATGAGCTGCGGTCCGTGTTTGGTCAAAACGGCTACAAGCTGCGCGTTTGGGCGCGGGTGAAAGTGTGCCGGATCCTGGCGAGCCTGGCGGAGCTGGGCCACGAGTTGGCGGAGCGCCTGCACACTCACGGCGGCTGCTTTGCCATGCTGCTGTCCATTCAGGGCGGGGCCGCTTCCTCCTCGGCATAGCAGGCGATCGACGGCGCGAACCGGCGGCAGGTGAATTTCGCCGCTCCGGTTCGTCCAGGTGACAGGACCCAGAGGAGGAGCCTGTCATGGAAGAAACGCCTTGCTCCACCGCGTCATCCGTCTCCGGGCTGGAGACGATGCGCAAACTGGCGGCCCAGCGGGTCGCAGTGCTGATCGACGACGACAACCTGTCGATCCAGGCGGCCAACGCCTACGGCCGCCGGATCGACTACGCGAAACTGCTTGAGGCGATCGACGATCGGGAGATCGTCCGCGCCATCCTGTACCGGCCGGAGGCGGTGGCCGCGCAGTATCCCTTCCCACCCAAGCTTCAGCACTTCCTGGAGCGCCGGCTGGGCGTGGAGGTGAAGACGCCGCCGAAGAATGTCGATTGCTGGCTGACGGTGGACGCCATCGCGCTGGCAAACAAGGTTGACGTCGTCGCGCTGGTGGGTGGCGACGGCGATTACGAACCGCTCCTGCACTACCTGAAGGCGCAAGGCTGCAAGGTAGAGGTTTGGAGCTGGATGGGCTGCACTTCGAAACGTCTACGCGAGGCAGCCGACCGCTACATCCCACTGAACACCGAAGTGTTGCTGCCGGCGGTTCCAGCCGCCGTCTAAGCCGGAGCGGAAAGGCGGCCGCCCTGTCAAATGGCGGCCGCCTGTTCGTCGTCGCAGTGGGATGCCCGTGTGCAACCGCCGGCGGAGACCGCATCCCATGCTCCGCACGGCTAACCCAGGAGACCAAGACCATGCCGATTTTTCCCGAAACGAACACGACTGACGCGCCCTGGACCCGCGCTGGTGCGGGCAATGCCGAGGAGGGGCTCGACCCCGAAATGGTGATGCCCAGGAGCAGTGCCCGCAGAGTGCCGGTGCAGGTGGATCTGGTGTTCGCCATCGATCGCACCGGCTCGTCGCACGAGTTCGCCGTCGGCATCCGGCAGGCGATCCCGATGATCGCGCGGCCGGTGATCGAGAAGGCCGCCCGCGTGCGGTTGTTCCTGCAAACCCACGGCGACCTGGATTACAACGAACACCCGGTGATGCTGGTGCGCGACGGCGGGCTGGATGACATCGTGACCGCGGCCCAGCACCTGAGCTTCGGTGGTGGCGGTGATCCGCCCGAGCATCACGCCCACGCGCTGGAGACCGCGCTGGAGTGCGTCGATTGGGGTGGCGTGCCGCCGAAGTCGCGGGGGGCGATCGTCCTGTTCTCGACGGCGGATACCAAGGCCTCGCCGTCGGGCCGCACCGCGCAGCAGATCGGGCAGGCCCTGGCGGCGCGCGGCGTGCTGCTGTTCGCGGTCAGCCAGCTCGAGCCTGGCGTGAACGCGCTGATCGACGCCGCGCACGGGATGGCGTTCCCGATCAGCAACGAGCCCAGCGTGGCGGAGATGCAGCGCATCGCCTCGCGGGTTGCGGCCTCTGTGACTGACTCGATTATCCAGGGGATGTCGCAGGCCTGAGTTGGACGGCCGCCTCGGGCGCGGGGTCTGGCCGCAGCCCGAGGCGGCCATCACCAGTCGTTGCGATGGGGGCGGCGTCGATGCCGGCCGCCTCCGTCCGTTTGGTATTCGTAGCCCACACCGAGAGCGAAGGGCCGCCGCCTGACTGCCAGATCAGCGGCTCTGACCACGCCCGAGGCGTCCAAACAAGACCGGAAGCAATGCCAGGCAGGCAAGCCCAAGCAGTGGTATCAGGAACCTGGGCTCAAGCATCAGATTGGCGTCAGGAAGCTGGTCGTGCTGCGCGATCTCGCTCAACATGTCACCCAGGCTGGCATAGATCAGTGTGCTCGGAGTGATCCCAACAAGGGAGCCGAGAATATAGGTCCTGGGCGGAATGCCGCTGATCGCAGCTGCGATGTTCACCAGTGTGAACGGGAAGATCGGTACCAGGCGCAGCACGACCAGATAGCTGAAGGCGTTGGCGCGGAAACCCTCGGCGATCTGCTTCGCGCGCTTGCCGGGTGATTCGCCGAGGCCCTGAAGGCCGAACCGTGCGGCGAGAAAGACTCCGGCCGCGCCGAGCGTTGTCCCGATGAGTGCATAGACTATGCCCTGCCATCGGCCGAACAGCAGGCCACCGGCAATCGTGCAGAACCAGGCCGGTATCACCAGGGACATGAGCAAGGCTGCGTTCGCCGCCACGAACAGGATGGGGGCCAGAAGCCACCATTGCTGGGCCATTTCCCGCATCCATTTTGCATTGGCGGCCAGCGTCGAAAGGTTGAGGTATCGTTTGCCGGCGAGCGAGATGAACGTGACCGCCATCAATACGGCGATCGCGAGCGGTAGCCGTGGTGCGAGGCGAGCGGCGACTCTGCTGACAGTGCTCAACGTTGGCTCCTGCTCCGCCGATAGACGGGATGCAACGGGATGATCCCGTCGCATCGATACTCATGCAATCGCTTGTCGAACAGGCTGGCATGGCTGCCTGGATCAGGTCGCAACGACCACCCGAGCCGGGGGCAAATGCTATACATAAGTCAGCACGGGAGCCGACATTCATTCCAGCAAACCGATAGCGGCCTTGCAACAAACCCTAATGGGTGCGGTCCCGAGTGGCGGAGCGCCAGAGGCAGGCAGCCGAGACCTGGCTGGGCGGCGACGCAGCGGGTCGCCAGGCAAAGGCCTCGTCGGAGTAGCCCGTAAGCAAATTTGACGATAATCGGCGCGTGTGTCCACTATCTCGCGTGCTGGCGTGCGTCTTTTGCGGCCGGCGCTATGCCACGCCGGCCTGACGGGCGCGGATGGGTTGCGGCATCAGTCCAAAAGCTCCCGCCAACTCCCGGTCCTGGCGATGCCGAGGTTGCGAACGAGCATCTCGTTTGCCTCCTCTTCGGACAGCTCCCCATTCGCCAGACCAGCGAAGACCTGCCGGACGAGCGTGGATTGCTGCGGCGTGAAGCGGGCGATCATTCGCTCATAGGCTTGGGCGATGCCCTCGACTTCGGCTGCGGTGCGTTTTTTCATGCACCCAGCTTGCCACAAACACGATCTCCGCTTCCATTGCCGAAGTGGCTTAGAATGCCTCGTAAATTTAGATGTTTATCAGCGGGTCAGGCGGTGGAAGTGCCCGTTCGGCCATTGATCTGAATCATTCAGTCCGGATGGGAATTCCCATAGGTGTGCCGCGTCGAAAGGTCGCACGCTGCCGCAAGAGACGGAATGTCTGCCGGGTGAATCAGCGCCCGAGGATGGTCATTACGAAACCCTGAGCGTGTTTGGCTCCCCGACCGGGCGAGTTATTCGAATCAATGAAGGGGAACCGCTGCCCGGTTTGCCGCGGGGCCATAGCTGGCGTCTGGTGCCGGCGGAAGGTTGCTGACGTGCCGAAACCGCAGTCCTGATCGCCGAGAGAGCTTCCGCGGCTTCGGTAACGGCTGGATGCGCCAAGCCCGCCGATCCGATGAGGCCCGGGTACACGGTCGGTCGATTTTCGGCCAAATATTAGAACACCGCATGAACATGCCTGCGTTTTGGCATGAATCCACCCCTGCAATGCCTCCTGAACCGCCGCCTTCATTGCAGAAGTAGGTTGCCTTGACGTATCAATGGCAACGGAATTGTGCGACAGGCAATCGGTTGATTCTGCACGCCATCCAGCGGTGACACTCAAACGTTCGTTTGCGCAACAGCGATCTTTGTCGGTCGGCTCATCGGCGTCCGAGCGCCCGTTCTCGATCCGTTCGGAAATTTGACCGGAGACCGTCCCAAACATGGGGGTGCTAACGTCGGCGCATGGAAGACCGGGGGCGGGCTGGATGGAATGACGGGTGACGATCGAACTGAGCGGCGCCGATGGAACGAAGCAGACCCACGAGGTTGCCCGTGGCGGCGGCGCCGA
>Ga0335072_10003546_pt1 | contig 23454 bp, 20 predicted proteins | sample Lox_Sample_21_FD_206725 | JGI IMG/M metagenome (GOLD analysis project Ga0335072, IMG submission 206725) | Soil microbial communities from Loxahatchee National Wildlife Refuge, Florida, United States - Lox_Sample_2.1 | ecosystem: Environmental > Terrestrial > Soil > Wetlands | place: USA... | reverse complement strand
GAGGGCTTGGGTGCGGCCCTCTTCGCGCTCTTATCCCTCGTGATCGGCAGCGCCTGCGCGCGCGCCGCGGATGCTGCGCCCGCGGCAGTGCATGCGCCGGCACGGCCGCGGATCGGCCTCGTGCTCTCCGGTGGCGGCGCGCGCGGCGCCGCCCACATCGGTGTGCTCGAGATGCTGGCCGCAATGCACGTGCCCATCGATGCGATCGCCGGCACGAGCATGGGCGCCGTGGTGGGAGGGCTGTACGCGAGCGGGCTCTCCCCGCGCGAGATCGCGCAGGTGATGACCTCGATGAACTGGGAACGGGCCTTCAGCGACGAGCCGCCGCGCGATCAGCTGAGCTTCCGCCGCAAGGAGGAGCAGCGAAACTTCCTGCTGAAGCTGCCGCTCGGCATCCGCGGTCACAAGATCCGGCTCCCCGAGGGACTCGTCGAAGATGAGACCCTGACGCGCGTGCTGCGCCGACTGACGCTCCCGGCCGCGCACATCAAGGACTTCGACAATCTGCCGACGCCGTTTCGCGCCGTCGCGACGGACCTGTCGAGCGGCGAGCCGGTGGTCATGCGGGCCGGCGATCTCACCACCGCCATGCGCGCGAGCCTTTCAGCTCCGGGCGTGTTCGCTCCGGTCGAGCGCGAGGGTCGACTGCTCGTGGACGGAGGGATCGCCGAGAACCTGCCGATCGACGTGGCGCGCGAGATGCACGTCGATGTGCTGATCGTTGTCGACGTGGGAGCTCCGCTCGTCACGCGCCAGAAGCTCGGAAGCGCAGCGACCATCTCCACCCAGATGCTCTCGATCCTCATCCGGCGCGAGTCGCAGCGTCAGCTGGCGACGCTCACCTCGCGGGACATCCTCATCACGCCGCAGTTGGGCGATGCCTCGTCGTTCGATTTCGGGATCGTCAAGCGCGCGATCGCGATCGGCGCAAAAGGCGTGGAGGCGGTCGCGCCGCGGTTGCGCGGGCTTGCGCTCACCCCCGAGGCCTATGCCGCCTACGTCGCACGGCGCGAGGCGACGCGCGAGAATCGTCCGCAGATCGAGTTCGTGCACGTCAATCCGGACTCACAGCGCTACGCCGCGCCGCTCCATGCCCTGTTTGACGATCTCATCGGCAAGCGGCTCGACCCGGGCGCGATCGACAGACGCATCACCGATCTCTACGGTCGCGGCGATCTGGAGACGCTCGATTACCGGGTCACGGAGCAGGACGGGCAGTCCGGCCTCGATCTCTCGGCGCAGCGCAACTCCTATGGTCCGGACTACGTACGCTTCGGATTGAGCATGCAGGATGACTTCAAGGGCGATGCGTTCTACAACGCCGAAGCACGCCTCATTCTCTCGGAGCTCGACTCGAAGGGTTCCGAGTGGGTCTGGGACCTGCAGGAGGGCGTCTCGCCGCACATCTACACGGAGTTCTTCCTGCCGCTCTCCAACTACTGGACTTGGTTCGTTCTGCCCAATGCCCAGTTTGCGGCGAACAACGTGCCGCTCATCACGAGCGATGAGCAGGAGATCTCCGAATTTCGCCTGCGCACCTTCGACTACGGACTCGATTTTGGGCGCGAGCTCGGTAACTGGGGCGAAGCACGCGTGGGCCTGCTGCACGATGAGGGCACGACGGACGTGCGTATCGGCGCCCCGGGCATCGACACGCATTTCCGGGACTACGGGTATTTCGTGCGCTTCTCCTATGATCATCTGGACGATGTGGGTTTTCCGCACTCCGGACAGCTCGCCACGGTGCAGTGGAACAACGAGAACAGCTGGTTCGCCGCGGGCGGGGCGGGCGGCGCGCAGAACCCGCTTCAGCAGGTCTCGCTCAACTGGCTCGCCGCGAACACGTTCGGGCGTGAGACGCTCGTACTGTGGGCGACCGGCGGCATGACGCTCAACAAGACGCCCGCGCTCGACCTGCACAGCCAGTACATGCTCGGCGGCCTGTTCAATCTTTCCGGGCTTCCCGCCGAGTCGCTCGCCGGACCGAACTTTGGGATTGCGCGAGTGATGCTCTACCGCAAGATCGGACGCGGCGGGGAGGGCTGGTTCGACTTTCCGGTGTACGTCGGCATGTCGCTCGAGGCCGGCAACGTCTGGGAGAATCGCGAGGACATCGCCTGGGGCACTCTCCACAAGGACGCGAGCGTGTTCCTCGGCATCGACACGCTCATCGGACCGCTCTATCTCGCGACGGGATTCGACCAGACCGGGCAGGAGGCCTTCTATCTCTACCTCGGCCGCACGTTCTGAGCCCGTGGTGCGGGCGGGCCGCCCGTCACAGTCCGCGACTTTCCGCGAGCTTCTCCACCTTCTCGAACACGAGGGACGGCCGGTCGCCCGCCCGGGAGTACTCGTGGCGCATGCTCATCTCCGCGAGCGCCGTGTCGCGCTCTTCGGGCGAGGAGTACCAGTGAGTGCGATGCCACTCGGGACCGAGGAGCTTGCGGAAGGGGTCCCCCGCGGGGAGGCTGATGCGCACGCCGTAGGGTCTGAGCTTCTCGACCGGTGGGTCGCGGAGATTGTGTGCCTGGCTGATGCCCATCGTACGTAGCTTAGCGAGTTCGCGTCGGGGGCGAAAAGGGAGCGGATGTCGGCGCTGTCAGGCGGTCGCGGCCGAGCGGCCGGTGCCGTGCTCGCTCGCCAGCCGATCGCGAATGATCTTCAGACTCAAGAGCAGCACCGCTGAGCCCGGCGCTATCTTGAGTCCCGCCATCACGTCCGCAAGCGCCTCATCGTAACGCCCGCACGCCGCGTAAGCCGCGGCGCGATTGTTGTACGGACGCCAGTTGCTCCGATCGAGCGCGATCGCGATGTTGCACTGGACGAGCGCCTGATCGTACTGGTGCAGCAGCACGTAGCCCGCGCAGAGGTTCGAGTGCGCCGCCGCAGTGTCGCCGACCGAAGCCGGAAGCTTCAGACCCTCGAGGGTAAGGCGCACGCCGTCACTTGCGCGTCCCGCGCGCAACGCCGTCGCACCATCCGCGAGCAGGGAGTTCCGAGCACCGATCACCGTCTCGCTCGCCGCACCGCCCTCGGGCGGCACGGCGCCTTGCACCGAGGCGGCAGCAAGCGCAAGGATCACGGTGGCGGCGAACGGCATGGGGATCGGGTTCCGCGTACCGTACAATCCAATAATCCACGAGGAACCGGCCGTCAAGTCGCCGCGTCGACGAGCTCGATGAGCTCCGCGCTCGGACCACGCACGACCATGACCCGTCCTGGGCGGCCACTCGGAAGGCCGATGTGCGTGGGCGGGGAGAGCGGCTCGATCCCGAGCGCGAGCAACCGCTCGCGGGCGGCATCGAGATCGTCGCAGCGTGCGGTCAGGAGGCGAATGCTCGGCTGACTGTCGGCCGCGGAGCCGGCGCCGGGATCCGAGCCGTCCGCCGGATCGAGCCGCAGCAGCGCGATGCCCGCATCCGCTCCGTCAGCGCAGCGGAATCTCGTCAGGGGATGTGGGAGCCTGGGGTCGATGCGCAGCGCTTCACAGATCGGCCGTTCCGCGCCGTCGCCCACCGGGAGCATCGCGGCGGATTGCGGTTGAGTGAAGCCGAGACCCTGCGCATAGAACCCGACCGAGGCGGCGCACTGGGCGCTCGCGATCCACACCGATCCGAGTGAGCACGCGCCGCCATGCGTCGCGGCCCGCGCGACGAACAGGGGCAGGCCGCCGGGTCCGCGCTTCACCTCGAGCGGCCCCTGCGAGGTGGGCGTATCACCCAGCTCCGGGGCAGCACGCAGCTCCAGCGCGCAAAGGCCGAACCGCGGGGCTTGTCGTGCATCCCACTCGACGCGGGGAGCACGAACGCCGCCAGGGGTCCTTGCCAAGTCCTCGACCACGGCAAGGCGCAGCGTTGGATGTCGCGGCGCGCTTCCGAGCTCCACGAGGCGAACCGACGCGTGCACCGGGCAGTCCCATGCGCCGAGGTGCCCGACTGAAGCCCGTGCGTCGCTCAATACGCTCAGACCGAGCTCCTCGCGGAGGAGCCGCAGGCTTGAATCGAGGTCATCGACCTCGATCGTGACGGACTCGATGGGGCCAACCATAGCGAACGATCGCCTACGATACACTGTCGAGCAATGGCGCTCACGCAGGAGCTTGCACCCATGGCCCTATTTCGGACGAAGACGGACTTGCCCTCGCCGCAGAGCGCGCTGCCGGGCCGCTCCACCCCGCTCCAGGTTCCCGAGACGCATCACGTGAATGGGCGGCGCATCCTTCCTCCGTTTCCCGTGGGACTCGAGGAGGCGATCTTCGCGCTCGGGTGCTTCTGGGGCGCCGAGAAGCACTTCTGGGAGCTTCCCGGCGTGTACTCGACGGCCGTCGGCTACGCGGGAGGCCATACGCCCAATCCCACGTACCAGGAGGTCTGCACCGGTCGGACCGGACACGCCGAGGTCGTGCGCGTGATATTCGATCCGGCGAAGATTTCCTACGAGCAGCTTCTGCGGGAGTTCTGGGAGCACCACGATCCCACACAGGGGATGCGCCAGGGGAATGACGTGGGATCGCAGTATCGCTCCGCGATCTACACCTTCACCTCCGAGCAGCGCCGCGCGGCGGAGGAATCGAAGAACCTGTTTCAGCAGCGGCTCACGTCGGCGGGGTTCGGAGCGGTCACCACCGAAATTCGTGATGCGCCGCAGTTCTACTACGCCGAGGACTATCACCAGCAGTACCTGGCGAAGAATCCCGGCGGGTATTGCCCGGATCACTCGTGCGGGGTGTCGTTTGATACTGCGGGGTTACAGGTGGGGGAGAAGGCAGAAGCTGCGAAGTGACCCTGTTTCCTGCCGGAAGACAGAGGGTTACCAGTTGGGGGAATCAAGACCCTGCGGATTTCTGCAGGAAAATGGCGGCTGTTTTCGGCGCTGACGTCTACCGGAATTCTACCGAGATTCCGGCCGTAGAATAATCCGCGGCGAAAGAATTGAGGGACTAAGGGGAGTTGAGCGGTCCCATGAAAACAGTCCTCCTTATGCCCTTTGTGCGCCCCGGCCTAGATGTAGTCTTTCTGGCCCTCAACCCACCGGCGCAGTCGAACACGAACGGGCACTATTTCTCGGGAGACCAATCTCGCTTTTACGATCTCCTGTTCAAGAGCGGCCTCATTACGCAGGCCGTACCGAAGTCACGTGCTGATGAAGTCGTCTTCGGTAGCGCATCCGTCAACTACAACCGATCCACATTTGGGGTCATCGACTTGGTCGGTGACCTGGTGCAAACGCAAAGCGGAAAGGTGCGGGTCTCACCGGAGCATGTGCTGCGAGCCATCGCCAACGTTCGACGACTAGCGCCACGGTTTGTGTGCGTCATCCATGCGAAGGTTCGCGACTCGCTGAACCGCTACGCGGGGTTCACGCGCGAACTCGATTACGGTATTTGCGGGTGCATCCTGCCCAACTGCGACAGCCAGTTCGTCTTAAACTACTTCCCGAACGGAAACGCTATATCGGATACCAAAAAGTTGGAGATATTCGGCGCGCTCAGGAATGCCTTGTGAGAGCGCGCATATATCCGATCTGCGCCATCTGAATCGTCCGTAGTAGCGGGTACTGCTCGGAGATCGCGTTCCGCGCCATGGGCCCGCATTTTGCGACGCGCTCCGGCGTTTGTGCAAACGCCCCTGCGCCGAGCGCTTCAGCAGGAGCCATGGTTCGAGGCGAAGGCGAAGTGCTGACCATGGAGTCCAACAACCACTCGATGCCGGCCCTGGCGGGGACACATTGGGCTCAGGCTAGCGGTGACGCAGTTTTTGCAGGCAGTGTGTGGTTCTTGATGTCCTTGATAGCCTCAAGGAGCTTGATCGTCGATTCCGCATCGAGCGTGGCACCCTTGTAGCGAACCTCGAAGAGGCCTTGAAGGTTTGATGGCAGCTTCACGCCGTCGCGAACGAGAAGAATGAAGCGCCGCCCGTAGAAAGCCATCGCGGCACCGATCTCGATAAGAACATTGGGGTTCAAGATGACGTGTTCAACGTCAGTGCCCTTCTCAATGATCGTCTTTTCGGCATCGACATGGATGATGGCAGCTCCGCAGGAGCGCATGTCATCAAGGACCTTCTCCGGAACTGGCTTCGATACAGTTGTACGTTCAACCGAAACGACGGGATCGAGTTCCCCGTACTCCAACAGCTTCTTTATCGGATCGACTAAATCCTTGTTCTGACCATGTGTGATGAACACGCGTTTGCGCCGAGCGTCGTCAGCAATCGCAGCCGTCATTTCAGCTGGCTTCGGCTGCACGGTCGGAGGAGGAACAGGCTTGGGAACGTCAGCGGGCTTCGGCGCTGGATCGGGCTCTCCAGTATCTTCTTCAGTGTCCCTATCCGGATCAGGAGAATCCGGCACTGCTGCTGGCGTTATTCCTTGCAGGGTGACGTACAGCTTGTCTTTGATCTCTTCGATGAAACCGACTGATCTGGCACTGGCATCAATCTGGCCGAGGACTTCTTCCACCTTATCGCGTGGCACACCCATATCTTCGAGCACGTTCTGGCCAAGGTCAGAGCGGGGAAATGGGTGTCTGTCGTACTTCTGTAAAAACTCGGCAAACACACGAGGCTTCAGGATCGCTTCTCGCTTTGCCTTGAGCTCTTCTCCGTCCTCTTTTGGCTTGAGGATTCTCTTGGAGAGATCAGTGGTCGTTATCGAAGCCGATTGCGCTCCTCCTTCGATTAAACCGAAGGCGATCGCCGCACCTGATAGAAGCTTTAGCTGCCTTCCGCCTGGATCGACGTTCAGTGCTTTGGCGACCTGAAGTGGCGTGGCAGACACGCCGCCATAATTCTCAAAGATCGCCTTCGGTATGCGCAGGGCGTCGTCCAGGGACGTAGCGGGGACGTCCGTTTGCTTCACATACGACCGCTTTGCGGCTCGGGCGGCCTTCGCTGGCTTCGAGGCGGTTTTCTTGGCCATACCCCACCATTTTGAGCTTCCGTGGGACGGACTGCCACGTTTCGATCGACTACCGACCGGCGTATTGAAATTCTAGGCGCGGACTGCCATCGCTGGGCGTAGACCATCCGGCTCCCACTTGAGCAGGCGGTCGAGCCTTGGTTGGAGACTTCGCCTACAAATATCTGGGTTAGAAGAAGGCAGTACCGGAGACGACGAGTTGCCGGCGAATCGTTCGTCGTCGGTAGAGAAATGGTAGAGCCCGCACGCTGCTTCTGCGATGTCTCGTTGGATTCCGGCGTGGTCTGAGGCAGACGCCGCTCGATCGGATCCAGAGTGGTAGCCGCGTGCAGTGCCAGTTCTCGACACCACTCCTAGGGGAAACCAGAAGGGAGGGAGGGGATCTCAGGGTTGGCGCCGGGAGTCACGGCAGGCGGCTGCCCGGTTCCAGGCCATGGGCGTTTGGTACCGAGCACGAAGTCCCCTGTTCCCCCCTCGGCGAGCGCCGGTCGTTTGCCGTGGACTTGACCCGCAAGTATCGTGTGAGTAGAAAAACCATCTGTAATCAATGCCTTATACTCATCTACATACCGCGGAAGTAGAAATTCCTTAAGGCGCCTCGTGCGTCAGTCCTCACCGCTATCACTTGACACAAAGTCACAAGTGGAACAGTATTCCACTTGAGCGGTCTGCGCTGCGCGAGCTGCGGGACCGGAACCTGAAGGAGAGTGTCGTGATGCCGACGATTCGCCTCGACGACGATGTATTCAACGGGCTCAAGTCGCTAGCTGAGCCGTTTACCGATACACCGAACTCGGTGATTAGACGGCTTCTTCAGGAACGTGGGGCCATACCGAAAGACGGTAACTCCGCGCCACCCGCTGAGCCGACGCCAACACTAACGTCGGAAAGGAAAACGATCGGGAAACCGCGGGTTGCCGGACTGGTTTCACAGGCAACCTACGAGAAGTACCTGCTTCACGTGTTGGCGACGCAGTTCAAGGGACGAGGCGACAAGCAGGAAGTTACCCGAGCGGTCATAAAGCTTCTGGAATCCCGCGGGCTGGTTGGTAACGCCGACCGCGTACATGTCTCCTCCGGCGAGACACGCGCAGAGAACACGATCGCGTGGGGACGAAACGCACTGAAGGAACGCGGACTGATCAGCCAGGCATCACCCAGAGGTACGTGGGAGCTGACTGAGCGTGGAATGAAGGAAGGCCGGGAGTCAGCGCTCTGAGTCTCCGTCAGCTGCGCATCCCATGGATGTCTTCTTTGCCGATGACTCAAGCCAGCGTGGTGCCAGGGAGGGCATGGGTCAAGTAATCGCCATAGGTGGCATCTTCGTTGAGGAAGCTGCGCTTCGACCGCTCGCTGCGGCGATTGACGCCATAGCTGCCGAAGCAGGAATTCCAGCCGGTACCGAAATCAAGTGGTCTCCTCGCAAGGACTCTTGGATTTATCAGAAACTGCACGGCGAAGACCGGCGGCGTTGTTATAGCCGTTTTCTGGAAGCAGCTATACAGCACCGAATCAGAGCCCTCGCAGTGTGTTGGGACACCGGCCGAACCACCCTAGTGGGCAGAGAAGCGTTTGCGAGGTGTGTCGGCTACCTTTTCGAGCGTGTTGTTACGCACCTCAACTTCCATGACCGCCAGGCCATTGTCGTTGCAGATCGACCAAGTGGCGGACAGCGGGAGGACACCGAATTTCTGCAGGCGTTTCTCGATCTGATCGAGAACGGTACTCAGCACGTCGATCCTGAACGTGTTCTCCTTAATGTCTTGACCACGCCTTCGCACCTTGTCCGACACCTGCAGCTTGCGGATCTCGTAACCGGAATTACGACCGCTATGGTTTGCGGAGCATACGACTATGCCGCGCCCCTGTTCCCGTTGGTGCGGCAGCTGCTGATCAGGAACAAGTTTGACCACATCGGCGGAACCGGACTGAAGGTATTCCCAGACGACCTCGTCAATTTGTACCACTGGGTGTTGCAGGAGCAGTTCCTCCACAGGGGCGGAGGTGCAGTGGCATATCCACTGCCAAGCCCAAAGATCTCTTACGCGTCCGACGAGATGAAAGCGTGAGTCGACTCCGCTGGTATTGGTCGACGGCCACAATGGAGTCCAATGTGGTCAGGCGCGGGATTGACGTCAACGTCTACCGGAAGACGACCAACTGCAAACCTGTGAGGATATAACGATCAAGGCGTTCGTGAGATTTCCGACTTCGGCGCCGACTATCATCGATAATATCGGGTGAAGAATCCTCGATACGAACCCGGGCGGATCAATGCTTGTGTAGTCGAAGAACCACAGAACGCGATTGTGGGTGACGGTCTGAAGAACAGCCGAATTTGCCTTTTCTGCGGTGCACCGCCTGAAGACAAGAACAACGAGCACCCGTTGCCCCGCTGGTTGCTGGAAATGACGGGCGATCCCAGCAGAGTCGTCAGCCACGGGTACAACTGGAAAACAGGTAAGCAGTTCGAATTTTCATTCGACTCATTCAAGTTTCCTTCCTGCGGCGCCTGCAATGCTAGATATTCATCTTTCGAAGGTGAGGCGAAAAAGGTCGTAGAGGCTATCTGCAAGAAGGAGGCAGTGAGTCCTGACGACTACGTTCTGCTCCTAGACTGGCTGGATAAGGTTCGTATCGGGCTCTGGCTCGGGCACAGATATCTTCAAGGAGCAACCTGGCCACCTTCTTTTGCGATCGACTCTAGGATTGGCGTCAAGGACAGAATGGTGGCCGTCTACACGATTGGCGATCATCAGCTTGGACTGAATGTCTATGGTGCGGAGTCGCGAATCTTTCACTGGAAGCCTTCTGTCTTTTCTCTGCGGGTCAACAACATCCTGTTCCTGAATGCGTCGTGGGACTGGATGTGCGCCAGCCGCTGCGGCTTCCCCTATCCCAAAGTTGTCCGGCATTCCAAGTCTGTGCATGGAGCCCTCGTTCTCGCGCAGTTCACGCAGCGCAGGAAAGTCGTTCACCCGGTGATCCCGCAGCTAATGAAATCGTGCGTGACGCTCTGTCAGCCGATATTACAGAGGCAGGTTGACGGCTCTAACTCTGGGGTACCGAGCGAGATGCTCACCGAGACTCTTCGGAGTCAGTGGCGCGATCGCCCCGGTATCGGACCGCTGTTTCGCCAGTTCAAAGCCGAGACCGAGCGGGTCGATCCCGGGGACCCGCCTATTGAGTTTGATTCTGTTTCCATTCGTGAAGCTAACCGAGCGATCGACATCGCTACGCAAGCCTACAGTCTTCAGAACGAGAGCATTTCATCGGACACGTACACGTACGAAGACGGCACTCCGATGAACAACCGCGAAGCGTTCATGTCGGCGCTTGCGCGGATCAATACCAGAACAATGCGTATCTTCCGGACAACTCCAAAGGCCACATATGAGCAATTGATGCGCGACGCGGCAGCGAGGCGGCTGGAAAAAAGGCGGAAGGGCGGGTAGGAGAGACGGGCAGTGTGGCGACAGCGGAAGCTCAGACTGACCTTCGACTGGGACTATACCTACAAATATCTGGGTAAGAAGAAAGCACGTGCAGAGACAACGGCTTGCCAACGCGTCGCTCGCCGCTGGTAGAGAAATAGTAGAGCCCGCACGCTACTCCCGCGAGGTCTCGGTGGATTCCGGCCTGGTCTGACCCAGGCGCCGCTCGGTCGGGTCCAGAGTGGCCGCCACGCTGAGCGCCCATTCCATCCATTCAGAAAGTTCGCCCGCTGCATCGGCGCGCTCTCCGGCAGAGCTGCGAATGTGCGCGATGTAGTCGCGGATCCGGTTGGCCTGCGTCCAGCGGTTGGCCTCTGACGCGAGTCGCCGACGACGCATGCGCGCTTCGGCAAGGCTCGCTCTCGCTCTTCGCGAATCCGGGCTGCTTCAGCTCTTTGCCGTGCTTCTTCTTCAAGCTTTCGATGGAATGCCTGATGCTTGCGCTCCTCTCGCCATGCCCGCACGACTTGCCTGTAGATCCCGCAGAAGATTCGGTTAAGTTGGGATTCGAGTGGACGTGAATCTCGATCTTCGAAGATCGGGCCTTCACGATAGTCGATCTGCAGGGTGATTCGCAGTCGCTCGGTGGGCACGTAGTACTTTTCCTGCTCGACCTTGCCGTCGTAACGCGTCCTCGGGCGAGTCTTGGACTCCAGTGGTTCGGTCACTCGTAGCTGCACTTCAGCATTGTGACCGGCGAAAACGATTCGGCCTTCTTTGTCGTCCTCGCGCACAGTGAATCCGCGCGCCGGTGCCGCCAAGGCCAAAGTATTCGCAATCGAGAGGGCGCGCTTGTACGTCCCCAGTGAGACGCGGAAGCAGACCGCTTTGTGCGTGTCCCAAAGGCGCTGCCCGCGATCCCTAACGTGTCGCCATGCGTACCCTTCCTCATCGAATTGAGTACGCTTACGCCACTCCGGCCACTTCTCAGCCTTCTCGGCCGCCTTCTTCGAGACCCGCAGCTTCTCGGCAGCTTCTTCGAGCTCGTCTCGGCACTGCGCAATCGTGGGATCCCATTTGCGAGTGACTGTCGGGACCGCGATAGCGTTCTCGACCCGCTCCTCAAAGTCGAGCTTCTCCTGTAGCCATGTTTCATCGCGCTGAGCGATCGACGCCTCGGTCTCACTCCCCTGATTCCCCTCGCTGTCGCTGCCTGCGACGTCCGGCTGATCTGGGGACGGAGCGACGGTAAGGGCGCCGTCGTCAAACCGTTGTGGATCCCGTGCCGGGAGTTTCGGGGTAAGCGATAAGTCCGCGGCGTCTGGCTTACGCAGCGAGGGTATGCAAGGCTGAGCGGAGGGGGTTCGTGGCGAAGTGCTGCTTCCACAGCCGCGGAGTGAGCTCGGTGACGCGCGAGGCGGGATGCTCGGCGAGGCGCTGCAGGACATCGACGAGGTAGGTGTACGGGTCGATGCCGTGCAGGCGGCAGGTCACGATGAGCGACTGGACGATGCCGACGTGCTTGGCCCCGAGCTCGGTCCAACAGAAATTCCAATTCTTGCGGCCCATGGGGACCACTCTCAATCCACGCTCGAGGTGGTTCGTATCGGGCGGCACATCGGGGTCGCTCAGGAACACTTCGAGCCCGAGCCGGCGTTCGCGCGCGTAGTTCAGGGCGGTGGTGAACGGCGTCGTCGGTCGCAGCCCATGCTCGGTGAGCTTCTGATCGATCCAGGCGAAGAACGCTTCCACGTGAGGCTTGCTGTGCATCAAGCGATGCAATCGCTTGGCCTCCCCAGTGAGCTTCTGGGCTCGGATCTCCTCCTCGATTTTGTACAGCTCGGCAATGCGCCGTAGCCCCTCGCGCACGCCCTCGGGGTCGGAGCTCTCCGCCTCGAATATCTCTCGCCTCGCATGCGCCCAGCACAGGGCGTGGGTGGTGCCGACTTTCTTCGCGTAGCTGGCATAGGCAGCGTAGCCGTCGGTCAGTAGCACCGAGCCTGCTTTGGGGTCCTCCCCGAGGGCGGTGTACACGTTCTGCCCGTCGCGGGTGGGAAAGTACGGGAAACACACCTCGTTGTGCTCGCCGTAGACCGGCCAGAAATAGGCCGTGCGCATCTTGCCGCGCTCGCTCCTGCCCGCCTTGATCGGGGTCTCATCCATCGCCTTGACTCGACTTGCCCGGATCGAGGCGAACTGAGCCTCGTAGATCGGCTCGAGAAGTCCGATGCATTGCTGCGTCAGTTGCGTGAGCCAGGGGCGACTGACGCGGATGCCGGCATCCTCGAGCCTGAGGTGCTGGCGATACAAGGGAAGGTGGTAAGCGAATTTATCCACCAGGAGCCCCGCGAGGAAACTCACATCCGCACGGCTCCCCTCGATAACTCCTGCCGGGGCGGGTGCACAGTGGATCGTCTGGGTGGCGCGGCGCTTCACGACCGGACGCACGTACTTGAGGATCACGTAGCTGCCGGGGCGCTGTGCCAGGCGATGGGTGAGCTTCTCACCGATGACCTCGAACTCGCAGGCCTGCGCGCCCTCAAGCTCCGGGGCGGGCAGCTCGATGGTCTCGACCGGCACGCAGCTCTCATCGAAGAACGGGACGGCCTCGCTCTCCTCGGTCGCCGCATCGCGCTGACGCTCACGACGGGTGTGCTCGGCTACCACGCGCTCCTTGACGGGGGCTTCCCGCTCGGGCGGGGCGAGCACATCACCGAGGGCGAGTTGCTTCTCGTTCTCGAGCAAGCTCAGCCGCTCGCTCTTCGTGCCGAAAAGGTTGCGCTCGAACCACGCGAGCCGATGCTCGAGAGACTGGATCGTGGCGGTGAGCGCCTGCACGAGAGCAATGAACTGCGGGGCACTGAAGGAGGCCATCTCGACCTCACTCGGAATGCTCGTGCGCCCGGTCTCCTGCATCGCGCAACTGTAGCAAAGCTCGGGTGTTTGAAGAAGTATTTGAATGAGAATCTTGCAGCGCATCCGGCAGTCGGTAGCGCTTGCGCACGCGCACCGGCTCGATCCCCTCGAGCAGCATCTTGAGCTGCGTGAAGTCCATCTGTCGCGTGCGCACGCGCGACCAATCGCTCAGGAACCGGCCCGCCTCAAGTCGCTTCGCCCAGATGCAAAATCCCGAGCGATCAAAGTACAGCACCCGCATCTGCGTGGCGCGCCGGTTGATGAAGCAGTAAAGGGACCCGTCCACCGGGTCGCAATGCAGCTCGTGGCGCACCATCGCCTGCAGTCCGTCGAAGGAGCGGCGCATGTCGCAGGGGCGCCCGTAAAGATGCACCCGTAGCTGCCCCTCCGGAAAGAACATCAGCCGCGCACCAGGTGCAGCACGATCCCCTCGCCCAGATCGAGCCGAACTTCCCAGCGCTGCGCAGCGGGCGAGCCCAGCGCGCCAAGATCGATGAAGGACGCCCCCTCCGCCGGCACCGGTCGGCTCTCCAGCTGCCGGCTCTGCGCGCTACGCAGCCGGGAGCGCCAACCGTAAAACGTCCACGCGTTGATGCCCTCACGCCGGCAGAACGCCGACACCGACAAACCGCTCGCCCTCTGTCGCTTGACGAGCTCGCCCCACGCCTGCGCACCTCGCCCCTGCCGAACACTCTCCGCCATTGCTCGCTCCGGTTGTGAATCCGGCGCGACACTGCCCAACTCGGTGCGCGTGGTGGAAGAACGCCGCAGGCTTACCGCTTACGTTTCGGGCGATAGGGCTGCTGGCCCGCATCTATTCGCGCCCAGTATCCGCGGCCTGGAACTGGGATGCCCAAGCGGCGACAGCGTTTGGCGAGCCCGACATCGGATATCCCGAAGTCTTTGGCCAGGTCGCGCATCGGTTTCGACCAGACCAGCTCATAGAGATCTTCGCGGGACAGGGTGAACGGCTTTTCGTCGTGTTCAGTCATAGCGGCGTGGGGACGGGTCGGGGGTAGAGCCGCCAGACGCCCGAAGGAGGCGCCGTACCTGATTTGAGAAGTTTCTAGATATCGTAGCTAGACTACGATTTGGGAGACTTTTCTAAGTTGGCTCCTATTTAGAAAAGTGCTATAAATCGTAGTGTGGCTACGATATCGACAAACAAATTAAATGACCTCCTGAGCCAGTGGGCGCCGGGCTCTCCAGTGGCATCCGAAGACCTCGCCAAACGAGGCATATCGGCCGACCTCGCGGTTCATTATGTCAAGGCGGGTTGGCTAGTTCGACTTGCCCACGGCGTTTACAGCCGGCCCGGCGAGTCTCTCTCGCTGCATCCCTGTCTAAAGTTCCTCGAACGAAAGATCCAAGGGCTGCATGTGGGAGGAAAGACAGCCCTCGATTGGTACGGCGTACGCCAGTACGTCTCCCAGAGACCAGTTACCCACCTCTACGGGTGGAAGGCCGCGAAACTCCCCGAGTGGTTCACGAAGAGGTTTGCTGGCGACTATCACCGAAAGCGGCTCTTCAAGGAGGAGCCCAACAAACTTCTACATGCCGGTCCCTTCGAGAAGCAGACCAATGCGCCACTCGTTTCAGAGCCGGAGAGGGCGCTACTCGAAGTGCTGAGCGATGTTGGGGTACGGCAGTCGCTGCAGGAGGCACGTGAACTCACGCAGAGTGCCCACACACTTCGATCCGATGTGATGCGGGAACTGCTGCGCACATGCACCAGCATCAAGACGGTTCGGCTCTGTTTACAGCTTGGTAAGGAATTCGCGTTGCCCTGGGTGACAAAGCTAGATCCAGCTGAACTGCCTCTGGGTAGCGCTCGCCCCTGGGTATCCCGGTCGTCCGAAGGACTGCTTGTGATCAAGCGATGAATCGCATCTACCTCGACACCGCCCGTCTGTTGACCCAGGTAGCCCCGCTCGTCTTTGTAGACGATCGATTGGCACTCAAGGGCGGTACCGCGATCAACCTTTTTATCCGGGACATGCCCCGATTGTCCGTTGACTTGGACCTTGTCTTCACGGATCACACCGTGGGGCGCAAAGATGCGCTCGCCCGAATCAACGCTGCTGTCAGGGAGGCGGCAAAGAGATTGCAAGCGCGGGGACTTGACGTTCACGTGCCGGATGCTGGTGGTGACGGTGAAACCAGACTGCTGATTCGCCGGGCCGGCAGCGAGGTAAAGGTCGAGATAAACACGGTCATTCGCGGCACGGTGCATCCTGTGCGCCGGGCCGCGTTGACGCGAATGGCTCGCGAAACACTGCTGGCCGAGATCGAGATTCCCGTTCTTGCACTTGAAGACGTGTACGGCGGCAAGCTCGTCGCTGCACTCGATCGGCAGCATCCCCGCGATCTTTTCGATGTAATGCAGCTATTGGCGCACGAAGGGATTACTGCGGCGATTCGGCGCGCGTTTGTTGTCTACCTCGCGAGCCACAACAGACCGGTCCATGAAGTTCTGTTCCCAGAATTGCGCGACATTCGCGCCGACTACGAACAGAACTTCGTAGGAATGACGACTGAGCCGATCGGACTTGCCGCGCTCGTCGAAGCACGCGACCGGATGATCAAAGAGCTGCAGGCTGGCCTCGACGCGAATGAGCGGCGTTTTCTGCTGTCCCTCGTTCGTGCAGAGCCTGACTGGAAAGCCTTGGATATCGCGCACGCCCGCGATCTTCCGGCAATCCGCTGGAAACTGCAGAACCTAACCCGTCTGCAGGGTAAGCGGCCGGAGCAATTTGAGCTGCAGTACACTGCGCTAGCTGAAAGGCTAGATCGGTAGTTTAGTGGCGGAATGTGCTGCATGACATTGTGAAGCACACCAATGCCTGATCAGGATTTACTTGCCAAGTTGCAGGCTGAGAACGCCAGGCTAGTCGCGCTGCTGGAATCGCACCGAATTGAATGGCGTCAGCCGCCCGCGTCGCTGCCAGCGACCTTGGAGCCGTCGAGGCTGTCGACTGGCGAGAAAGTTGCGCTATTTCGTCGTCTATTCCGTGGACGGACCGATGTCTACCCGACCCGTTGGGAGAGCAAGACAACCGGCAAATCCGGCTACGCACCCGCCTGCGCCAACGAATGGCGAGCCGGCGTCTGCGAAAAGCCGCGCATCAAATGTAGCGACTGCCCCAACCGCTCGTTCATCCCGCTTTCCGACGCAGTGATATACAGCCACCTCGCCGGGGAGCACACCGTCGGTGTGTATCCCTTGCTGGAGGACGACAGCTGCTACTTTCTCGCCGTCGATTTCGACGAGGCGGAATGGCGGGACGATGCGCGAGCGTTCGTGCAGTCCTGTGAGGCCCTTGGTGTTCCTTCGGCTTTGGAGATTTCCCGGTCCGGGCAGGGCGCTCACGCCTGGCTGTTCTTCGCCGGCCGGGTTGCGGCTCGTGACGCAAGGCGCTTAGGCACGGCCATCATTAGCCACACGTGCGCTCGTACGCGGCAGCTTCAACTCAAATCCTACGACCGACTGTTTCCCAATCAGGACACGATGCCCAAGGGCGGGTTTGGCAACCTGATTGCGTTGCCGCTGCAGAAGGGGCCACGCGAGACTGGGTGCAGTGTGTTCGTCGACGCCGAGCTGCGGCCGTACCCGGATCAGTGGGCGTTCTTAGCGGCTATCCGGCCGATGGACGCTCATGACATCGAGCCCACCATATTGCGGGCCACGGGCGGTGCACATCCGCTCGACGTTACGTTTATCGACGAGGAGGACTTGTCGACGCCCTGGAGGCGCCAAAGTACGTCGACCACGAAACTCGCCGGACCAATGCCGAAATCCCTCGGTCTGACGCTTGCCAATCTGATCTACTTCGAAAAGGCGCAACTGCCGCAGGCACTGGCCAATCGACTCATCCGATTGGCAGCCTTTCAGAATCCAGAGTTCTACAAGGCTCAGGCCATGCGGATGTCGGTTTGGGACAAGCCGCGGGTCATTGGTTGCGCCGAGAACTACCCGCAGCACATAGCGCTGCCCCGTGGGTGTCTGGAGGCGGCGCTGTACTTACTGCGCGATAACGGTATCGCCGGTGATCTGCGAGACGAGCGATTCCGCGGCCAGCCCCTGGAAGTGGGTTTCGTTGGACGCTTGCGGATGGATCAGGAAGTTGCCGTCTCAGCGATGTTGCATTACGACTATGGTGTCTTGTGCGCGCCGACAGCCTTTGGCAAGACGGTTGTCGCTGCCGCGATGATCGCGCGTCGTCGTGTGAACACACTGGTGCTGGTACACCGCACGGAGTTGCTAACGCAGTGGCAGGAGCGGCTGCAAGCTTTTCTTGGTGTCGATAAAAAGCTTGTCGGCACCATTGGCGGCGGCAAGGCGAGACCTACCGGAAACATCGACATCGCCGTTATGCAATCGCTGTCTCGCCAGGGGGAAGTGAATGCACTGGTCGAGAAGTATGGGCAGGTAATCGTCGATGAATGCCACCACGTCGGCGCCGTCTCCTTCGATGCCATACTGAGGCGGGCGAAGGCGAAGTACGTACTTGGTCTGACCGCGACGCCGATCCGTCGCGATGGGCAGCAGCCGATCATCTTTATGCAGTGTGGCCCGATTCGACACACAGCGGCGAGACCCGTCGGGGCTCCGCACGACCTGGAAGTGGTGCCCCGATCGCGATTTGCGGAAATCGATTTACCGCCGGAAGCCGGCATTCAGGACGTGTTTCGTCACCTCGCGACTGACGACGAACGGACGAGAGCCATCGCGGCGGAAGTCAAGGATGCCTTTGCGCAAGGTCGCAAGGTGCTGGTGCTGACCGAGCGCACCGAGCATCTTGACGCGATCACGACCGCCTTGAACGGCCAGACTCCGCCGCCGCTGGTGCTGCACGGCCGGATGTCCCGCAAGCAGCGCAGAGCCCTCATCGCCGAGCTGGACGCCCTGCCGGCAGACGCACCACGCATTCTGTTGGCCACCGGCAAATTGGTCGGTGAGGGCTTTGACCATCCGGCGCTGGACACCTTGGTATTGGCGATGCCGGTCTCGTGGAAAGGTACGTTGCAGCAATACGCCGGGCGCCTGCACCGGGAGCACGCGGGCAAGGCCGACGTGCGAATCATCGATTTCGTCGACACCGGTCACCCGGCTTTGCTTCGGATGTGGGAGAGGCGGCAGCGTGGGTATCGGGCGATGGGATACCGCGTGGGTTCTGCAGATTCATCCAGCAAGTTGGTCTACCGCCGGAGCGGCGTTGAGGTCGACTGAAAGTCGACCGGTAGAGACCCGCCGCCCCGGCAACTGCGGGGTTTCTGTGGAGATTCCACGCATCGGGCGTACTATCACCAGCAGTACTTGGCGAAGAATCCGGACGGATATTGCCCGGATCACTCGTGCCGGGTCAGCTTCAGATCCGCGGAGTTACGGGCGGGGGAGAAGGCGTAGTCGCAGGAGTGACCCTGTTGCCAGCGGGAAGACGGAGCGTTACGTGCTGTTGGATTGAAGACCCTGCAGAATTGCAGGAAAATGCCGGCTTTTTCGCCGCTGAAGTCTACCGGAATTCTACCGATGACTCCGGCTTGGGAAAGTCCGCGGCGAAGCAATCGACCCGAGGGGGTTTCAGCTTTTGGGGAACGCAAGGTTGGCTGCGCTGATCCACTGTCGCGGCAGGTTGCCATGAATCCCGTGTTTCTGGGCGACATCCGCAACGACAGTGTTGGGCCGCAGCGCCTGCGCCACGAGCTGCAGCGCGATACTTGCGTTACGACCTGAGGGGTGCGTGGTAGGTCCTTCGTGTGCACGTGCATGCGCAGTGGGCGATTCGCGGCTCTAAACGCGATTGCGAGGGAGAAGGCAATGGTGACTGATTCTATCCGTGCGGCGAGCCGGTCTGCCGTGTTGGGTGTCATTCTGGGCGTGCTGTCGATCGGCGTGTCTGCATCTGCGTACGCCTCTGAACCGCAGACGCTCTCCGATCTCATCCGTGCCGGGGAGCGTGATGCGGCGCTGGCCGCGATCACCTCACCTGATATCGACGTCAATGCAGCAGATCCCGATGGTTCCACCCCGTTGATGTGGGCGACCTACACGGTCGATCATGAGATGGTCCGTGCGCTGCTGAAAAAAGGCGCCAAGGCCCGGGTCAGCAACCGCTTCGGCAGCTCGCCACTGGAGGAGGCGGTCAAGGTTGCGGACGCCGACATGGTGAAGATGCTGCTCGATGCGGGGGCCGATCCGGAATCGCCCAACTCGGATGGGCAGACTGCCCTGATGCTGGCCTCCAGCGTCGGTTCGCTGCCGATCGCGCAGATGCTCATTGCCCATGGCGCATCCGTGAACACCGTGGAGCGGTTCCGCGGCCAGACGGCGCTGATGTGGGCGGCCGCGGAAAACCATCCTGACCTGGTCGATCTGCTGCTCAAACACGGTGCGAGCAAGGAGATCAACCTGCGCGCGAAGTACGACGACTGGCCGCGACAGATCACCTCCGAGCCACGCGCGCAGTTCCGCCAGGGTGGCGGGTTCACCGCCCTGCTGTATGCGATGCGTGCCCGCTGCTACCGCTGCGCGGTATCGCTGGTGAAGGCGGGTGCCGATATCGAGGAGCCCAATCCGGAAGGCATCACACCGCTCCTCAACGCCCTCGACAACCGCGCCTGGGACATTGCCATGTTCTTGCTGGACAGGGGAGCCAATCCAGGCGCATGGGACATGTACGGCCGCACTCCGCTGTATGTCGCCGTGGACATGAACTCCTTCACCGGTCCGTGGGGATTTGGTCCACCCGATCTCTCGTTCGGACACCAGCCCGACCGCGACCCGCCCCCACCGGGTAAGTTCAAAGGCATGGATGTGGTAAACCGTCTGCTCGCCATGGGGGTTGACCCGAACCATCAGCTGACCCGCATGCGGCCGACCACCAACGGCCGCGGCCGCTTCGCGGACTACATGCTGCGTGATGGCGCCGGGCCGCTGCTGGTTGCAACGCTGAGCTACGACGATGTGGCGATCAAGGCGCTGCTGGCACATGGCGCGGCGCCGGACCTGCCCAATGTCTTCCGGCTCACCCCCCTGATGCTGGCCGCCGGCTCCAACGATGAAATCCGGATCATGCAGCGGAAGCAGCCGGACCTGCAGGCCCGCGCCATCAAAGTGGTTGACCTGCTGCTGGATGCCGGCGCGAATGTCAACTATCGCGTCACGGACAGCCAGACCCACACCGCGCGGGTTGCCGGCAGGCGAGGTGTCGACGCGGAAGGCCAGACTGCGTTGATGGCCGCGGCACGACTGGGCTGGGACCAGATGGTGAAGCACCTGCTGGAACGCGGGGCGGATCCAACGCTGCGCGATGCTACCGGCAAGACCGCTCTTGACTTTGCACGGACACCTGCGCCGGAGGTCGGGGGGCGCCATGGCCCGGCGGATCCGGCCCGCGTCGCGACCGTGGAGATTCTGGCAGCTGCGGAGCACAAGTCTTGAACCGGGAAGCATCAGGATCGGCTGATGTGGCTGAGGCGGTCGCAGGCGAGATGGTCTACCGAAGGAATGACATCAACGTCTACTGCGCGGATTGGTAACCTCAAGAGACAGCATCGGTAGTGCGAAAAGGACACCCGAGTCTCGCCAAAGCCATTTTTCCTGAATGTCGTAGAGCGCCAACTGCGCCAACAGCGCCGGCAGCAGCGCTGCCGCCGTCATTACGAAAATGTACGTCATGACCGTTTTTGCAAGATATCGGTCAAGCAACGACAACCTCGCTCCAGCGGCCGGTCGGAGGGCCAACAAGAGCGCCGAGAACCCGGCGAGGCTGATCATCAGGAGAGCCAACGTGTACAAAAGGGTTGCGCTTTCGTTGTGCGCGCCCACGAGAAGCGCAGAAGCCGTAGTCGAAGGTACACCGAGGGTGCCGCCGGGAAGCGGTACGGTGGAAGGCGTTGCAACCTTGCGGGATTGGCTGGTGGTGGCGAGGTCCGCCCCGGCGCACTCTAGTCTTTTTGCGCTGGCTCGAGCAGACGCTGCGTGAATGTTCGCCGCTGCGATGAAAACTGATCAACGCACGCGCGCAAGTACGGGCTCAGCTGCTGTTTCGCGTAGGTGCTATAGCCCACGTTGCGCAACTCGCTCAAGGTCCGACCGTAGCCGTCCAGAAGGTCTGCCGCCAGGACCTTCCTGGTGCGCCGCGCAGTGACGCGTGTGGATGCCGAGAGCCAACGGACTCGGTTGGGCAGCGCACGGACGGCTGCGATCGCCATGAGAGATGACGTCTCGTAGATCGATCGTCCCTGGCGCGTCGACTCTTGCTTGATGTCCTTCCACTGCTTGGCGATCGCAGTGGGGGACGGGGACCGCGGCGGCTTGGCGCTTTGCGCCTGGCTGCGAATCGCCTGCCATTCCTTGCGCAGTTCCGCGACATTGAGCGGCGGGGCGTTGATCGCTTGGGCGAGCCGTGAGGAGGTCCGCTCAAGCCCGTCCAACAGCTGGTCCACGCTCTCAAACTGTGTCGCCTCGTCGAGGAGGCCTTCCTCCTTGAGCGCACTCGCGATTTCCGGAATGAGATGGCGCCCCAGGCCGCTCAGATCGGCGAGCGCCGCGAGCGCCCACACCGGTGAAACTCGAAAAGCGACAATGCCGAGCAGTTCTATCGCGTGACCGACTCCGCGCCTCGCAAGGAAGCGATCCGGATGCGGTTGCTCGCTGCGATAGACACCCTTCGTGCCGCCGACTTGTTCGATCAGGTAGCGCAGGGTCGTGTCGACCAGGGTCTTGTACAGCGCGCTGCGGCGCACGGCCGCCGGCAGCGCCACCTCGGTCACTTCGCGCAACAGACCGGCGCTGAAGCCGAGGGCGGTGCGGATCGCGCGCTCCGGCAGTGAGAGTATGTAAGCGCTTGAGGCCACGCTAGGTTGCGCCCGAGGGTCCTGGATACGCCGAACCCAATGTGCGCAGGTCACGCGGGGTCAGTGTCAGTGAAAGCGCCTGCGCATTCTCCTTGGTATGCAGTGGAGAGCCCGATTCGGGAATTGCGATGACGTTTCCACCGCGGATCACCCACGCAAGCGCGACAGCGGCCGCCGAGCACTGGCGCGCAGCGCCGAGCTGCTCGAGCGCGCGGTCGCCGACCAGCAGATGATGGTCGCCGCCGAGCGGAGAATACGCCATCACCGGCATGCCGTGCTGCGCGCACCAGGGCAGAAGGTCGCGCTCAATGCGACGGTTGTGGAGACTGTACGGGACTTGATTGGTCGCACAGCGATGCCCGTCCGGAACGCGGAACAGATCCTCCATCTGACCCGTGTCGAAGTTGGATACACCCCAGGCGAGAATCTTCCCGGCCGCGCGGAGTTGTTCGAATCCGGCCACGACGGCGGAGAATTGTGTGCTCGGGACTGGCGAATGCAGCAAATAGAGATCGAGATGGTCGGTGCCAAGACGGGCGAGGCTCGCCGCGCAGGCGCGGGCGATGCCATCTCCGGCCACTTCATCGGCCTCGACCTTGGAGACGAGGAATACGCGGTCGCGCCGACCGGCGATCACACGACCGAGGAATTGCTCGGAGCGGCCGTCTCCGTAGTTTCCGGATGTATCGATCAATGTCATGCCGAGCGAAACTCCGGTGCGCACCGCCTCTTCTTCGACGGCGAGCGGATGCCTTCCCTGTCCCAAATGCCAGGCGCCTTGGCCGACGGCCGGGACACTGGTGCCGTCCGGAAAACTGACGGCATGCTCGCCGGTGTTCGCCGATGCGCCGGTGGCGGCAACCGCTCGGTCACTGCCTTGGACAAGCAATCCCCCGAGGGCGGGCAACGACGCTCCGAACGCAGTAAAGCGCGCATTGAACTGCCGTCGGGTAAGCAAGGATGTGTTCATGGTAACCGTCTCCCCATCTCCAACCCGCTCGCGTGCCCCGGCGCTCGTCCGTCCGGCGCCCGCTCGCGGATGTCTCACTTGCCGACACGCGCCGCCAGGTGCGGCGGATAACGGTCACCCTGAACGGCGATGCCGGCCAGCGCGCCGTCGATCTGGCGTACGTCGTCCGCGGTCAGCTCGAGCGTTGCGGCTCCGACGTTCTCCTTCAGTCGGTGCAATTTCGTGGTCCCCGGAATCGGCACGATCCAGGGTTTTCGCACGAGCAGCCATGCCAGGGCAACCTGTGCCGCGGTCGCGCGCTTCTTCGACGCCATCGATGCGAGCAGATCGACGAGAGCCTGGTTCGCTCTGCGCGCC
>Ga0335072_10003544_pt1 | contig 23459 bp, 25 predicted proteins | sample Lox_Sample_21_FD_206725 | JGI IMG/M metagenome (GOLD analysis project Ga0335072, IMG submission 206725) | Soil microbial communities from Loxahatchee National Wildlife Refuge, Florida, United States - Lox_Sample_2.1 | ecosystem: Environmental > Terrestrial > Soil > Wetlands | place: USA... | reverse complement strand
TCCGGCATGGGCAGTCACTCCTGATTACGCGTGGGACGGGGGCGTTCGCTCTTGCCGGACGTTGCCCTTTCCCTTCAGAACAGCCGCTTTGTATCGAGCAGGATCGTAACCGGTCCGTCGTTGACCAGCTCGACGCCCATCGTCGCACCGAAGCGGCCCGTCGCGGTTCTCAGCCCATGCATCCCGAGCTCGCGCACGACCCGTTCGTAAAGCGGTTCGGCCAATTCCGGACGCGCCGCAGCGATAAACGAAGGGCGTCTCCCTTTGCGCACGTCACCGTGAAGCGTGAACTGCGAGATGACGAGGACGCCGCCGCCGGCCTCCCTGACGTCACGGTTCATATTGCCTTCGTCGTCGCGAAAGATGCGCAACGTAGCAATCTTTTGCGCCAGGGCGGTCGCGTCGTGTTCGGTGTCGTCGACACCGATGCCGACGAGTACCAGCAATCCCACCTCGATTGCGCCGATGACATCCCCGCCAACGCGCACCTGCGCACGCGTCACGCGTTGGATGACGGCACGCATCGGGCGCTACTGCATTATCTTCGCGAGCACGAGCAACCGGTGCCGGATGACGAGCTTGGCTTCTTGTGCGGGCTCGTTGTCGGGCGTGAACGCTTCCAGATGCTTGTCGATCTGCTGCGCGCGCATGAGTGCGTCCTTGTAATTCTCGCTCTTGACCGACTTCTCCAAGGCCGTCACCAACCGCGGAAGATCGCGCACCTGCGCCGGATATTTCGAGCCGTTACGAATCAGATCGGCCGTAATCGCATTGACTGCGTCGGCTACCTGCTTCGCTCCACCGGCGTCTCTCAACTCCGCGATAGGATCGTCCATGAAATTGTTCATGTGCAATCCTTTTGCACGCTCGAGGGTACCCCCTCGCAACGAAGCCCCGTCAAGAACTGAGCGCACCTTCTACAACGCGCGCTATTGCAAGCAAGCGTGCGTCGTCACCGCCGTTTGCGAGGAGCTGCAAGCCGACGGGAACCCTCGAACCGAGCGACGCAATCGGCAGCGAGATACCGCACTGCCCGAATACATTACCCGGCCTTGTATTACGCAAGGTGCGGCGATTCCACGCCGCGGCGGCGTCGATCGTCTTACATTCGGCGACGGGTAAGGGAATCGTCGGGCTGGTAGGTGTGATCCACGCATCGAATCCGCGCATTCGATCTCGCGCGGCTGCGACTAAAACCGCGCATCTGCGAACCATCGTGATGTAGTCGCTCGCCACGATCTCGAGTCCGGCGGTTACGCGCTCGCGGATGACGGAGTCGAGCGTTTCGAAGTGCTCCCGGACACGTTCGCGTCCCAGCGTCGCGACCAGATCGGCCGTAATCATCTTTGCGAATACCGGATCGACGAGATCGAGCTCGGGCAATTCGACGCTCTCGATGCGCGCGCCGGCACGTTCGAGCCGCGCGATCGCTTCTTCCATGCAGCGTTTCACGTCGGGATCGAGATCGTCATAAAAGATTGCCGGACGACCCAGCCTCAACCGGTCGATGCGCGCCTCCCCAACGCGATGGCAGGCAAGCGCTTCGAATATCTGCACCGTCTCACCGACGCTTCGCGTCAACGGTCCGATGGTGTCGAGCAACGGGGAGAGCGGGAAGACGCCTTCGATCGACCATTGTCCCGGGCTGGGACGGTAACCGACGAGTCCGCACAGCGCGGCGGGTTGACGAACCGAGCCGCCGGTATCGGTACCGATCGCGAAATCGCAGAAACGGGCCCCGACGGCCGCCGCCGAGCCATTGCTCGAGCCGCCAGGCATGCGATGCACCGCGAGATCGCATGGGTTCCACGGCGTGCGGCGCTCGAGGTTGTAGGTTCCGAGCGCGAACTCCGTCGCGCGCGTTTTGCCGATGATGACGCAACCTGCGGCACGCAAGCTGCGCACGAACGGGCCTTCGGGCGCGACCAGATCCTGAATCGGCATCTCGCTGCCCGCGCGGGTCGGCATCCCCGTGACGCTGAGATGATCTTTGACTGCGACGACGCTGCCGTGCAGCGGACCGAACACCGTGCCGTCGATGCGCAACCGATCGAGGCTTCGCGCAGTCGAGAGCGCGCGTTCACGATCGACGTAGATAAAGGCACCGATCTTCGCGTCGAGCTCATCGATGCGCTGCAGATATCGCTGTACGTTTTCTTCAGCAGACATTACCGCATCTTTCGGCCCTGCCGCTCGTGATTTCCCTTTACCGTGCAAGGCGCTCGAATGTTTCAACGCCGGGCACGAAACATGCCCCTTCCTCCGACGTACATAGAACGCAGGACAGGAAAGGAAAAATCCATGACGCTCGCATCACCAAACGCAATCCCGATCCAGGTTCGTCAACCCTCGATGCCGGTGCGCGGCCCGTCACCGAACGGCGCAACGCACGACCGGAGCACGTTCCCGGGCTGGGGGCCGAAGCTGTAACTGTGCGCGCGGACGCACGGGAGCAACGAGCCGAGGGAAGAAACTCCTTCGCGTGGGCCCGGGGTCGTTGCATGGATTGCAAATACTGCTCATTCTCGCCGAAGCGCTGTTCGTCTCAGGCCTCTTCGTCGTTTGCTTCCGGGTGCGCCCGTGGTTAGGTCTCGCACCGCTCTATGCGATGACGGGCGTCGTGTACTATCTCGCGTCCTTCTTGGCGGGGACGGTCTATATCCGAGTCGCGCCGTCGATCGTCGTATCACCCGGCTCCGTCGCCTACTTTCCGGCGCTGCTGTTCGTCGTTCTTGCCATCTATATCGTCGAGGACGCGCTCGAAGCGCGACGTCTGATCTCCGGGCTGCTCGCGACGAACGTCTTCTTGGCAGTCGTCGGCTATTTGAGCGCCATGCACTTGGAGCTACCGGGCGCGATCGATCCATACCATCTACCGGCGGCCCTCTTCGTCACGCAGCCTCGCATTTTGACCGTCAGTTTGCTCGCGATGTTCGCGGACACGCTGTTGATCATCGTTGCGTACGAGATCCTCAGCCGGCACGTGAAAATGCTGTTCCTGCGCATCTACATCGCCATCGCAGTGACGCTCGCGTTCGACACCATCCTCTTCGTTACGGGGATCGCGTTCGAACGGCCTAACTACTCGCAGATCCTAACCAGCGAGATCCTAGGAAAGATCATCGTCGGTTCGATCTACGCAGCTTCACTCACCCTGTATCTACGCTGGTTCGCCTTACAGACGACGAGCGATGCGGGCGAGGCACCGATCGCAGACACGGTTCGCGTCCTCACGTACCAGCAACGCTTTGAAGTGTTACAAGCACACACGAACAAAGACGCGCTGACCGGTCTCTACAATCGCGGATTCCTCGATGAGATTCTGGATTCCCAGACGTCGATCTCGCTGCGTTCGGGGCGGACGCTTTCGATTCTGATGATCGACATCGACTATTTCAAGCGCGTCAACGACACGCAGGGACACGCCGCCGGCGATCGCGTTCTGCACGACGTCGCAACCACGCTCATCCAAAGCTTCCGATCCGCCGACTACGTGTGTCGTTTCGGCGGCGAAGAATTCGTCGTCGTCCTTCCCAATACGGATTTCGAAAACGCGACCCAGCTGGCCGAGCGCGCGCGCCAGGCCGTCGCCGGGAATGTCGGCGTGACGATTACGATCGGCGTCGCTATGCTGCGTGAGGACGGTTTTACGCACGACGAGCTGATTGCAGCCGCCGATCGCAGATTGTACGAGGGGAAACATCAGGGGCGCAACGTCGTCGTTAGCGAGGCACCCGATCTTTCCGCAACCGCATAACGCAAGCCAACGGCAAGAAGAACGGCCACGATCAGTGTCAGCGCCGTCGGGAAAGCGTTCAAGAACGATCCGGACAGCATCACGAGCGATGCCGCGCTGAGGCCGGCGAATACCGCGACGCCGGTCGGCCCCAGAAGCACGAGCGGCGCCAGCAGCAGCGCGTACCACGGCTCGATCTTGTCCGCAAAAAGCCAGGTGAACAGCAGCAGCGCCATCAGCGGCTCGCCTGCGGCGGCAATTCTGCCTCGGAGAATCTGAACCGCGCCGAGCAGCGCGCACGCGACGATCGCAGCCAAGAGCGCGTACGACGTCAGATGCGGATCGACTCGATCCAGGAGCGGCAAGTGCTCGAGCACGTTGCCTTTGTATGTGACGAGCGGTCTTGTGAGCGAGTTCGTGACGCCGAACCGCGCCGAGCTCAGGGCGATCGGGATCGCAAGAGCAACGAGCGAAACGACGACGCCGATCACCTTTCGCGAGCGAGTCCACGCGTAGGCCGCAAACGGCACGACGAGCGGAGCGTATGCGAACTTGGTCGCGATCGCGCATCCGAGCACGATTCCCGCCGCAGCCAGCAGGTCGCGCCTCAGCAGATAGGCGGCGCCCAGCGCGCAGGCCACCATGAAGATGTCGTTGTGCGCACCGTTCGCCGTCTCGAGGACGACGAGTGGATTCAACGCGAATGCAGCCACCGAGGTCGCGCGCCGTCGCGGATCCTTCACCGTCGCTGCGATGAGCAGTGAGCTCCCCACAGCCGCAAGCGCCGCACACAATCGCAGAACGCGCGCCTGAACGTCGAGGCTCATCGCTCGAAACGGCCACAGCACGTAGCCGTCCGCCAACGTCCATAGCGGCCCGTACGGGTCACGGAGCTGCGGATTGCCCCAGTGCGCTGCAACGCGCTCTCGTGCAATCGAGGCATCGTGCGGGAGCGGCGCGGGACGGTAGGGATTAGCGTTGGCGTCGACGGCAGCGCCGTAGCCGACGTACGCGTACTGATCGCTGTCGAGCGGCAATGGGCTCACGAGAAAGATCGCCAGCAGCACGACTTGTCCCAAGAGGATCGCAAGGATCGGGCGCGCGCCGGGCGCGAGCCGCCGTAGCGCGACGAGCACGGCGAAGAACGCACCCGTCCAAGCGGCGAGCGCCCACGCGATCTCTCGGAAACCGGGTCGCGCCAACGGCAAGCGATAGTGAACGAATACCAGCGGGGCTAAACGCGTCTGATCGAACGGTACGTACGCATTGGCGACGTGCGCGAGCGCAACCGCGACGACGATCGCGGATGCCAGCATCGCGATCGCGCCCGCAAACACCGCGGAGTCTTACCCTCGCGTCGCCTAACGCTTACGCGCTTGTATCGAGCATCTCCAACGTTGCGCCGGCTTGTTCGTCGAGTTTCGCGAGCGCTTCGAGCCCGGCTTTACGGGCGACGTCGCCGAGATCGAACTGCTGGATCTCGCCGGCTGCTTCGATTTCGCTGCCGTCGGCCACGGCGTCGACCGACGCGGACGCGGTGCGCGAAAGCTTGGCTTCCTGCGTGTCGACGGCGTTCATCAGGTTCGCCGGGCCGATCTCGGACATAAGCGCTGATTTTCCGGAAACTTCCCGTCCACCTGGAGGCGCTATCGTCGCGCGGTGTCGGATACGCTGGCGCGCGACCTCATCGCTGCGCCCGATGCAGCGTGCCGCCGCGCCGTTGCCACGACGCTGCGGCGCTTCGGCTCGGGAGCCTTGCGGTTCGCGCTGGCCGCAGGGATTCGGGTGCAGGTTCTCGCGGAGGGCGAGCATTATCGCGATCTTTCCCCGGCGTTGCGGCGTTTGGGCATCGACGTCGACTCGTGGCCGGCACCACCGGCGGGGTTGTTCGTCGTCGAGGAACGGCGCGTGTATCTGCGTGCGCTCGGCGCAATGACGGTCGCGCACGAGTTCGGTCACGCCCTGGATTGCGCGCTCGGCGGCGGAACGTATCGTTCGGCGGTCGATCCGGCAATACGACGGGCTTACTCGCGCGCAAAAGCGTTCGTCACGCCCTATGCGGCCTCCGGAATCGACGAGTACTTTGCGGAGGCGATTCGTGCGCACATCGGGGCCAACGATCCGCTTTCACCGTGGCCCGAGGCAACGCGCGCGCGACTGCGCGCCGTCGACCCCACTATGGCAAACATCGTCAGCAAGCTGTTCAGATCGGAGCTGTCCCTCGACTTCGCTCGGGATGACAACGGTGGTTTCGCTCGGGATGACAGTTAGGTTGGTTTGACCACCATCAGGAAGACGATGCCGAGAGCTATGACTCCGAGCGCAATGCCCACGGCAGTGCCACGTGAAGCGAGCGTTCGCGCCTCGGGACTCTCGACGCCGCCGGCGGCGACGGCGGCAATTTGCTTTTTGAGCGTCGGCGAGTAGAGCGTGACGGCGACGATGACCAGAATGACGTACAGGCCCAGCGCCATGTCGATCCACTTGGTCCCCATGCCGTAACCGCCGATGTAGGCTTCGAGCAGGCCGGTGACGAGCAGCAATCCGTAAGCCGGATTTGCAATGCGATCGTCGATGAATTTAATTCCGCGAACGATCGTTTCCGCGGATTCCGGATGCGCTTGTGCCCGGACGAACCAGACGCCGTACGTGAGGTTCGATCCCAGCGCAACGATTGCAAGGACGACGTGGACGAACTTGACGATCAGGTACAGCACTACTCCACCACCCTTATCGGCTTACCCGCAAGCCACGCTGCGATATCCTCGACTGTCTCGCGATAAAAGACCTTATACGATGCATCGGCCACATATCCGAGATGCGGTGTCAGCACCGTGTTCGGCGCATGCAAGATCGGATCATCCGCTGCGAGCGGCTCGCGATCGTAAACGTCAAGACCCGCCCCCGCGATCTGACCGCCGTGCAGCGCGCCGATCAACGCTGCCGTATCGACGATCGGTCCGCGCGAAGTGTTCACGAGATACGCGGTCTTCTTCATCCAGCCGAGCTCCTCGTGACTGACGATCTTGCGCGTTCGGTCGCTCAGCACGAGATGAATCGTCACCACGTCGGCGCGTTCGAAGAGCTGGCGCTTCGTCACTAGCTCGACGCCCTGCTCGGCGGCGCGCTCTTTCGTCAGATTCTGACTCCATGCGATCACCCTCATGCCGAAGGCGTGACCGATCTTCGCGACCTGCGACCCCAGGCGCCCCAAGCCGACGACACCGAGTGTTTTGTTGCGCAGCTCCATCCCGACGGCAATCTGCCAGCGATGCTCGCGCAGTCCATGATCCTCGCGCGGAATGCCGCGGACGACCGCGAGAATCAGTCCCCAGGCCAGCTCGATCGTCGAGCCTTCGCTGCCCGCCGTACCGCAGACGGTGATACCTCGGTCCTTACACGCGCCAAGATCGACCGACGCATTGCGCTTGCCGGTCGTGACGATCAATTTCAACCTCGGTAAACTCTCGATGAGCGCGCGCGGGAATGGCGTTCGCTCGCGCATGATCGCGATGATCTCGAACATCGAGAGACGCTGGACGAGCTCGTCCTGATCCTCGACATGATCGTGAAAAAACCGGACCGCAACGTTTTTTCCGAGTGAACTCCAGTCCGCGAGGGTTCGCGCTACGCCTTGATAGTCGTCGAGAACGGCGACGTTCATACTCAGCCAGGCGCGCCCGGTGGGACAACGACGATTTTCATCGGATCGCCTTCACGTTCGCGCATGACCCGCAGCGCCTCGCCGATCCGGTCTAGCGGAAACTGGTGCGTCACCAGCTCTTCGCATCGCAAACGCCCGCGCTGCGCGAGTGAGACCGCACGCTTCACGTTGTTGCCGCCTTCGCCCCGGCTCGTGTAGATCGTGATGTCGCCGCGAACGATCGCGCTCATATCGAGCGTCACGGCACCCGGATAAAAGGCCACGATCAACATTTTGCCGCCTCGTTTCGTGACGCTCGCGCATTGCTGGGGCGCATCCAGCGCACCCGAAGCTTCGATCGCGAGATCGACGCCTCTGCCGCCGGTCAGCTCCATGATCCGTTTGACCGGATCGACGTTGCGCGCATTGACGATCTCATCCGCGCCGAGCCTCTTCCCGAGCTCCAGGCGGCTGTCGCGCGTCCCGACCAGGATCACGCTGTTTGCGCCGAGCTCGCGCAGAGCTTGCACCGTCATGAGCCCGACGGGTCCCGGCCCCCACACCGCGACGTCTTGACCGAGGACGTAGCCGCCCGCGACGTCGAGACCGTAAAGCCCGGTGCCGGCCGTCATGATCAGCACGGCGTCCTTGTACGTCAACGGCTTGGGAAGCTTGTAGAGCGAGCTGACGTGATGCAGAGCGTATTGCGCAAAGCCGCCGTCGGTCGTCATGCCGGTCGCGCGCTGGCCCTTCGCGGGATTGCCGTAGTTCAAGCAGGCGGTGTATTTGCCGACCAAACAGTTGTCGCAGCGCCCGCATCCGTGATGCGCTTCGATCGCGACGTCGTCACCGACCGAAAATTCGTCGACGCTCGGACCGACGGCCGCGACGCGGCCGGTCCATTCGTGTCCGGGCGTGTACTCACCGAACGGCGGCGTCAGTGGGAAATGTCCGTCGTAGATCTTCAGATCGGTTCCGCACATGCCGCACATCGCCACCTGCACGAGCACTTCACCGGCGCCCGGCTCGGGCACGGGCTTGTCGACGACGCGCATGTCGCCCGGCCCGAAGAGCACGGCGGCTTTCATGAAGCGATGTCGGTTAGACCCATGAGCGTGCGAATGCGATCTTGATCGCGCCGTAGCTGGGAGGCGTCGCCCTCGTACACGATTTTCCCGTCGTCCATCACGTACGCGCGATCCGCGATCTTGAGCGCCAAGAGCGCGTTCTGCTCGACGAGCAAGATCGAAACGCCGTGCGCCTTCATCTCTTCCAGAATTCGGTAGACGTCCTCGACGATCAGCGGCGCGAGGCCCTGCGAAGGCTCGTCGACGAGCAAGAGCATCGGATTGGCAACCAGACCGCGTCCGATCGCGAGCATCTCTTGCTCTCCGCCGGAAAGACGTCCGGCTTTACGGCGCCGCAGCTCTGCGAGTTTCGGCAACTGCGCGAGCACGCGCGCGATCGACCACTGACCCGTCCGTCCGTTTTGCGCAAGCTCGAGGTTCTCGTACGTCGTCAGAGACTTGAACATTCGGCGCCCTTCTGGGACGTAACCGACGCCGAGTCGCGCGATCCGGTACGCAGGCCATCCGAGAATCTCTTGGCCGCCGAGCTTCACCGAACCCGACTGCGCGCGAGTCAAGCCCAAGATGCTGCGCATCGTCGTGGTTTTACCGGCCCCGTTGAGACCCAGCAGTGCGACCAGCTCTCCCTTGCCGACCGTGAGCGAGACTTCGCGCAAGATGTGGCTCTTGCCGTAAAACGTCTCGAGGCGGCGAACTTCGAGTAGCGTCTCAGACATTCGCGATTACCTCGCGACCGAGATACGCCTCACGCACCGCCTCATTCGATGCGATTTCGTGCGGCGTCCCTTCGGCCAGCTTCGCACCCCGATCCAAAACGGTGATCGTTTCCGCGACGTTGAGAACCACACGCATGTTGTGCTCGACGAACAATACGGTCAAGCCGAGCCGGTCCCGAAGATCCCTTACGGTATTGATCACGCGCGTCGTTTCGGATTCCGCGAGCCCCGCCATCGGCTCGTCGAGCAGAACGAGAACGGGACTAGGCGTCAAGCTCATCGCGATCTCGCACAAACGCTGGCTGCCGTGCGAAAGCTCGGCGACCGGACGGCTCGCGTAGCGCGTCAAGTTGACGAAGCCCAGCAGCTCATCGACCCGGTCTTCGAGCTTCCTGCGTTGCGAGCGCGACGGAACGCGCATTTCGAATGCGACGTTCTGCTGGGCCTGAACGCCGATCATCAGATTCTCGTGAACGCTCAGCTCGGGGAAGATGCTCGGCGTCTGAAAGGTTCGGCTCATACCGCGCCGGATTCGCTTCCAGCTGACTTCGCGCGTGACGTCCGAACCACGGAACGTAACGTCGCCCGCATCCGGATAATAGTAGCCCGAAAGCGTGTTGAAGAACGTCGTCTTGCCCGCACCGTTCGGACCGATCAGCGCGTGAATCGTTCCCACGCAGACGTCGAGCGAGACGTCCTTGACGGCTTGCAAGCCGCCGAAGTTTTTCGAAACGTTGCGCGCTGCAAGCAAAACCTCGCTCATCCCGAGATCCTCGCCGGTTCAGCTTCGGGCGCTTCCTGGGCTTGGCTGCCATTCGTACGCGAAAGCAAGCTGATCACGCTCCCCAGGATTCCTTTCGGGAAACCGATCACGCACGCGATGAAGATTCCCCCCAGAAATATCTCCCATGCCGGCGTGATCGTCGAAAGTATCTCTTTCCCGAGGACGTAGATCAGCGCGCCGAGGAGCGGACCCCAGACCGTACCCGCGCCTCCCAGCACCGTCATCAAAAAGAAGTCGCCCGATTGATGCCAGTCGAGCTCGAGCGGAAACGTGAACAGGATCGACGTCGCGTAGAGCGCCCCGGCGAGTCCGGCGTAACCTCCGGCCACCAGCAGCGCCACGAAAACGAAACGGTCGCTGTTGAGGCCCAGGTGCCGCACGCGCACCTCATTCTGCTTGATCGCCACGAGCGTATGTCCGAACGGCGACTTGGTCATGTACCAGAACGCAAGCAGCGTCAACAAGAAAACGCCGAGACACAAATAGTAGAGCGACGTCTCGTGAAATACGAATTTCAGAGCGCCGATCTGTATCGGCGCTCGCTGAAACGTCATGCCGTCCTCGCCGCCGGTAACATTGTTCATTCGGTACGCTATGAAATAGAATATCTGGCCGAACGCGATGGTCAGCAATCCGAAATAGATGCCGCGGCGCCGCAAGAGAAACCATGAGATCAGCAGCGTGCCGATCAAAGCCAGCACCACCCCGATCAAGATCGAGGCAATGAATCCGGCATTTAGATATTTGATCGACAAGCTGACGCCGTAGGCACCCAGACCGAAGAGCGCGGCGCCGCCGAACAGCGGCAGTCCCGTGTAGCCGAACATGACGTTGACGCTCATTGCCGCCATCGCAAAGAGCACCGCTTCCGTGACGATGGAGATATCGAGTCCCATCAGCGGCGAGATCTGCGGCGCCAGGATCAACAGGGCGACGGTGATGCCGGACGCGATGTAGCCCATGCGCGCGAGATTCATCCGAACAGCCCCTCCTCACCGAAGAGTCCGCGTGGACGGATCGACAAGACGACTGCCATGAGCACGTACATCGAGACTTCGCTTGCGGCCGGAATGTACAGCGTCGTCAGCGCGATCACGATGCCGATCAGAATTCCGCCCGCGATGCTGCCCAGTAAGCTGCCCATGCCGCCGATGATCACGCAAATGAAGGCCGGCATCAGCAAGGCATTACCGCTCGTCGGATTGAGGCCGAGCAGCCCGGCGGCCAAAACTCCCGCGACTCCCGCCAAGAGAATTCCGACTCCGAAATTGATCATGTAAAGGAGCTGCGTGTTGGTACCCAGGGCCGCGATCATTTCCGAATCGAGAATCGCGGCGCGCAGCCGAAGCCCGAACTGCGTTCTGCGCAGGAACAACGTCAAAGCGACGATCACGACGATCAGCACGAGCGCGATGAACAGCCGGAACAACGGATACGTGATGAAGCCGATCTGGACCGTGCCGTTCAAGGCACCCGGGGCCGAGAACGGAACGCCGTTTGCACCCCAAATCAGCCGGAACGCCTCTTCGGCGACGAGCGCCAGGCCGAAGGTCAGCAACAGACTGTAAATCGGGTCGCGGCCGTATAGCGGTCGGATGAGGGTGCGCTCGGCGATCACGCCGACGACGACCGTCAGAAGCGGGGCCAGAATCAGCGCGAGCCAAAACGGCGAGCCATGTAAGACCAGCGTGAACGCAATGTATCCCGCCAACGTCAGAAAGCTGGCGTGCGCGAGGTTGATCGTCCCTGTGAGATTCATGATCAAGGACAGCCCGAGCGCAACCACAGCGTAAAACGCGCCGAGGATGAGGCCATTGAACAATTCAGAGAGCAGCTGGTCCATCAAGCGCCCCTCCCCGGAGGCCTCGAGCCGATAACGGCCGGCGACCGTCAAACGTGCCGGGGAGCGACTTTGCGGTTACCTTCGGAGCCTATCCTGCCAAAATTGAAGAGCCCCACCGAAGCGGGGCTCCTTTTTTTGCGTTTAGCTTGCTCCGGACTTCACCACGTCCAGCACCGGGTGTGGTGGTATCGGGTCGATGCCGTGGATGGCGAGATCCCCGTCCTCCATTTCCGGCTGGCTGGCGCGCAGCGGCACGACCAGCGAGATGAGCTTGAGGATAATGAAGGTCGCAATCGCATCGAACACGATGATGAACGCCGCGGCTTGCGCCTGGTGTATGAACTGGGTGAAGCCTCCACCGTAGAGCAGGCCGCTCGCAGAGACGGCAGACGTCTTCTTGTCCGTACTGAGATACTCGATCATGTTGCCGTTGGCGAAAATGCCGACGCACAGACCGCCGACCAGCCCCGCGACGCCGTGCGTATGCAACACGCTGAACGTGTCGTCGACGCGCTTCATGAACGGTCGCTGACCGATCATGTTGAGCGTGATCCAGGGGATGATGCCGGCGCACAAACCGACGCCGATTGCACCGGCAGTGTCGACGTAACCGGCGCAGGGCGTGATGCCGACGAGTCCGGCGATCATGCCGTTGATCATCGATACTGCGTTCGGCTTGCCCGTCGACCACATGTCGAGCACGAGCCAGCACAGCAGCGCGACGGCCGTCGTCACGTTCGTGTTGAGCACGGCGGCCGCAGCATCCGCGTTTGCGAAGTACGGGTCGCCGCCGTTGAAACCGTTCCAGCCGAGCCACAAGATACCGGCGCCTGCCAGCGCCATGATCAGGTTGTTCGGTTCGAACTCTTGGCGGTCGGCGAGCAAACGCGGACCGACGACCGCGGCTGCAACGAATCCGGACACACCGGCCGCCAAGTGAATGACGTAACCGCCTGAGTAGTCCAGCGCGCCCATCTGCGAAAGCCAGCCGCCGCCCCACAACGCAAAAGCACCGACCGTATAGACGAGCGAGCTCCACAGCGGAACGAAAATCATCCACGCTTTGAAATTCATACGCGCAAACACCGAGCCCGCAATCAGGATCGGCGTGATCGCCGCGAACACGAATTGGAAATACATCATTGCCGCGCCCGGGAAACGCAGCGGCGGCATTCCACTCGCAGCAAGGGGGATATTTCCTTGCCCGATGATTTGATTCGGGTCGAGCGCAAAATGAGGAATACCGATTAGCTGGCCGAGTATGCCGCCGCCGAGTAATGCCGGTGCGCCGAAACTCATGTTGTAGCCCCACAGCACCCAACATACCAGCACGATCGAAAACGCGTAGAAGCACATTACGGCGGAGTTCAGCGCCCATTTCTTCTTCACCAAACCGCCGTAGAGAATCGCGAGTCCCGGAATGCTTTGCAGTCCGACAAACGTTGCAGCAGTCAACTGCCACGCCGTATCACCCGAGTTCAGATACGGCGGCGCGGGAACGTACGGATTTACGTCAGCTAAAAACAATAGAAAATTATCCCCCTTTGCGAGAGTAGCTTTACACCAGTACTCAGACTAACAACTCGGCGCACGACGCGCCTTAGACAAGGGCTAAACGCATCGGACCGGGCGTCCGCCATTGGGCCGAAAGGACGGACCTACTTCACGAGATCTCCGACCGGGACGATTTGCACGTCGTTATCGGAAGTAAGCCGCACGAGATTGCTGCGCAGTGCCTCGTACGTATCCGGCGTTGCATGCGCCACAACGATGACGACTCCGGTGCGACGCGCAAGATGCACGGCTTGCCGAAGCATGTACGCGGCGTAGCCTTCTTCGTCATACGCATCGATCACGATGTCTCGCGACGCGCTCGGGACGCGGCCGCGCGCAGCATCATAGTACGTTGGCGAGCCGCCGGCCATGCCGTCGATGAGAAACGCTCCCGAAGCCGCGAGCCGATGCACGAGCGCGCCCGGCTGCGGCGGATTCCCGGCGAGCGGCGTTATCACGCCTCCGGCACGAATAGCTCGCAATCGCTTCATGATTTGATCGACCGAGCGCGCGCCGTCGGCATCGACGAGAAGCTCGTGCGGGTCCGTGCGAAACGTCTCAGAAGGCGTATCGCCCGTTGCCGGGACCGCAAACGAAAGCGCGTACGGAATCTGCATGAAGCGCTTGTCGAGCGTGTCGTCGATGCCGATTCCGTCGACGACGATTGCCATCTGAGCGCTGTCGTCGGCGGCCGGCGCGCGATCCGGCGCCCAGCCGGGGGGCCGGTCGACGACGGCGTCGTCGACGAAGGCCTCGTAGGTATCGAACGGGGCATCGCCACGCGCGCCGACGAGCGAACGCTCGATCGGTACAGGCGCAATTTCCGGTACGTTCATCTTCATCGGCATGGCGCCGACGCGCGTCAGCTGCCCGCCGAGCATCCCGGCGCCGATCGAAAGGACGGCGACCCCTAAGATCGTTCCCCAAAACCAGTTCCCGAGATTCTTCAAGCAGCCGGTGCCGACCGAGCCGATAGAGCCCACAGAAACGCCACGAGAATGTAATTGGCGACCAGCGAGCTTCCCCCATACGAGAAGAACGGCAACGTAATCCCCGTGAGCGGAAAGAGATGCAGCACGCCGCCGACGATGATGAAAACCTGGAACCCGAGAATGGCGGCGAGGCCGGTTGCGAGCAATCGTCCGTACAAGTCGGGTTTTTCACGAGCGACGGCGAGCGCGCGAAGCACGAGGACGAGGAACAGCGCGCAGACCGCGATCCCGCCGAGCGCTCCGAACTCTTCGCTATAGGCGGCATAGACGTAATCGGTCGCGACGGCCGGAATGTAGCCCGGCTTCCCGAGACCGTAGCCCGTTCCGAATAAGCCGCCGGCGCCCAGCGCAAACAACGCCTGCAGCGACTGATACCCGATTCCGTACGGATCGGAGAACGGATGCTTCCACGCCGCGATGCGCAACGCGACGTACGTGTAATGGTGCATGGCCCAAAACGCAGCGAGCCCGAAGACTGCAACGCTGCCGACGATGAGATCGACGCGGCGCGTCGCAACGTACAGCATCGCGGCGAATATCGCGAGCAGCAAGGCTGCAGTTCCGACGTCACGTTCGAAGACCAGAATTCCAACCGACGTTCCCCACCCGATGAAGAGCGGCCCGAGATATTTTGCATTCGCGCGCAACGACCATGGCCGTGCCGCAGCGATCACATCTCCCGTCTCGGCGAGATATGCGGCCATGAACAGCACGACGAAAAGCTTGATCGCTTCGATCGGCTCGAATTGCAGCACGCCGACGCGAATCCAAAGCTTCGCGCCGTTGACCTCTTGTCCGAAAAGCGCAACCAGGACGAACAGTACGATCGACGCCAAGATCCAGACATATTTGTAGCGCGCCAGAACTCTATACCGCCGCAATGCCGGGCCGATCGCAACCGCAAGGCCCAACGCGAACGCGAGCCAAATCAGCTGCCGTCCGGCCAGCACCGGGTCGACACGCACGATCACGACGAGCCCGATCGACGTGAGCAGCACCGCGATCGCCGGCAGCACGTCGTCGCGCTGCTCGCCGAGCGGGCGCGCGACGACCCACGTGAGTGCTAGAATCGCCAAAGCGATCACCAACCACTCCGGGCCGAGGCCCGGCGGCGAGACCAGCGCGAATGCGAGCGCGCCGATTCCGAGCGCCCCTAGCATCGGTGCGGCCGCGCGACCGGCGCCGACTACGTCAGCGAACAATATGCAGTGGTACGAGCGCCTCGTAAAGGAGCGCGACGACGACGATCACGGCCAGCACGACGAACGCGGCACCGAGCGCACCGGAAACGCCGCGTCGCGCAGAGAGCTCGGCGCCCAGGCAAATGGGAACCGTGAGCTCGCGGCCGACGATCACGGTCGCACCGTCCTCGTTTCCACGCATCTTGAGCAGCGCCAGAATCCGGTCGACGACTTCAGCCGAGCTGCCGGGCGAGCTCGCCGCGAATTCCAACTCGTCGTTCGAAAGCGTCTTGTGCACGCCGTCGCTGCAGAGGATCAAACGATCGTCGTCGCCGAGCTCGAAATTCGTGACCGTCGCTTCGAGCGCGGGCTGCGTGCCGAGCGTGCGCGTCAAGAGAGTGTGTAAACGCGCGCCTGCGCCGATCGTCATCTTGCCGCCGCCGCTCACTTCCGGAGCGATCGCATCGTCTTCGGTCAGGAGCGAGAGTTTCTCTTCGCGTACCAGATACGCACGCGATTCGCCGACGTGCCCGATGAAGACGTGCGGGCCGACAACGAGCGCCGCCGTCAGCGAGGCGCCGGCTGCAACGAAATCGTCGTGCGACCCGCTTTGCGCATAGATGCGATTGTTCGCGTGCGCAAACGCGGCCAGCATCAAACGCCGCAGCGTCAGCGGCATGTTGTTGCGCGTCGCCAGCGACCCGCTGCGAATCTTGCGTCGGAAAAAGTCGCGCAGCGTCGAGACGGCGGCGTCGGCGACGGAGCCTCGTCCGATCGCTCCAAAACCGTCGGCGACGGCGATGAGCGCAACGTCCGGAGCGAGTGCTTCCGAGCAACACGCATCCGCACGACGCTGAGGTTGCGAGATTCCGAGCTCGGAGCCGACCGCTATTTCCATTCGTCCACCCCTACGTAGACAACATCCGTGGAACCTATTCTTACCCGATCTCCCGGATGAAGGAGCGCTTCGCGGACCAAGGATGTTCCATTGAGAAGCGTACCGTTCCGGCTTCCTAGATCCTCAACATACGCGTCTACGCCCCGCCGTTCAATACGCGCGTGCACGCGGCTGACGGTCGGGTCGGAGAGTGTGATCGCGGCACTGGGAGAACGCCCGATCAAGAGGCTGTGCGCAGCCCGGTACCGCCGCCGCTCGCCGTCGTCTTGGACCTCGACCTCGAGCGCAAGCGGCGCGCCACCCAATTCCTCAGAGGCAGCCACGTCCGACATGCGCCGCCGCGCGGTCAGAACGGCAAACAATACAAGCGCCAGCACAAGTCCCAACGTCCACAGCCTGGGATTCGCGACGACCTCAGCCATCGCCGATTTCGATGCGCAGCTCCGTGTCGCCGAGCGTGACGAGATCGCCGGGGAGGAGACGCGTCGGGGCGCTGATCCGCTTCCCGTTGACGAGCGTCCCGTTCGTCGAACCGAGATCTTCGACGACGACACCGTCACTCGTGCGCGTCAGACGCGCGTGACGGCGTGAAACGCGCGGGTCGACCAAGTCGATCCCGTCCTCGGAACCGCGGCCGATATTGAGCGTGCCCTCGATCGGCCACGCCGCACCAAGCGGGACGCCGCGCTTTACCCTCAGAGCGTAGCCGCGCGCCGAAGCTTCTTCTTCGTCGCCTTGCACCGGGTCGATCGCAACGGTCCCCGCGACGAGCGAGTCGTCGGCGTGAACGACGACGCGCGCGCTGCGTTTCAGCGTGAGGTCAAGCGCCGACGATGTTCGCGCGAGCAGCGCGCTCCAGTCGCGCTCGAGAACCGCGCGCTGCGCACCCAAGCTGGACAGGTCGCGCGGATGCAGCCGAACCAAATACGTCTCCGCGGGAGCGCTCTCCATCGTCGCCACGAGCTTGCGCGCGATTTGCGCGGGCGCGACGTCGCTCGGAAAGATCCGTGCAAACGTGCGCTCGACGAATTGGGCGCATGCATCCTCGATAGCCGCGAACGGATTCATGTTGACCTGCGACGTTCGAGGCCCGTGATGTAGAAGCCGTCGCGGCGGTCAATCCCGGGCGGAAAACGCAGATCGCCGGACGCGAGGCGCCACGGCGCGTATTTCGGCGCGGCGGGTACGCGCGCGAATTCGGGATGCGCGCGCAAAAACGACTCGACGCGCTCGTGTGTTTCAGCCGGACTGAACGTACAAACCGAGTACACGAGGCGTCCGCCGACGCGGACGCGGCCCGCTCCGCTCTCGAGCAGCTCCGCTTGCAGCGCGGACAGTCGCTCGGGATCGCCGGGCGCTTTGCGCCAGCGCGCCTCGGGCTGGCGTCCCAGGATTCCTAGTCCCGAACACGGGGCGTCGACCAGCACGAAATCCGCGTCGGGGATGCGGTCAAGGCGCGTTGCGTCCGCCTCGTGCACGCGCACGTTCCGTACCCCCAGCTCGTGCAGGCGTTCTCGCTCGCGCGCGACCTTGCGCGCATCGCGTTCGAACGTCTCGAGCGTGCCGCGATCTTGGGTGCGGCCGAGAATCTCGAGCGTTTTGTTGCCGCGCCCGCTGCAGAGCTCGACGCCGTGGGTGTCGGGCCGCGGATCGAGGACGTCGACGGGGACCGCTGCGATCTCGCCTTGCGGCTCCCAGCGCGCCTCCGCATCGCCGATTGCTTCGGGACCTCCGCCGTCGACGAGGACGATCTCGCTCACGAGTTCGGAAGACGTGACCGAAAGCGAGCGGGCACGCAATGTCGCGAGCGCTTGTCCCGGCGTCGTCCGCAGCAAGTTCACGCGCAGCGCCAACTGCGGCGGCTCGTTCATACCGCGCAAGATCGGTTCGAGCTGGGCGTCGCCGAAGGCGGCGCGCACGCTCGCGACGAGCCAAGTCGGATAGGAATGCAGCGTTCCGAGAAACTCGTCGTCCGATTCGAAATCGTTGCGAAGCGGTGCACGCCGCTCCGGCTCGAGCTCGGAGACGCGGCGCAACACCGCATTGACCAAACCCGCCGTGCCGCGATGTCCATGCCGTTTGGCGAGACCGACCGTTTCGCTCACCGCGGCGTGCGTCGGGACGTTCATGCGCGCGATCTGGTAGGCGCCCAGGCGCAACGCTTCGAGAATCGTCGGCGGCAGCTGCGCGCTTCGCTTTCCGATGAAAGGCTCGAGCAGCCAATCCAGATACCGCCGCGCCTTGATCGACCCGTACGCGAGCTCCGCTGCGAAAGCGCGATCGCGTGCGTCCAGCTTGGAGCGCGCCGCGTGGTAATCGAAGGATTCGTGCGCACCGCGCCGGCGGCCGTCGTGCGCAAACGTGTCGCGAATGACGCTTAGGGCCAGCTCGCGCGACGTCACGAGCGCGCGAAGAGTGAGGCGGCGAAGGCTTCGCCGCTCATCGCCGAGCGGTTCGCCGGGACGATCCGGTCGATTGCAACGGCGCCGTCACCGCACGCAACCGACAAGCCGTGCGGGATGCGCGAGGGCGTCCCCGGCGCAAGCAACGTTGCGGTCCCGAGCAGATGCGTTGCGACGATCTTGGCGCCGACTCCGGCAATCTCGCCGCGTGCGCACGGCTGCGGAGAGAGGGAACGGACGAGCGCGTCGACGTCGGCCGCCGCTCGCGTCCAGTCGATGCGCAAATCCGCGGTGCGTAGCGGCCGGGTAAGGGTAGCGTCGATCTGCGCTTGTGGCGCCAGACCCGTCTGTGCGACGGGTACGAGTTGGCCGCGTTCTGCACGTTCGATCGCACGCACGAGCGCTTGTGCGCCGAGTTCGGCCAATCGCGCTTCGAGCTCGCCGAAGGTCTCGCGCGGACCGAGCGGGACTTGCTCGCGAATCAGAACGTCGCCGGTATCCATGCCGGCATCCATCGCGATGATCGTTACGCCCGTCACGGTGCAGCGGTCGCGAATCTGCGATTGTAACGGCGTCGCACCGCGATAGAGCGGCAACAGGCTCGGATGGACGTTGAAGGCGCCCGCGCGCGGAATATCGAGCACGCTCTGCGCCAGAATCTCGCCATAGGATGCAACCACGAACAGCTCGGCCTCGAGCGCGCGCAGCTGCGGAACGATCTCGCGAACGCTCTCCGGCTGCAAGACGTCGATCCCGAGTTGGGACGCGATAGTCTTCACGGCTGACGACTGAAGCTTCTGCCCGCGTCCGGCGGGACGATCGGGCTGCGTGACGACGGCCACGAGCTGCGTTATCTCGCGCAGCGCTCGCAGGCTCGGAACCGCAAATCGGCTCGTCCCGAAGAAGACGCTCTTAAAGGTTCACCTTAGATTTCGACGGCTTCGGCTGCTTCGAGCTCTTCTTGCGTGACGGCCGGACGAATGTTCTTGGCTTTGTCGACGTATAAGATGCCGTCGAGGTGATCCATTTCGTGCTGCAGGCAGCGCGAAAACAAATCGCCGCTGCCTTCGACCGAGATCTTGCGGCCGTTGCGGTCGAGGCCCGCGCACACGACGCGCTCGAAGCGTGTGAGATCGCCGATGAACCCCGGAACGGAAAGACACCCCTCGATGGATTCGATCTCGCCCTCGGCGATCGTGAATTTCGGATTGATGAACACGAAGGGTCCGTGGTTTTCGTCTTCGTCCTGAAGATCGATGACGAAGATCCGCTTTCCGACGTCGATCTGCGGCGCGGCCAGTCCGATTCCGGGCGCGTTGTACATCGTCTCGAACATGTCGTCGATCAACTGCTGGAAGAGCGGCTCGCGAATCTCGTCGAGATCGACTTTCTTCGCAACCTTGCGCAGCGTGGGATGATCGTCGGTCAGAATCGGGCGAATGTACGGCATGGCTAACGTTGTAGGACAGGCTTTGCGCCAAGAGGTTTGCAGGGCCTCCCGAAGCAACCGCGGTCCGTGGTGACGACAGCCGCCCCATCACCGCCCCGGCCGTTCCCGTTGTGGCCGACGCTCGGCGCAATCGTGCTCGTGCTCGCCGCCGGCTTCCTCGCAATGATCCTGGCCGGAATCCCGACGGTCATCACGCTCGGCACGCCGCTCAATCCGGGTGACATCGGCGCGAACATCGTCGAAGCCGCATTTTATTTGGGTGGACTGGCCGTGCTCGTACCGATGCTGGAGCGCCTTTCACATCGCACGATCTCACAGCTTGGAGTTCGCCCGCTCGATAAGTTTTCGTGGGGTCTCGTCGGGGTCGCGCTCGTAGTCCTGGTCGCGATACAGCTCGTCTATCAAGCGATCTTGGGAGCGTTCCACCAGCAGAATCACGTGCAGACCGGATTCGAGCACTTTCGCGTTCACTCGCCGCTCGCGGCTATCGCGGTACTCATCACCGGTGCCGTAATCGCGCCGATCGCCGAGGAGTTGTTTTTCCGGGGTTTGCTGTTCAACGCGCTTGCAACGCGCATGCCGATGCTCGCCGCGGCTCTGATAAGCGGCATCTTATTCGGTCTCGGGCACGGCGACCTCGTGCTTTTTCCGGCGCTCGCGCTCTTCGGAATGCTGCAAGCGATCTTCTATCGCGCCAGCGGCAACTTGATCGTTCCGATGATCGTGCACGCCGCCAACAACGCGATCTTCCTTTCCCTGATGATCATCATCCCGGGCTTTCACTAGAAGGCACTCCGCCCCAGGCTTCGAAGGCGTCACCTGACTCTGAGGGGAGGGGTGAAAATGGCCAGCGTTTCTGGTTCTGCGGATTCCGCTTTCCGTCTCGCAAAGGTCGCCGGCGTGCTCGCTGTGTGCGCATCGGCGGTTTCCCAAGAGTACGGCAGCGGCATCAACTTCGTCATGGTCAACAGCCTTAGCCAATATCCGGCGGTCAAGTATTTGGTACCGCTCGCAATGCTCGTTGCGGGCATCGTGCTCATTCCAAAGGTGGCGCTCTTTGCGCGGCTCTCGGCCATCGCGCCGCGCGCCGGTTCAAGCTATGTGTGGTTGACGCGTTCGCTGAATCTGCCGATTGGATTCATTGCCGCATTTCTCTGGTTCGTGGGCGTCGGCGCTGCCGGCGGATTTCTCGCATTCGCAAGCGCGCCGTTCATCGGCGCGTTCCTAGGGTCCATCGGCGTCGACGGCAGTTGGTGCACGACGGCCGCCGGACACCTCGTCATCGGCTTGCTCGCGATTTGGATTCTGTTCGCGCTGCACAATTCAGGCGTGCACAACTATGCGACGTTCGTATCCGTCATGTTCGTGCTGGTCCTGATCGCAGCCGCGTTGACGATCGCATACGGGTTCGGAACATCACAGGACGTCTTCCTACAGAAAGTCACCGCCATCGTTCCCGGCATCCCCAGCACGCCGCCCGACACGAATCCGCCGGATTGGGGTGGGTTTATATCCACGATAACGCTCTTCATGTTCGCCTACGGCGGATTGACTGCAGCGACGTCGCTCGGCGGTGAGGCGCGCGAACCACGCGAAAAGACGATGCCGCGCGGCATCATTTATGGCTTCGCAACGGCGCTGGTGCTCTACACCCTGATCGCGTATGCGCTCTTCCATGCCGTGCCGTATTGGGCGCTCGGACCGCTCATCGCCGCCAAGAAGCAAGCCCTCGCGACGACGCCGGGCCTGATCGGTTTGATCGCGCCGAAGGCAGCGTCTGCGTTTCTCAACTTCCTCGTCGCCGTCATCGTCGTGAAGACGATCGCCCCGGGGATGCTGGATTGCTCGCGTTACCTGTTCGCGTGGTCCAACGACGGTCTGCTACCCGCAGCTTGGGGCCAGACGAACAAGAACAAAGCGCCACAAACGGCTCTGATGACGATCGCGCTGCTCGATACGCTGTTTCTGTTCGAAGCAACGTTCATCGGCTGGTCGATCGGCGTCGTAGTGCGCTCGATCAGTCTCGTGCTCGTGTTCGGAATGATCGGCGTCGGCATCTACAACATGAAGTACGGGAGCGCAAAGAACAGCGAGCTGGCACGGGTGGTCAAAGACCATCCAGACGTCCTCATTTGGGCGCCGCTTGCGATCATCATCGCGATCATCCTCATCGCGAGCGTGATCGTGGTTCCGAAAGCCCCGTGGTACTTTCAACCTAGCTTCCAAGGGCTGATCTCGATACTCATAGCGCTCTGGATCTATATGACGGCCGCCAAACGCGACCCGAACGTCGCGCAAAAGGCTGCCGCGCATCTAACGGCAGAGTAGCCGCAACGGGGCGTGCCCAACACGCCCCGTTTTATTTCGTCAGTAAATCAGGCCGATGCGGTCGGCTTGGAAGTTTCCATCGGCCCAGAATCCGAAGACGCGGATGTACATGCCGGGATGAAGCGTCAGACCGGTCGGATTGATGATCGTGCCTTGGTGCAGATGAACGGCTACGACCTGACGGCCAGCCCGCACGTCCATCGTGAAGGCGTTGAAATAGCTTACCGTGCCGCGTAGCTCGTGTTCGCCGACGAACGGACCGCCGGGCCGCGCCGGTTGTACGACGTAGCTTGGCTGTTCGACGATGACCGGTTGCGCCTGTGCGATGCTTGGCGCTGCAAGCGCCAGCACGCCCAGAGCCAGTGCGATTCCAAGAAAGGGGCGCTTCATCTTTTTGGTCCTCCGAATTGAGGCGAGCGAATAAAACGGCTTTGCATCAGTCTACGCGTGCAAAGCTCGGGACATTCATAGAATCGCTCGCTTCTAACGGAGATTGAATCGTCGCCACGCGAAAGATTGAGAGCGGATTAATGAGGGCCGCCGCGGGCGACGATTCGCGCCGCCGTCATCCCGAGCGTCGCCCACCACTGTCATCCCGAGCGTCGCCCACCGCTGTCATCCCGAGCGTAGCTGCGCGAAGCGCTGCGTAGTCGAGGGACAGCGATTGCGCGGCCCTTCGACTACGCGCCTGCGGCGCTACGCTCAGGGTGACGACGCCGCCGCGATCACGCACAAACATGTCATCCCGAGCGTCGCCCACCACTGTCATCCCGAGCGTAGCTGCGCGAAGCGCTGCGTAGTCGAGGGACAGCGATTGCGCGGCCCTTCGACTACGCGCCTGCGG
>Ga0335072_10003543_pt1 | contig 23460 bp, 22 predicted proteins | sample Lox_Sample_21_FD_206725 | JGI IMG/M metagenome (GOLD analysis project Ga0335072, IMG submission 206725) | Soil microbial communities from Loxahatchee National Wildlife Refuge, Florida, United States - Lox_Sample_2.1 | ecosystem: Environmental > Terrestrial > Soil > Wetlands | place: USA... | reverse complement strand
GGCAGCGAATTACCAACTAATGATTAGAGAGGACGTGTTTGAGTAGATAGAAGATGGGTGATTTGCTTGATTTGATTGGCTGGCGTGTAAAGTTGGCGTTCGTGTAAAGTTACCGTAGGTTACGTTAGCCACTAATGCTTCCTTAGGCTTGGGGCTTTCCCTAGGCTAATGCCTGCACAGAGCCGCTGATTCATCCTGAGAAATTTTTGATGTAAAAACAAAATTCACAATCCTCTACGCAGTTCTAGGTTCGATCTCCATATCCCCGTACTGTTATACCTGACTACTACTATTCATCGACAATGAGTCAGTCTTTCTGAGACAGGCTGAAATGATGTCAAGATTCGAGGTGATCATGAATACTGTGCGCTAGTTTCAGATCCTCATTCCGAAAATCCGCATATCACATCCGTCAGGATTCCATAGACATTCTGAGCAGCTCCACTGCATACAAACGGTCCTCCTTGTTGCAGGATGTCAGACGACGAAGCAGATGAGGAGCTTCTGGCCTTGCTGCGACAATCACTCGGGTTAGGTTTGCCTAGCAAAAAGGCTCCACCAACGACAAGAGTGCTAGAGAGCGCTGAGTATGTCTGTGACAACTCGATCGATGTGGCGATTGATATGGGAAGTACCAAAGCCGCTGCTAGGACCATCTGGCATCTCATGCAGGAGAAGCACTACTCCACCCAAACGTGGACAACTCATGAGCTGCATCCGAAGCAGAAGAATGTCGACACTGTCAATTTCATCTTCACCACCAATTTGTCCAACTTCTGCTTTTGGTCGGAAAAGTCTGCTGATCAGCGCTTCGCCGTCGAGTACAAAGACCAGAGGTGGACCGGATATTGGAGCCTTGTCGCGTCGCTGCAGCGAGCACTTGAAGAGGGTATGTGTGTTTGCTCTGATGGCAATCGCCAGCTAATTGATTATTAGTATGTAGGTATCCCAATCACTTCTTCTGACTTCTGGCAGAATGAAGAGGAATGCACGGAGGATGTGCTGCGCCATGTCTTTCGATCCACTACAGATGAAGAGATTCCACTCTTAAAAGAGCGCCTGCACTGTCTGCGAGAAGCGGGTCAAGTGCTCTACGAGCGCTTCAATTGCAGCTTCACAAACTGCATAGCCGAGGCAAACGGCTCAGCTGCTGCTCTGGTCAACCTTCTGGTAGACAATTTCCCGGGCTTTAGAGATGAGGATCACTTCCACGGCCAGTTGGTCCGCTTCTACAAGCGAGCGCAGATCCTGGTAGGAGATCTGTGGGCCTGTTTCAATGGTGAAGGCTATGGTCGTTTTCATGACATCGACAAGATCACCATGTTTGCCGACTATCGCATTCCGCAGATGCTCAATTCGCTCGGATGTCTGCTGTACAGTCCGCCACTGTATTGTCGCATCAGTCAACAACAAGAGATCGCCACGGGTGAGAATTGTGAAATCGAGCTTAGAGGCTGCAGCATCTGGTGCGTCGAGTTGATCAGAAGACAGATCCTGAGGGAGCATCCAGAGGCGAAGGTCAATGCAATCCTAATCGATTTCTTTCTCTACGACACTTTGAAGGAGAGAGAAAGGTCTGGCGAGGAGACGGAAATGTTGCCGCATCATAGAACAAGGTCCATTTGGTATTAGCTGAATTGCTGATCCTGCTTGGCCACTGGTAAGATAGTGAGGCTCACGCCACGGTCGAGGGTTCGTTGTTATCACACACGTGAGGCATCGCGCTTTTAGAAAAGCTAGAAACAGGCTGATCTATAGATGAGGCTTCATATACTTAGACGGCTCACGCCACAAGGATCAGGGGGTATTGTACTTCCTCTCAATCGTTTAGACCAAAGCAAAAGCTGCCATTGCTTCCATTCTCCTGAGCCAAGAGTCTTTTTGAGAAGAGAAATATCCTTCCGCTGGATAGACTGGCCGTTTGAATTCGCCTCAGGCACTTCTACCTCATTACCCGGTCAAAAGGTACCTGCAAAAAATGTACCAGAGTCTTCCGAAGGACCAGCCATCAAACTCAGCGTACTGGAGCTTAGATCGTCTCGGCAAGCTAAGCTCAAGCAAAGGGTAGACAATGAAGTTACCGACGATGCGCAGTATGAATCTATTTACTGAACCATTCCCCGAAGGCGACTTGCTTTTGTGTTGAACAATACATAAACCCTAAATTTCTTTGTGGAGGTGGAAAGAGGGGTCTGAGGGAGAAATGAGAGCTTGAATTGAATTGCATTGGAGATTTGATTACTAGTAGAGGGACAACGCTGTTTGGCTTTTGGCCTACTGTACCAGTTTGAGGAGCGATGGTCGTTTGGAAGGTAGTCCTATCTCTTGCTTTCGTTATCACGGTTGGAGTAGTTCTTGATGCAGGATCAAGGTGGACTCTCTATGCATCTCGGAGACAAAACCGTAGAGCCTGTAGATATAGTCATTTGCAGACAAGATCTCAGATGGAATTTATGTGGTCAATGTCGAGGCAGCGGTGGTGAAGAATGGAAAAGACGAGGAATCTAGAGGCCGGTGATATCAGTCGCGTCGCATGACTCGATCTTACCGATTGACCGCGTCAAACTGACTCGGGCTGTTGACATTTCTACAAACTCCACATGCATGCAACTCAGTGCACCATGCCGCCTGGAAACTGGCGAGCATATTCAGCGTTTTGTACATCCAATTCTCGTATGCTACGAAGATGGCCACTACCTCCGTCGAGACCTCATTATCCTCCCTCCTACCAACCCTCAATGGCAACCTCCCCTCCGAATTAGTCCACCTCGCAACCTCTCTGCTCGCACAATCACGCACGCGCATCAATCTCAAACCCACCGAAGAGATCGCACGCCCGTATGCCTGCGCCGAAGTTGCTTGCAAGCGACTGCAGTCGAGGCTCAAGTTGCCCGGCACGCATCGAAGGCCACCACTGCCGCCAAAGGTGTACGCGAAATTGCTCGAGATGATGGAGAATGGACTCCAGCTTCAGAAACCGGCCAATGCTAGAACTTTGGGGGGGAAGGAGATGGCGGGATCTGGGTCGTCACCAGTGAAAGGGACCGGCACCCCCAGAAAAAGGGACGCAATCGAAAGGAAGGTGGGAAGTGCAGGCGCGGAATCGACACCGGTAACTACTCCGAGCAAAAAGGTTACGTTTACAGGTAAGGTCTCTGTGCAGAAGATTAGAGGCCTTAGAAAAGATGATGAAGCTCCTGATTGGGTCATGCCGCTTATTCGCAGACTATGCACCGTTTTTACTACCCCACTGTTGCCGCCCCATGTGTATACTGGCACATGTGTAGTGCTAAAGCTTGCGAAGTTATGGCCTACGGTTGGACCTGAGCATGAGGATGAGCTCCGGATTTCAATCACCGCAATGACGATAGCCATCTACTTCATGGTTTTGACAAAGATGCAAACGGGCAAAATGACGCCAGAGCTGTATGTGGATCTATGCGAGAAAGCCCTTGATGTGGCAGTCGAGATGGGGAGTGGTTCTTTCAGCAAAGATGCGATAGATGGCTGGATCAAGAAAATGAACGACAAAGGCTGGTGCAGACGGCAAGATTGGTGGGACAGCGTACCAGAAGACGTCATTGATTTCGAGGGTCAAGATAACGGATGTGAAGATGTGGCCGAGGAGGACGACGTAGTAGGCTCCAAGCGCAAGAGACGGCGGCTTCTTGTAGAAGATGATCAAGCAGAGGACGACAAAGAGGGAGTATTGTTGCCGGGACTTGGGACGATGATGCAAGATGCTGTTGATTTCCTGAGTGAAGAGAGAAGATTGAATTACTTGGAGTGGAAGAAAGAGGTACTTGGTAGGATAAAGCAGATGGAGAAGAGCAAAGAAAGAGTGGTGTCTGTTCGATGACCTTTACGATTGAGTGTGATTGTGGACGCATATGTGTCGTGGAGATCCATGGAGGAGAATCAAAGGACGTGAAAGGCTACACTAAGCGAATCCACCACCGCAGAATGTTTACCATTTTTCATGAAGCAGGCGCCAGAGGGCAATGCACTTTTTAGGTGAACGCGAGCATCTTGTCTCCACCGCTCAATCCTCCATAAGCTCTGTGGGTATCATTCACATAGCAAAACAAGAAAGAAAACTCGACCAGACAACCCTCGTCGAGTGGACATCATATGGACCCGGAAGACCTTCAAATGAGCAGATGTCACCACCTTCCTCGTCCTCGTCCTCGGCCACCGCCTCTACCGCCTCTGTCTCCGCCACGACCTCCGCCTCGGCCTCGAGAGTTGTTGAATTGACCACCTCGGCCATGGCCACGACCTCTGCTTCCGCCTTCGCGATTGCCCTCATGGAAAGTCTGGTGATTCCTTTGTGGACGTGGTCCTCTAGCCATTCGGGCATCTCGCTCTTCTTCACTGATATCGAAAGGGTTCTCAATTCCGAGTAGGTTGCAGAATTCGCTCGTCTGTGGATTTGTGTATTCTCTAGGCATTTCCGAGCGGTCCACTTGAAGGTCGCAATCATAGATAGGTGCAGTGATTGTAAAATTTTCTGGAACTCCAAGAAATCCTTTCGTTACAACATTCTCCTCGATCCATTGTGCTTCCTCTGCGATGCGATCTCGATAGTACCCTTCGCCACGGTCAGGCGCAGTGGCCTTTATTGGATTCCCACCGAGTTCGAGGTCTCGAGCGAAGACTCGAAGGATAGCTAGCCATTCAGGGTCGTATTGCAACTTGAATGGACGATCTAGCTGTCCTTGAAGTGGTATTTCCGATATCGCTTCGACTTCCAGTAATTGGAGAAAGTCTCGATTGTATTCGCACTTATCAAGTGCGAGGAAGTGGGTAGTCTTGTTGCTAATAGCTTCAGGAAATGGAAGCGGTTCTGTTTTCTTGATCGATTGTGATGCAAAGCTGCCGGAAAGCGCAGCGAGCTGAGCACGCATTTCTTCCGACACTTCGTTGTCGATAATTTGTGCGCCACCGACATCGTCTTGAAAATTTTCCGCTTCTTCGGACATCGATCTGGGTTCATCCTCTGCCATGGGCATATCGTTCTTGTCTGGGGTAGACAGATGAGCGAGATTCATATCATGGGTTTGCTGCCGTAACGGCGTTGATACGCTTCCTTTGGGGGTGAACGACTGCGCCATTGGGTTCGTCTCATCACTGTTCCTTCGCTCCGCGACCGAAGGAGTACTCGCGAATGGGCGCGCAAGCGTATTGATGTCCTTACTCTTCTTCCTCTCCATATGTGGAGACATGTTCGTAATTGGCTGGAAAGACTGAGCAAGTGGATTGAGTTGAACCCCGCCGTCCTCGCCATCGGAAGACCATATGCTTGTCGACATCGGTTGACCGTGCAAGCCGTTTGTCGCACTAGCAGAAATACCAATCGTCGAAACTTGAATCGCCTTTGAAGAAGTCGAGACTGCCCCGCCTGGTGCAGCAGGGGCTGTATCGGACGCGCCAAGCCCTTTCGTATCTCCAGTCTCCGAATCCGTGTCGTCCAGGTCGATCTCTACAGCGTCTGGGTTGTTCTCTATTGCACTTGCTATAACCGTAGAGCTTGCTGTGGTGCCGTCAAATGGACTGGCAGCGACATCTTTCGAGTGCTCAATATCGGCTGAAGTACACTGATTTTGCTGCTGTTCAGCTCCTCTAGGGCTAGATCCGCGACGGCGTTTCAGCGAAGATGCTCCACAGCCGTCGAGATTCGGTATCTCTATGGTCTCTTCTCGCTCTGGTGATGAGGTTGTCACGGATTTAAGGGTGCGTCCAACACTGTCATTGACCTCAACCTGCTTGAACGTTTCTTCAAAGCTATATTGTGGTCGAAAATGAATGCCTGTTCGTGCTACTTCATCTTGTCTTTCTTGACGCTCATTTAGCAGACGATCACGTTCCTCCGCATCTTCTTGCTGGGCACCAACATGGAAGTCTTGCCAAGCGGAGATTTGTGGTTGACCTTGTGGCCTTGATTGACGCCCGTTGGACTGCGATAAGCTTGATGTAATATCCGAATGCATGTTGTATGATGAACCATTCCTTTCATTGTTGTCAAGTGCTTTAGCAGTCTTGTTAGAGTCATCACCGACATCTTGACTTTGGCTGGGCAAGGTTAAGGACTTTGGTTCCATGCCTTCAGACCCTCTGTGCTGAATCAAAGCGGGATATTTGATGTGGAGATGTGCGGAAAACCAGTATGCTGGCCGCAGTCGGTCAAGACATTGCCTAGCGGCAACGCTGCCCAACTTGCCACTGATCGCATCGGCCTCAAAGTGGCCCTTCTTGTTGAAGAGCCAACGGTGCTGGCCACACCACTCGACTCCATTTGGCCAGTCATGTGAGAGTCCAATGTCGACCTGTGAACGAACAGAGAGAAGTTTTCTAACATCAAGTTCTCGAACATGGAAAATGCTATGGTATTCATCGCTATTGTATGGAAGTCGTTCAAAGTGCGGTTTCCGGTAGTCGTAACCCTTCCAAATGCCTGATAGGCCAGCGATACGTAGTGGACCAAGACGCAGGATGTTTGCTGCACCCATGTAGTAGATGTTTGGGGCGACCCAACCGCCGTAGTAAAGTTCAAACAGGTAGTTGCTTGCTTCGTGGTTTCCACCGATGAATATTGTGAGGTAAGGTGCTACTCGGGTACCGCTGTAGTATTCGTGAAAGTCTTCCATCCTTCGATACTTTGACGGCATTGCAGTAACATTGAGGTCATAAGCATTTCGGACAGCCTGAAAGTCACCACCAATGATGAGGAGGTCAACAGTGTCCCAACCTTTGGCTCTACAACTTTCTTCCACCGAGGCATAGATTGCATGTAGAGTTCCATGGCCCTAAGGTCACTCGTCAGCAACCGCAGAGGAGAACATGAGTAGTACTATATTGAGTAAGAGGACAGAAGCTGCTGACAATGACGGAAACCGAGTTTCATGTAGCAACGACTCTTCGGGGGCCGCCGTAGCGAAGAGATAGCCACACCCAGCTATTTCGGGTCCCGCTTTCTTCACCGGCTCAGGAAAGGGCAGGAAAAGAAGTTGTCTGGACGAAAAACACTTACACAACCCTCAACAGCAATGCGTGCGCGACGCTCTCCACCGACAGCTGTCGACATGGTTGGTTTAGGACAAAGAGACGTTGTTTGACAAATGACCGTCAACGCAACACTTACTCCGGGTTTTCGCAAACATGAGCGAAAGCCGGTGGGAAGTGTGGATGATCAGGAAATTAGTAAGTGACCAATCATTAATCATTTCCTGGGTTGGAGTGGTAGGTCAAGTCTGGTGTCGGTGTTTGAGATTGTCGTGTGTTGTCGGCATGGGCTATTATGAGTCAAATGACATCCGTCTCTGACTCACTTTCAAATTGTTTTCAGGAACGTGGCAAGTTGTACCTGAGAAAGGAATTTAGAAGAATTGATGAAATGGTAGAGTGCTAGCAGGCTGCGGCACAAAGTCTAAAATCTGCTAGTAAGTAGCTTTAAAAAAAATCGACCCAGTCTAGATAGATGCCCTCATTTTTATCACGTTTCTGGATCCAGCAAGATAGTATGAATGTGAACGCCTTAATCTCTCCTACGATGCGTTGCTACTAAACCATCGCGGGATGGCCAAAAGCAAAAGTGATGGCTTGCAGGCAGCCTTCTTGGAGAATTCATCTCGATATCTTGCTATTTCCAGTCCGTCAACTTCCGCCCATCTCATGACCGAGCGAATAGCCCTGAGTACGGACGGTGAACGCGCCGCCGCAAAGGGTCTGCGCGACAATGTGTGTAATGCTTGCGGAACCTTGATGATATTGGGATGGAACGCGACCATGGGACACGAACATAAGCTATGCAGCAGCACGACGCAGAAGCCTATACGAAAGAGACAGCGCAGATTGATTCAAGTTTGCCAAGTCTGCCATCGAGAGACAGTGATTGCTTGGAATGCCGTTAAGGGTGGCCAGCCTACGTCGAGTCCTTCCACGACGTCCAAACACCCTGTTGAAGCCCCTGCCACTATGAACAAAGGTGCAGAAAAGACCAGCGGCAAGCAACGAGCAAAGGCAAGAAAGGAGAAGAGTGGCTTGCAAGCACTTTTGAACAAGAGCAAGCAGACTTCAGCGTCCTCCTCGACATTCAAGTTAGATTTGATGGACTTTATGAAGGCATAAAATTGTGCAAGCATGAGGGGGATTAAGGTTGGCGTGCATTAGCGTTCAAAAGTGACGGGTGGTCTCTCTCCAAAATTCATCAGTGACGCTATTTGCGAATTTCACCGCATCCCCAAAACTTCTTGTCCCACGCGGGCCGTGACCAAAATTCGTACCTGTCCTCCCGTTCGACTGCCACGATGACGGCGGATATACACCCAGTGCTAAATAGCACCGCGGAGGACACTATATCGTCAAGCGAACTAAATCAAGTTGAAGGCGTGACCGAAATCGAGAGCCTTTGCATGAACTGTCACGACAATGTAAGTTCGAGTTCTCCACTGTACTATCCCAAACTAAATCAAATTTCAGGGCGTCACGAGGATAGCTATCATCCACATCCCATTCTTCAAACAAGTCCTGCTCGAATCGTTTTCTTGCGACCACTGCGGCTTTAAAAACACCTCTGTGAAGAGTGCTGGCGAAATCCAAGAGAAGGGAACAAAATACACATTTAGGATCGAAAATGAGAACGATTTCCAACGTCAGATTGTGAGGGGTGAATCTTCTGTGTTCAGAATAGAGGATATCAACCTGGAAGCCCCTCGAGGTCCCGGCCAGTTGACCAATCTGGAGAGCATATTCAGCAAAATCCTAATCGACCTTGAGTCGGACCAACCTGGTAGGAAGACAGAGAACCCAGCCCTTCATAATGCACTTGATGCAATCATACAAAAGCTCATCAAGATGCTCAACGGCTGTGCATTCCCAATTACAGTGTCTCTCGATGATCCTTCCGGTAATTCCTTTATCGAGCCTTCACCAGATGACAAGAATTCAAAATACATCCGTACAGACTTCTCGCGAACCCACGAGCAGAACGTTGCATTGGGCATTGCAGTTGACGAGGACGAGGACAGGGACGCGGACGATAAAGCGAAAGATGAGGCCGAGGAGAGCGCTGATGCCATGGACGGAGTGGATATTGTGGATGGCCAGATTTACGAAATACCTGCTGAATGTCCCGCCTGCGCAAAAGCGTGCACGGTAAACATGAAGAAAGTGCACGTGCCACACTTCAAAGAGGTCATCATCATGGCGACTGTGTGCGAACATTGCGGGTATCGCACCAACGACGTCAAGACTGGTGGTGAAATTCCAGAAAAGGGACAACGCATCACCTTACGGGTAGAAAGGGTGGAAGATCTGTCGAGAGACATCCTCAAGTCCGAGACCTGTGCGCTCAGGAGTCCGGAACTGGATCTCGAGGTGCAACCTGGAACTCTTGGAGGTCGCTTTACTACTGTCGAGGGTTTGCTTACGCAAGTACGAGATCAGCTATATGGTCAGATATTTGACATTGAAGAGGTAGGAGTTGAAGGACTAGCAGGAGGAGACTCAATGGTCACAACCACCAAGGAGAGGTGGAATTCCTTCTTCGAAAGGCTTGATAGTGCGATCCGGTGCGAGATGAGGTTTTCCATTATACTCGAGGACCCACTGGCGAGCTCATATGTTGGCCCCTGTGGGAAGGATATTGAAGAGGACACCCAGATCACGAAACAGGATTACGAGCGGACTGCGGAGGAAATGGAGGACCTGGGCCTCAACGACATGAAGACTGAGACTCATGAGGCTGACGGCAGTAATGAAAACCCAACGACTATGTCAGAGATTTAATGATCCCCGAGAGGGACGTCTAGGAGCTGTGGCAGGTGGACCTTTGTTTCGAACATTTTGTACCTTCATCAATGATACCCTGTCCCGGCATTTGATTATGGTTTAACGAGTCGCGCAACTACACCGGCCAGGAGCATGAAATGGATGACCATGGAAACAACAGTTATAAAAGTTTCTTTACGAGCGATAGGATGTCGCTGGAGCAGATCCGAGCTGCGCCGGGTATACTTTGGCTTTTGCTAGCTAAAGCCTCCACTCTTTCAAAGGACCAGAGCTTGGTTGTTCAGATGGAACATATCGCGGGAGGAGTTGAGTCTACTGCGAACAAGCTCATCTACAGAGTCAAGCTCTACTTCATTGCATCATGTGCATAGCTTAGACAGCTCCTCTGCAAACTCCCTCCGTACACTAGGCTAAGGTTATATCCCCGCTCCATCAAAGCCGCCTGCATACAATCAGTAAAGAGCAAACAGTCGAGCCCTGGCAGATTTCTAGACCTTGTGGCTCGCTCATCGCGTTCGGACAGGCAGAGGAACCGAAAGAGGTTGCATACCTAGCGCGTTTTCTTGAGCTTCGCGACCCGCGCTAGCGGTTGCCGTGGCTGCGTCATTTGTTCCCGATTCGTGTTTGACGTTGCAGCACCACTCGAATTCAGGCTCCATTATCAGCCTACGATACACGAGAGTGCATATCTAATCCTGCAAGGAGTCTTTACGATACCATCGCTGCAACCACCGACCATGCCTCCAGCACGTCGCAAGAGTGGCAATACAGCTGCATCAACACGAAATGCAGCTGCACAGTCAACCCTCTCTTTCAACTCAAAATCCGCGCGAGTGACGAAACATTTAGCAGGCGATGCATCTACGGAAAAGGCAACATCAAAGATCTCCGAGCCTGCGCTCACTGAAGCTCTTGAGCATGTGCAAAGTGAGGACGCCGAGCCGGAACCAGAAGCGGTAGAGGTCCCTTTCAGACAACAGGCGGGCAAGCCTGTCGTTGTCAAAGATGAGGCAGAGGAGAAAGCAGAGAAGGTCTCGGATTCGCAGCTGAAGCGATATTGGAAGGCAGAGGAGGACAAGCGCAAAACTCCAAGAGGTAATTGTTCGACTCGTCCGACTATTTAGAGTGCTGAAGATGCCGCATTGATTGCTGATTGGAAGCTGACACATCGCCGTTTCTAGTGCACCAGGAGCACCTCTCAATGAATGAAAAGATTCTACGCCACTTCGATCTATCCTCACAATACGGACCTTGTATTGGGATCCCGAGATTACGACGGTGGAAGCGAGCATATGGACTTGGATTGAACCCGCCAATCGAAGTACTTGCAGTTCTACTACAAGAGCAAAAGACCAACAAAGGCAAAGGGGAGATGGCATATATTGATGAACTGGCAGGAGGGGAGAGTGGTGCTGGTTGAATAATGGGCATCTACATGAGATTGACGAGGATCTAATTGTATTTGCGTCAAGCAGCGGCGTTACTAGTGGGGAGAAGCAGAACCAGGGAGACTGTGAGTTGCGATTGCCTGCCTCAACAATCCGCTATATGGTACAAGCCGAGAGAGCTGGAAGCCAGAAATAGTGGTAAAAAGGCCAGAGGAATAGAGATAGATCGCCTAATTCTCGGGTGATGAGCCTTCAGGGCTTACAGAGGAAGCCTCCATTAACTATGTTTGCGTCCCTCTCCAAGCTACAGGAGCAATCTACGAATCCTGCACACAAAAGATTTGACATCGTTGCCAGGGCCTTGCAGCTGGCAGAAGAATAATACAATGTGTAGGACACAGCATTCAAACAAAATGATGCTTACGATAGCAACATAATTCACTTGTAGCAAAGCACCTCAGCAACAGTATTTGCGATGAACAGCCATTCCCTACAATCTGTGTGTCTTCAAAGTAATGCGATTCTCTAACTACAACGTACCGGCGGCCCTCGCCAGGGCAGAACTCCTTCCGGCCCACTATTTTCCGATCAATTATCGAAATATGATGCCCAGCCTGTGATGCGCTCTAGCAGGAAAGATGTTACATCGAAGAGCCCGAACCATTTCTAACATCCCCTGACCCCCTGATCCAAGTCCTCTCTCTCCAACCGATGATCAACCCCCAAACTCCGGAACAGAGCTCTTAACGCCTTTCAGCGCCAAAGGCACGATACCACTGACGTGCATCTCGGGTCCATACACGTGCATGTCAAGGTGTAGCTCGTTGCCAACACTCTTGATGTTCTTCAGCCCCTCCTGGTAATTCGGCCCAGCACGTCTGACCCAGATTTGAACCTTATGCTCGATCAATTGCGGTGCAACCTCTCTCAATGCGCGAATAACACCTTTGAATGTCGTCGCAACATTGGTGAAGTTTGCAATACCACCTCCGATGAACAGAACCTTGCCATCTGGATGTTGGGGTGCGCGGAGCATCAGGTCAAGGACCGTGCGCGCGTAGTTGAAAGTTTGGGTCTCAGTCGGAGCACCAGAGTACTCGCCGTAGTTTGCAAGCTCGCTGACGAAACCGGCTGAGGCGATGGCATCAGCGTAGACCACCGAGGCACCACCACCGGCGACGAGAGTCCAGATGCGGCCATTAGCGTTGAGGACGGTGAGTTTGAGCGATGCGCCAGTCTTGGCGTCCATGTCAGCGACGAATTTCTCTTCCTTGCTCATCTCACGCCCGAAGGGTGCAGGGAACTCCATTGGTGGACCAACGTCGATAGAGACTTTGCCGCCATCGGACTTGACACCTGGCAGGCCAAGGGCTGCGGGGCTGCGGGCGATGGCCCACTTTGTCCCACATTCGAAGTCAGCAGTCTGGTCTAGCTTAGCAGCGAGATCGAGGAAGTGCACTTCGGCGGAGGTTTTATCGGCGTTGGGGATGACGACCAAGGGGTTGATCTCGAGATAGGTGAATTGGCAGTCAACGTAGACGGCGTATAGGCGGGCGATGAAATCGATGAGGACATTGTGAACACCTTTGGGGACCTTTTTGAGGAGTGTGGAGGCGAGTTGTTCGTTGGAGGGGAATTTCTTCAGGTCGACGGGGATGAGGATCTTCATAGCTTTGGCATCAACGTCGCCGACATCGACACCGCCCTCGTCTGTGAAGAGAATCCAATCGCCCTAAGCGTGATGGGGTTAGCTGCTGTCAATTGAAGCTGTGCCTGGAACTTACATCTCTAACGGAGTTGATGTTGATGTAGTATTCAGTATCGGCTGGGTGAGGAACAAAAGGCTCGACGAGGAACTGTCTCAGCGTGCCAAAAGTGGTCTCAACCTTGACCTCCTTGCCAGCTCTGTCTTCAATCCACTTTCTTGCCTCTGGCCATGTCTTGTTGAGGGCTAGCAGACCGCTCTTGCCTCGTCTCTTGATCAATTGATCTGGTTTGGCGACCAATTTCATGCCGGGAGCAAGTAGCCATGGGTAGGTGGCCTCTGCCTGGTCGAGCACTGTTGACACATCCTGGTCTTCGGGGAAGTAGAGCGAGGCGAGCTTGGGAGGAGGGTTGTGTACTCCAGTTTTTGGGAGAGGAGTAGGTCTGATGACGGGTGCGCGTGTGAGGTGGTAGTTGAGGATGGCCTTGCCATCAGCTTCGAGAATTGATTTGGCGGACATTGCGACAGTTGTGTGGAGAAATAGACTGAAGAAGGGAAAATGTTTGGCGGTATCAGTTGTGTCTGCAGAGGCGAGATGCAAAGAGCAGTTGGAGAAGTAGGCGTGAGGTATGCGGTGCTTTTTCTGATCGGGGACAAATTGTTGGAGTCGGTGAGAGCGTTGGAGCTTCAAAATGATTGAACGCTAAGGGCGAGTGTAATCGGAGCTGATTCTTTTTGGTGGAATCCCTTTTTCGCGTTGCCGGTGCCGTTGGGACAGGGTCCACAGGGAGGCCTCTGGGGTGCCGCTTAACCAATTAGGTCTTGATTTTCAGGGGTGGACTGCTAGAGCTGTTGGATGACGTGAAGGCGAACAGCACTCTTGCTGTATTGTGTGATTTGAACTTTCACCATGAGAATGCCACAAACTTGGTGCCTGGTTAACTACGAATTGCATATTCTTCAATATCGCCGATGATTCCTTCATAGAAGTCAGCAGTAATCCCAGCGCCTATCTCGGAGTCCGAAAGTGTGGTGATACGTGCTGTCTTTCTGCTGTCCAGTCCTTATTTTAGTGATGACAGGGTCCGATTCCCGAGCAACCGCAGCTCTCGAGTGGCACCCCGCGCCGCCACTAGCAACTCCGTCCAGGGCTGATTGCGGCGTTTCCATCTCACCCGTGAACTATTGGGACGCAGCTAGACCACTTTTGACCCTCGATACACTTCGGACGGACCTCAACGTTGGCAGGGGTCGACTTCAGCATCATCTTGGCCCCAAAAGCTCTTTTTTTGCTACGGCTCTTCAGATCTCCCCAATTCCAACCGCAGCCACAACACCGCTCCACCACTTTTCAAAATCCGACCCAACCCTACAGCTCGGGTCAAGCTACTTCTTCATTACTCAATTTTCCTCTTGCCTTTGATCTATACCCTCCTGCGACGCATCTTCTGAACACTCCTTTCATCTGTGAGCTTACCCATCATCAGCTACATTGCAATTCAACTCTCTTGACACATCTTCATCTTCATCTTCATTACTAACATTATGGGCCTCAGAGCTGGTGCAGATTCTCCACCGAACATGCCTTCCGCCGTGCCTTCAGGTCCTACTCTCGCACCTCCCCACCCCAACGGTGTTAATGGTAGTGCTACCCCTAACAACGTCTCCGCCGACGACAACATCCGACGATTCGAAGCTCCCTCGAGAACACTCAGTCCTTCCTCTGCACAAGCCCTCTTCCACAACAAGACAAGATGTTTTGTCTAGTAAGTGAATGTTCTAAGTTGCTCAAAAGCATGCGAAAAGCACTGATGCTGACAACACTACAGTGGTATGCAGCCAAAGGCCGTCCAGGGCATGCTTGACTTCGATTTCATTTGCAAGCGAAGCACGCCCTCAGTTGCTGGTATCATTTACACTTTCGGCGGCCAGTTCGTCAGCAAGATGTATTGGGGCACCAGCGAGACCCTCCTACCCGTCTATCAAGATGTCCAGAAAGCTTTCGCCAAACACCCAGATGTTGACACAATCGTCAACTTCGCCTCCTCTCGATCAGTGTATTCCTCTACAATGGAGCTGATGAACATCCCACAAGTGCGGTCAATTGCCATTATCGCCGAAGGTGTCCCAGAACGACGAGCACGTGAGATAATGGTTGCTGCCAAAGAGAAGGGCATTACAATCATTGGACCTGCAACAGTCGGTGGTATCAAACCGGGTGCGTTCAAGATTGGTAACACCGGTGGTATGATGGACAACATCGTGGCCTCCAAGCTCTACCGAAAAGGCTCGGTCGGCTACGTCTCCAAATCTGGAGGTATGTCCAACGAGCTCAACAACATTGTCTCGCAGAACACAGATGGTGTCTACGAGGGTGTTGCCATTGGTGGTGACAGATATCCTGGCACTTCTTTCATCGACCATCTCCTTCGGTACCAAGCCGAGCCAGATTGCAAGATCCTCCTTTTGCTTGGCGAAGTTGGTGGTGTCGAGGAATACCGCGTGATTGAGGCTGTCAAGAAGGGCCAAATCACCAAGCCGATTGTCGCCTGGGCTATTGGCACTTGCGCCAGCATGTTCAAGACTGAGGTCCAGTTCGGTCATGCCGGTGCTTCAGCAAACTCTCAGCTCGAGACTGCTGTTGTCAAGAACGAGTCGATGAGGGAAGCTGGCTTCTTCGTCCCGGAGACTTTCGAGGAGATGCCAGCTATGCTCGCCAAAGTTTACCAAAAGCTCGTCAAGGAAGGCACCATTAAGCCTGCTCCAGAGCCAGTCGTGCCTAAGATCCCAATGGACTACAACTGGGCACAGGAGCTTGGTCTCATCCGAAAGCCAGCCGCATTCATCTCGACCATCTCCGACGACCGTGGTCAGGAGCTTCTGTATGCCGGTATGCCCATCTCAGACGTCTTTAGGGAAGACATCGGTATCGGTGGTGTCATGTCCCTCCTTTGGTTCCGTCGCCGCTTGCCTCTCTACGCCAGTAAATTCTTGGAAATGGTTCTCATGCTCACTGCCGATCACGGTCCAGCCGTGTCTGGTGCCATGAACACCATCATTACCACCCGTGCAGGCAAGGATTTGATCTCATCCCTTGTCGCTGGTCTTCTGACCATTGGTTCGCGATTCGGTGGTGCTCTCGACGGCGCTGCTGAGGAGTTCACCAAAGCCTACGACAAGGGCTGGAGCCCAAGAGAGTTTGTTGACACGATGAGAAAGGAGAATAAGCTGAGTAAGTCAAAGTCGTTGCACCAGCAATACCCCTCCCACTGACGCGTGCATAGTCCCCGGTATCGGTCACCGTGTCAAGTCTCGCGCCAACCCTGATCTGCGTGTCGAGCTCGTCAAAGAATTCGTTGTCAAGAACTTCCCCTCCCACAAACTTCTTGACTACGCCATCGCTGTCGAGACTGTTACAACCTCCAAGAAAGACAACCTGATCCTCAATGTCGACGGTTGCGTCGCCGTCTGCTTTGTTGACCTGCTCCGCAACTGCGGCGCCTTCTCACCAGAAGAGGCAGAGGACTACCTAAGCATGGGTGTCCTAAACGGTTTGTTCGTACTTGGCCGCAGTATCGGTTTGATTGCACACTTCTTGGATCAGAAGAGACTGCGTACCAGCTTGTACAGGCATCCTTGGGATGATATCACCTACCTGTTACCAAACTTGGCGAAGGGTGCACCAGGCAATGAAGGCAGAGTGGAGGTTGCTATGTAAGCTGCAGTAGACTGGCTTTGTGATAATTTAGGAGGGGAGTAGACGAAAAGCGGAAAGCAGAAAGCGGCCAGAGAGGCATGTACTTTCATCATCTACGGTTTCGGAGTATACTCGGAAGAGACAAAGGCAAGAAGCTTCACTGTAGTTTTCTGCATTGCCCGTCTGGATAGGCAGGCTATTAGGGCTTTCATCTATCAGCAGTGGTATTCCAAAGCATAGCAATTGATCGGTTGTCTTTTCTCTGAATCACATTTCCGCATTTAGCTCCAACAGTCCCCAGCGACCTTCTAATGCTCGTATGCTCGTCGACGTCTATTGATTCTATATCACTCGGTCAACGCCTGCTTTGTCTTAAACTCGCTAAATGCAATCCCATCCCATCGACTCCCATCTAGCCTTGACTCGGGCCGAGCGTACCCAATGTTAGCAGAAAGACAACCACCATGTCAGATCTTCCCAACCCAGACTTTTGCTCGGACACCGTCGAAAACACATGTATTATCCACCGGCACGTACTGGTGCGTAATCACCTTGATGGCCTCCTGGGCTACCATTCCGCCAGTGATCGAGCTGACGTTGTGCAACTCTCCTCCCGCGGCCCGTGCGATCTCGGAAAGGTGCGGTGAAATGAGGGGATGGCTGAGAAGGGCACTCAGGTCGTCGGGACCGGAGGATGCTGGTGCTTCAGCTTGTGATTTGGGCGGCAGTTTAGAATCATCCGTTCTCGAAAGCTGCAGCGCCAGCCAGAGCGGCAGCAGGGAGTCGGTATCATCTTCACATTTTTGAAGGATGTTAAGAATCCGGGAGGATGGCTTCCCAATTGTTCCGTCGCTGTTTGGACTCGATAGACGTGATATGTCTGCCAAGGGCGTGCCCTGTAAGACCTTGACATGGCTTGCGTTTTTGCAGAATGCTTCTATTTCTGCATCTGGCACTGCCGACGTTCTCCCAACCTCCTTCTCGAGGCCTCTGACAGTCGCAGCGACCTCCGCGACGTCTTTCCGCGCTTTTGTTTTGTAAATATTCTGCAATCTGACGTAATCCGCGGATTTTGCTTTCATATCTGGTAACGATCCTGGTAGTGGAAGGACTTGGTGCTTTTCGTAAAACGCATTCACCGACTTCGCGATGAGCCAGAAGTTGGGGGTCTTACTGTCCGGTTCTATGTTGGAGGCTTTCTCTAGCATTTCCCTACAGCCGCTTCCAACTGCTGGTGGTGTAATGGTCTTTAGAACTGCAGCGGCCGCCTCGTCGTAATTTTCCTCACCTCCCTCAGGGTTCGAGGTGCGGGCACCTGAGCGGATTAGGTCTCGGAATGCGGTCTTTTCCTTGAATGTGCTGGGGTTGGTGTTGTTGGGAGACTTTTTGCGCCATTCATCGAGGTAGTGGAGCAGCAGGGCGACGTACGGAATGTGGCCGTGGTCGTGGTCGTCGAGTTTTGTGATATCAGGACCTGTCAAGGAAGAAACGTAGACGGAGAGTTCGGGCCAGGGAGCGAGGAGACGCAGGTCTTGTGTTGAGTCTGGGTCTGGGTGGGTTTCGACAATGGGAAAGTCAGGGGGCAGTTGTAGGGAGAAGGTCGAGTAGAAGCCGACGGATTGGAGGGAGATAAGCGGGATGGCCGACTGTGATAGAATATTTGGTGATTGGACGTATGAAAATATTGTTTGGCGGGTTTTGGATGGTAGAGGCTCGCACAGAATGATGAGACTGTAAGGATTGAGGGCAGAGCTGTCTACTAGCCATTCATCAAGGTCCTGTACATATTCAGCACATGTTCCAGCAGATCATTTAAAAGTCGGAATTCACTCCCCGCCTCTTCGCCTTACCTGTGTAATAACATGCCCCTTGACATCTGGATTCAGCTCTTCTAGTAGCTTTGTACACTCCCTCGCTCTCGATTTGCCCAGACTATCTGCTTCTAGAAAGAAGTTGATCCCCAAATCGGCTTCCGTGACAGTAGCGGAATCTGCGATTGTAAAGCTCCCAACTCCAGGCAGAACGAGGTTCTTGAGAGTCTCGGTTCCCGCAACGCTCGACCCTGAACCTTCAATGTCCCGATCTGGTATTATGAGAAGCACATGGCTTTCCTCCAGAGCCCGCTGGCCACTCGCTGCCCATAGGCGAAGCTGTCGATCATATTTCTTCTCTTTGGCAGTGGGGGCCTGTAAAGGCGGAGGAGTGGTGGTGGTAGTGGTAGACGCCATGGAAATAAACTTCCAACTGAGGACGGCAAGTCCCAGTATCACAGTCTGGCCAGGTTAGAGAAAGAATACAACATGGGCGAGTGTCGTCGTCGGTCGTGATACTTAAGAAAAGTCCGCCTAGAAAATGCTTGTAAATTTGGAGACCCCAGTTTAGAAGCTGCAGGGACTCGCGCCAAGATCCAAAAACCCCACCCCCACCATAGCTCTCAACAAGCCCTGATCATATGTTCGTCGCCATTTGTTGCTTTGTTCAAGTATCCTGGCGGACGGAGCGGATCGGCTTTGTAAGTTCCCTCTAAACGCTTATGAAGATGCTCCGAAGAGCTGTAGAGGCTGTGTAAGACCCATCTCTAGTTATAAGGTTGTGCCGCGCTGGCCGGCTTCGCCTTCGGTTTACGGCTTTACAAAGGGCCTCCTCGACTCACAAGCCCTGCTTTGCGGCCTTTCTCCTCTCGTACTACCGCCTTTCTACCGTTTTCGCGCACTTTCAAACCTCATTCAACATACACTGCTATGGCCTCGACACACAATGTGGAAGAGGCTAAGCGCCTTGCAGCAGTAGCAGCAGTCAAAGCGCATTGGCCCGAAAATCCCACCTTCGTCGGTATAGGCTCGGGCACCACAATAGTTTATGTTGTAGAAGCCATCAAGGCACTCAACATAGACATAAACCATATCATGTTCATACCAACCGGCTACCAATCAAAAAAACTGATCAGCAAGGCTGGTCTCATACCCCTACCCTTCGACTCTCTGCCAGATGACGCTCAAATAGACATTGCTTTTGATGGTGCAGATGAGGTGGATGAGGACCTGAATTGTATAAAGGGGGGAGGGGCATGTTTGTTCCAAGAAAAATTGGTGGCAATGCGAGCGAAGGAGTTCATATGTGTAGCAGGTTGGTGATCTGGTAAAGCTTGAGAAGACGAAGCAGGTGCTGATGTAGGGCAGATGACCGAAAACTCAAGTCGCGACTCCTCACAAGTTGGCCCACAATACCGATTGAGGTAGCACCATTGGCAGCACGGCAAATCATTGGCGAGCTGCGTAAACTCGGAAGCCCTCAGCCGTTCATTCGCGAAGGTAATGACTTCAACAGATATTGGCTTGTGAGATACTTACAGAGGGCAGGTCTCGTCCCTAAGGCTGGTCCGATTAAGACAGATCAGGATTTCTTCATTGTCGATGCGCCATTTCCACAACTACTGATCGCGAGCGATGTTGCTGCAGGCAAAGACGGAAGCGGGAAGAACGGAGTTTGGGAAGTACAAGCCCTAGCGAAAGCGATCAAACAAATAGCCGGTGTGCTCGAGGTGGGAATATTTACCGGCTTGACGGGACCAGAAGCCGCAAAGTATGGAGTAAAGGGTGGGCAGAGACCAGTGGCTTGCTACTTTGGCATGCAGGACGGGACTGTCACCGTCAGGAAAGCTCCCAGCAAGGATCCAGCGGATCTGAAAGAAGCTTCTTGATCCTGATTCCTATAGAAATCGGTCTGATTCGACTTTTGGATGATACCCCCAACGCCTCGCTAATTGCAAGTTTTATTGGATTTGCCCGGATTATGTCATTTCGCGCTTTTCCTTTTCGCCTCGTTCTCGCCCAATTCTCGGATGAAGATTTTGACCGTGCCCTCAGCTATCTCATCCTTGCCATCTTCGAAGCCTGGACTGATAGCTATAGCAAGGTATTTCCCATTCGAACTGAACGACATTGCTGCCACGCTGGAGACATATTTCTGGTAGATACGTATTCTCCTTTTGGCGATCGCGTCCCAAATTGCAACAACGCCATCTCCACCTCCTGAAGCGAAAGTACCGTACAGTGGATGAAATGTTAAGGCGTTGACAGGATAGACGACATCAACATCATCGACTGGTTGACGGTGACACTTGAAGGCATATTTTCGTGCTTGTGACTCTGGCGACGGATCAAACCACTCTACACCGACGCGCCCCTCAATGCTGCTAGATGCATAGCCTTCGTCGTTCGGCATACACGCAACTGCTCGAGTCATGAACTTGAGACTGCTTTCTCTTCGCTGCCAGGGCTCTATATCAAGCTTGGCAGTCGTAGTTGTGGAACATTGTTTGGCAAGTGTTTCGAGGTCGTAGATGTGCAGCGCTCTTGACGCCATGGCTACGACAAGCTTCGTAGGTGAAACAGATAGAGAGAATGGCTTGGAAGGTAGGCTGATGGTGACAGGAGGCCATGCTGCGTCTCCGGCGGGGTGAACGTGAAGTGTGGAGTCCCATGCTGCGGAGATAACGAGGGAGTGCTCCTTGCTGTACACTACTGACTTGACGCCCTGCTCGTGTGTGCTCAGGACCGTTTGTGACGCCGATGGGACATCGATCCTGCATCACGGTTAGTCCATGAGATCTCAGCAAAGTTGGAAAGAAACACACTTTCGAACATCCCAGTCCAGTCCTGCAGTGTAGAGTTCTTCGTCACTCGTGCCGAAGCAGACGTCCAGGACCGGAGCTCGATGCTCGAACTTGGACAATAGTCTGCATTCGCTCGCTCCGTTCGGTCCTGCAATGTACTCGTAGAGATATACATGCTTGTCCCAAGATGCTGCAGCAAGCTTGGTCGAATTGGAATATGGCGAGAACTTGATGGCAGAGATTGCGTCAGTGGGGGAGGCATCGACGGAGATGTGGCCTGATATTATGTGAGTAAAGCAGGTTCATCTTAGACTGCTGACTAACCTGCAGCCATATTTTTGTTTCCTCAACGCGAGCAGACCGCGTGTTATGGGACTGCCTTGGCCAGACACGGATTTTCTCAAAACTACTGCCGAGTCTAGCGGTTTTGATGGGTACCTGTGAATTACGGGGTCTAGTTTAGCGCTCCCGCGACCACTCTCACCGCCCGCCGCGTCCGGTATGGCGTCTGACCTGGCCTCATCTGCCAGCCCAACCCTCGGCCAGGTATAAAGACGCGTTCGTTCCCCGCCGCTTTTTCAACGACACTTTCCTTCCCTTTGTCCCCCTCCACTCTCCTCATACGACTCCTGTCATGTCTCAGGCCTCGGTTAGCTCCACCTTCCCCTGCAGGCGCCCTCCCCCAACCGAAAAATACGATGCGGCCTGTGAGACAAATGCCTAGGTCAATAGAGAAAATGCCTCACCGCAGTGACAGCCAGATTTAGCATCATACCACGGAGCGCCCGGTTGGATTCTGCTGCCTGCTTTAGTGCGTGCGACGCCTCTCCACTGACAGCCAATCCCGAACGTTGGTTCACACTTCTGGAGAGTGGTGTGGGTCGAGAACGCCTCGCCAGACTGTCGCATAGTACGATAGACGGGGATCTCAATGTCACATTGCTTCCCTTCGGGGCTGTAGTCCATCCACTTACTGTTGTCTGAGAGACCACGTGGACTACAATGCTGCAAGGCTACCTGAATGTCTTAGGCATCTACTGATGGTACGATCGACATGCTACTTCGCTTACTACGCTCTGGCGTCATCGGTCACATCCCCTGGCTCGTTTCCATCTAGTTGGTCGACAACGCGAGGAGAATGGGCGAGTCTCGTACACCGCTAGTAGCTAATGATCTGCTAACTGTCCAGATACAGTATTTGTGTCAAACGTTTAAACCTGTTCCACAAGCCTTTTATCGCCATCTATCTTTCCATGCTTGCTGGAATATTCCTCAACGATATCTTTCCATCGCAGCTTGTCCCGCCTGGAATTGTCCTTGTGCTTATTCATTCTTAATCTGCGTCGCTTCGGTTCGACTGGACCCAGGAGGACTCGAGTAGTCACAGCCCGGGGAACATTTGATCAGGTTGCATGTCTGGATAATGCTTCTGCGAGGGAGGTGGAAAACGTGGGGCTCATATATCGCACTTTGGCCTATGTCCAGTTAATATCCCTGGTGTTAGAAGAGGCTGTGGGTGCGGAATGCCAACTACCTGTACGTCCACCTACGCCATAGCTCTGCCAATATTGGAAGACTCCAGTCATTTCTTCAACGCGGCCTTGTAGAGTGGCTACTTGCCACTCGAGCTCATAGTTACGTAGTAAAGCCTCCTTAAGCTGTTGCTCTTTAAGAAGCTTTACAAACCCCTACCCGGTAAGATCTGGCTCATTGGTGCCCTCTTTAAACTGTCGTAACCAGCCGTCGATCCGGGGCCAGCTCTGGCGGGCCAGCTTTTCCGACGGCTCCTCCTTCGCCCGTGGTAGATAGTAGTTAGCTTGAAATTAACGTCGAAACCGGCGAAGGCCTTAATGGCAGCCTCGGGGCCCGTACGCGTCTTACGCATACGGCGGCCGCGAGTCCTTCTTCATAGCGATGTACTTTAGCGTTATAGCGTGGAGTTCGATCTAGTTACGGGCGTTGATCTTGGTCTGCGAGGGGCCCTCGGGCGGGTCGACCTGTCCTGGCTGGACCGGGTGCCGCGGGCCGGATAGAGTGATGCGGCGAGCGATGACGACCGTCGACGAGGCGTCGCTGTCGGCCGCCACGCTAGATGGCGTCGTGGTACCGGCGAGGGCGAGGGCGAGGTGGTTCACGCATGACGGGGTGGTAGGTGGTGGTGGGTGGTGGTGGAGGACGTGCGATCGCAGAGGGCCCATCTGTAACTCCTCACAGCCCGCGACCTGATTGGTCCGATCCAGTCTTGGGGGGGTCTCGGCGGTCCCCC
>Ga0335072_10003542_pt1 | contig 23461 bp, 22 predicted proteins | sample Lox_Sample_21_FD_206725 | JGI IMG/M metagenome (GOLD analysis project Ga0335072, IMG submission 206725) | Soil microbial communities from Loxahatchee National Wildlife Refuge, Florida, United States - Lox_Sample_2.1 | ecosystem: Environmental > Terrestrial > Soil > Wetlands | place: USA... | reverse complement strand
AGGGCCAGGCCACGGCGCAGCATCGCGGCTGACAGCAGGCACCGGCCGGTCCCCTGGATGAGCGTGATCGTGCAGATGGTGGCGGCGCCGTCCATGAGCAGCACCTGGCCGTCGGGGGTGCCGCCGTTGCGCGACGTCACCCAGACGGTAGCGCGGGCCGTCTTGACTTGCCCGGCGCCGGCCCTGGCTCGAGGAGCCAGGCCGCGGACGATCCCGAGGCTGGTGGCCGTCGGCGTTGCCTCCCGCATCGTGAAGCCAGCGCCGGGGGCGGGACCGGCCTGGCCACCCGCGGCGCACAGGCCAGCGGCCGGGCATGACAGCGCTCTGAACGCGCCCGCGGTGCCTCCCGCCACGATCTGGGCCCGGTGCCAGGCACCGTTGGCCTCATCGCCAAGGAACACACCGCTCGTGACCGCGGAGGGTGCCTCGCTGCCCCATTCCCCGGCGTAGGCGCAGTCTCCGCCTGGGCCCGGCGGGCATGACACCGCGCCGATGCGCGGCTCCACCCCCGCGCGCGCTGGAACACCCGCCACCACCTGGGGGGCGCCCCATGTCCCCACGGTTTCCGCCGCGACGAACGCGAACCCCGTGTTCCTGGTCACGTAGTCGCCGCCGGCAGCGCAGTCGCCCGGCGCTGAGCAGGAGACGGACTCAATCCCGGCAGGACCGCCCTGGTTGGCCAGGCCGGGCAGCACCGTGACCGGCCCCCAGCTCCCCTGGTGCTCGTCGGCCACGACAACATCGCTGACGTGGGAGCCGCCGTACCTCCCGCCCACCGTGCACTCACCCGCGGCGGGGCAGGAGATCGAGGTGTAGTAGACCTCGCCGCTGGCCGACAGGCCGGTCCCCAGCGCGAGATGGCCGGCGCTGCCCCAGGTCCCGGCCGCGGATGTCGCGACCCGATCGCCTGAGATGGCACCGCAGCTTCCCGCCGCGCCGCAAGATACCCGCGCTAGCCCGCCCAGTCCCTGAATGTCGCGGGCGATGCTCCACGGACCACTGACACGACTGGTGATGAAGCCTTCAGACGCGCCGCTGGCGTCGTCGTTGCCGCCCGCGACGCAGGTGCCGTCGGGGGTGCAGGACACGGAGGTCACCACCGCCCCGAGCGCGCTCGGGGCGATCCCTGGCACGGGCTGAGCGGTGCCCCAGGTCCCGTTGACCTCGGTGACCACGTAGGCCCGTGCGCTGGCGCCCGGGCTGGCCAGGGGCACCGTGTAGTCGCCCCCGGCGGCGCAGTTGCCTGGTGACCAGCACGACACCGAGGTCACCTCCGCATACCCGCCCGTGTTCAGCGCCGCGCTTCCCGGGACGACCCGCGGCATCCGCCACCGCCCGTCGACCTCGTCAACGACCATCGCCTGCGGCACGCCGCCTGAGTCGGTGACCGTGCCGCCAGCGGCACAGTTGCCAGGCGAGCCGCATGACAGCGTCCCGATGTAGGAGCTTGCGCTGTCCAGGCCGGGTGCCTGCCGCAGGAGTTGCAGCGTGCCCCAGGTCCCGCCGCCGGCTCCGGCCGCGCCCGGCGATGTGGCCGGTGTGCCGGTCGCGGCACTGGGTGCTAGCGCACTTCCCGCGATCACGAGCAGCGCCGTCGCCCCGGTTTTCTCCCTCAGCCAGTTCCTCATGCGACACCCCCGCCACGAAGACTCCAAGCGTTATCAGTCGTTCACTCTATTACCATGCGCTGCCGCATGGTCTCTGTGCGTGGCGGCACGCGAGGGAGATGTCGAATTGGCGGCCTTAAGGCTGTTCTCCCCCCCGTCCTGCATCGCGCCGGTGCGGTAAGGTCTCAGCCGTGGGACCGGTCTCGCTGCTTACTGACCCCAGGCTGTTTGAGTCGTGGCTGTCGCAGCATCACAAGCTCTCCTCCCCCAGCGACGCTCAGGCGTCCGTCGGTGCGGAGATGTTCCTGTTCATTTCCGATGGCGTGCTGCCGGAGGCCGATGACGTCGGCCGGCTGCGGACGCTGTCCGACGCCGCCCGCCGGCGCCAGCGGCGCGATCTGTCGGCCGCGGTCGAAAACGCGATGCCGGACTCGCCGTTCCCGGTCCGGCTCGCCCTGCTTGCCCTCGTCCTGATCGCCGTCGAAGGGGGCACCTGGGTCAGCCCGTCCGGCGACAGCGGCTGGATGAAGGTGGTCGCGACGGCACTGGGGAACCTGGACCGTGACGACACTCCGGCCGGGCTGGGCGACCCGCTGGCTAGCTGGGCCGCGCTCGCGACCTACCAGCTGTATGACCGTCGCCTGGTGAGCGGGAACGTCGCCGACACCGCGTGGTACGACAAGGCCGTCGCCGCCGTCGCTCACTTGTTCCCTGATGCCAGCCCTGCGCTTGTGACGCGCTACGCGGGGAGGCTCACCAACAGGAACGGCGGCCTAGTCGACCCGGAGGCGGTCCTGCACGTCGCCGAGCTGGCCGTGCAAGACGACCCGCTGGCTGACGCGGTCGACGCGCTGGCCTCCAGGCACCCCGACTGGGATGTCCACAAGCACAGCGATACCCTGCTCCACCTCGCCCTCGGCTCGGCCGCGACGCTGCCGCGGGCCGCCGAGGTACTCGACGCCATCCCGGACATGCCCGGCCCGGTCGCGGTGCTGGCCACCGGCAGCACGACGGCCTGGACGATCGCCATCCGCTGCGACGGCACGCTCATCCACGTGGAGCGCAACGTGCAGGGCACGGTTACCTGGCGGCAGTACAAGCTAAGCCCGCTGGCCGGCCCCACGAGGATCGCCCGCGACCCCGACGCGGCGACTCGCTCGCGCGTCAATCACGGCCCGCTGCAGGCCCCGTTCCCCGCGGCGCTCGAGGCGCTGGCCGCGACCGGCTTCGACCTGGCCACCGATCCCCCGTCCCCCTGCCCGTACGAGTAGGCAGCCGCGGCCGCGGAGCGGTCGCGTCGGGCCGCGGGAGAGCCCGTTTCGAATGGCGGGTGATGTGGCCTTTACTGGATGAGGGGCTCGATGGTCAGGCTGTAGGTCTGCGTCCCCTGGTCACCGTGCGCGTCGGTCGCGGTGACCGTGACGGGGAACGTACCCGATTCGGTCGGGGCGCCCCCGATCACGCCGGGTGAGCTGATCGACAGGCCCGTGGGGAGGCCGGTGGCGGACCAGGTGAAGGAGCCGCCGTCACCGCCGGTCGCGGTCAGCTGGATCCTCGCGTACGCCGCGTCCTGCTGGCCATTGGGCAGCGAGGACGTAGTGACCGAGACAGCCGGGTAGCTGCAGGTGACCGACAGCGGCAGTGAGCTGCTGGCGGTAGCGGGCGAGGTCACGTCGAGGGCGTCGCTGCCCTTCCAGCTGGTTGAGGCGGCGGCGAGGCTGTCATGCAGGGCGACGCTCGAGTTCGCGCCCACGTGGGCGGTCCCCGACGCCGAGGTCCCGTTCGACCGCTTCCAGGTGTAGCTGATGGTGGTCGCCTGGCTGGAGCTGACCGTGCCGGTCAGGCTGAAGGTGGGCCCGCTGCCCCCGCACGTGACGGCGTCGGGCGAGCCGGGCGAGCTGGACAGCGAGACGCTCAGCTTCGGGGCGGCGGCGGCCGCGGTGGTGGCCGTGGTCACCGGAGTCGCCGTGGTCGGCGTGGTGGCCGGCAGCGTGGCCGTGGGCGTGGCGCTTGGCGTCGCGCTCGCGGTGGGCTTCTTGGACGGGGTGGCGCTCGTCGTCGGGGTCGATGATCCCGCGCCGGCTGAGCTGGCCGATCCCGTGCCGTCAGGCCCCCCGGCACCGCCCGAGCCGTCGCCTGACGCCGAGGACTTGCCCGACCTGGTGTTGTCGCCGGACAAGGCGTAGACGGTCCCCGTGGCGGCGAGGACCAAGATGACCGCCGCGACCGCGCCGAGGACCATGTTCCTGCGGCCGGCCCGGCCGAAGAAGGACGCGGCCTGCGCCGAGCCCTCCCCGCCGGCGATGGCGATGCCGCCAAGCAGGGCCAGCAGGGCCAGCGCGCGCTCTCGCAGCTGTCCGCGTCCCCGCTCTTCCCAGTAGGGCCCGAACGCCTCACTGGCCAGGTGGTCGAGCTCAGCGACGAACTCCATGGCGTTGGCCGGCCGCCGTCGAGGGTCCTTTTCCATCCCCCAGGCGATGAGCTCGCCCAGGGGCGCGTCGACCTGCTGGAGCGGCACCGGGGCGTTCGCGTGCTGATCGGCCAGCTTGTCCAGCCGGCCGGAGAAGGGGGCCTGGCCGGTCAGGCACTCGAAGAAGACCGCGCTGGCCGCGTAGATGTCCGTGGCCGGGGTGGCGGGCGCGCCTGACCACTGCTCGGGCGCCATGTACAGGGGCGTGCCAGCGGAAGGGACGCTGCGCCCGGCGCGGACGGCCACCCCGAAGTCGGAAAGCTTGCTGGTGCCCTCGGCGTCGACCAGTACGTTTTCCGGCTTGTAGTCCCGGTGGACGATCCCGAGCTGGTGCGCGGCCGCCAGGCCATACAGGGAGCCCTTCAAGACGGCTAGCGCCGACTCCGGCGTCGCGGGCCCCTGCCGGGAGATCATCTGGTGCAGCGAGACCCCGTCGACCAGCTCCATCACGATGGCGGCCCCCTGGTCCGTCATCTCGACGTAGTCGTAGATCCTGACGACGTCGGGAACGTCCAGTGACCGCAGCAGCTCCGCTTCCTCCCGGAACCCGTCAAGGAAGGCCGGGTCACGGAACAGGTGAGAGGCGAGGTACTTGATCGCGACCGGCTGCCCGCTGGTCTCGTGCACGGCCGCTACTACCCGGCCGGAGGCGCCCCGCCCCAGCTGGCGCTCCTCGATGTACCCCGGCACAGTCCACGCGTTCACGGCGAACTCCTCATCCCCGGCGGGGCTGCGCCAAGCAATCCCGCATGATGGAAAAGGTATGGCAGGAACGTCCCGTGTTCAGCCGATTTCCAGTGAATTAGATCGAAGCTGACGGTCAGCGATCACCCTAGTATCATCTGCACCTTTCGTCCCTACGGTTGGCGGTGCTGGCTCACTAGCACCTCAGGCTAGTCGCGTTATATCGTGTTAGCGTGACTCAGATCTCCACGCAGAGCCGTGCCCGCGGCGGGCTTCCTGGCCGTTCCCTGTCAGGGACGGTCACCCGCACTGACCTCATCACCAGGCGCATGCGCCGCATCAGGATCGAAGGGGAAGACGTGTCCCGGCTGGCATGGACCCCGGGCCAGCACGTCCGCGTCCACGTCCTTGACCTGCGCGAGCCGCGCAACTGGCTGCGGCCGCGGGACATGCTGCGGACCTACTCGGTCTGGGACTATGACGGTGGCCTTGAGCTGTGCGTCCTTGAACACGACGGCGGCTTCGGTGACGCCTGCCCTGGCACCCGATGGGCGCGCGAGGCCACCGCCGGCCAGCGGGTCACGTTCAACCGGCCTGAGGGAACCCTCGTGCTGCGCGACGCCCCCTACCACGTGTTCGCAGGCGACGAGACGGCGTCCGTGGCGTTCGGCGCGATGCTCCGCGCACTGCCGGCGGACGCCGCCTGTCACGCGGTCATCGAGGTGGACGAGGAGGGCGACCGCCTGCCCCTGGCCCGCGAGGTGCGCTGGCAGTACCGCCACGGTGGGCCCGCGGCATCCTCGCGGTCCCTGGCCGAGGGGCTAGCCAGCCTGGACCTCCCCGCGCAGCCGGGTGCCGCCTACCTCGCGGGCGAGGCGCGCACCATCCAGCTGCTGCGCCGTCACCTGGTGGAAGAACGCGGGTGGCCCCGGCAGGTCATCGCGACGAAGCCGTTCTGGACCCCGGGCAAGCGCGGCCTGGACTAACGAGAGCAGCCCCACGGGAACCACGGGCGGCACGCGCTCGTCATGACAGGATGAAAACAGCGACAAAACACCAAAGGCCTTCGAAGGGCAGGGAAGCGACGGCGCCATGAGTCACTATGACCGGTATCGCGCGCAGGAGGCTTACGACCTGATCTACGGCGGGCACCATCACCGGCACCACGAGGTGACGCACGAGCTCCTCGCGGCGGCCGCCGGGTTCGAGGCGATGCGCCTGTATGAGCACCACCTGCAGCGGGAAGGCCTGCGCCCGCATCACGAGCTGGCCAAGGAGCTGCTCGCGGCGTTTGTCGCGGCGGAGATTGACAAGCACTTTGACCGTGGCCACTACGGCCACCTCAACCGCCACGAGGCCCGCAGGCTGGCCCACGCGCAGGCCGAGTACCTGTGGCGGGAACGCTACGGCGGGGGCAGGTGGTAGCCAGCCGACCGCGCCCGCAGCCACGCTCGCATGACTGAGGAAAGCCCGGCGGAGGCCATCTCCGCGGCGATCAGGGGCCTGCTTGAGGAGTTCAGCCGCCTGAAGGGGGACGTCGCCGCGCTGCAGAAGAAGTCCGCCGACGTCGACAGCCTGACCAGGACCTTCGACAAGAAGGTCGAGGAGCTCAGGCAATCCGCGGCGCGGGCCATCGAGGAGGCAGGCCAGACGCGGGACCGGGTTGACCGGCTCACCGACCTCGTCGGCCGCGACCAGGCGATCCGCGCCGCCCGCGACGAGCTCGCCGAGCTGCAGCGGGAACTGGACGCCGACTACGCGGCCCACGCCGACGTGCGGCGGCTAGCCAGGACCATCGTCAGGGATACCGATGACGGCATTCTCGACGGACGGGCCCTGCTCGCCGCGGCCAGCCCGGCCGATGTGCCGGGCTACTGGCTGTCGGGGGCTAGCATCGCCTTCGTCGCCTGGGCCGCCGGGGACCGCAAGCGTTACGAGGTGGCGATCAGGCGGGCACTCACCGCCGACGAGGCACGGACCGCGCTGTTCATGGCCCTGGCCTTGCGCCACTACCCGCCCGGCGATGCGACCCGGCGGTGGATCACCCGCTACCTGTCGGCGCTCACGCCGCGCGAGCTGCCCGCTGACTTCCAGGTCCTCGTGGACGGCGTGACCCGGGGTGCGTTCGGTGACGTCTCGCCGCGGGTCCTGTTCGACCAGCTGAGCCGCTGGTACCACGAGGAAGCCGACGAGGCCGGTGTCACCGCGCAGTGGCAGGACCGGCTGGCTGGCCTGGGGAAGCCCGCTGACGCGGCCGCCTTCCCCGTGCTGGCGCGCCGGGAGAGCACCTGGGCGGAGCTCAGCGAGCGGCACCAGGCCGCCACCGCGTTCACGGCGGCCAGCGAGCACGTCCGCGGGCGGTTCACCGCTGGCTCTCCCATGACCGCGGACCTCAGCGACCGGGTTAGCGCGCTGCTGCGCGCTCTCGTCGACGCTCCGGTCACCCGGGAGTCCGACATCCGCCGCCGGGTCCGCTGGCTCAAGGCCCTCATCGACAACGATGCGGACCGCGCCGCCGCCGACGAGGCCGCCACCGGGGAGGAAGCTGGCGCGGCCGGCTCGCGGGACCTGGTGAGCCTGGTCGAAGAATCCGCCTTCGCGGCGCCGGCCGATTCAGGACCCGCCCCCAGCGTCACCGAGCTGCTGGCCATCTGGCTGAGCGCGCGCCTGATCGGCAACGCTGCTGGCCGCCTGGACGCGCGGTGGCCACGGCCAGCGGAAGTGACGGTCGCTGCCGGGCAGCCGCCGCTGAGCGTCATGTTCTCTTCCTCGACCGACGCCAGCGTCGCTCCCGACGCCATTGACGTCCAGGTCGGCGCGCGCACCGACAGCGCCACCGCCACGGTCGCCCAGGCGGCCGAGCGGCAGCGGCGCAGGCTTCGGCTGCCGACCCGAGCCGCCCAGGCGGCACTGCCCGCCGGCGTGATCGTCGCTGGGGTGGCCGCGGCCCTTACGGGGGACCCGAGGATCGACTTCATCGCCGGCGCGGTCGTCCTGGCGGTGCCGTCCATGGCCTGGCTGGCCTGGCTGCCTCGCCTGCGCAAGCGGCTGGCGAGGGGGGCTGAGGAGGACACCCGCCGCGTGCGCGACGACATCCGCGCCGCCGGCGAGGAGCTCAAGTCCTTCTTCGAACGCGAGCTGGCCGGCCAGGCGCAGCTGGCGGAGCTCCAGGACTTCCTGCGCGCGCTCGGGCCCGCCGACGTCGAGGCCAGCGCCGAGAAGGTCACGAGCGCCGCCCGGGCTCGCCCGGCTGACTTCCCCGACTGGTCCCCATTCCCGCCCGGTCAGTCCGCGTCGTCCTGATGCCGGCTACGTTGCGGGCTATGGGATTCTTCGACATGTTTGGCGCGCAGAACGCCTACGACCAGGTGTACGACTACGACCGGCCTCGCCATGAGGTCACGCACGAGCTGCTGGCCGGGGCGGCCGGGTTCGAGGCCATGCGGATGTTCGAGGACCACCGCGAGCGCGAGGGCATCCCCGAGCACCACGAGCTGGCCAAGGAGCTGATCGCCGGCTTCGCGACCGCCGAGGTCGACAAGCACTTCGAGCGCGACCGCTACGAGCACCTCGACCGCGAGCAGGCCCAGTGGCAGGCTCAGCAGCAGGCCGAGTACCTGTATGACCAGCAGTACGGACAGTACTAGGCTGGCCGGCCGGTGCCCCCGATGTGCCCAGGCCGGGGCATCGGGGGCCGTCTCCAGCCGACGCGAGGCAGGCCGGGCCGGGCGGGCTCAGTCAGGGCTGGACGCGCTGCGCGGTGCGCGCCAGGTGCTCGCGCATGATGCGCGACGCCTCGTCGGCATCACGGCGCCGTACCGCCTCGATGAACCCCTCGTGCTCCTTGGTTCCCAGGGTGCCCATTTCCGGGGCCGCGTCCTTCGCCTGCTGTAGCGACATCAGGATCGGCCCGCGGAAGGACTCTACGAGCATCACCAGCGCGGGATTGTGCGTTGCCTGAGCGACCGCGGTGTGGAACTCCAGCGACATGTCCATGGAGTACTCGCCGTCGTGCAGCGCTGCCTCGGACCGCTCGCAGATCTTCTCGAGCGCGGCGAGGTCGTCCTCGGTCGCCCGCTCGCAGACGAGGGGCACGATGCCGACCTCGAGGATCATGCGGACCTCGGTCACGTCGGCCGCCCCGATGACCGACAGGGTGAGCAGGTCGGCGAGCCCTTCTCCCACCCGGCTGCTTGACGGGGCCGTCACGAAGGCGCCGCCCCGGGCACCGACGCGGATCTCGACCAGGCCCGCGGACTCGAGCATGCGGAGCGCCTCCCGCATGGTGACCCGGCTGACGCCAAATCGCTCGCACAGGTCCCGCTCCGCGGGCAGCCGGTCGCCGGGCCTCAGGTGGCCGTCGCGCATCAGGTCGCGGATCTGGTCGACAATGACCTCAGACATGCGGCCCACGCTCACCTTGCCGAACAGCCCGGGCTCGGCGGCTGGAGATGAGAGTCCCCTAGCGGTGCCCGCATTTTCTCCCGACGCGGCCATCTGCTCCTCCTTGCGGGCGTGACGGGCTTCGCCGACACCGTATTGAACGCCTAACTATACGTTAAGGCATTATGGTTCGCCCAATCTGCGATCGCTGCGTTGCCGGCGTTTCGCGCGCCTGAAGGACAGCCCAGCGTTCTCCGCTGGCGCCCTCGGATCGCCCGCAAGCCTGCGGGCGAGCAGGACCGGTTGCCTTCACTCCTCCGCGTGCCCCATAATGGTATGACCTTAGTCCAAGCCAAGGAGCCTGATGTCGCACGATGCTGATGTCGACGCGCTGATCGTCGGGGCCGGCCCGGTAGGCCTGTACGCCGCTTACTACGCCGGGTTCCGCGGCCAGTCGGTTGCGGTCATGGACTCGCTGCCCGAGGTGGGCGGCCAGGTGTCGGCCATGTACCCGGAGAAGTCCCTGTACGACATCGCCGGGTTCCCTGCCGTCCGGGGCCGGGACCTGATCGCGGCGCTCGCCGAGCAGGCCGGCCGTTTCCGGCCTCGCTACTTCCTTGGCCAGGCGGCACGCGGGCTTGAGTACTCCGATGAGGGCTTCCCCCTGGTGACGACGGCGGCGGGGACACGGGTGCGGGCCAGGTTCGTCGTCGTGACCGGGGGCATCGGGACGTTCACGCCACGCCGGATGACGGCACTGGCCCGTTACGAGGGCAGCGGACTGGCGTACTTCGTGCCGCGCCCGCAGGACTACAGGGACAAGGACGTCGTGATCGCCGGCGGGGGCGACAGCGCCTTCGACTGGGCGCTTACGCTCTGCCCGCTGGCCCGCTCGGTGACGCTGGTCCACCGCCGGGAGAAGTTCCGGGCACACGAGGCACTGGTCCGGGAGCTGGCCGGCTCGAAGGCGACGGTGATCACCAGCGCCGAGATCGTCGCGGCCAGCGGAGCAGCCGGGATCGAGACGGTCGACGTGCTGGCCACGACCACCGGGGAAACGACCCGCCTGAAGGCGCAGGCGGTGGTGGCCGCACTCGGCTTCACCGCCGACATCAGCGCACTCGAATCGTGGGGCCTGCAGGTCGCCGACCGGCACGTGACCGTCAGCACGACCATGGCCACGAGCCTGCGCGGGGTCTACGCGGCGGGAGACATCACCGATTACCCGGGCAAGGTCCGGCTGATCGCCGTCGGCTTCGGAGAGGCGGCGACGGCCGTCAACAACGCGGTGGCGGCCCTCGACCCGGCTACTCCCCTGTTCCCTGGCCACTCCAGCGACTTCCCTGGCCAGTCCAGCGGCCCGGCCGCCCCGGCGGCCGCCATCACCTGAGCCCTTCACACCAGGAGTCCCCCATGCCCTACTTCATCGCCGCGCCCTGCATCGACGTCATGGACAAGGCCTGCCTCGAGGAGTGCCCGGTCGACTGCATCTACGAAGGCAGCCGGAAGCTGTACATCAATCCGCAGGAGTGCATCAGCTGCGGGGCCTGCGAGCCGGCCTGCCCGCAGGAGGCGATCTTCGTCGACTTCAAGCCCCCGGCCGGCCTGGCCGAGTTCGCCGCGGACAACGAACGGTTCTTCACCGAGACGCTGCCCGGCCGTGCGGCGCCCCTCGGAAACCAGGGAGGCGGCGGGCAGGCCGGCCCAGCCGGCGCGGACACGCCGCTGGTCCAGGCGTGGACCGCGGGCTGAGCCAGCACCCGCGTGAACGCAGGGGCCAGCCGGCCCTCGACGGGCAAAATGGTCAGAGGTATAATTGTTAGACCGATCAAAGGAGTCGTGATGGCGAAAAGCGGACGCGTGTTCCTCCGGGGAATGACCTCGGAAACCTACGGCCTCAAGGAATTCCGGACGGCGCAGCTGGCCGCGCCGCGAGTGCGCGACAACAGCGTCGTCACCGATGACGCCAAGGTCGGCCACTCCGGGGACTCCGACCAGTCACGCACCTGGTGGCGGGTTGGCCCCGGCGACGACCCGTTCCTGACCCAGACGCTCCAGGTGCACTTCGTGCAGCTGCCGCCACGGTCGTCGAACCACGGCCACGGGCACCAGAACGAGGCGGCCTTCTACATCCTGGAGGGCAACGGCTACGAGATCCACGACGGCCAGCGCTACGACTGGGCCACCGACGACCTCGTCCTCGTCCACACCGACTCGGTCCACCGCCACTTCAACCCCTACGACGAGCAGGCGACCGCCCTGGTGATGAAGGCCAAGTGCGCCTGGATGTACCTGGGCCTCATCCAGCAGGGCCGCAGCGGCCCGCTGGCGGACGCGGACCGGTATGGCCCGCGCGTTGACTGGTCGCAGGTCTGGACTCCCGGCGTGGACAAGCGCAGGAAGGTCGTCAAGCCCTCCGAGACCAGCTGGGAGACGACCCCGCTTGGCCGGGTCCGCGTGCTGTCGTCGCCGGAGACCACGGACGTCCGCACGTTCAGCGTTGATGTCTTCGAGCTGGACATTCCCGCCGGCAGCCGGTCCGGCCGGCGCTGGCACATGGCCGACGAGATCCTCTATGTCCTGTCGGGCCACGGCTACAGCCTGCACTGGGAGGTCGGTGCCGAGATCGACGACAAGTACTACGCCAGGATCGCCAGCGAGCCAACCCGGCATGAGATCCGTCAGGGAGACACGCTCTACGTCCCGCAGAACACGGTCGCCCAGCACTTCAGCGCCGACGGGCAGCCGCTGCGGCTGCTGTCAGGGCAGAACCGGCTGTTCAAGCAGCTCGGCTACGACCACGTGGCGTACCTGGAGAACGCGCCGGAGTACCAGGCATGACCGCCGCGGGCGAGCAGGCGGCCGCCGCCTGGCGTAACGAGGCCTTCGCCCGGTCCTGGGCCGACGGTGACTCCTTCCGTGACCTACTGGAGCTCCCCCGGCGGATGGCCGCGGCCATCATCGCGGCCGACCGGCCGTCACCGGAGACCATCATCGACATCGCCGCGGGCCCGGGTGCCGTCCTGGCGGTCTTCCTCGAGCAGTTCCCGCAGGCGAGGGGAATCTGGACCGACGCGTCCCGTGCCATGCTCGAGCTGGCCCGTCAGCAGCTCGCGCCGTTCAGTGACCGGGTGGAGTACTTCCTCGCGGACATGACCGACCTGGGCGGTGCCGGGCTTCCGCCGCAGGCCGACGTCGTCACCACCTCGCGGGCATCCCACCACCTGGACCGCGACGGCCTGGTCCGGTTCTACGCCGACACCGCCGCCATGCTCAAGCCGGGCGGCTGGCTCGTCAACCTGGACCACATCGGCCCGGCTAGCCAGGCGGGCCCGCCGGCGACCGCGGGACTTGACGAGGTGTGGGACCAGCGGCTGCGGGCGGCTCGCAAGAGGTTCGGTGCCGCCGACAGCCCCAGCCTCAAGCACCACCACAACTACCCGCTGACCAGCGTTCAGGATCACCTCGACGCGCTCGGCACGGCGGGCATCACCGATGTCGAAGTTCCCTGGCGGGCGTTCTACACCTGCCTCTTCCTGGGACGCAAGGCCGGATAGGCAGATGCTGAAGCAAGAGATCAACGACCTCCTCACCCAGACAGGCCCGGGTACCCCGATGGGTGCCCTGTTCCGGCAGTACTGGATCCCGGCTCTCCTCGCGCCGGAGCTTCCGCACGACGACTGCCCGCCGGTGCGCGTGAAGCTGCTCTCCGAGCGGCTGATCGCGTTCAGGGACTCCGAGGGCCGCTACGGGCTGATCGACGAGTTCTGCGCGCACCGTGGCGTGTCGCTGTGGTTCGGGCGCAACGAGGAGTCCGGGCTCCGCTGCTCCTACCACGGGTGGAAGTACGACGTGACCGGCCAGTGCGTCGAGATCCCCTCAGAGCCCGAGGAGCGGCACAGCGCCCTGTGCGCGAAGATCAAGCTCACGAGCTACCCGCTGGTCAAGATCGGCGATGTGCTCTGGACCTACATGGGCGATCCCAGGACCACGCCGGACCTGCCGGAGTGGGAGTTCGCCCGGGTGCCCGCCACCCAGAGCTTCACCTCCAAGCGCTGGCAGGAGTCCAACTGGCTGCAGGCCCTGGAGGGGGGCATTGACTCCAGCCACGTGTCCTGGCTGCACTCCGACGGCCTCGCTAACGACCCGCTGTTCAGGGGAGCCGCGGGCAACAAGTACAACCTGGCCGACAGGAAGCCGTTCTTCGAGGTGACCGAGTCCGATGGCGGGCTGTTCATCGGGGTCCGCCGCAACGCCGAGGAAGGTCACTACTACTGGCGGATCACGCCCTGGGTGATGCCCAGCTTCACGATGATCCCGCCACGCGGCGACCACCCGATCCACGGCCACTTCTGGATCCCCGTCGACGACGAGAACTGCTGGGTGTTCACCTACGACTACCATCCGGTCCGGCCGCTCACCGACGGCGAGCGTCAGGCGATGCGGGAGGGGAGGGGCGTTCACAACGAGTACGTGCCGGGTACCTTCCGCCCGCTGCAGAACAAGGACAACGACTACATGATGGACCGCGCGGCCCAGAAGCGCGGCGATACCTACTCCGGCATCAAGGGCATCTCCATGCAGGACGCCTCGCTGCAGGAGAGCATGGGCCCGATCGTCGACCGGACCAGGGAGCGCCTCGTCTCCACCGATAGCGGGATCATCATGGCGCGCCGCAAGCTGTGGCGCGCGGTGGAGGCACTGCGCGACGAGGGCGTCACGCCACCCGGCGTTGACGTCGCCCACCAGGCCGTCCGGTCAGCCGCCGTCGTCTTGCCGAAGGACCAGTCGTTCCTCGAGGGCTGCCCGGAAGCCCTGCGGGTGCGGCCGGGCGAGAAGCACGCCTCGGTCTGACATGTCCCAGGCCAAGGGAGCGCAGTCCCGCCCCACCCTCCTCAGCAGCTGTGCCCGCGCCGCCACGGCCGCCGAGGCCCGCTACCGGATCAGCGCCCGCGAGTTCACTCACCGCAGCTCACGGGTCATCGCGCTGGACCCGTGGTCCGCGGCGATCATCGGTGACGTGGCGACCGTGACGTGGCGCGGCGGCCACTTCCTGGCGTTCGAGTCCGCGCTGCCCGACGACGCGATGCTACGGCGAGCACCACTCGACAGCGAACGGCATAACGCGACCACCGCACTGTTGAGCGAGGAGCTCGACGGCGCTGACACGGTGGTCATGGTGGCGTCGGCGGAGGGAAGCGCCGCGGCGGCATCGCTCATTGGCGACGCCGCCGCGGCGCGCGGCATCATGTCCGCCGGCCTGGTCCTGCCCGGCCCGGGAGCCCAGCTTGCGTCCCCGGCCCGGATCGTCTCCGCCTTGCGCCCGAACGCGATGGTCCTGGTGATCCTGCGCGACACCACGGACCTTCGCGAGGTCCTGGCCGCCCTGCGAGTCTGACGCACACCGGAAGGGGACACGTGAGCGGCAAAGTCACCCTCGCCGACCTGCGGCGAAAGAAGCGGGACGGGGAGAAGATCGTCGGCGTGGTCGCCTGGGACTACCAGGTCGCCACCATCGCCGACCGGGCGGGCGTCGACATCGTCTCCGTCGGGGACTCCGTCGGCGTCAACCTGTGGGGGCACCGCAGCCCCCTGGAAGTCACCCTCGACGAGATGGCGATCGTCGGCCGCGCCGTCCGCAACGGGGTAAGCAGCGCCCTGGTCAGCGTGGACATCCCGTTCGGCCCCGTGCAAGAGGGGGTCGACAGCGCCGTCCGCGCCGCGATCAGGCTGGCCAAGGAGGCCGGCGCCGACCTGGTCAAGATCGACGGCGCCGCCGACTTCCCCGAGGCCGTATCGGCGATAACGCGGGCCGGGATCCCGGTGTGGGCACACTTCGGGATCACGCCGCAGACCGCGCTGCGGCATGGCGTTAGCTACGAGGCCATGCTGGCCCCGGGCGGGCACGTGCCGCCGGGCCTGACCGACGACCTCGTCAGGCAGGCACGGCTGCTGGCGGATGCGGGAGCCGCCCTGCTCGACTTCCAGAACTCAGGCCCAGCCGCCGGGGCGGCGGCGGCCGCCGCCGTTGCCATTCCCGTGATCGGCGGCGCGGGCGGCGGGCCGTGGCTGGACGGGCGGGTGCGACTCGCGCAGACCGCGGTCGGCTCCGCCGCCAAGACCCTCGGCACCACGCCGGACAGCTACGCGCACGTTGCCCAGATCACCTTCGACGCCGTCACGGCCCTGATCGAGGACACAAGCGCGGGCCGCCATATCAAGGGCGACGGGAAGCCCTGAGGGGAAAGGCCAGCCATGCCCACCGCCGACATCGACGGCATCGCAACGCACTATGAGGTCCGGGGCGACGGCCCGCCGCTGCTGATGTTCTCGCCAGGCGGCTTCAGCGCGACCGCCGCGAACTGGACATCGTTCAGCATCTACGCCCGCCTGAGACTCGTCGATCACCTGGCGAGGTCTTACACCTGCGTGATGTTCGACCGCCGCGAGTCCGGCGCGTCGGGCGGACGGGTGGAGCGAGTCACCTGGTCCGACTACGCGGCGCAGGGCAAGGGCCTGCTGGACCGGCTCGGAATCGACCGAGCGCACCTGATGGGCGGCTGCGTGGGATGCTCGGTCGCGACGGTCTTCGCGGCCCGCTGGCCGCGGGCCGTCGCCTCGCTGGTGCTTTACTCACCAGCGGGTGGTGCCAGGTACCGCATCGCCCAGCACGCCAGGTTCGCACGCCACCTGTCCTACCTGGCCGAGCGGGGCGTCGCGGCACTGCCCGCCCTCGCCCGCTCCACCACCGAGGGGTTCACCAAGGACCATCGTCTCGGCCCGTGGGTGACGGTCATCAGGAATGACCCGGAGTTCGCCGACCGGTTCGGCCAGCAGGACTCCCAGCGGTACGAGACCCTGGTGGCGGGCATGGCCAGGACGCTGTTCGACCGCGACACCGTCCCCGGGCCCGAGCCCGAGGACCTGCTCGGCCTCGACGTCCCCGCCCTGATCGTGCCGGGCCGCGATGCCTCGCACGCGCCTTCCGCGGCTCGGTACCTCGAGGAGGTCCTGCCGCGGGCGCAGTACTGGGACGTGCCGGTCAGTGAGCAGACCGAGCGCACCGCGCCGGCCCGTGTCCTGGAGTTCCTCCAGGACGCCGCCCGATAAGTCCCGTCGCCCTAGGAGCATCTCCGTGACCTTGCTCAGCCTCACTGCTCGCCGCGGGCGAGCTTGACGCGGTGTACGCGGCGGGGGAGCCGGCGGGCTTCGGGACGCTACCGCAAGTCGGCCGGCTGTTCAAGGACTTCAAGGCGGCCGAGGTCGCCTACTACCAGGCCACCGGGATCTTCCCGATCATGCACGTGATCGCGGTCAGGCGCTCGCTGTACAGCGAGCACCCGTGGATCGCACGGTCACTGACGAAGGCATTCGGGGCCGCGCTCGACGTCGCCTATGCCGATCTGGCCCAGCGCAACGCGCTCAAGGTCATGCTGCCCTGGCTGGCGGCGCACCTGGACGAGACGATCAGCGTGCTCGGCCCGCGGTACTGGGACTACGGCCTCGAGGCCAACCGCCAGGTGCTCGAGACGTTCGCTCGCTACTCCCACGAGCAGGGCCTAGCGTCGCGACCGCGCCAGGCGCAGGAGATCGTGCTCGCCGCGGCCGATGACTCGTTCGTCTTGTGACCAGCCCCGTCTCGTTCAGGAAAACGCCAGCGGCTCGCCCCGCTCGAGGGCAGCGATCTGGTCGAGGCGGGCCTGGTGGCGGCCGCCCTTGAACGGCGTGGCGAGCCACAGGCTGGTGATGCGCCAGGCCAGGTCGGGAGCGACGATCTTGGCGCCCAGGATGAGGACGTTGGCGTCGTTGTGGGCGCGGGCGATCTCCGTGGTGAACAGGTCGTGGCAGACCCCGGCCCGAACGCCACGGACCTTGTTGCACGCGATCTGCTCACCCGAGCCCGAACCGCCGACCACGATCCCCCGCTCGGCCTGTCCCCTCACGACCCGCAGCCCGACGGCGGCGCACAGCGGAGGGTAGTCGACGGTCTCGGCGCGGCTGGTGCCCGCGTCCTCGACCTCGTGGCCCTGGCTCGCGAGCCGCTCGACGAGGAAGTCCTTCAGCGGGACGCCGTTGTGGTCGGCGGCGATGACGATCCGCACTGCGTGATCCTCCTGGCCTAGGCGATGAGGTCGTGGGTGCCCGCGGCGAAGATCTCCTTCGCCGCTACCGGCTCGCCGAGGATCCCCTGGTCGACGGCGTACCGGATGAGCTGGTCGATCATGGCCTGGTTGGGGGCGATGCCGTAGGGCATCGGGTCCTGCCCGGTGACCTCGGCGACGCGCTTGTACATGCGATCGGTCGGCCCCGGCTCGGTGATCGCACCGTCGGCCAGGGCGGTGACGTAGCGCCGCTTCGCCTCCGCGTAGGCCTGGAAGACGCTCGCCGCCAGGTCCGGGTGCCGGGCCAGCAGCTCGTCGCGAACGACGACGAGGTGGTTGATCGGGTAGCAGCCCCGCTCGCGCAGTGCCAGGTACCCGGCCTCCTCGGCGTTGGGGATCAGCGGGGTCAGCGCCGGGCCTGGGGGGATGCCGATGCCCGCGGCGAGCTCTCCGGCCGCGACCATGGCGGGCACGTCCTTGCCCGCGGGGGCGCTGACCACGTTCGGCGGCGGCACGTACTCGGCGACGTGCTCGTCACCGGACAAGACCCAGGTGACCCGGCTGAGGTCGACGCCGTACTCGTCGGCCAGGATGCCACGGGCCCAGACGCCGGTCGTGACGGTGTAGCCGCGGTTGACGCCGACCCGCTGGCCGGCCAGGTCCGCCGGGGTGATGCCGGTCGCGGCGCCGCGCTGGATCGCGCCGTGGTGAAAGCCCCGCACCAGGAACACGGGCAGCGCGGTGAACGGCTTGCCGTGCGCCTTGGCGACGAGGTACGTGGTGAAGGCCATCTCGGTCACGTCGTAGGCGAGCTCGCGCACCATCCGGCGAAACGCGCCGATAAGCACCGGGACCTCCTCGAAGGCGAGCGAGTACCCGTCGGGCGCGACGATGCCCTTCTTCAAGGCCTCGGTTGCCCCCTGCGTGCGGGTCACGGCGGTGAGAATCAGCTGCCCCATGCACCGAACCCTAGCATGGTAATCTGTCAAACCATAAGACCATTTCCCTGGTCTTGGAAGCACTGATGCCGGCATCCCCGGAGAGTGGAGGAGCGTCCTTCATGGCCGAACGCGTGCTCGCAGCCGTCAGGACAGCGCCCAGCCGCACCGAACTGCGCGAGTTCCCCATGCCTGACATCCCCGACGACGGCGCCCTGCTCAAGGTCGAAGTCGCGGGCATCTGCGGAACCGACGTGAAGATGTACGCCAAGCCGCCGTTCACCGCCCCGGTGATCATGGGACACGAGAACATCGGCGTGATCGCGAGGGCGGGCAAGACGTTCGCCGCGCGTCAGGGCGTTAGCGAGGGGATGAGGGTCTTCGTCGAGCACTATGTCGGCTGCTTCCAGTGCGACTGGTGCCGCGCGGGACAGTACCGGCACTGCGAGCTGACCGACTGGCGGACGAACCCGGACGCGCGGCGCTTCGGCTACACCACCTCCGACAACCCCTACCACCTGTGGGGCGGCTTCGCCCAGTACATGTACCTGCCGTGGAACGCGGTCCTGCACAAGCTGCCTGACACCCTGTCGCCGGAGCTGGCCGGGCTGGCTACTCCCATGTCCAACGGCATCGAGTGGGCGCTGTTCGACGCGGGTGTCGGCTACGACTCGACGGTGCTCATCCAGGGCCCGGGCCAGCAAGGGCTGTCGCAGACGGTCGCCTGCAAGCAGGCCGGCGCCGCGCTGATCATCGTCACGGGGACCACGCGGGACGCGGCCCGCCTCGACATGGCGGTCAAGCTGGGCGCGGACGTCGTGATCGACATCAGCGCCGGCGATCCGCTCGAGGCGATCATGGACGCCACCGGGGGCAAGGGCGTGGACGTCGTCCTTGACTGCACGTCAGGTGCGGGAACGGCCCCGGTGCTGCTCGGCATCGACGCGCTCAAGCGACGGGCGGGAACGCTGCTGATCCAGGGCGAGATGGCCGCCTTCCCCGACTTCCCGGTCAAGAAGGTCACGGAGAAGGCCATCACGATCAAGAGCGCCCGCGGCCACAGCTTCCGCGCGTGCGAGCTGGCGGTGCGCCAGCTCGCGTCCGGCCGGTTCCCGCTCGGCCTGCTGGCCACCCACGCGTTCGGCCTGCCCGACGTGGACCGCGCGATCAAGGCGATCGGCGGCAGCGGCGATGACGAGGACGTCATCCACGTGTCCCTTCTCCCCTGGCCGGCGTGAGCATGGCGATCGTCGTCCGTAACATCGAGCGCGCGGACGGTGCGCTGCGCGACGCCTTCGCGGAGCTTGGCGTCGCCACCGTGCACGAGGCGCAGGGCCGCCGCGGTCTGCTGGCCTCGCACCTGAGCCCGATCTACCCGGGCGCGCGGATCTGTGGCACCGCGGTCACCGTCAGCGTTCCGCCCGGGGATAACTGGATGATCCACGTGGCCGTCGAGCAGTGCCAGGACGGCGACATCCTGGTGGTGGCGCCGACGTCGCGGTGCGACGACGGGTACTTCGGTGAACTGCTGGCCACGGCGCTGCGGGCGCGAGGCGTGCGGGGACTGGTCATCGAGGCGGGCTGCCGGGACGTGCGGGAGCTGGCCGCCATGGCGTTCCCCGTGTGGTCCCGGTGCGTGTCGGCGGCCGGGACGGTGAAGGAGACCCTCGGCGACGTCAACCTCCCGCTGGTATGCGCGGGCCAGCTCATCACGCCCGGGGACGTGATCGTGGCCGATGACGACGGCGTCGTCGTGGTCCCCCGCCTGGAGGCCGGACCGGTGCTCGACAGGTCTAGGGCCAGAGCGGCGAGGGAAGAGGCGTCCCGCACGCGCTACGCCGCGGGCGAGCTCAGCCTGGACGTCGCGGCGATGCGCGAGCGGCTGGCGGCCAAGGGCCTGCGCTACGTGGACAGCCCGCCGGGTGGCCTGGCATGATCATCGATTGCCACGGGCACTACACCACCGCCCCGGCGCAGCTGGGAGACTTCAGGGGCGCGCAGCTCGCCCGGCTGGCGGACCCGGCGCGGCCCGATCCGGTGCTGGCGCCGGTCAGCGACGATCAGATCCGGGAGACGATCGAGGGCAACCAGCTCAAGATCGCCCGGGAGCGCGGCACCGACGTCACGGTCTTCTCACCGCGGGCATCGGGCATGGGCCACCATGTCGCCGACCGCCAGACGGCGCTGGCATGGGCGCGGCACAGCAACGACCTCGTCCACCGGGTGACCGAGCTGTTCCCGGCGCATTACGCCGGCGCGTGCCAGCTGCCGCAGGTGGCGGGGGCGCCGCTCGACGACTGCGTCGCCGAGCTTGGGCGGTGCGTCACCGAGCTGGGGTTCGTGGGCGCCAACCTGAACCCGGACCCGTCCGGAGGTTACTGGACGTCCCCGCCGCTGAGCGACGCGTACTGGTACCCGCTGTACGAGAAGCTGGCAGAACTGGACGTCCCGGCGATGATCCACGTGTCGGCCTCCGCCAATCCCGCCGTCCACACGCTGGGCGCGCACTACCTGAACGCGGACACGACGGTGTTCATGCAGCTCGTCTCGGGCGACATCTTCGGCCGGTTCCCCGGCCTGCGGCTCGTGATCCCGCACGGCGGCGGGGCCGTCCCGTTCCACTGGGGCCGGTATCAGGGCCTGGTCATGCGGGAGGGCCGACCGCCGCTAGAACGTCACCTGCTGAAGAACGTCTTCTTCGACACGTGCGTGTACCACCAGCCGGGGATAGACCTGCTGACATCCGTCATCCCGGCGGGGAACATCCTGTTCGCCTCGGAGATGCTCGGCGCGGTCCGCGGCAGCAACCCGGACGGCGACTTCCCCTGGGATGACACCCGGCGCTACCTCGACAAGGCGGGCCTGCCGGCGGATCAGCTGCACGCGATCTATGAGTCCAACGCCCGGCGCGTCTATCCCCGGCTGGAGGCGAGGCTCCCATGACGACAGCGGCCAGCCGGGTCGGGGTCCTTGGCGCGGGCCGGATGGGCCTTCCCATCATCGGCCACCTGGTCAGGGCGGGGTTTGATGTGGTCGTGTACGACCCGGACCCGGCCAGGCGCGAGCCGGTGGAATCCAGCGGCGCCGCCATCGCGGGCGCAAGCCACGAGCTGGCCGAGCGGTGCGGCACGATCCTGGCCTGCGTTGGCTATGAGGAGCAGCTGAACGAGATCATGCTCGGCGATGACGGCATCCTGCGCCGGCTGGCGGCGGGCGCGCTGGTCGCGGTGCTGAGCACGGTGTCACCAGCCGGGATCCGCCGCCTGCAGCAGGCCGGGCAGCAGCGCGGCGTGGACATCGTGGACGCGCCGGTGTGCCGGGGCAGGCAGGCGGCGGACGCCGGCCAGCTACTCTCGCTGCTCGGCGGCACCGAGGCCGCGACCAGCAAGTTCACCCCCGTGGCGCGGGCCTACTCCGCCGACGTGATCCGCCTGGGCGACATCGGGTCTGGCCAGGTGGGCAAGGCGGTCAACAACCTGATCCTGTGGGCCTGCCTGGTAGCCGACCACGAGGGTCTCGCCCTGGCCGGACGCTTCGGCGTGGACATCGCTGAGCTGCGCGCCGCCCTGCAGATCAGCAGCGCGGCCAACCACGCGCTCGGCAACTGGGGCAACCAGACGATGGCCTGGGCCGAGGACGACATGAAGATCGTCGGCGACATGGCGGCCGAGGCCGGCATCTCGCTGCCGCAGGCCGCCCTCAACCGCGAGATCAGCCGGGTCCTGAAGCCACGCCGCTACCAGCTCGACAGGTACGGCCTCTGACCGACCCTGTCAGCCCGCGGATCTGGGCCGCCTGCCGGCCGGCAGGCGGCCCGCGGCATTCCGTGGCCCCATCTGATCCTTGCAAATGGTATGACCTTATGCCATGATCTTGTGATCAAGCGCACAGCACGCTGGCTAAGGGCTGGCGACGCGTACCGGCCGTCAATCCTGCAAGCGCCGGTGCCGCACCGCCTGCCACTGCTCCCCCGCGCCGCGAGATAGGGTCCCGATGACGCACGATCTGTTTTCCGGCTTTTCGCAGCTGCTCACCCCCGAGGCGATCGCCTTGCTGGTCGTCGGCATGGCGATCGGCATGTTCATGGGCATGCTCCCGGGCGTGGGCGTGTCGCTCGCGCTTAGCCTGATGCTGCCGTTCCTCTACCACATGAGCGTGATCCCGGCGATCACCCTCATGCTGGCCACCCAGGCAGCCTCCTACTACGCCGCCTCGATCACCGCCATCCTCCTCAACACGCCGGGCGCACCCGAGTCCTACCCCACGACGCTGGACGGGTTCCCGATGGCCCAGCGGGGCGAGGCGGGACGCGCGCTCGCGATCTCCGCCGCATCGACCTGGGCCGGCGGCTGGATCGCCTGCCTCGTGCTCCTCATCCTCATCCCGGTCTCTGGCTCGCTGGTCAACCTGTTCCACCCGCCCGAGTTCGTCGCCATCATCATCCTGGCGCTGGTGCTGATCGGCGGCACCGGCGAGAGCACCTCCAGTGCCAAGGTCGTCTTGTCCGGTGCCATCGGCCTGATGTTCTCCTTCATCGGATCGGACCCGGTCACCGGGATCGAGCGCTTCACGTTCGGCAACGTCGCCCTGATGGACGGCCTCAACGTCGTCCCCTTCGCCCTCGGCGTCTTCGCCATGACCCAGATGGTCGTGATGTACGGGCGCAACGAGACCGTCGCCGACGGGGCGCCGGTCATGCTGCGCAACGCCTTCCGCCGCCAGGTCGGACAGGGCCTGGGCGACGCCGCCAGGTCGTGGGCCCACATCCTGCGCTCGGCCGTCGTCGCCAGCCTCCTTGGGCTGATCCCGGGCATCGGCGGCTTCAGCGCCAACTTCATCTCCTACAGCCTGGGACGCCAGGTCTCCCGCAGGCAGGGATCGAAGTTCGGCACCGGTGTCCCGGCCGGCATCGCGTCGGCCGAGGGCTCGTCGCTGGCGAAGGAAGTGGGATCCCTGGTCCCCGCCGTCGCCCTGGGCCTCCCCTCGGGCGTCGGCATGGTCATCTTCATCGCGGCCCTCACGATCCTGGGGATCCAGCCGGGCCCGACGCTGCTCAAGTCCCAGCCGTCGCTCCCCTACTCGATGATGTGGGTCATGGCCATCGCCGGCCTGCTGTCCTGCGTCGTCGGGCTGATCATCACCCCGTGGATCAGCCGGGCGACCAACGTCCGCGGACCGGTCATGATGCCGGTCATCGTCTCGCTCGCGGTCCTCGGCAGCTTCGCCGCCGTCACCAGCTTCGCCGGCGTCGTTGAGCTCGGCGTCTTCGCCGCCGTT
>Ga0335072_10003541_pt1 | contig 23471 bp, 2 predicted proteins | sample Lox_Sample_21_FD_206725 | JGI IMG/M metagenome (GOLD analysis project Ga0335072, IMG submission 206725) | Soil microbial communities from Loxahatchee National Wildlife Refuge, Florida, United States - Lox_Sample_2.1 | ecosystem: Environmental > Terrestrial > Soil > Wetlands | place: USA: Florida... | reverse complement strand
GGGGGTCGAGGGGGGTGCCGAGCCAGATGCCGTGGATGACGTGCGGGATGACGGTGGTCGCGGGGAGCCGGGGGGCGCCGGGGGGCTGGGCCCAGCGGCGCTGGGCGGGGGCGCGGTGGTAGGTGGCGACGGGGCCGGGGTGGGCGGCGAGGGCGCGGGGGGCGAGGTCGCGGGGGGCGGGGGCGGGCTGGGTGAGGCTGATGCGGGCGAGCAGGGGGGCGACGTGGCGGGGGGGCAGGGCGGGCAGGGTGAGGTGGGCCAGGAAGGGGGGTGGCGGGGGGAGGCGGAGCAGGCCGAACAGGTCGGGTCCCATCCGTTTGGTGAGTTCTTGCTCGTAGCCGGGGGAGTGGACCTGGGCGCGGATCATCCGGCGCAGCCAGGCCAGTGTCCGTGCGGGCACGATCTCCCCGGCCGGGGAGACCACCGCCCCGGCCGGCACCCGCCCACCCCGCACCAGCGTCAGCGCGCCGCCTGGCGAGATCAGGCCCGTCGACGCTGCCCGCCGCGCACGGAGTCGCTCAGCCAGATCCTGGGCCCGGCCGGCCCGCTCATCCGCCCGCGTCCCAGCAGTCGTTGCTTGCGTGGCCAGATCATGATCCACTCTGTGGCTCACCCCGCGCGGGGTCCGTGGCCAGGATCGCCATCCCGCTTCGGTGGCTGAGGATGGGGCTATGGCTGCTGCACGGTGGCCGACGTGATCATGCACAGGGGATCCTTCCGCCAGGTGGACCAGGGGGCGCGCACGCGCGTCTCCTGGTGCCTACGTCGACACTCATGACGGCGGTTCATGTGTGCCGTGGCTGATGTGGTGTATCCACGGTCATTGGGGAAGGCAATTTAGGCGCCGTGTGCAGTCATTCGACTTAAGAGTGGCCGCGTAGGTGTGATTACGATCGGAATCATGGGTGAGCGGTTCGTCGGCCGTACGAACGAGTTGGAGTTGCTCGGCGAGGTAGTCGTCGGCGCGGCGGCGGGGGTCGGCGGCGTGGTGCTTGTGGCGGGGGAGCAGGGGATTGGAAAGTCGTCGCTGTTGCGGGCGGGGTTTGCCGGAGCAGTGGATGCGGGATGCCGGGTGTTCTGGGGGGCGGGCGATGAGCTGGGGCAGAAATTTCCGCTGCACCTGATGGCTGAGTGCCTGGACATGGTGGGTGCCCTGGAGGCGGCCGTCGCGCCGGTGGACCAGGGGACGGGAGTGCTTGTCAGGGATCCTGTTATGGCCGGGGTGGAGCGCGTGCTTGCCGAGGTGGACCGGCGATGTTCGCAGTCACCGGTGGTGCTGGTCGCCGAGGATCTGCACTGGGCCGATGAGACGAGCTTGCTGGTGTGGTCTCGGCTGTGTCAGGCGGCAAGTCAGCTTCCGTTGTTGCTGGCCGGGTCTTACCGGCCAGGACCAGGGAGCGGCGAGCTGGCGCGGTTGCGGCGTGGGGTGCTGGCCCGGCGGGGAACGGTAGTTGATCTTGAGCCACTGCCTGCTGACGAGATTTCGGAGATGGTGAGCGGGCTGATCGGTGGGCGGCTGGGGCGGCAGTTGGCGGGGGTGATCGACCGGGCCGGCGGGAATCCGCTGTACACGAGGGAGTTGGCTGACGGGCTGGTCAGGGAGGGCAGGATCGCGGTTACCCAGGGCGTGGCCGAACTGACTGACCAGACGGTGCTGGCGAGAGTGCCCAGGTCGCTGGCGGCGGCGGTCGCGGAACGGCTGGCGGCGCTGACGCAGGATGCGGTGGAAGTGCTGCGGTGGGCCGCGGTCCTGGGCGTCGAGTTCGCGGTGCCCGATCTGGAGGTCGTGTCTGGCCGGTCCGCCGGCGCGCTGATGAGGATCATTGACCTGGCCACCAGGGCCGCGGTCCTCGCTGACGCCGGGCCGCGGCTGAGATTCCGGCACGGGATTATCCGCCAGGTGCTGTATGAGGGCATACCCGCAGGATTGCGGACTGCCTTGCATGTTGAGGCCGCCCGCGCGCTGGCCGAAGCGGGTGCGAGCCCAGAGCGAGTCGCCACCCAGCTCGCGGCCGCAGCCAGTGGGCCTGGCGGGATCGCGGAGCCAGCGTCGGCGCACGGGAAAGAGTGGCCTGGCCGGGGCTGGTCACGGGCCTGGCTCGTGCAGGCCGCGCCTGTTCTGGCCGCGCAGGCCCCGGAGTTGGCTGCCGACCTGCTACGGCGGGAACTGGATGAGACGCCCAGTGGCGATGACGCCAGGGACAGGCTCTTGGCCAGCCTTGCCCAGGCTCTGCTCGCCGCCGGCTCCTACACGGAAGCCGTCCAACAGGGCAGTCGGGCGCTGACCGGGATGACTGATCCAGTGCGGAAGGCCGAGACATGCTGGGTGCTGGTGCGCGCTCAGGTCAGCGTGGGCCGCAGCGATGACGGGGTCGTCACGCTACGGCAGGCACTGGCGTCGGCTGACCTGCCCCGCGCTTGGCAGGCGCGGATGTTGGCCTTGCTGGCGATGCTCGAACGATCAGCCCTCGGTGACCTTGATGCGGCAGAAGCTACCGCGCGGCATGCCCTCACCGTCGGCCGCGAGGCCGGGGACGCGTTCGCCGTGGCCCACGTCCTGGCCGATATGTGGCTGAGCCACAGCATCCGGCGTGACCATGCCGCTGCGCTTGACGACGTCGACCAGGCGCTGCAAGTACTCGGTGACGGTCCCGGCCACGAGGACCTGCACTCATTCGCCCTGGACGCCCGCATCTTCACGCTGCAGAATCTGGACCAGTGGGGAGAGGCCGAGTTGACCCTGCAGAAGGCGCGCGAGTACACAGCGCGCAGCGGGAGTCCGGACCGGTCGACCTGGGCCACCGCGGCGGTCCTCCGATACTGGCTCGGCCAGTGGGACGACGCGCTGGCCGAGCTGGGAACTGATGAACCAGATGTTCTCGGGCTGACGCATTCCTACCTGCGCGAACGCTGGTCCTCACTGCTGGCGTACGGCATGGCTGCCCTGATCGCCGGGCGTCAGGACCAGCGTGCGATCGCCGATCAGCAGTTGCGCAAGGGCCTGGCGTTGCCGATCGAAACTCTCTCCGACCGGGAGAACCGGGATTTCCTGATCGCCGCCCAAGCGCTGTCGCTGGAGCAAGCCGGTGACACCGGGCAGGCCATGCACGTGCTGGCCGGGATCCTGCCGCGGCGCGAGGGTGAGATGACCTTGATCCACCAGTGGCTGCCCACCCTGGTCCGGTTGGCGCTCACCATCGGCGACGACGAGACCGCGCGCACGGCCGCGCAGGCCTGCGCGGCCGAGGCCGCCGCCGAAACCCGGCCGGCTCGGGCAGCCGCGGCGAGCCTGCGCTGCCAGGGACTGCTCGCCTCCGACCCGGATCCGCTGCGGGAGGCTGTCGTGCACTACCGGACGGCTGGTCCTCCCGCTGAGCTGCCCGCCGCGCTGGAGGACCTGGCCGCTGTACTGGCCAAACATGGCCGCGGCGATGAGGGCAGAGTCACGCTGCAGGAAGCCGTCAGCCTGTACGAGAGTTTCGGCGCCCACTGGGACATCCGGCGGGCTGGCGCGCGGCTTCGGCAGTATGGGATTCGGCGAGTGCCAGGCACTTACCGTCGGCATCCGGCCAGCGGATGGGCGGCGCTGACGCCTACCGAGATCCGTGTCGCCTACCTGGTGGCGGAGGGGCGATCCAATCCCGATATCGCGGGCGAACTGTTCCTTTCGCGTAACACCGTGCAGACACACGTGTCCCACATCCTGGCCAAGCTGGGGGCGCGTTCCCGGACGGAAATCATGCGTGAGGCATTGCTGCATCCCGCAGGCGGCCATTCCACGCGCCTGGGGTTACCCAGCGGTTGAACCGCACGGGGTCTCAGTGTCGTAGCCGTACCCGAGCGGCGCTAGACACAGCCTGGATGTCGCTCTTGAGCGACCACCATCAGCGACAGATGGAGATCCAGGATGACTCAGCCCTGCGCCCCGCAGCTACGGAGCGTTCCGCCTGACCGGGCCGCGCTTAGTGAACCTCAGGCCTGCGAGCCCACTGACACTAACGAGCCGGTCCAGGACGCCGAGGCGATCATTATCCAGTTGTACCGCGAAAACGGTCCCTTCGTGCTCAGATACGTCACCGGCCTGCTACGGGACCGTCATCTTGCCGAGGACGTCGTCCAGGAAACGATGCTGCGCGCATGGCGGCACTGCGCCCAGTTGAGCGAGCAGAAGGGATCCGTCCGCGGCTGGCTGATCAAGGTCGCGCACAACGTCGCCATGGACAAGATCCGGATGCGGCAGTCGCGGCCGGCGGAGGTAGCTGAGGAAACCGCACCGGAGGCGCCGGTAGCCGACCACGCCGACACCGTCGTAACGGCGCTGCACGTGCGTGAGGCGCTGGCCCGGCTCAGCCCCTCACACCGCGCCGTGGTCGAGGAGATCTACCTCAACGGCCGCACCGCACGCGAGGCGGCGGCCCGCCTTGGCATACCGGAAGGAACTGTGTGCTCCCGTTCTTTCCACGCTCTGCGGATCCTGCGGCGGGAACTGGGCGTCCAGGCCAGGGTCGGCGGAGCGGCTGCCTGAGCCTGCCGAGGGGGCGGTCATGTACTCCAACATCCAGTTCACCGAACAGGAGGCCAAGTTTTTCCGGGTGTTCACGGGAGTGGAGCCACCGGAATTCGACACGGACGGCGGACACGCGGCCGCGCAGATTCTACAGAACTACGCGGACATGGTCGACCAGCTCACGCCGATGGTGCAATACCGAATTAACGCGGCGCAGACCGGCATGTCCGGGGAGATGACCAAGGCATTCGTCGCGAGCCTGGAGCAGTACACCGTAGCACCGCCCTACATCCTGCCATCGATGTCGGATCTGGCGCGGCAACTAGGCACTTATACGGATACCGCCAGTGATCAGGCCCAGAGCATGAAGATCCAGGCGATCGTGGCGCTGGCGATGCTGATCGCGGCCTTCACTGTGGACGTGATCATCACGTTCTTCTCACCGCAGGCGGGAGTGGAGGCGGCCGCCGCGCAGGAAGCCGCGACGCGGACGATCCTCGAGGCGCTGATCGACAGCCTGATGGAGACGCTCACGCACGCCATCCCCATCGGCATCGCTATCCAGCTCACGCAGGACACGCTGTCACAGATCATCGAGCGGGCCGAAGGCGTCGAGCAGAACTGGAACTGGGTCGAAACCGCGGAACAGATAGGGATCGGGGCGCTCGGCGGGCTGATGGGCGGTGTCCTCAAGCCGATCGAGGAGATGCTCACCGGGAGCCTGTCGAGCCTGCTCAAAGGCATGCTGGACTCCGGGATCCAGGACATGGAAAAGGACCTAGACAAGGACCTGGGTGACGGCCTCGGCGGTGACGTCGGCGGGGCGGACGATCATGAGCCGTCCGGCGAACCGGACGGCTCGCTGGAAGACGGGAGCACTGGGCCGTCCTGGAAGCCGGACGCGCCACCGGTTGGCTCGGCTTCGTGGTGGTTCGAGCAACTGGCGAGGATCCCCGTTGGCATCGTGATCGGCGGAATTCACAACGCCGGCCATGCGACGCTGTGGAACCTGATAACCACCGGGCAGCTGTCGTGGGACTGGGGAACGTTCTTCGGCGGCGCGGCCTATGGTGTCGTGCACCCGGTCGCGGTCATTGTCGGTGGCAGCGCGCGGATGATGGTGGATGTAACCGCTCCGGTCGAGTACCTGATCGCGGCCGCGTTCGGAAAGGTCACACTGCAGCACCTGACCGACATCGCCACCGCGACCGATCCTTCTGACGGTACTTCCCTGGATAGCGGCTCGCTTGATGCCGGCTCTGTAAGTGAGCCACCCGTAGTGCAACTGCTGCGCGCCCTGAACATCCCGGTTGGCCCGGATACCGCCTACAACCTCGGGGTTCGTACGGGGATCGTTCCCGTGGCCGGCCCGGTCTCCGCTCATCCGGCCTACGAGAGTCCCCTCAAGGTCACGATGCCTGTCTTTACCAGCCCTAGCAGCATGGCATCGAAGGTCATGGACGCTGTCATGAGCAGCCCCGGGCGGCCCCTGGCCGACATCCATGTGGCGCCGGTGGGGTCGCATGAGCCGCTATCGTCGCCGCTTGATGAGCCGTTGGGGCCGGAGGCTGATCGGCTCCAGGCGCCACTTCTTGGGGTGCACCCGCAGGAAACGGGGTTGCTGTCGGTGCCGTCGGGGCCACGTGCGGCGTCGCTGTCGTCGCCGGGTGAGCCGTTGCCGCCGGTGACTGAGGATGGCGGGGTGCAGGAACCGCTGGTGCCTGGGTTGCCGGTGCCATCGGGGTCGCATGAGCCGCTGTCGTCGTCGCCGCTTGACGAGCCGCTGGGGCCGGAGGCCAGGCATTTGCCAGAGCCGCTCACCCCCGGGGTGCCTTCGATGGAGCAGGCCGGGAAGGCCGGCCCAAGGATAGAATCCCCGGCGGATGAGCCCGTCAGCGGGACTCCGCCCGGCTCCGTCGAGTTGGCCGGCACCGGGAACCTCGCCGTCGGCCGCAGCCACGACCTCCCGCACGACGGGCCGCCGCTGGACAAGGCGGAGCAGCAGGCTGATGTGAAGCCGGGCGCGCCAAGCGATGTGATAGGCCCGGATGGCACCAGTTATGAGCGGGGCCTGGATGGCCGGTGGTCACCGCCGCGAAAAGATCCCCTGATCGCGGTCAAGACCGATAAGACGATCACCTTGAAGCTGGTGGACGGGAGGACCGTCAGGCTGAGCCCCGGGAACGAGCTGGTACGGGACGACGCCACTGGCCAGGTGGTGGCTTACCGGGAGGTGCGGGGCGAGCCGCGGCTCTTCCTGCCCGATGGTGAGCACGGCTGGGCCGAGCATGACCCGGTTGATGACGCGGCCTACCAGGGGTGGCTGGCCGCAGCCAACAAGGCGCATGGCACGGCGCGGACGATGCTTGACATCGCGGACCGTTCCGGCCCGGAGGTTCCCAGGGAACAGCGGCTGACCGAGCTGCCCCAGGACGCACTGAAGGACCTGCTGCACAACGGGTCGCCTGAGGACCAGCTGGCGGCGCTGTATGAGCTGGTGCGCCGCGGCGAGGGAAAGACGTTGCGGTGGACCCAGGTCGATGCCGTGCACAAGCTGATGGCCGGCGAGGTCATCAACATGGACGCCGGCGAGGGCAAGTCACTGGTGTTCCTGGTGCACGCCGCTTTGCTGGCCCTGCACCCTGAAGTGGATGCGGTGCACTACGTCACCACCCGGGGAAACCTGGCCGACCGGGAGTACCGCAAGTTCCAGGACCTGCTGTCCCCGCTCGGCTACAAGGTCTACCGGATCAACCCCGGCAAGCAGCTGCCGCCGGCGAAGCCGGGCGAGCCCACCATCTACGTGGGCACCAGCGAGGATGTCGCGTTCACCGTCCTGAAGACCGGCCAGCTGCCCGGCGGCAGCGTGGCGATCCACGCCAGCATCGATGAGATCGACGAGGGGCTGAAGTACGCCAACACCCGCTACATCATCAGCTCGGGACCGGCGGGGAAGGCGCCGGAGAATGTCGCCGGCGGGGTGCGGGAGGCATGGAAGACCTTCAACGATCTCCTGGCCAGCAAGGCGCTGACCCCGGCCGACTTCAGCCGCACCCGGGACCAGTGGGGTCCGCCCCGGCTGGCGGACGCCGAAGCCGGCCCCGCCCGGCTGACCGAAGCCGGCCTGGCGAACCTGGCCCGGGTGCTCGGCCGGACGCCCACCCAGGCGGAGGTGAAAGCGCTGAACATGGCCGCCGCCGCGCACTGGGACTATAAGAATGGCGTCCATTACGTGGTGCACGACGGCAAGGTCTACATCATCGATCAGACCACCCACCAGGTGATGTTCAACCCGGAGGCCTCCACCGTGGGCAAGGCAGCCACCTCGGAGAGCCGGTGGACCGGTGACGGCGATGGCCCCAGCCTGGCCCAGATGGTGGAGGCCAAGGAGGGCCTGGACATCCGCGCCGACTCGGCTACCAGCAAGAGCCTCACCGCCCCGCAACTGTATGCCCGGCCCGAGTACAAGTCGGTGGTGGGGGCCTCGGGTACCGCCGAAGGCCATGACTTCTCCGAGATCGGCGCTGCCAGCGTGGCGAAGATCAACCGCTACTACGAGTCCCGGCTGCAGACCTCCGAGGACCACGTCAGCCCCGACGAAGCCGCCAAGCTGGCCGCGATGGCCGCCGCCGCCCGGGACGCACGGGCAGAAAATGGTCGGCCGCAGCTGCTCCTGGTCACCCGAAACGACATGGTGGCCACGATCCGCGACCTGTTCACCGGCATGGGCTGGGAAGAGGGCAAAGACTTTACGGCGATAGACGCCAAGTGGATCCTGGACCACCAGGACGACCTGGAGGCCGCGTTCAGGGCCGAGGTTGAGAAGGCTGGCGAGCTCGGCAGCGTGCTGCTGGGCAACATGCAGCTCTCCCGCGGCGTGGACTTCCCGGTCAGCGAAGCGGCTGAGGCCCTCGGCGGGATAGACCTGCTGATCTCGGGCCGCTCCGCCGTCGACATCAACATCCAGGCCATGAACCGCGTCGCCCGCAGCGGTGGAGCAGGCCGGGTCAGGTTCTTCACCTCCCCCGAGGACGAGGTCTACGCGCTGTCGCGAAACCCCCATGTCCAAGCCGCCATCGTCCAGTACAACCAGGCCCGCGAGGACTACACCCAGGCACAGGAGAACTACACCCAGGCCCACGAGGCCAGCGTGGAAGCTCCGCTGGCCAGCGCGGAGGTGCCGCAGGCCGACCCCTCACCGAAGACCACCCACGCGCTGCACCAGGCCGGGCTAGCCCTACGGAACGCCGAGCAAGGCCTGCGGAACGTGGCCCCGCTGGCGGAGGCCGAGGCCGCCTGGCGGCTGGGCAAGCCTGTCACCATCCCTCCCCTCACCACCCTCGCTCCTACCGCCCCTGCCCCGCCCGGCCAGCCCGCGGCCCCGAACTCGCCTGGCCAGCCTGCGGCCCCGAACAGCGACAGCCCCGGGCAGGCCACTCCCGCCGCCCAGGCCGACCCGGTACCGGCGGCCGCCGCGGCTGGCCCGCACGCAGCCGATGGGACTGCCGGCCAGCTCGCCCCCGCCATGACGGCCCTAATCACGCAGCTGCAAAGACTGCTGGCAAAGCGGCAGGAGCTGAGAGCAAGGCTAGACGCCAGGATTGTCAACGAGTCCCTGACCGAGCCGCTCCGAAACCAGCTGGACCAGGTGAACCAGGCGATCACGCGAACCAAGGAACAGATCACCGCCGGCCATCACGCCACTGCCAGCCTGGCTACCCCGCCCCGGCCAGCGGTCAAGACGGCTGCTGGGGTGCCCTCCACCATCGACGCGGCGCCAGGCCGCCCGGTCCCGTTCGACGGGGAGGAAACGGCGTCTGGTTTCTACTTCCCAGCCAAGGCGTCCCTGGCCGTGCATGTCCGGGCCAGCGAGCGGGCGGCGGCACGGTCCTTCCCGCCCGTCATCGGGGCGACGGTGCTGCACGTCCACTTCCGTGACGGCAGGTTCGCGGTGGGCGACCGCGAGATGACGCCGCAGGAGTTCCACGACGAGGTCATAGCACCGCTGGACCTGCCGTCGGAGCAGCCGCTGATTGTCATAGGATGCGCGACCGCCGCAGCGCCGCAGGCCGTGGGGGCCAAGCACGCGGCGGCGGTGCTGGCGGCGGCGAGTAATCGGCCAGTAATCGGCGCCACCGCCGACACGTTCACCACCACAGTGCCGCGGGTGGTCACGGCGGTGTCCTCCGGCGTCGACGCCGATGGCCGGCCTGTCCTGGACCAAAGCCGGCCCGGAGACTGGGTGGCTGCCCGCCCGGACGGCAGCATCGTGACCGGGCTCGGCCCGGATCTGCTGGCAATCTTGCGAGACACAGCGCTCGCGAACCTCCTGCCTGGAGTAGCGCTGACCGAGGGACCGCTCGCGGTGCCGGCCTGGACCGTCGCGTGGAACCTGTCCAGCCAGGCACCGGATGCGGCCGGTCGGAGCTCCGCATCCGAGGCCGGCTCCCGTCAAGGCCAGGTGCCGTTCGAAGAGTCCCACGCGCGCAAGGTCACTGTGGAGGACGATCCCGATCCCGAGGAACTGCCGCCGCAGCCCTCGCTGCCGATCAACGCGGGGTTCCTGCTTTTGGACGAGGAGGAGGCCGCCAGACAATTCGATGACCCTGGAATCTCCGCCCCCGGGACGGTCCCCGCCCAGCAGCCGCGGGATGCCGGAACGCAGGGCACGCGGACCGAGCACGCGCATGGTGCCGGTGTCGGCACGGTGGCCGGGACTGGCTGGACGTCAGATGGCGAGTTCGACTCCACCACCGAGGCCGGCCCCCGTCAAGGCCAGGTGCCGTTCAAAGACCCCCCCACACGCAAGGTCACCGTGGAGGACGATACCGAAACCGAAACCGAAACCGATACCGAGGAACTGTCGCGGCCCTCGCTGCCGGAGAGCGCGAGGTTCCTGCTTTTGGACGAGGAGGAGGCCGCCGGGCAGTTCGATGCCCCCAGCATCTCCGCCCCCGGAATCTCCGCCGCCGGGACGGTGCCCGCACAGCAGCCGCGGGATGCCGGAACGCAAGGCACGCAGACCGTGCACGCGCATTCGGAAACACGGGCGAACCCGGCGCTCACCAGTGCCGAGCTGGTGGCGCAGATGACCTACCTGGCCGGGGGGGCGGCTGCGACTGGCCTGCTGGCTGAGGTGCCTGCCGAGATCGTGGCTGAGGTGCGGGAGGACGCCCGGCAGTGGCTTTCCTGGGCTTCACGGCCGCAGGCCGTCGGCGAGCCCACGCCTGAGCAGCTGAAGGAAATGAACGCGCGGCTGGAGCGGCTGGAGCGGCTGGAGCGTATTGGTGCTGTGCTCGGGTCGCAGACCAACCAGGCCAGGCAGCTGGCAAAAAATTACATGGCGGCGGCGGTGGCACTGAAGGGTAAGGCGGCGGCCGCGGACGATCGCGGGCTGGCCTTCGTCGCCGGGTATGTGACGATGCTGGCTGAGCTCGAACCGGAGATCCGCCTCGCCCAGGAGGCCGCCGCCCCGGCCAGCCGCGAAACGCCGCCTCCCGGCAGCGTTTGGGCACAGCTGAACGACGTCCGTGATCGGGCGAAAGCCGCTGCCGCGGCTGCGGCGGATCAGGAAGCGGCCGTCACGGAATCCATCGAGGCCAGCCTGCAGGACCTGCAGGACCAGATTGTCCAGCTGGCCGGAAACCGGCTGCTCCTGGATCGCGCGGTCTCCGCCGGCAGGCTGATGGTCGAAGCCCAGCTGTGGACCGTCCATACGGCTGCTGTCGGCAACCAGCAGCCGGATCCCGGTACCGAGCCCACCGCCCTGGCAGCGAGCACCACGGCGCAAGCGGGCACCCCGGCGGCGAGCACCACTTCGGCGGTGGGCGAGCCAGTGCTCCCGGCGCAGGTGACGTGGCTGCGAGCGCCGGCCGACATCGAGTTGCACGCGCAGGCCGCTGTGGCCGCCCCACGGGCGCCGGGCTGGGTGACGCTGGTGGCGCACACCGACCAGGGCGTTGTGGTCGACGGTGACGCCCGTCTCGATGTGACAGCGGTCGCCTCCCGGCTCGGCTTCCCGCTGGCAGGAGAAGGCGCCGACGGCACATCGCAGCCGCCATCCGGGGGTCCGGCGGGCGCGATATTCATGGTCTGTGATTGGGACGCGGGCGCCTTCCACCAGCTGACAAAGAAGAGGGTCCTCGCGCCGTTGCGGGGCGAAACGACGATCATGCTGACTGACGGTGAGGTGATCGCGGGTTCCTGGGGCAGGGATGACGACGGGGAGCCAGTGCCGGTGAGGGACGGTGAGTGGGGGGTATGGGAGAACGGCGAGCCGCGGAGTCTGGGTACGTCGTCCCTGCGTCAAGCAGCGCGGGAGCTGGGCATTGAGCTCCTGTCCACGGGCGATCCGCCGAACCAGCCAGTCAGCTTTTACCACACGCTGACAAACTGGCAGAGCGAAGCCCTGGATTACCTGGGCTACTCCGCCGTGCCGCTGGACGGGGATGGCTCAGCGGGCGGGTTCTACGAATCGCTGATCGCCGTCGCGCGGGAGCGGTTGCGCACGGTGCTCGAAGAAGACCCGACACCCAAACGCGTCCGCGACTGGATCGCAGCTAGGTTCAAGGCGGAGCACCCCCAGTATGCCGATCTCATCGCCGTCGGCCAGGACCCTCAGCGGGTACTAAAGGACCTGGAAGATAAAGATCTGGCAAAATGGAGCCGCCAGCTAGCGGATCTGGTCCCGCACGTGGCAGCGGACGTGTTCGGCATCGACCTCCGCGTGCTGGGGGCGATTGGCCAGGCCCCGGCGGTGGGTACGGTCGGCGTGCCCCGGCTCGCCGGCCCGGAAGATCAGCCGTACCTGCTGGTCAGGATGGGCGACGGGCGGTTCGTTCCGGCCGTGCGGGTGCCGGGCGCCGCCGCGCCCGACTGGCCGGCGCCGGGGCCCGCGACCGGGGACGACGCGCCCTCTCACTGGGGGCGTGACCTTCGCCCTGACCAGCAGCGGCTCGTCGTCCAGGAAGCCGTCGGCGCCCCGCTGCCCGCGGGGGCAGGTGAGCCTGCTGCCATCGGACGGGTAGCGGAGATGAACTATCTGTGGGCGAAGCGGGTCAGGGCGCTGTCCACCGTCGAAAACGAAATCCGCGTGGTCCTGCGCAGGGGCGTCGAGCGGCTGTTCCATCGCCCGAACGTCCCGGAGCCTGCCGACGCCCTGAGGGAGCTGGGGGAGGCGGAACGACTTGCGCGACTAGCACAGCCCGTGGTCGGGGCGGCTAACTTCACCAGCCGAGCGGTCGAGCTTACTGAGGAGTACAGCCGGGCGGCAGAGCAGGCAGGCCGACCGGGCCTTGCGGTGCGAGCGGGTGCAGCCGCCAGGGTCAGGACGCTGGCCGAGAAACTGGCCGAGACAGACCCTGGCACCTGGGAGGATGAGCGGTCGCCGGATCAGCCCGCCGCGATAAGCGAAGAGCTGAATCGCCTGAGCGAGCAGGCGCACCAGGCAGTGCAGGCCGCCGTGAGAGAGCGCCTGGAGGGTTCGATCGCCCAGCCGGAGCAGTCCGATAATGCGGATGTGGCGCGGTACAACCGCGAACTCGATGCGCTGCTAGGCAACCTTCAGCGTGACGGCCGGCTCGTGGAGATGGTGAACGACGCCACCCGAGAAGCTATCGACCGCATCGTGCAGGAGCAGCGCGTCCGGATCGATGCGCTTGCCGACGGGCTTACAGCATTCCAGGTACTAGACACGTCGGCCGGTCAACTGCTGCTCGACGCCCAGCTGGTGGCGACCGCCGCCACGACTGCCGCGCAGAAGAACCTGCGCAAGTACCAGGAAGGCGTGCAGAACACCGCAGGGTGGCAGGCTCGTCGGCGCGCCGCACTGGAAGAGTTCGAGCGGACCACGCCCAGCCGGGAGCTGCCGCCCGGCTTCGGCGTGCCCGTGCTGGACGACAGCGGCCAGCCCCGGCGGGACCGCAATGGCCGGATCGTGCGCGATTACGGGCTCGGCCACCAGGGGCGGTTCCTGCGGCTCGGGGACGCGCGGCTGAGCGAAGCCCCGGAAATCGCGAACCTGATCCGCAAGGCTGTGCTGCGCCTGGGCGAGGATCCGGCTGTGGACGGCGGCCTGGGCAACATCGACAGCCTGGCCGACGCTGTGCGTGAGCATATCGCGAGGTTGCTCCCGGACCGGGGAGCTGACCATCCCGACCGGCGACAGCACGGGATGGGCCGGCATATGTTCACCCAGCGGCTGCTGGAAGACGAGCTGGGCTTCGACGTAGCGGCCAATGGCGGGATCTATGAGGTCGAGGTGCGCTTCGACCTGGACATGTACCAGGCCCATTATGTGAAACCGCTCGGCACCGAGCGCACACCGGTCGGCCAGAAACGGCACCACGCGGTGGAGGCCGACCACGAGATGATCGCGGGCTCGCGGTACACGGTGGAAGCCGAACGCAACCTTACCGGGACCGTTGACGTCCTGAAGGCGTTCGGCGTCGGCGGGCTGGCCACCTTCACTATCTCCCTCACCGGGACCAGCACGGCTTCCTACACCAGCGGCTATGACATCGTCACGGCCGCCAAGCGCGCCCCGCGGTATGAGGGCCTGACGTCCTACTTCGACTTTCAGGGGGCAAAGCTGTGGGTAACGGTCCGTCGGAAGGAGGCGGGCGCCCAGTCCCATACCAAATCCCTGCCGCTGAGCACGGTGCGGATGGCCTTCCCCATCGAAGTCACCCCGGAGAAGCAGCCGAGCGACCCGCCTGGGGCGTTCCGGGCAACGCCGCGGTTGCTGCCTGGCTCGAAACGGTTCGGCTACACCCAGGCCGAGCAGGCCGCCGACCCCAGTGGGGGCCGGAGGAAAGCCGCGGACCGGGTCAAGAAAGTCCTGCATCAGGTCCTGAGCGAACCGGAGTGGGTCGGGTCCCTGACAGACCTCCGCGACCAGGTGCTCGCCATCTTGGGCCAAGACGGCCCGCTGGCCCCGTCAATGATCGAGCAAGTGATGACCTACCTCAGCGAGACGGCCATCCTGCGCGGGTACTCGGACATAATCAATGAGTCGGGCGCGGTCTCCCCGGCGATCACGGACGAGCAGGGTAACGAGATCGCCCGGCTCGTGATCCAGGCGGAGATGGACACCATCCAGCCCTCCTGGATCGGCCACCTGGGGGTGAAAGAGGAATCCCAGCGATTCCGCAACGTGTGGGACACCAAGAAGCACGCCGGGGCAGCGGTGTTGACCGTGGGCGCCAAGCTAGGAAAGGGGCCGGCAGGGAGTGGCGCCAACCAGCCACAGGTAGGCGAAGGCAACCGATTCAGCACGGAGATGCAGAGCGGCTTCTCGAAGTCCGCCGACCGGCAACATGATTCCAACACCGGGTCCGGCGATATCCGCGGCCTCGTCTTCTGGGGCAACAGCGTGCTCTACAAGACCGGCATGAGGTTCAGGGTCCGGGTGGTCAGGCCCAGTGACACGTTCGAGACGGTCCCGCAAGTCGAGAGCACGGTGCAGATGGGCGTGCGGGTTCCCGGGATCAAGCGGGCCCGGTTCGAGGCTCTGCTCGAACGGGCGCACACCGGCGTCATCGACGACAAGCCGCTTCCCGTCGATGACGAGCCGGGGATTAACAGGGGACACCGCTACCCGCCGGAGGAGATGGCTGCCGACGAGGGCATCGGCTTTTCGATGGTTACCGAAATGCCAGGCGCCGAGGGCGTGATGTCCGAGGCGCTCAGGATAATCCAGGCAGCGGCCACATACCCGGCCTGGGCAAGGCCCTGGACGCCAGAAGAGCTGGCCTACCTGCAGGCGCAACTCGCCTCGCTGCTCACCAAGGAGGCCCTGGTCGCGCACGCCAGCGGGCTGTTCCAGCCCGGCGGCGTGCGGTCGGAGATCTTCCGCCCGGCCAGGTCAGGCTGGGAGATCATCACGGTGAGCGTCAAGGCCAAACATGGCGACCATCCGACCGCCCTGGGACGGGTGAACAAAGCCACGCTGGAGGTGATGCCGTCAGCGTTCGCCGGGCAGGGCGGCTCCGACACGGTGGGCTCAGGCGCGAACCTCAACGTCACCTTCAACGCCACCCTGGGCCTAGGCGTGAAGCATTACCCGAAAGGCCTTGGCCTCCTGGCCCAGGGCACCCTCGCGCACAGCGCCACCACCACCACAAGCGCCGGGGCCACCGGGTTCAGCCTGAACGCGGACCTGTTCGAGGGCAAGGCCAGCCTGGCCACCTACGACGGTGAAATCGAGATCACTGTCGATAAGCGGCACGTGCCAGGCACCGCTGTCCCCGGCAGGCTGGACTGGGCGCTCCACAAGCTGACGAAGGCGGCCGCCGCAGCCATCAGCAAAGCGGCCCGCAAGTTCTGGGCCGCAAGCCAGGCACCTCCCGGCGGCCACCCACCTGTCCCGGTCCGCCTCACCAGCAGGCTGCCCATGTCAGTGCAGTTCATCAGCCACGAAGACCTCTTCAGGGAAACTCCGGTGGACCCTGCCACCGTGAAGGGCATAATCGGCAAGACGGATGTCATCCACGAATTCAGCAATGCCCCGAGTTTGCTGGAGGCGCGGGCCGGGGGCACGGCCGCATTCTTCATGCCCTCGGCCACAGAACTGAAGTTGCCGGCCATCGAGCAGTACCTGGGTCCGGACGGTCATGTGCCATTGAACCCCGACGTCCAGGTGATGTCGGTGCACACCGGCCGCCTTCCCCCGATCATCAGTGATCTGCTCGCCAAGGTCGGCATAGACCAGGACACCGCGCGCGACATGCCGTGGGCCATCACCGATCCGGCGCACATAGCGGCGGCCGCTGGCGGGATACGGATGGGAGCGATCAGGCACACCTTCGTCAAGCCGGGGAAGGCTCAGAACCAGCACGCAGTGCTCACGATCGAGCCGTTCGCGACCAACGCGCGTGAGGCGAGCCCGTACCCGGTGAAACTGTTCCAGATGCACGTAGCCGAGGGCGGCCCGGCAATCGGCTCCTCGGCCAGCACGACCACATTGCGCGGCTTCAACGGCGCTATCCCCGGCATAAGCCAGCTCTTTGGCAAGGATTCCTTCAACTGGCTGCAGGACATCACCCACGGCCACGGCTGGTACAACACCACAGGCACATCGAGAACTTTGACCCTCACGGCGGGTCGGCTGACCCAGGCGACGAAGACCTACCTGGAGACGGTCGCCGACATGGTGTACCGGATCTACGTGGCCGTTGAGGACAAGAGCCTAGGGGTCAACGGCGGCGTGAGGTACGCCGGCGCCATCGTCCGGGTCAAAGACGGCATCAGCTACCTGACCCTCAAGAAGCCCGCTGCTGATCCCCGCCGCCCAGCGCCCAAGGTGCCGCCGAAGGACACCATCGCGCTCATCGCCAAGCGCCCGGCAGCGGAGTCACAGGCCCCGGCTTCGCCGATGGTCGGGGGGAAGCGGATGCGCTTGGTCCCCACCGTGCCGGCGACAAAGCGCGAAGGCGATCGACGCATGGTCCCCTTGGTGCCGCTTCTGCCGCTGAACACGGCATCCGAGCGGCTATACCCGATGGCCAAGGACGGGGGTGTGCCGGACCTGAAAGCCCCCGATGTCAGCGGCGAGGGGAACCCGGTGCTGGACGCCGTCCGCGACTTGCTGGCTAAGGACGCACCAGAGCTGCTTGAGCATTACTGGACCGTCGACGGAGCGGACGGGACCCCAAGCAGGCGGGTGCCCGCGCGGCTGGCTAACGTGCTCAACTTGCAGTCCCTGGTGATGATGATGGATACGCTGCGCAGCTCGGGCCTCGTGCTGCATACCACCCGGGACCTGCCCGGCGGCCATATGCGATATCAGATCGTCCTGCGGGCCCGCCGTGATCCCAACAACGAGGGGTACGTCTACCTGGAGGACTTTACGGGCAACAACGTTAGCTACTACGTCGGCGTTGATGCCGAGAACGTTAACCAGACCAGGACCCAGAGCGGTGGGTTTGGCACGACGGCGGCACAAACCGGCGAGCCCACGATCCATAACCCCACGTCCGGGCCGTCGCAGGCGGCTGGCGACCAGGGTACGGCCGCCGGGGTCCAGTCTTGGGACGCCAACCCCGAAGGGGCAGTCACCCAGGCCACCGAAAGGGGCGGCTACCACCAGACGATGAGTGCCCAGAGGGACACGTTCTTCACCGCTGGCCGGTCCCTCCGCTATGGCGGGACCATGGAGATCAAGGCGGCGCTGCGCAAGACCTGGGTTCCCTCAACACTGGTTAACAGCGTCACCATGAACTCCGGGCACTACGCCTCCGCGTGGTGGCAGGACACCGCCGACCAGCGCAAGGACCCACGCAACACCAGGATCGTCATGGTCAGGGAGCGGGTCCTGATCCCGGAAGCCACGATCAACCACGAGAGCCCCATGCCCGACGTCCCGCCGGGCACCGTGGCGGTCGAGGAAGTGCCCCCCGGCTACAAGCGCCCTCGGCTGAAAATCACCCGCGAGGACATCCTCGACCGCGGGGTCATCACCGTAGGCTTCGACCACGAGAAAATTGCGGTGCTGCTCGACGAGACCCTGGCGACGCTGGCCGGCAACGAGGTGCCGCTCAGCGGGGAGATAAGCCATGCCGTGGCCCGGCTGGTCGAGCATGGCACCCGTAGCCAGGACGCGGTGCGCTACGACTTTTCCGAGCCGATGTTCACCCGCCTCCTGGATAAACTTTTCGACGGCATGGTGATGCCGGGTTTGGTCCGGCCAGGCGGCCCACTGACCGACACCCGCGGCGAGCTCGAGGTGCGGGTCGATCTACTGGAGGATGCCCTGCACATTGCGGGGTACCAGTCCGCGTGGGTGGAGGCGGTCAAGTACGCGTTCGAGGAACACGGGCAGGAGAGGGCCCGTACCGACGGGGCGGCGGCCGGTGTGGCCGGCGGGGCCGCGCCGGTCACGCCGGCCGACTTCGGCGTCGACGCCTCGTTCGGCGGACGCAAGGGGCTGTCGGGCAATGCCATCCAGCAGTACATGACGAAGGTAGACGCGCTGAACCGCTCCGTCCCGTGGCTGCACGTGCTGGCTGACGTGCTCGTCACGGTGGTACTTACCGCGGAAAACGCAGGCGACTTGATCAAGTACAAAAAGCTGGGGAAATGGCTGGGCGGCGGCCGGGTCGCCGTGTCGTTCGTGCTGCCCAAGGCGGTCCAGCTTGCGCTCGCCCCGGAGGTCAGCATCCGCCTTGGCCTCTACCATCCCAGTGGCGTTCCGGTCGGTTCGGGCACGTTCTTCCCCCCGCCGCCCGAGCGCCGCCCCGTCAGCATCGAAGACATGGTGCGGGCCGCGAACTCCCTGCCCTTCCTGGAGGGCGCGTTCGGCGTGCAGATCGACTGGGACGGCGAGCACTTCCTGAACGGCGACCGGCGGATCGACGCCGCTGCGCTCGCCGCCGCGATCAATACCCGGCTCAGCGAGCTGGGGGACCCGCCCTCCCCGGATCTCTCGCCGGAGGAACGGCCAGCGCCCGCGCCGACCAAGCTGGCAAACCCCGACGACCCCATCGTCCTGATCTCGCCCAACGCCGCCGAAGTCGCGCCGGGCCGCTCGATCTCCGCGGCCCAGGAACTGGCGGACGCCCTTGACCGACCGGTGCTCGCCACCAAGTCCGGCTACATCATCACCCGGGACGGCGCCGTGCTCGCGGTGCGCAAGCAAGCTCGGGACGCCAGCCGCTTCGGTGAGGGCTGGCAGCCGGGGAACTGGATGCTGATCTACCCCCGCGCCAGGAACCGGGCACCACACGTGCTGCCGCACAGCAACCTGGCCGACGCGATCCGTGCGGGGCGTGACCCCCAGGAGCTGCACTGGGACGTGCAGGTCGGCAGCCGTCCTGACCAGGTTCCCCCGCCCAGCCATGACGTTCACTACCCCGCCGCGACGCCGCAGGATGCGCTCGCCGAGTGGCGGGCGGACCTGACCGCGGCCCATGAGTTGGTGGCCGTGACCCGCGACCTGCTGCGGCGCACCGGCGGCGATGAGACCGCGCTCGACCGGGCCGACCGCGCCCTGCGCGCCGTCCCCGAGCCGCCGGAGGCACTGCCCGGCTCCCCTCGGGAGGCAGCGGAAGCATGGCAGAACCTGGACCGATTCCGGCTCGCGGCGAGTGAACTGGGCAGCGCGGTGGTAGACGTGCTCCTCGGCGTGTTCCGTGAATGGCGTGAGCTGATCGAACCATTCCTGGAACGTCCTGAGCAGGTCCGTGCGTTGCTGCCGCGCGGGCAAGAGCATGAGCCTGACCTGGCCAGCGCGCTGGCCCGGCTCGACGCTGCCGTGAGCGCGATCCCCAGACCGCCGACGGCACTCCCGGCGACCGCGTCGCAGGTGTCTGACGTCACCTCGGCGATCGCGCGCGTCTATGCCAGGAAGCCGCAAAGCGACGTCTCCGCCGCATTGTCAGAAGTCCTCACTATCGCGATCCGGGAATGGGACGCGGATCACGAGGTCAAGCTATGGGCCAGGCGGCTGGCTGACGCCAGGCGCATGGCCAATGGGGTGGAGCACCTGCTGCCCCACACCGGGGAGCTCGAGGATCGCCTACGACGTCGGCTTACTGCGGCCGGAGACGATCTTGATCTTGATCCGGTCATACCCGACCTGCCGCTGGGATCCCTGGAGGACACCCAGGATTCGCGCGCCAGACAGGCGCGGGATGCGCTCAGGAAGCTGGCTGCCCTGGAGGACGCCGCCAGCGCCGTGTTCACCGCTGCCACGGAGATGGACGGGCGGCAGTTGCGGGTGGCTGCCGCGCCGGACCTGTTCAAGGCGGCAAGCGCGATGGCGCCCTACACGATCGAGCCTGATCTCACTGACCAACTGCACGAGGCGACCTGGCGGCTGATGAAAATCTGGGCCGACTGGTTGCATGCGATCGAGAGCACGGCCGAGCCGGCCACTCATTCCCGGCAGTGGCTGGCGCGTCCGCGGACTCCATTCACGGCCGACCAGGTCGATAAGGCCCGGGAATGGCTGGCGAGCCGGCCAGACCTGGCCACGACCGATCATGCAGCGGCCGCGCGGTGGCTGGCTGGGGATGGGCCAGCTAAACTCCGGCACGCGGTCAGGAAATTCGAACGCGTCGTCACCGACGTGGCCGCCGCCGCGACCCAGGCGTCGGAGCGGCTGGAGCGCCTGGTCAGGCAGGCGAATGAGGTGCTGCCGTACACCGGCGAGCAGCGGCGTGCCCTTGGCCTCAAGCTCTTCAAGGCTGGCGGTACCCCCGCCGAGATGCAGTTCGAGGCTCCGCGCTGGCCTCAGCTGCCGACCGGCCTAGCGCTGGCGGCCGTTGGGCAGATCCAGGCCGCTGCGGCCGGGCACCTGCGCCTCGGTGACGCCAGGAGAAGCCAGGCCGAGGCAGGGATCAAGGCGTGGCAGGCCCAGTTGGCGCAGATCCAGGACACCGCGGCCAAACATGCTGAGATAAGAGCACAGGGTCTCGAAGACGCCGTCAGAAGCGTATTCGAGGCAGCGATCCCAGAGTGGCAGAACCGGCTGCTTACCGCCTTGAACCTGCTGGGCAGGCTGGGGCAGCTGGCAAAAGAGGGCGACCAGTGGCAGCTGCTCGCGCCGGCCATCGGGGTGATGACGAGGGGACTCTTCACGATCTATCAGGCCTCAGCCCAGCTGAGGGCGCAGATGCACACCACGCAGGGTATGGACCAGGTGGCGTTGTGGCTCGACAAAGCGCTTCATGGATATCGGACGGCCGAGGGCGTCCTGAAGGACACGATCGACATACTGGTCGATGAGCCGATGCGGTCGGCCGCGGTCGCCATCAAATTGGGCGGGGAGATAGACAGTCTGCTGCGGCATTTGGATGAGCCGCCGCAGGGCCACTTGCGGCAGCAATTGGACGCCATACAGGGCCTCCCGCCCGTTCCGGGCCCGGTCGCGCAGCAGTCGCTGGCGGCGATCGACGAGGCGCTATCGCAGGGCCTGGCGTGGCTGAGGGGGTTCAGCGAGGTCCTCCCGGACTTCAAGACTGACGTGGCCCGCGCGCTCCGCGAAGCGTGGGAACCGCTCGTGGAAATGCTGACAAACCTGGCCGGGCAGGCTCAGGAACTGCAGCAATCCGTCGCCCAGCTGGCTGACCCGGCTGACCAGTCACTGCAGGCCGCGGGCGAGGCGCTGACAGCGGCGTTGCAGGACCTGTCCGAGCAGCGGCCGGAGCTGTCCGCGGTGCCAGGGCCAGCCGAGCTGGAGGCGGGGCGGCAGGCGCTGAAGAGGGCAGCGGCCGTGGAGAGGGCTGTCAGCAACGTGGTCGGTCAGGTGAACTCCATACTGACAGGGCACGGGGTGGTGGCGCTGGATATGGCCGAGGTGGCGAAAGGACTGCGGCAGCCCCCGCTAGAACAGGGTCAGCTGGACACACTGGACACACTGCAGCAGGCTGTCCGCAACCCGGCCAGCCAGCAGATGGGACCACCGCAGCAGGGGCCACTGTCTGTGGTTGCGGCAGTCGACGATGCCAGGCAGCAGCTGGCCAGGATCAGCGAGCTGCGGGAAGCCACCGAGACCGTGCTCAACGCTGCTACCGCCGGGGTCAACGACCTGCGGCAGAAGGTGCAAGCGGCCAAGCAGTTGGCCAGCGACGCACAGGTGCTACTGCGTTACACCGGCCCGCAGCGCAGTCAGCTAACCCAACGGCTGGGAAACGCGACCCTCCTGCTAGAGGAGTACTGGCCCGGCTGGTGGGGGAGCGGAACGGTTCCGGCCACGGTGCCGGAAGCCGAGATAGCCGTCAGGGCGCTGAACCGCGGCTTGCGCGCAAGCCTATCGGACGCAGCCACAGCAATCGAAGAAGCCGTCGTGGCCGAATTGCTCGAAGCCGTCGATGCCAAGACGTGGCAGCGAACGGCCGAGGATCTGCTGACGGTCGCCGTACAGGCGGAGAAGCTGCTACCGCATGCCGGCGTGCAGCAGGCCGCCCTGGAAACGGCGATGCGGGCGGCCCGCGCACGGGTGAACCGGGCCGCCAGGATCGCGGACGAGGCGGACCAGGCGGACGAGGCCGCCGGGGTCGCAGATCAGCTACGGCGCCTGTCGGAGTTTGTGTCGGACCAGGACAAGGCGAGGGTAATGCGGGCGGCCGTCGAGGCGATAGCCTCGGTCTCCGAGCTTGAGGACGTCATCCGCGAGGTGGCTGGCGCGGCGAGCGGCACCCTGCTGAGCCTGGCCCCCCACGCGCGGAGGCTGCTGTCGCTCACGCTCATCCTGCCGGGCACGCTGGTCCAGCTGGACAACGAGCTGACCGTGGCCGAGCGGAACGTGCAGACTCCCCCGGACCAGCAACCGGAGCCGGCACAGGCGGTGAGCCGGGTAAACGGCCTGTGGCAAGCTATCGGAGCGGTACTCACCCAGGCCGCCGAGCGGCTGCCTCGCTGGGCTGGCAGCGCTCAAGATCTGCTCGGGAAGATAGCCGAGGCGATAGCGGCACCGCCTCCGCTTTCCGAGAGCGAGCGCGACGACCTGACGGCGTTCGTCAAGGCCCTGCAGATGAGCGTCGTCGGCCTGGACCCCGGCGTGGCGGGCCGGGGGGTGGCCGCGGCGGCCACCTTGGACGCCGCCGCGCGCGATGAGCTCAACACGGACACCTGGCGGCAGCGCGCTCTGGATGCCATCGACTTGGCCGAGGCCGTTCTCCAGGCTGGTTACGGCGCCACGGGGGAGCTAGAAATCGGGGCATGCATCGAGGCTGTGCGGAACGCCGAGGCAGAGCTATCGGACAGCCGGCTCCGCTTCCCCCCAGTGCACGAGGGCCAGGGGCAAGAGGCGGATGCGGACGCCCTCCGCGACTTCGCGGTCGCGGTGACCAGCCTCCAGGGTGCCGCCTGGCAGGCCATCACCACGGCCACCGCCGTGATTGACGTCCCGCGCCTGGAGGAGGAGACCACCGTCAGGCCGGTGGCCGCCACGGCCCCGACCGGGACCGACGCTCTGCGGCTGGACGTGGATGCCGCCGAGATACTGGTCAGGGCCGCGCAGGAG
>Ga0335072_10003540_pt1 | contig 23472 bp, 25 predicted proteins | sample Lox_Sample_21_FD_206725 | JGI IMG/M metagenome (GOLD analysis project Ga0335072, IMG submission 206725) | Soil microbial communities from Loxahatchee National Wildlife Refuge, Florida, United States - Lox_Sample_2.1 | ecosystem: Environmental > Terrestrial > Soil > Wetlands | place: USA... | reverse complement strand
CTAGTCTCGAAAACGGGTCCAAGAGTAAGTTGGGACCGAAGTGAACCCGATCGTGTCGATCCCGCCTCGATTTGTCCCCAGATATTCATCGAGCGGCTCGGAAAAGGCTTCAAACTCGGCCCCGAACCGACAGAATGCCAACACTGTACTGTAGATAACATGCAACGATGTGAGTGGCTCAGGCATGGACTTTTGTGGAATGAAATAAAGCCAAGCCAAACAGATCCCCGCCTTATTTAACCGCTAATTTTTCTTTGCCTGTAGCGTCGCGTACGTTTTTGTTTCTGGCCTATACGTCCGCCAGATCATTCTATTCTAGTAATGAAATGGAATTCTTTGGGGGTTTCCCAATCATGTCAATTTAAGCGGTATCACGGATGATTATCGACGTTGATGCGAAATATCATTCGCCCAGGGTCGTATGTGCCGAAGGATCATGGACTAGATAAAAGGTCGCTATCCGTGTATAATATGAATTACAAATGAAGCAATGAATCAATGAATCAACGAATTTGCCGGGAGTCTATTTTCCGTCCCCATTTCTGTATCAGCAAGTTCAATTCTGGAAATAAACTTTGGTCATGCGACCGAATTTCCGTGGGGGGCGCAAGTCCAATTTTCGGGTGGGCGACAAATGCAATCTAACCTTGAAGTAGTTCCGCGGCACGGAAGGGTTTTTGACCTCTGACTACTGTCTGTCTGAAAGTGGCCACATGTTTCCTGAAGCTCCTGAGCAAACCCCACGTCTTTAAGTCAGAGGTTCCCGCGGCCACTTATCTCTACCCAATATTGAGTAGAATTCTGGGCGAAACCTTAATAACCAGTCATATTCCCATCAAATCCCTTTCACGCCGACTTGGCAAGTCTCAAGATAATCTCGCGGACAATTGTGGATTCCCATCTCTTTTCAAAATGGCCCAATCTCTGGCGTGGACAACGGAGGACTGCCCCGAATTCTTTTGCCGTGCCCAAATTGCGACTGGAGGATTTGGTACCGTGTATGAGGTACAGCCAGTGAGTTTCTTTCTAATGTGCAGATATTTGACACAGTGACTACCAAGGTAGTGCAGCCCCTAGACCGCGTCTCCACACCACACCTCTAACGTGATTGCAGAGCTTCGCAAGGAAAATAATATCTTTGAACCAAGCAGCAGACCGGGAAACGGTTAAAAATGAAGCACGTGCCATCGCGAAATTGTGTGAACCCCCGACTCATCAAAACATCGTTTCTGTCCTCCGATGTGGCTCTCTCTTGGATGATGCCTATTTTTTCTACGATATGGAACTCTGCGATCTAAATTTAAAAACCTATATTTCACGCGCCTGGAAGGAACCGGTCCCTAAGCAACTAGAACATCTGACTATTCCTGTAAATCAGAGGGAAAAAATCAAGAGGGGGATACACATCATCCTAGATATTGTTGAAGGAGTGTCGCACATCCATAGCCATGGTGAGGTACATCGAGATTTGAAGCCGGAAAATGGTATGAACCGCGTTACTAACTCCATTGATTAATCGTGTTCGTAGTGTTGTACTCGTCAGAGCACAAGACGTGGAAAATTGGTGATTTCGGACTCACGGCGGCCGGAACATCCAAAAGACCAATTACAACGAAAGAGGCAAAGGGCACCCCAGGATACCGTGCTCCTGAACTCCTCACAAATGATCCCAAGTATAACAACAAAGTAGACATATGGGCCATCGGATGTATTACGTACGAGCTGACAACGGAACAAAGGGCGTTCAGCGATGATCTGGACATCTTCTATTTTACCGATCAAGCAAAAAAACTACCAGAAAACATTGTTATCGATGACGGTCCCAAGGAATTAATCTCCCAAATTATACGCCAATGCCTACGAATTGAGCGGCCTACAACGAAGACAATCGGAAACTGGCTGAAAGCATATCTGGGCCTGTCCGGAATGCCATGAAAATGGAAGACACTGCACAAGGGAGTAGACCACGCATGAACGACTCTCCTTCCCTTGCGGGTATCTCATGCTTCTTTCTGTTATTAATGCTCTAGCTCCAAGGATGGAAATGGAGAAAACTCGGGATTCGAGGAACTTCATCGGCAAGGCGGTCCCTTCGGCAACCGACAATGTAGACATGATGTGGGGAATGGCTCGTCCGCACATGCCCCCATGGATGAAGTTTGAAGGCATGAGACCAAAACTTTTGGATGAATTCAAACTCCATATCGAGCTATCAGGTGAAGGCCATTTTGAAAGCACACCACGTGTGATTTCGACTACAGCTTACTGTGTGCTCTTCGCAAACCTGCTCATTTTTTGCAAGGCAACATTTGTTCCGGAGGATGAAACTAGCCCCCAGATGCCATCGCATGCCAGCACTCTCGGGTTCATCTTTCTTCGAAATCTAGGACCACAATCGATGAATCAAAAATTGTCATCAGAGAAGCGCCGAACGTCTAGCGGGATGGCATCATTCTCCCTTAGCGTATCCCCTAGAGACACCATCACTTTCATTCTTCCAATTGAATCGATCTCCATATCTCAATCTTGGCAGGAGGCCCTGAAAAAGTCATCCACATCAAAGCCTGGGCCATGGACTGAGGATGACCCTACTTTCATACAGGTCTTGGCTTCGCATTCCCATTTTCTGATCAGTAGACGCCATTCCATATAGAAGAAATCCCCGGTGCACCGCGCAGATTTCCGCAGACTCTGTTAATGATAAAGCCCTGTTTGGTGCTTTGAAAGAAGTCACTGACCACTAGTGGTGTACGTCGTTCAGCCTACCTCTCCAAAATACACATCCGACTTGGACCATCTGTTAACAGCCGCTCACCGCATAAAGATTTTGAACCTTGTCGTGAAAAAGTTCCAAGATGATAGTCAGTTCCATCGCCGAAGTTTTAAGAAATCGTGGACTAGATGGATCGGGTCTGGGGATGGACTACAAGCACTCTCAATTGCTTTTCGCGAGGTCGATGAGCCAAACAATGCACATGAGACCCAACTACATTGGGCAACTTATCTCGTTTTAGCGAATTAATGGAGTTGCTAGTCAAATCCGGGAACATCAATATCGAAGAAAAAAATTGCTTTGGAGAGACTGCATTGCATTTAGCTGCTCAAAACGGCGCCAAGGATGTTGTGATGGCTATGGTGGAAGCGGGGGCAAATCTTGGCGCCAAGGACAATGAGGGCTGTACCGCTCTGCACCATGCATCTGCCAACGGTCGATTGGACGCGATATCGGTATTGCTAGAAGCTCGTGGTAGCCTTCTTGAAGTTTTCAATTCACGTGGCTCGACTCCATTCCACTACGCCGCCTACAATAATCAGATTACTGCAATTCAACTACTCCTGGATTCGGGTGTTCAAGTCAATGCCAAATGGACTAACAACGGACCGACAGCTCTGCATTTAGCATCACGTGAAGGACATGTGGAAGCTGTGAAGCTGCTCGTGAAAGCACACGCCAAAGTAAACGAAATCGATTCCTCTGGAAATACCCCTCTTCATCTTGCTGCACAGCAGGGTCATGTCGAAGTAGTGAAGCTTCTCTTGACAGCACAAGCAAACGTCAAAATGAAGAATCATGCTCGCGCTACTCCTAGCGACATTACGACTCACTCTGGAGTCCGGGCCGCGATACACGATTATCGAAGATAACTCCTTCGATCGACGAAAAAGTAAAGTCGGTCGTGCTCCCCCCAAACCTTTACTATTCCTATTCGCAACGCCTCAGTATTATTACGTTTTTGACCTGGAAGAAATGGGTCTTTCCAGAGCCGGAGAAACGTTGGAAGAAGTCTACACAGGGTTATCATAGGAAAGATGGTTCTGTTTTTGCGTTGCAATACACGATCAAAGACTTCGAGACGTTGGACCCGCATCAGAAATTGGAAGACCTCACGAATTTGTAATAGTTGTATCTTACTCCGCTTTTAAATGTATGTATTTATTTCCTTCCTTCTCGATATTATTGCTTCATTGCACCTTTTTGAGAGTTATCTCCACAGTAAAAAGCATTGTAACAATGGCTGCAGAAAACGCAGCAAGCAACAGTGGTGACAACAACAGTCGTGGCAGCTTCGAGCAAACAGTCTATGTGAGCTATTGTAATTGTTCACCGACGTTTCGTCATTTTTAACGAATGGGGTTGCCGTAGCGCTGAGGATCGTTACCAGGACTAGCCAAACGGATGAGATGGACCGCATATTTGTTAACGCCAACGCTTTAAGTTGAGTGACAGGAATTTAAAGGGCAAGAGCGGACTGCTGATGGACTGGCTACGCTCCAAAGACAAGCATTCTTCTCTCCAGAATCTCCGTTTTATATGGTTTCAGCTTTCCTTATATCCGAGAAATTTCCTTGTCTTGTGACATTCTTCCCGAACTCGTGATTTTCCTGAGGATTTTGTGCAAAAAAAATTCCTATGCGTCGAGGCTTCCATTTTGTGAGAGCGTGGTTTTGAGATAATGTTTCTAAACCAGTGGCTGCTCGGGGCATTGCTGGGTTGGGTTCTGGTTGTTGCGGTTCCGGATGTGCTCCTTGAAGAGTTTGTGCGGGATAATCTGGCCTCTTTCTCCAAAGTGTTGGAATTTCGAGGAACAACCCTACAGTGAGTGCGTACGACTAACAAGGGTCTGCTATTGGTGACTCACAGACTTCTCTATTAGTATTTTTTGGGAGATCCGGTAAATTAACCCATCTTGTAGATCTCGCCCAATCTCCAGTTGTCAGACCACATTGCTTTCCCAGCCGTCTAAGATGATCCTTCTCAATATTTTCACAAAATCTGAAGCAGTCAATAATTTCTTTACCGCGCCGATGATACACGATCCTTGAGCTCTTCGGCTGTTCAATCAGAACCGCAGTTGATAGGGGCTCGGGAAGGTACATTTGCCTCACATTTCGTCTCCAGGATCCGGAATCTTTCTTCATTATTGTTGACAGGATTATCGCCTTCGTTCAAGACGTCGGAATCGGTTCCAATCCATCCACGCTCTGGTGGTCAGTTAATTTTGTCCTAATTGATCTTGGGATATACTTCCAGCCGAATAAAATGCCCAGTTTAAAAGCTTAGGGGATTCAATAGTTCCACCTTTCTTTTCTGGCGATTGTTGTGGCTTAGGCCGATAAAGGTACCTCCATAATACGGATCCACTCTCTGTTAAACGATCCCATTGTTCACCTACATCAGTCTTTAATTTATGCTCCCTTCCCTCTGGTTCTTACTTTCTTTCAATTCAGCTTGCAGTGTAGCGGCTGCATCTTGTCGGGGTAGCTCTGGAAGTTCTAATGGTGCGATCTCATTTTGGGTTGCCATTGTATTTGAATTGCGATAGCCTCGTGAACGCAATGTCTGTCAAATTCTTGAGCAGAACAACCAAAGTCTGATGTCAAGAAGCGTTTCAGAGTCACCTCGCAACGATTGGAAGTAGGAAGGGCCCGTCGCAATTCGAGGAAATATGTGCCGTAACTTCTTGAAACCATGAGTTCCGTATCTCGCTTTCGGCGTATAATGAGGACATCAGCAAAGACAAGTAGGGGTTTTTTCCGGAGTTACTGTCTTCCGAACCGCGTGCTAACTCGCAATCTGGTGGTAGCAGGCAGTCTTAAACTTCCTTTGACTGCCCATATTTCGCATTGGATTTCTCGCAATTCAATTTGGAATTCCGCCCGCAAAACTTAAAGTTCATACCAAGAGTCCCGTTTCCTAATTTTGAAACAGTTCCGCCAGTTGGAGACACATGAGGCACACGCATCTGTTCCAATTCGCCATAGTTCGCAAATGTGTTGAGTAATAAAAACCAGCAAATGCCTTCGGTCTTTCCGAAACTGCGCCTCTCGAAGGAGTTGCAGAGGCCAGTCGAAAGGCAGAACTGCGCCGCTTAAATTAGCGGAGACCGAAATGGTTTAATGGTACTACCGATGAAGGTTGCGGTTGGCGGCGGAGGTGCTCTTTGTGCCACGGGAAACCCGGAATTAAGGTTCAAACACGGCCGCAACTTTGCCCGAAGCAACTGATTACACCCGTATAAAGCCATGGTCTCATGACTCACGGCAGATGCTGTGATGGACCAATGGTAGCTACTCCCAATTTCAAGGAAATGATAATTGTGTCTCATTGGCGCACGAGCGGTGGCTGCCCCTTTTAATTTCCAGGCTTACACGTATAAAATAACAAAACAAGTCCGAAATCTCGCCCATCATCACCGTTTCGTGCACTAGTCACTATTGCCTCCGGAAATGATCTAGAAGGGAGTACATTGCACGTTAAAGAAAAGAAAAGCGCCCTGATGCCACAGACCATCTCCAAACCTTCCAACCGGCATCGGCATCGGTTCAAGTTGTCGCTATTTCGTCGCAAGGCGGAACTCACTAACGGCGCCACGTCGCACTCACGCCAGCTGCCCCAGTCTGTCGAAACCGAGCTGATGAACGGAAACATGATCGACCTCGATAGACACAACTATGACGCTGTGATTCATGATTTTAGAAGGGATGTGATCGTCGAGTATTACGAGCCCGGGGTAACTTCCCATTTATCAAGACGCTAAGACAGGAGAACGAAGATTGTGAAGAAGCCGAGAAAGTTTGCCGCAAACTCATCAAAGGATACCAAGGCGATTTCAATAAAATCGCTTTTGCAAGATGTAAGCTCAAAGAAGAGGGCGTAAAGTCTACGGAGAACATTTATTTTAAACCGACGATCAAGCTCTACCCTGCCAAGGAAAAATCTGCACCGCTGGAGTTTTATCCTCACGACTGTCGAAATGAAGAAGGTTATAAAGAATTCATTGAGCAAAAGGGGTCGCATAGGTTAAAATGGAAGGATTCGTCAAATGCACCATCGCCCGTCTCCGCCACATCGCAATGAATAAATTCTATGGAGCGTTTTTAAGTGTAGTTAGTATTAGATCGCTAGAAAATTAGCAGACGCTATTCGGAAATGTACAAATAGTATGTTGGGAACGCGGTACCAGGGTGGTCCGCCATTAATACGGTCCGTTATATTGATGTGTTTAATTATCCAATCTAGAAGCGTCCTACATTTGCTCAGGCCCTTATCGATTGATGCTTACAACACGCCCTGATAAGCATCTATATCTCGATATGGATGGATATCTCCACATCTTCTGGGATTTCACGGAAGAAATTGGCAGCTCTCTTGATGTTTATAAGCACCACTTCTTGTACAAAACTGGTCGCGCCTCTGAGTCAATTTCCTCACATATTCAACACTAACTATTAGAATTATCAGCGACTTCCAAAAGGAAGTACAGTTGACTCATAAATTGTTGTTTTGCCGAAGTAGTGCGTCGCGAAAACTCGGGGAACAGATGTACGGAATCCCGATAAATGACAGCCTTAAAACGTTTTCAGTTAGACTCCCCAGCGAATTTGACGTACAACTACCTAATCTCTCTAACTTTCATTATCTTAAACCGCAAATCGTGTATTTGCTGCGAAGCATGGAAAACTGGAGACCACGCAATTTCCGAGAGCTCTTCATTCCTGGGTATTCAGGCCGATTGGACTGGTGGGTCGCGATGTTTGCTATTTTCTTTGGTGCTACCTCAATAGTGGGTTTGGGAATTGTTTGCTATCAAGCGGCTGTCGGCCAGAAGCAACTAGCGGCGGCACTGGCCGAAGCACTGATGCTTCAAAAGGAGGGACTGAACGTGACGATGGGTGGGGAATGTACATATCCATCGACTCTTCCAGCACGAAAGCTGACTGGGTTGACACTGTGATTGATAAATACCACGAAACTTAACTACGAAGGGATGTCAATAGGACTTAAATATTACTAATGAACCTAAAATGGCTAGAGTTCTGAGTACCGAGCATCGGGGCTCCTTATGAACCCATCGCAAGGGGTCTTGCTCCGGCGGCAATGGCTAGGTACTTATTATGATTAAAACAGAGGGTGGACTATTCTGTCCATTCACGCTCATCTGAAACTGTTCGGCTATGACGGCAAATTCTTGATGGAGAAATACAACAAACACAGAGAACGAGTAAACACTTACTACAGAGTAAAAAAGCTCAATGAACGACTTGTATCTGATCAGTACGCTGTATAGACATCAGTTTTTCTAGGTTTCGTTTAAGCAACGACAACAATCTTACCCCTTGCCCTATTCCCCTCCATAGTACGGTGTGCTTCGACAATTTCATTCAGCGTGAAAGTTTTCCCGACTTGCACAATCATCTCCCTGGTGGAAATCTGACCAAGCAATTCCGTATAGTGAGTCTCCATGAACTCCCCATTTCCACCATCATAAATGGTCAAATTTACGGTGGAAGGAATTGCGTCCATACGCGAAAACTCGTCAAAAGACCACTTATTTCCCACCATTCCGGTCATGCAAACAGCTCCGCCCTCCCTAGCGCACTGAAGAGAATCAAGGAGCGTTGTGGTTCCGACGAGTTCGAGAACTTTATGGACGCCTTCGGGATACATCTCGCGGATCGTTTTTGCGATAGTGCCTGTGTCGAGAACCATCTTATCGGCGCCACTACTGAGAAGGAGGTGTTCGCTGTCGGTACGACGACTGGTAGAGATGACATTTGCACCAAACTTCTTTGCAATTGCAGCAGTAGCTAAACCAACGGACGTTGTACCACCTCGAATGAGAAGAACCTCCCCTTTCTGCAATTTCAAAGCTTTGAACAAGGAAACTTGCAACATTTCAGGAAGAGCGCCGAGAATGGTCCAATCGAGATCGGTGTGGACTTGGACTTGATTGGCGGGGGGACAGGTATATTCGGCATATGCGCCGTCCCAATCACGACCCATTCCTCCCATTGCCGTTGCGACAACATCGCCCTTTTTAAATTGGTCGCCTGGGGACTCTTCTACAATGCCGACGGCTTCGATGCCGAGAATTCTGGGGAAACGGACGTTGGGGGAATAGCCCTGGCGAGTAAAGAGTTCGGAACGATTGAGACCAAAGGCTTTGACACGAATGAGGACTTGGTCGAGTGTCGGCTTGGGAATGGGGCGTTGTCAAGCTTGAGGACCTCGGGACCTCCAGCTTCGTAAATAACTGCGGCTTTCATCATTGTGACTGAATGTCGTATGGTGGATTGGCGGTGAGGGACAGGAGGCGTGGCGTACTAACTAAACGGTGTTGTTACCTGTTGTAGAGGTACCACCTCGCAAGTTCTTAGCGACGCGCGGGAGTCGATCGTCCGTCCGTCATGCAGTCCCATCGACGGATAACCAGCATTCAGTCATCCTTCTAATCCACGGCACTTCTTAAAGATCGTCAAGTCAGCGTATTGTTAAACGAGAAGTTATGGAAGCCCAACTATGAGAAGCTCTGGAGAAAAGATGAATATAATTGTTGACAAGAAAAGAATTGTAGCACCACACACTCGGCAAGTCATCGTTCCCTTGAACGCATTATTATGATAGTTAGAATATAGAATATTGCACTAACTACTAGAATGCCGGTGAATAACTCGCTTCAGTTAACTACAACGAACGAACACTTCGCCTTTGCCCTAGCACTACAACACCCGCAAGCCTAATCTCCCTAACCCTTTGGCTCTGATAATCACACTGTACTAATACTAACCTTCAGGAGCTTCTCCCGCAAACGATACCTGGTTGCTGCCAGAAGTACAACAGACTCCATACTGAAATTGTGATACAGCAGTCAACCCAAGCACAATCTGAAAATTGCTCAATTCCGGCGAAGCAGTTCCACAGACCAACATTTGTGTGCAATCGTTAGGGTTCAACGTTACGGTCTGCAGGACTCCAATGTGGTCATGAACAATGTTCACGGAGGTTGGCCAACAAGTGTAATAATCAGGTCGAATCCAGGGTATCGAGGGATCTGCGAGGGAGAGGCCGAGAGTAGGAAAGTTGAGATTAGGATCAATGATGTAGTTTGCATTCAACCCATCCGCGAGGATTTGTAAATTACCAACATCATAAGTGATGTTGGAGTAAAATTCGGCGGCGTTTGACTGGAGGATCATATCGTAGACAAGAGGAGAGAGGGGTCGGCGATTGATGGTGAAGTTGACGTCGGTTTTTGCCATCGTCAAGGTTATATTGACTATCTGTGACGGAAGTGTCCACACATAGTCCGAATAGTCGAGGCCGCTGAGAACCGCGCGAATATCCCAGTCGTTGCACTGGTTCTGCCAGACATTATTATACGTCTGATTGAAAATAGGAAATCTGAGCCAATACGGGAGTGACAGGCAAAACAACATCAATAGTACGAGGGGCAATTGTGCACAGTTATTGTCGTCCATGGCTCCGCCACAACCCGAAAGGAGTCCATAAAGATACATTGCAACGAGTGTAGCTGTGAACCAATAAAAAAATCCAAATGCCGTTGCGGTGGACTGGTTTTTGTAGACGTCGTACGCGACTTTGCTGCCTGGATATATGGTGGCGTAGTTGAAGTAATACAGGTATAGTGCGTAAAGGACAAGCGGTGCCAATGCAATCGCAATACCGCCTACGATGAGACCGCCGATACCGATCCCGCTGAATATGTCACTGAAACAGCTATTACTACGGCACCGACACATCCTGACAATCCAACGACCAACTTTGGATCTTCTACCAGATCTGAACTTTCTGGACGGTGTTCCTTGTTCTCTGTCCGAGTCTGCTTCGCTTTCTGAATATGACTCCTCTCGTTCGACGACCTCCGGTACCAACGGGGGCTTCAACTCTTCAATAGCGTCTGGATCAAGCTTCGGTTCAATCGTATCGGATTCCGCAGATGTGTTTCGCTCCAAGACCGATGGCGGGGTGGCTGCTGTTTCGTCGTTCTGTTGCGCGGTAGCATTTGTGCCTTGTAGCGTTTCTTGCGTAGGAAATGGTGCCTCTGAATTTTGAAGATCTGCGGACGGTGAAGCAGTTGGCGCTAGGTTGTTGACCTCCATGTTCGTGGTCTTCAGAAGTTGTTGATGCGAGAAGAGTGTGTCTGTGAAGGGGAAGTGGACCGGATACGTAATGGACTTTATTTCTGTGGCGTGAATAATCCAAACTTCAGAGATAAGTGAGGCAGCTATTGTCGGATGTCCTTAAAGTCGCTTGCCGCTTGGTGGTCGCAAGAGCGTACAGATTGTTATTCCTGTCCCGCCCTGTCCTCCAATCATTTACAACTAGACTGCAACTGGTCTGCAACTACCGCTTTGCGAGGTAAACCTAAATACGTTTCAACTCTAAATCATTTGCGCGGGTAAATCAGGATTATCCGCCTCTGATAAACCAGATACCGTAAATTATTCCAAGACAATTCAAAAAGAAACAAGATAGAGAACTTGATCGATTCCTTTTAACTTTCGCTGAGAGATATTTTAAGGTCGTGTAAGATGGATCAGCGAAGGATTCCTTGTTCAGTTGGGAAATGATAATGCAATTGGAACTAATTTTGGATTTGCATTTTCGTCGTTTGTTATGATATGCGTGGTGTAGAACTACTATTATAATACATATTGCCCACAAGTAGATATACAAACATAACTCCTCTTCAATTCCAGGGTCAGTTAATTTTCTTACTCCCAAACTTGGGGTCCCCAGCTCTGGTCCCTCATCACCGAACCTCGAACCCAATCTCCGGATTCCACCCACCAAAGGCTATTTATTCATTTCAGCGACGTGCAGCAGAGACTATATTGAAACTGCGCTATGGCAGTAAGTCCGAGTGCAATCTGAAACCTCGTCAGGTCGTACCCAGATCCGCAAACCAACAAGGTAGAGCAATCACCGGACTCGAGGGTTACGGTCTCCAGGACTTTATGAGATGCGTAAACGAGATTGACAGCGGGTGGCCAGCATGCGTAGTAGTCGGAACGGGTCCAGGGGATACTGGGGTCGACTTGATAAAGGCTTAGGGAGGGGAAACCGAGATTTGGATTGGCGGTGAAGGATAGATTCCCGTCTGGGTACGTGATGATAGAATTTTGGGTATCGTAAGTGATACTTGGATAGAAGGTGGTTGAATCGTTTTGGAAAACCAGATCGTAGGTCAATGGTGATAAAGGGTTACGGTAGACAGATAGAAGGAAGACCGTTGTGTTCATGGTAAGCGTTATATTGACGATATTCGGAGGAAGATTCGAGAGGTACGGCGAATAATCGACACTGACAATGAGTCCACGGAAGTCCCAACCATTGCAGCTGTTGTCGTATACTTTATTATACATTGAATTGTAAATTGGAAATCGGATCCAAAATGGAATCGTAAAGCAAAAGATAAAGAGCAATATACTCCCCCATGCCTCAGCCGAACTCAATTCAACACCAACTTTTTCGAAAGCAGCAAGTCCTCCAAAATACAAACCACTAAGAATTATCGCCGCCAAACACTCCGTAATCCAATAAAAGGCTTGAAAGGCAGTTTCAGAGGATTTGTCACGAGAGATCTCGTATGCTGCTTTACTACCGAGATAAATGCTGGTGTAGTTGACATAGTAAACGTAAAGCGCGAAACAGGCCATAATTGTCAAAACAACGAGGGAGCTGCAAGAGGTTGGACTCAGGAATAGGCGGCGAATACTACCTCTGACGGATACCATCTTTATTGACTGACTAGATGAAGTATTTCTTGTTGGTCAGAGGTATCGTCGCGATCGAGGCAATGCGAATGAAGCACTTGGGATCAAATGGAAAGACATTGCGCAATTGTGATAAGGACAATAAGAGAACGAAACCTCGTCTCGCTGCTGCAGCCACGTGCATGCATATGAGCCGACCTCGGCTGTGTCTAACGTAAAAGTAGGAATTGATTATTTATTTATTTTTAGGTTGCAGCATTACTATCAGCACGTTGCACCGAATAGAGCCAGGTCGGAGTTTAAACACCGTAGATAATTGAAACGAAAATTGAAACGAATAAATTACGGAATCCTTATCAAGTTCGGCTAAAAAACCGGTACGGAGAGGGCGTAGGCGTTAGTAGCGCTTTTAAGGTTCTATGGAAGGCGGCCATAATGCATAATGTACAGTATGTAGTTCAAGTTCATTTTAGGTTGAGAACAAGGGGTTGCCCCAAATGAAGACGGAAAGTTCGTCTCTAACTCCTAGAGCGGCATACATACACATACATGCATGTACTGTAGAAGCTATTGTCCCTCGGCGGCCGGCCTCTTTTTCGGGAATTTCCCAAATTGAACCAACCTTGTTTTCTGTAACGATCGATCACATGCAAGCAGCGGATGGAGGTGCTTTGCAAGGAACTCCCCCACAAAACGTTAATACTCTAGCACCAGCGGGAATTGAATTGATTTGAATTGGGCTGCAGGCAAATTAATTAATCCCAACCGAGCCGTCGCGTGATCAATGAGCACCGGGAATGCAGTTGCTGCCAAATTAATTAAATAAGTGGGTGCAATGGGCAGGACATTATTTTAATTATTTTCGGCTCGGACAATTCAAAGTCGAGATAATCCATCATACTGTATATCCGCTCTCGCAAGGCAAGGAGCGTTGTGCTGCGGTTCTAATACGGCTTTGCCTAATACCCGACAATTCTGTGGTGTATTCTTTATTTTTTATTTTTATTTTCCTTTTTCCTTTTTCTGGTTTCCGTTTTCCTTTTTTATAATATCGATAGATAAGGACAAAAGGGGATTAAATATAAATAAGTTTAAGCCGGTGGTGCGTTTCTGAACTCTGCTGGCTGATCCACGATGCCGCGCAACGACATGACAAATGAGAACCCCTCACCTGCTCCAGCAGAACCCTCAATGAAGACAATTCTCCAACGATTGGCCGAGTCGCCTGAGGAGAGACGCGAACTAGCAACGCTCCTCAAAGACATCGCTGGCAAGGCTGGAAGAGCGGTTACCGGGACCTTTGGCCGCCCTCAGAAAAGTCACGGTATCATACCCGTCATTAATCTGCAGGCTAATTTTAGGTGCTTCGATACCGAAAGATGAAATCACTGTAAGCAAGTGCTTGCGCCCCTCAGAACCACCGAAAGAACCGAGAGAACCGAAAGAACCAAAGGAACCGCAAGAACCGAAGGAACCGCAAGAACCTAAAGAACCCAAAGAACCCACACCACCAACACCACCACCAGCTGGCTCGGCTGCTGAGGCAGATGATGCCAAATACAAGGCCGAGATTGCAAAATTAAGCGCTGAGATTGCCAAATTAAAGGAAGAGATTCCCAAACCCAAGGAAGAAGGGCGGCGCCGCTCGCTCGCCGCGCTCCCCGCCGAAAAATCCAAGGAAGATAACAACAATGGAAATGCTGCTGAAGGCAAGGATGGTCTTGTGGAATACAAGGACGGTCTTACGGAGTACAGGGAAGCTCTTGCCAAATACAGGAAACATCTTACCGAATCCAACCAAGATACCAACATTGAAAATTTCGCCAAATACAAGGAAGTTCTTGAGAAATACAAGGAAATTCTTGCGAAATACAAGGAAGAGACTGTGAAATACAAGGCAGAGATTGTGAAATACGCGACAGGGATTGGAAAATACCCTCAAGAGCTTGAGAGACACAACGCAGATATGATGAAACACAAGGAAGACATTGACAAATACCAGGAGGAGATTGGAGAGTGCACGAGGGATATTGACAAATGCAAGGAGGAGATTGCCAAATTCAAGGAAGATGCCGCCTTGGACAAGGAAGATATTGCCAACCCCGATGATTATATTGACAAATCCAAGGAAGACGATGGCAACGAAGATTTTTCGAAGTACAAGGACGCTCTTGTGAAATACAAGGATGCTCTTGTGACATACAAAGAAGAGATTGCGAAATACAAGAACTACATTGAATGCAGGGAGTGGGTTTGCTATTCAGCCGCGGGACCGACGAAGGAACAATTGGATCAAGCTGTTATGTATGATAGCGAAGAAGAATGGGTTCTGACACTGGAGTTGCGAAGGAAGCTATACAATACCCTGTTTATCCCTTTGCCGACTAAGGAGCCACATTTTGACATCGCTGTCGGACGCAAGGATGATATTGTGCGACAAATACAAAAGGTCCTCCTTAAGGTCGCGTCGCAACCACGTGTAAAAGACATGTTTTCGATAGTGGGAGCCAAACAAGACACTCTCATCGATACGTCAACACCGTCGGGCCCGGGAAAGCCCACACACCTTGATCATGCGAATGCCGAAGCTGATCCTTCGACCGGTGCTTCAACCGAATATATCGGCCTCAACTTGCATGATTTAGTCGAGGACGCCCTCAGGCTGCACGACATCGTAAGACAGCTCATCACTGACAGGTTTACTAATGTCCAATCTTCCTTGTCTCGAGACCAGTTTTACAAATCTGAGTTACGATGCAACCGCAAGGACGAATTGCGTGAGAGTGAGCTAGACGAAATGTGGGATTCCTACAATAAGCAACTCTCTTGTGCGTTGTTCGGATTCTACGAGGACTGGTCTAACGATAAGTCGTCTGAGAACCTTCACCATTTCCTCCTGTCTATATTGAAAATGCATGACGCACCTCCAAGCACTCCTCCAACAATGGACGAGTTTGATCGTTTGGACGCCGATTACATTGAATCACGGGGACCATTCGTGTTCGAGAAGACCCTGTTTATTAATAATCACTTGAGGATGGAGAAGGACGGTAACAAAATAAAGATAAAGATATGTATCAACCCGGAAGTCATGGGCTCTTTGGAAATATTGGGGTCCCTCGAATTTCTCCGATACCATACAGTTCTACAGCAAGAATCGGACGTCCCTGGCTCCCCTGGTCACATCGGAAGCGGGATCCAAGACTATATTAACGGCATAATTAAAGGCTACCACGCCTCCAACACCATTCTTTTCACCCAGGCTAGCGACAAGTCTCGGTTCCAGATCGTTCGATTGGCTCTCTTGAAGGGATTGGTCTACACTCTCAGAACTCTCGTGTTCTTATTCTGTAACATTCTCATGGGTTGGTTGATCGGACTGGTCTACATTCTCTGCGAATGGGAGTGGGAAGAGCGAGAGGTCCTTGACAAGGTGGTGGCACCCGTTTTGTGGGCCAGATCACAAATTCCAACGCCAGATGAGATCGGACGCCACGACATCGTGAGCCGACTTGACCCCACCAATGTTGGAGTTTTAACGACGGAACCATACGTCCCGCGCGAGGAGTTGAGGAGGCAGCGGCGCCACATACTTACAGACTCTGCCTTTGGACGGAATAATCCCTTCAAACACAGCTTAGATGACTTGTATAAGAGGCTAGGGGATTGGAAGCCGGCAAGCTTTTGGGAGCTAAGATATGCAGGATACGGTGGTACTGATCCGATCAATGTGGGCGCATTCTATGCAGTGGGGGCAGCCGGAGTTCTAACCCTTGCGATTGTTGCTCTCGGAGCGGTGCAAACATATGCATCAATCAAGTTGCTGAATATCACCGTGGCATCGGGATGAATTCGATGTGAGATGGCTGGTACTTCTATATTAGGTTTCTTAGCTGACAAGGAAAGATAACGACTCGGAGTTCGGTTTTTTAATCTATGAGTTTTATTGTCTGGAGCGCGTGTTAGAAGAGATGCTTCACTCTTCTAACTACATAACTATCTGTCGAAGTAGTATGATACGGAATGAATTGGAGGATCTGAAGACGATCATGGAGTCTCATTTGTATGTAATGTACGTCTATAGCCAACAAATGTACAATTAACTTGCTCGTACATGCGTCAATTTCTCAGGATCGGGAATACCACGGCCTACTACTTTATATTATACCTGTTAGAGCACCCCGCACTTTTTCATACTTGCACCTGCACTAACGGTGGTGCTTCACTTTATATTTCATCCTCACATAAATTCTAAGCTGTTAGTGCACCCCTGATCCACAGGTGTTGTTACTTCTAAGCTGTGGTGCTGTGGTGGTGGTGCTCCTCTACCCTGTCTCCTCTACCCTGTGTACCCTATCTACCCTATCTATACAAAATCCGCCACCTCCCTGACCACCACCCAACAGTTGCTTCGCAACTGAAGATAGCAGGGTATCGGAGTACGCACTTTGAAGCGAAGCTTCAAAGCCTAAAGCCCGCCCACCACCCCTCTCCCCCCTTCTCGATATTATTGCTTCATTGCACCTTATAGTGCGGGCAATTTGGTAGTAAATTTGGTGGTGGCTGTGGTGGCTCCTTGTTGGAACTCTTTTACCGACTTTTTCCCAATACCTTTTCTAGACTTGTCAGCGTGAGTGTACCATCATCCATCGATTTCTTCGCTAGCCTCTAATATTGTCTTGTCCCGTCTGAACGACCGCCTCATGGCCATTCCGACACGCTGCCTAATTGTATTGTCACCAATTAGTGAGAATGGGGATAGGATTTGGATTAGGGCTTTGTCCTACAACTAGTTTCAATAAATTCGTTTTTATTCACAAGTAACTCGTAACTAAAGTCCAACACCCATCACCCTCAACTTCCAAAGTACGATCTGTCTGGTGTAGCCGCCCAGAGTCCGTTGCTCTTATGTCTTCCCAACATCCAGCCCCTTTATATCGGGATAGGATTGGACTTAGGGTTTACGGGTGTTTATAACAAGTGTTCACGCTGGTTTCAATGAATTACTTTTGAGTTGGTGCCTGTGGCAGCATTCTTAAATTGCGATCGTAGTGTATTATTGACGTCACATGAAGCCAATTTCTGTTGAACCTGACTGGCCGCCACGATGCCACCAGGAAAAATGAAAATGCGCGATCTGCGCTATCCTCTAACTCCCGGCCGTGTATCGGTTGTGGCAATAAAGTTTACCGCTTTAATTTGGGACGGTCTTTCCGTGCCGGTGCAGCCCCAATTCTTGTGCAGCCTCTTATTTAGCTTTTTGGTCATGAGACTGTATTTCCGGGGCGGTACTAGCCCAATTCCCGCTCCGCGCCCGGAATGCCACCCACCTACATATATTATCATTGAATCACCAATTAATGGCGCACATTGTTCCGATCTAATGCCCCATAGGTCCAGGCCTACTCCCAACCTTAAGTTTCTTCTCTCCACTAAATTTAGGTCATGTAGCTGCGGCATGCCGCATTTGTCGCTTCGTCGCTTCAACCACGCCTCCTCAAAGATAAGGAAATGGGATATTAAAGCCACCCCCGGATCGGATCGGTGCCCAGACAACTATGGCACCGACGCCATTGCATCGCCCGTTCAGTCAAAGTAAATACACCTGGCTTCTTGCTTTCCTTGCAGGACTATCGCTTGCCTTTACTGGTGTCTATGCATTGGCCTTAACTTCGACTACTGGGACATTAGATGGTTGGATAACTTCACTTATCAGTCCAAGCAATGCAGTGGCAGTCTTGCGTGTCCTTTCAGAAGCAACATCTGTTCTTTTCACTGCATTGATTGCTTCTACGCTCGACGCCATCATGTGGACAACTGCTTGTACTGAACGAGGGGTCGCAATGTCTACCCTCCTGAGCACGAGTACGACCACTGGGGTTCTTGGACTATTTGAATTGCTGAAATGGAAAGCGGTCGGGAGGCATTACTTGGTGATTGCAATGAGGTGACAATGACTAGCTGTTGACTGTGTCTAACACTTAGGCTTTTGTCCATGGCGCTACTTCCTATAATGGGAATCATTATTTTAAGTCTCTTGACTTTTGACATGCCAGATACTGACGGTCTTAGGTAGGGTGGATTACACAACTTCACTTGTGGTGCTAGAAGCTGTGGGAGTTTCAGCCGGTATTGGACCATACAATTACTCACAAGCATTCGATTACCAACCGGAATACATAGCATACTTCTTCACCACTACTTTCTCGAATCTTCTCGGTGACCCCAGGCAGGGAGTGACACCGGCTCCCCTGTGCCCTGGAAACACATCTGACTGCATATCTTTCTATTTTCCGGGCGGACTGGGAAATGTTTCCCCAGCGCCAGATGCCGTCAATAACTCGGACAAGGAAACCGATGTCTGGGTGGTTCACAATGTCCAAGGAATCCAAGTTGACTTCTGGTACGTTGACCAAGCGGAGAACGAGAGCATCAACCAGACTGATATTGCTGATTGTCCAACTTATGGGGGAAACAGTTCCGCATTTACAATATGCATCGCTCCGTCCTCGCTTCACGTTGATCACTTTATCATTCGTATGTTCCCTAAGTATTCGCATTTGCTAATCAAGTTTGGTACGTTTGTCCTGTTGACATCGCTCAGGCGTGTCTCACGAATACCTCTTGGTCATACAATTCCGCTTTGGTTGCAACGGCAATGAGAGTCACACGTCATAGTTTCGATGCTGTGTATTCGTCAATCAACGCCTCAATACTTTCTATCCCTTCCGTAGGGCCTCCAGCCACCATTCAGTCTCTTAACGTAACCGAGTTCTACGCCCCCCTGTATTGGATTTTATCTCCCCAATCCGTGGATCCCAGCTTCGTTAGTGGGAATAGCGCAAACGAGGTTCTCGTCAATGGTATTACGCAAGATCTGCAACAGTACGGAGACGACTTTGCTAATTCCGTTTACCTCCTCCGCACCTTCATGGTTACACTTCTCCTCCAACTTCAGCCAAATGCCTTAAATCTTTATTCATCGGGTCCATTACTCAATTCAACTGCTACAAATCTGCCTCCTGAGCTATATACCACAGCAGATATCGCGCTAGTCGTTGGGCGCATTGTGATTGATGAATGGACAGTTATAGTATATCTTGCAATCGCATTAGCAATATATTTCTGGTGTGTTGCATGGTTGAGTTGGACGGTGACGATTCAAAAGCCATCCACGACGCGCTTCCCTCTAATCGATTTTGCTTCTAAAGCAGTAGCAAAAAGATTCACTGACGGTTCCCTGGCGACGATATTGGCCGAGATAAATAGTGGCGATAATGAAAATGTTAAGCAAAAGTTATCGAATACGGTGGCATATATAGGAGATGTTGACAACAATACGGTGGGAGAGCGAACAGGCAGCAGTAAGAAAGAAGTCGGAAAGATTGGATTTTCAACAATGCATGACGTAGCCCCATTGAAGGCTGGGGAACTTTATGAGTAGGGTGAGAGCGAGAATTATTTTCTTGGTGGTATATGTATAGGTATTTGCAAAGTGCATGATTATATTTGGAAGCGGAGAAGCGACACTTAACATACCCAAAGTGATCTTTCATGAATTAAATACTCAAAATTAAATGTATCTTGCATACACCTATCTGAGCATTGTGATAGGATGACAGATCCATTGTCCGTTACCCGGCAGAAATGCATCTAAGAGACAGAGCGCATCTTTACACAGAGGGAATGCAATAAAGAGCGGGCCCCTACCCTTTATCATTCTCTCACATCCCCTAGTACTACTATCCATCCTTGCTCTGCCGCCATTAATAAATGTCACCGTATGTATAATTCTCATGAGTCAAACTAATTGGCAAGTCACCTTTGCCCATGCTGTGATGGTTATCGGTTTTGGACTTGCGTTTTGTCTTTCGTGAAGTTTGACAGAGAAAGTGTCGTTGAAGATGGAAGGTTCTATATAGAGCACCCCAACTTTGCACCCTGATCAATATGATCTTGGCCGTACCTGCGTGCCGAGGTATGCATCACCATGGATGCTACTAATAGGACTATATACCTCTATTCGAAGTGAGCATAAAGTTGGCGTATCTACCAGTCAACAAAAAAGCTGTTGAATGCCACCTACGTAAATGCTTGTCAGGCTTTTAGTAGTGAAAAAAAGGTTTGCACGGGTGCAAGGTCGGGGACAAATATATAGAGCATAATCACAGAATGCATATTAGGACTAGGGACAGCGCAAGGCTCAAGTAATGACATTGAAGAGCTTTCCTGCTAAAACTACGTCACGCTAAACCCTAACTTGTCACTTCGCCAGCCCAATTGGTAAGTGCCCATTGAATCATTGCGAAGAACCCAGGGCCACCGATGAAGATGGATTCCTCCGCGTTTTCTGCCGAAGTCCAAACTCCAATAACATACGCCTGTTCTGTAGCCCCCTCTCCCTCAACAGTCCAAGCGATCGCGCCGGTGGGAAAGTCGGCGGCCATGATGGGCTCTGTGAATTGAATAAAGCCATCAACAGCTGCAGCAGAGATGATATTCCTGGAATCAAACCCAAGATTTCCGCCCTGCAATCCCTTTGCGCCGAATCCGAGGACAAGAGAGAGCAAGTTGTCGTAGTAGGAGGGATTGGTCGCACTCAACGAACCGCACCAACCGGCGCTAGTCAATCCCCCGATGGCCGAGGTGAGATGGCAAACATAGATTTGGTAAGGAAAAACGTTGTTGGAGTAACCGTAGACTTGCGAAATCTCAGTAGAACCGAACGGTTCAGGCGGATCTCCAGCCGCAGAATTGGGATCGTATCCGGGGATAAAGACCATAGGGGACGTCCCGATCTCATCCCAAGGCGCGATTTGACTGGAGGTGACAATGACGTTGATCCGACAAGAACACCGGTTCCGAGCTTTTTGATGACGCCTTGCATCGTCATGACCTGGATCAGACCGACTGCGGACATGGGGAACGCTGGTGTTGTTGTGATTATGCCATCGAGCATCAACTGCTGAAGATTCGCCCTTCAGTCAGGCAAGAATTACGTGAACATACCTTGGGAGATTTTCAGGTTTAGAGCCTTCCAAACGCGAAGTTCCATCGAATGCGGCTTCAACCTTGGCGCGATCCAGAGCAATACGTTTCGGAGGCTGTGGGACCATTGTGAGGCGACAAAAACACTTAAGGAATGTGGCGATCAGATGAATTAAATAGAAATGAGGCTAAGGTTTCTTCGATGCTTTCCGGTGTCGATATCGGCTTCTGTGGCTGTGTAGTCCACCTGTACGTGCCTCTAAATACAAGGCAGGGTATAGTTCCAGACCGAATTGGGGTTGCACCGCCCCAAAATTCAGTCTCATGACCAAACAAAAAGTTTATTTCCTAAGAATCTGAGTATCCGTAGTCATGGGACCTAGTGTAAACCTGTGAACGGGAATTTCGAATATTCGAGTCCCAGAAGCACGATTCGGTCGAATTCGCCCGAGTCAAAATTCCGTTCACTGGTGTAAACAATGTTGTCGTTTACGGAATTGGCTTTAGAAGAGAAAGTAGAATTGGCTATGTACCTATCATGCTCCTTCATGAGCTTTGGTAGCCTGAATCAGAGGACAGACATCTTCGTTCCCAGTAGACCTCCATCAAAGTTGTTGAACAAATTTTCTTGATCAGACGGTCAGCAAAAGTATTTCCCCTCACTAAGAAAATCGCTGATTTGCAGCTTAAAGACCAACATTTCAAAGCTTCTAAAACTACATAAATAAATTTTCAGAGAGCCTACCCTTTGGCAGAGAGATCAAAGTTCAATAGACCTACAATTTATTCCAGCAAAACTATTCATGAAAATGCTTGTCTCAAGTGCTAGAATCCCGCAAACGTAAGTAGGAGGGGGGTGAACCGAGCCAGGTTAGGAAGCGAGCGAAATTTTGGAGACCATGCAGAAAAAATGTCTTACACCACCACCAACCAATATTCTTTTACCACACTGAAAGTCAGATCCTGCTCTCATATGTGTATAGAAAGCGCTATTAAACTCCCAAAGCAAACACCCTCTATAATGCCGAACCATACCTTGTTACTCTCAGCCCACTTTTATGGCTCAAATTTTGACCACCAGCTTCAGCACTCATTTTCTCTGCTGACACAGCAGCGCACCACTTGTGGAAGTGATACATTAAAGAAATATACATACTCTATTAGATTCAAATGTCATAATAGCAGGTTTTAAGGAAATTGCTGAGTATGAAGCTGAGATATGAACTTAGAAAGCAAAAATCGCCATACAAAAATTGCGTCGGTCAGAATTGAAATGTTCTTTTAATATGGAACAAAAATGACAAAAATTGGACATTTTTGAGAATAGCAAAACAACCAATTCATTTATGATATTAAAGAGACTTAGATGTGAAAATATACCATTGTGTATCTCTAAAACTGAGAGGAATTAATTTTTCCAATTGTGGTTGTTGTGCTATTCTTGGTTTTGTATCTGAGTATTCCGCTTATGTATGGGAATCGCTCGCTTCCCAACCCGGCTCGGTTCACCCCTCTCCTACTTATTTCATTCAAATTTGAAAGCTAATTTGCTGTGAATGAGGCAATCATACCGTGCAAAAATTGTAAATGCATAAATATTTCTATATGGGAAGTATGCTGGTAAAAAAATTATTTACATGGTTTTGGGGGCTTCGAAGGGTCAGTCGTCAAGCTGTAAATCAGCAATTTTCTGAGGTGAGGGGAAAGAAAATACTTTTGCTGACCGTCTGATCAACATTCGACGATCTTAATTTTCATCTGGTGAATTCACTTGTCCAACCTATGCGTGGGTTAGGGGTACAGGCGGCACCTCCGCACACGACCCCCGCATCTTCATCCCGTCGTCGCGCACAAACTAGGCTTGCAGGACCCAGTCACCTTCCCCGTCGACAATTCACTGACATGGCTGATGTTCCACCACCTCCACCTCCTAGGAGATTCGTCACGGGTCATACCCCCACCGGC